>Ga0207929_1000504_pt1 | contig 10725 bp, 9 predicted proteins | sample NGESurdeep072012_FD_184466 | JGI IMG/M metagenome (GOLD analysis project Ga0207929, IMG submission 184466) | Arctic peat soil microbial communities from Barrow, Alaska - NGEE Surface sample 53-1 deep-072012 (SPAdes) | ecosystem: Environmental > Terrestrial > Soil > Wetlands > Peat ... | reverse complement strand
AAGGTCTGAACCCTGCCGTTAGACTAGTGCTATAAAAGGAACCAAGCGTTGCCCGCCGCATGAGGTGTTCGCAATTATATTTAAAGAAGGACGACTGTTTGCCATCTATAGTATTAATATTCCAACCTACAGGCAGTCGCAATCTATACGCTATGAGCATTCCACGATCACGCAAGATAACGTTAATTATAAAGAGGGAAAACCGCGCTTTGGCGCCGCCTTTTTCTGCCATTTCCATGGTTGGCGTCCGGAAAGCTCAAAGAAGCTATGTACGGACTGCTCTCGTTAAGACGCTTCAACATTGGTATCCGAGACAGTGCCCCTAAATGAATTTGATCGACCACGACGCGAAGCCGGAAAAACAGAGCGGTCGATCTTCACCCGCGAAAGCGTGGTTGCGGGCACTGGAGCTGACGGGGCCAATCGCCAAGGATCCATCACGCGTCTTACCGATGGTGATCGACGACTTGGGCGAGGAATTCGGCGAGTCGATAGCGCTTCTATCTGACCAGAAACAACTGACGTTTAGCGCTCTCGCTCAGCGTATGAATCAATACGCTCGCTGGACGTTAACGCAGGGTCTGGCCAAGGGCCAAGTCGTCTGTTTGCTGATGCCGAACCGACCCGAATATTTTGCGATTTGGCTTGGCATCACCCGCGCCGGCGTCGTCGTTTCGTTACTCAATAGCAACCTCGCCGGCGCTTCGCTTGCGCATTGTATTAATATCGTCAAGCCGCAACATATCATTATTGCCTCGGAATTGATGGTGGCTTTTGTTAGTGCGCGCCCGCATATCGCATTTGACTGCAAAGTTTGGTCGTTCGGCGATCATGGTGGAGAGTATCAGCGCATCGACGACGCGGTTAACAGATGTTCGGGAGAAAAGATCACGAGTTCTGAACTCCCACCGCTGACCATCGAAGACTCGGCGCTTTATATTTATACGTCAGGCACAACGGGACTGCCCAAGGCAGCCAAAGTCAGCCACTACCGGCTGATGACCTGGAGTTACTGGTTTGCGGGCATGATGGACACGCAGTCGAACGACCGTATGTACAATTGTCTTCCGATGTACCACAGCATCGGTGGCGTTGCGGCAATCGGTGCCGTGCTGGTGAAAGGCGGATCAGTCGTTATCCGAGAGAAATTGTCGGTGCGTCAATTCTGGGACGACATCACGCGTTTCGACTGCACGTTGTTCCAATATATCGGGGAGCTTTGTCGGTACCTGGTGAAGGCGCCACCAAATCCGCTCGAAACGAAACACCGGATCAGACTCTGCTGCGGCAACGGTCTGCGGCCGGACATATGGAACAATTTCAAGAGCCGCTTTCGCATCCCCGAAATTCTGGAATTCTATGCGGCGACGGAAGCCAACATCTCATTGTTCAACTGCGAAGGTAAGCCCGGCGCTATCGGTCGTATCCCGGCATTTCTCGCCCACAGATTTCCGATAGCATTGGTAAAATTCGATGCCGAACAAGAGAAGCCGTTTCGCAATGAACAGGGGCTTTGTGTTCGCTGCGATACAAAGGAGGTCGGAGAGGCAATTGGAAAGATACCAGATGATTTAGCGAACCTCGGCGGGCGTTTCGAAGGTTATACCAGCAAAGAGGAATCGGAGAAAAAGATTCTCCACAATGTATTCAAGCAGGGCGATGCCTGGTACCGAACCGGCGATCTGATGCGCAAAGATGAGGGTGGGTATTTCTATTTCGTCGATCGCATCGGCGACACATTCCGTTGGAAGGGTGAGAATGTGGCGACGTCCGAGGTGGCCGAAGCGATCACTGTCTTCCCGGACGTTGTGGAGGCCAATGTTTATGGCATAGTAGTTCCCGGCGCGGATGGTCGCGCAGGCATGGCTGCACTTGTTGTCCATGATGGTTTTAATATCGAAAAGTTTCGCGAGCATTTAGTCAAAAATCTGCCGCCCTATGCGCGCCCCGTTTTCGTGCGTATCTGCGTTCAAATTGAGACGACGACTACGTTTAAGTATCCGAAGGGCAGGCTCGTACGTGATGGATATGATCCGAAAGCTACCACGGATAGAATTTTACTGAATGATTCGAAAAAACAGGCGTTCATAGAGGTCGACAACGTGCTTTACGATCGTATTCAAACCGGAAGGCAAATCGTTTAGTTACAAAGGTATTGATCTTACGCTTGATGCACTCCGCGCTAGATTCCGAACACGGCTGCTTCCGTATAGGCCAAATCCCCTAAGCGAGGTCGCTCGGGGCCCTTAAAATATTTAGGTGTCGCGCCATTAAAATATAGCCCTCGCAAGCCCGGGATCGGACCATTTGAGTCGATGAGGACAAGAGGCCGTCCGCGCAGGGCCAGGTGCCAACCGAGCGGTCGGGCGAAACGAACATAGTCCGAAATATCGCGGCAATAGATAAGTTCAACGCAGGGTACAACGCCTTTGACCATTCGCGGAACGAATACGAAAGGGTGTGCGCCTTCCGCCGTCTCGCACCAGAGGCTCAAGCATCCGTAACCTGAATGTCCTACCAGCAGGTCGCGTTCAAAGGGTTCGAAGGGCACATCGAGGGTTTTCTCAACTTCGACTACTTTTGCCTCGGCGGTGCCCCGCTGCAGCCCAGCAAAAGCAACAAACTGTCCTGCGCTATATCGTGAGAAGCCCTGGGCCTCGGCGGTTCGCCGCGTGTGTCGGGCGGCGGAGATATTGAAATAGGTGATATCGGGACGACTTACGGCTCGTGAAATGAGAAACGCTGCATGGCTTCTAAAGGTCGGTTCGACGAACCAGCTCGAAATATTGCAACGAACCGTCAAAGCATTTGCCGTCTGAATTGAGGACGTTATTAAAAGGATGACGCCAACGAGCATGCCATCGCTTTCCAAGACATATCCAAACTTTGGGAAGCCTATGGGAGTGGGGTGGTTTGCCAAACGTGCGAGACCGTTCAGCCAATATTGGCGACTACGGATTGGAAAACCCCGCGTAAGGAGATCCGCCAGACTACTAATGTCGGAGTCAACAATCTGGCGACAACGAAGCCGGTGGCTCAACGGCGAAGGCATCGACCTTGACCTCAACTCGGGATTGTCTATACTTAAAGCACAAGTATTTATAGAGTTATAATCAATGTCGGTAAAATTAACGATAATTTCGCAGATTGAACAGATTGCAGGCGAACAGAACAAGAAGTTGGCTCCTTTGACGGACGACTTGGTATTGCTCGAATCGGGGCTTGATTCTCTCGCTTTTGCAATTCTTGTGACCCGTCTCGAGGATGTGTTAGGGGTAGACCCTTTCACCGCGTCGGATGACGTTTACTATCCTGTGACGTTAGGTGAGTTCATCAAGTTCTATGAAAATGTCAGCCGGTGATCCGAAGTCACTTCGCGATGGGCTAAGTCGTGTTTCGGATCCTTCCGGTTGTTTTTTGTGGAGCATCGATGGCAATTTCCGCTACGATGATGTGCTGCATGGCTCAAGCCTCGAAGGCCCTCTGACTGACCTCATCGGGCGGTCGGTTCTCATAAAAACACGCGATCAGGTGGCGACAGCGCGGGCTCTCATCGAGCTCGATGGTGTTGCCCGTCGATTTTTTATTTGCCCGCCAGACGTGCGTTCCGAGCACCTTCCGTTGCTGATGGCCGACGCTGCTATTGATGCGGTGGTGACGGATCGCGATTCGGGTCATCAAGATGATCTTGGGGTTTCTTTACGTGTCACTATCGGGTCAACCGTCACGCCAACAAAACATTTTCCTGTCAATCACTGCTCAACCGAATGGGTGCTCCTCACCTCTGGAACGACTGGCGTGCCTAAAATGGTCGTGCATAGTTTCGCCGGCCTGACTGGCGCAATCAAGCATCGCAAGTCGCAACACGGCCCGATCATTTGGGGGACATACTATGACATTCGTCGATATGGGGGACTTCAGGTGTTCCTTCGCGCCATTTTATCCGGTGCGTCATTTGTCGTTCCAAGTGTCGAAGAGCCTTTAACTGACTATATCTCGCGACTTAGCGCGCACGCTGCTACGCACGTCTTGGGTACCCCATCCCATTGGCGAAGGGTGCTCATGAGCCCGTCGGCGGGTACACTTGCTTTGAAATATGTCCGCTTGTCGGGAGAGGTTGCGGACCAGGCAATATTGGATAATTTGCAGCAATTATATCCGCGGGCAGATATCGTTCATGCTTATGCTTCGACCGAAGCTGGCGTGGGATTTGAGGTTAGCGATCGTCTCGAAGGCTTTCCGCCGAGCACACTCGGTGCCCATCCAGGCGGAGTAGAATTGAAAATCCAGGACGGCTCAATTCGGATCCGCTCGGCCCGAACCGCATCGCGCTATATTGGCGGGCACAATTCGATACTCATGGACCAGGACGGCTTTGTAGACACGGGCGACATAGTGGACCTGCGGAATGGGCGCTACTACTTCCTCGGCCGTAAGGGTGGAATCATCAACATAGGTGGCTTGAAGGTCCACCCCGAAGAGGTCGAGGCCGTGATCAACCGGCACCCGAAGGTGCAGATTTCCCAGGTCCGGGCTAGAAACAATCCTATCACCGGCTCGATAGTTGTTGCCGATGTTGTGCTGAAGAACGAGACGAACAAAGGCGAGACAGACGGTATGCGGGAGACGCTCAAGCACGAAATTCTGCAGATATGTTGCAGTTTACTTGCTCGGCACAAGGTTCCAGCTGTCATAAAATTCGTGCCTGCATTGACCTTCAATGCGGCCGGGAAAATTGCTCGTCATGCGTAACGTAATCGTGACTGGAGGAAGCCGCGGACTCGGCTTGGGCATTGTTCGTAGGCTTGTTGAAGATGGCTACCGCGTGCTTGCTATCGCACGAAAAAGTAATGAAGAATTTGAGTTGGTTTTGCGCGAGGCCGAGAAGGCCGATCCAGGATCGCTACATTTTAGTCCCTTCGATCTCGGCAATATTGAAGACCTGGGGAGCCTGGCGAAAAATCTGCGCAAGAATTTTGGTCCTATTTATGGCTTGGTCAACAATGCGGCGATCGGCTCTCATGGCGTCCTAGCCACCATGTACAATTCGGAGATCGAGCGTCTGATCAGAATAAACACCTTATCTCCTATAGTCCTCACCAAATATGTTGTGCGTTATATGTTGGCTGACGGGGGCGGGCGCGTAGTGAATATTGCGTCGATCATTGCCTTCACTGGATATAGTGGTCTTTCCGTTTATGGAGCGACAAAGTCCTCAGTGATCGGATTTACACGATCGCTTGCGCGAGAGGTCGGACGCATGGGCATAAACGTGAACGCTGTGGCTCCGGGTTACATTGAAACGGATATGACCGAGGACCTTGACGACGAGCAACGAGATCAGATCGCCCGGCGTAGCGCGCTTCGACGTCTTCCGAGGCCCGAAGACGTCGCTAACGCCGTTGAATTTCTGCTTGGGGATAAGGCAAATAACATTACCGGCACTGTACTTACCGTGGACGCGGGAAGTACTGCATAAATTTCTGAAGCAATGACCCTCATTATGACGCGCCCAATCGTTGTTGGGGCTATCGCCTTAGTAAGGGGGAAGAAATCAAGGGAGAAAACACATGGCCGTTCGAGCAGGCCGCGAATTCTTAGCGATCCCTGGACCCACCACGATACCCGACGAAGTGTTGCGGGCCATGCACCGCCCCGCTGTAGACATGTATTCGCGGCCACTGGTGATGCTCACCGACAGCCTGCTCAATGATCTCAATCGTTTGTTTGGAAATACCGGACGATGCTACATTTACATCGCAAACGGACATGGCGCTTGGGAAGCGGCACTTACCAACGTCCTGTCCAAAGGCGATAAGATACTTGTCCTGGAAAGTGGCCGTTTTGCGCTCGATTGGGGCGATGCCGCGGCTCGCCTTGGGGTCGCGATCGAAATTCTCAAGGGGGATTGGCACCGCGCAGTGCGGCCGGCGGAAGTGGAAGCGCGCCTGCGCATGGACAAGGACGGCACGATAAAGGCAGTTTTGGTGGTTCAGATCGATACCAGCTCAGGCTGCGTGAACGATATTGCAGCAATCGGACAAGTCATTAGGGCTGCTCGGCATGACGCACTGCTTATGGTCGATGCCGTCGCTTCGCTCGGCTGCATGCCGTTCGAAATGGATGCCTGGGGCGTGGATGTCGCTATGTCGGGGTCGCAGAAAGGTTTGATGACACCGCCGGGCCTCGGTTTCGTAGCAGCCAGCTATCGAGCTCACGAGGCACACCAGAAGGCTGGCTTGCGAACGCCATATTGGGACTGGACCGCGCGCGATGGGAACTCGCACTACCAGAAATACGCCGGCACGCCGCCTGAACAACTAATGTTTGCGCTACGTCAAGCTCTCGACATGCTATTCGAAGAACAGCTTGACAGCGTCTTCCGCCGTCATCGCCTGCTGGCTGAGGCTGTTCGCCGTGCCGTTGCGGTTTGGACGGAGGGAGGAGCGTTTGCGTTCAATATCACGGAGCCCCGTGAGCGTTCCGATGCTGTGACCACGGTCCTCGTAACTGATGGCCGCGATCCGCTCAAATTGCAAGATTACTGCGAGACAAAATGCGGCGTCTTGCTCGGGGCGGGGTTCGGACAGATGAAGGGCAAAGCATTCCGCATTGCTCATATGGGACACGTCAATGCTCCCACGGTGCTGGGCGTACTTGGTGTCATCGAGATGGGACTCAATGCGTTGGGCATCCCGCACGGCAGAGGAGGCGTTCAGGCTGCGGTCGAGTGGCTCGCCGAGAGTGTGAACCCATGACCAGCGACGACCGCTGCGTCAAAGTCAGAAGAGAATCAAGATTAAAAAAAAGCACGTTAGATATAGGCGGGAGGTCTGTTCATAGCAGGGCCGTAAGCGGATATCCCAGCAGCGCGTAAATATCCGCTTTCGGGAGGGTAATGCGTACGTGACGCGGACATCGTCGCGGCCGAAATCCGGACTGCTAGGTTAAGCGACACGATGGTTGATTCGATTAGTGCCTGCATTGGAATTGCTATTGCGTCGGTGGGACTTCGGCTGTAGCGATCCAGAAATAGTGGATAGTCAAATTATGCGCGCGAATGACGGCAGTCGGACCGGTGGCCAAATCCTGGTAGACCAATTGGTGATCCACGGGGTGCGCCACGTGTTCTGCGTACCGGGCGAGAGCTATCTCGCTGCGCTCGACGCGTTCCATGATACCGATATCGCTCTCACGATCTGTCGGCATGAGAGCGCGGCTGCGATTATGGCCGAGGCGGTCGGCAAGACCACTGGCTGTCCCGGTATCTGCTTCGTCACGCGCGGCCCGGGCGCCACCAATGCCTCGGCCGGGATTCATATCGCGCGTCAGGATTCCTCGCCGATGATCGTATTCGTCGGCCAGGTCGGACGTCACATGCGCGATCGTGAGGCGTTCCAGGAACTCGACTATCGCGCGGTGTTCGGTCCCTCCATCGCCAAATGGGCGACAGAGATCGACGATCCCGCGCGGATTCCGGAACTGGTCTCGCGCGCCTTTCATACAGCCTGCAACGGCCGCCCGGGGCCGGTGGTGATCGCGGTGCCGGAGGACATGCTGGTCGAGCGCGCCATGGTGCCGGATGCGGCCCCGTTCGAGCCGGTGGAAATCTGGCCGGGCCGCACCGACATGATCCGACTGCAGAAACTGTTGTGTGCGGCCGAACGCCCGATCGTTCTCGCCGGCGGCAGTCGCTGGTCGGAGCAAGCTTCGGCCACGCTGATGCGTTTTGCAAAAGAATTTGCGCTACCGGTAGCCACCAGTTTCCGCCGGGCGCATTTGTTTGATGCGCTGCATGATTGCTATGCTGGTAATCTCGGTATTGGGCCGAGCCCGAAACTGCTGGCGCGCGTGAAGGGCGCAGATCTGGTGCTGCTGATCGGCGGGCGCATGAGCGAGATGCCATCGCAGAACTATACGGTGTTCGACATTCCAGAACCTAAGATGAAGCTGGTGCATGTGCATTCGGGAGCGGAAGAGCTTGGACGTGTCTATCATCCTCATCTCGCGATCAACGCTTCACCGCCCGCGTTCTGTTCGGCGCTGGAAGAATTGCAGCCGCCGCACGAAATTTTATGGAAAGGCGAAGCGGACGTCGCGCATGCGGACTATATCGCCTGGTCCGAGAAGGCGACGCCGGTGCCGGGTGCGGTCAACCTTGGAGAAATCGTGGTATGGCTGCGCGAAAATTTGCCGCGGGACGCGATCCTGGCCAACGGAGCCGGCAATTTCGCCGCCTGGGTCGATCGCTTCTACCGCTTCCGAAAATTCGCCACGCAAGTCGGGCCAACCTCGGGGTCGATGGGCTACGGCTTTCCGGCCGCCTTGGCGATGAAAATCCTGCACCCCGATCGCGTGGTGGTTTGTATCACCGGCGACGGCGATTTTCTGATGACTGGGCAGGATTTTGCGACCGCCGTGCAATACGAATTGCCTGTAATCGTAGTGCTCGCCGACAACGGCCTTTATGGTACTATCCGCATGCACCAAGAGCGCGAATACCCAGGCCGCGTCATTGCAAGTACGCTGAAGAACCCGGATTTCGTTGCATACGCGAAAGCGTTCGGCGGCTTTGGTGTCCTAGTGGAAAATACTGCGGAGTTTCCAGACGCGTTCGCCGCCGCGCAGAGGTCCAGCAAGCCGTCGATCATCCATTTGAAGGTCGATCCGGAAGCAATCACCCCGACTGCGACGCTCTCCGGGATCCGCGAAAAGTCGCTCGCCGGTGGCAGCAATAACACGACCCATCGCAGTTGATGCGGCTTTGCGCTCCCTGACTATATGGGACGCTAGCAAGCGCGGTGTGCACTGTGCAGCGACGGCAACAGAACCGAGGTCCATGGGCGGATGAGAATCTGCGCTATTTTCCCGATACCGACGCACGAATAACCGCGACGTCCGTTTCGGGATGAAGCGCAGCGCTACACGTCGATTTTAAATCCGAGGGAAATTTCAGACGCTGGCTGGCCGCCGCGAATACCCCAATTTTCCTGCAGCACTTCGATCAAGGTAATCTTGATATCGTCCGCGGGGACTCCGAGCGCACCCAATCTTTGCACGATGCCTTTGTAGAGCGAGCGCTTGGCATCCATCGACCGTCCCGCAAACATCGTCACCTCGACGAGCGTGTAACGAGGCCCTTTTCCCGGCGGACAGGCGAAGTGGCTCGGCTGATGTTCGATGAGGCGCAGGGTCCTGTCCCACTCAGGCAATTGCAACGCCTCCCGCAATGCGGATTGCACGGCGTTAATCACAGCTGGCGCGTCGTCAATCCAGCCGCTACGGGTTTCAATCGTGGTGTTCGGCATTGAGCCTCGTCGGCATAGGCCTCATCGAGGGTAGAGTAGGTGAGTAAAGATTATGCGCATTCGCAGATTGAGAATGGCGGGTCAGCCGTCCACTTGCTTGATATTGGCGGCGCCGATCACCTTCGCCCATTTCTCGACGTCCACGGCAATTAGCTTGCCAAAATCGGCGGCCGAACCCGGCAAGGCCTCAGCGCTCATTTTGGCGATTTTTGATTGAATTTGCTTGTCCATGAAAGCGGCGTTGATCTCTTTGTTCAGTTTGTCGATGATATCCGCCGGTGTCTTGGCGGGTGCGCCAACGCCAATCCATGAACTCGCCTCATAAGCTGGCAGGGTTTCGGCCAAAGTCGGTACGTTTGGCAAGGCGTCCAAACGCTTGGCCGTGGTAACCGCCAGGGCGCGCAGTTTGCCTGACCTTATGTGCTCGATTGATGATGGTAAGTTATCGAACGCGGCTGAAACATGTCCGCCGAGCAAATCGATCAGCATGGGACCGGACCCGCGATAGGGAACGTGGAGCATACTGATGCCGGCCATCATCTTGAACAGTTCGCCCGCGAGATGACTGCCGGTTCCGGTGCCGAAGGAGGCGAGATTTATTGTTCCCGGATTGGCTTTCACATAGGCAATGAGTTCAGGAGCGTTTTGGACTGGAAGTGACGGATTCACAACCAAGACAAGGGGAAAACGGATGAAGCCTGCGACCGGGTCGATGTCATGAGTAAAATCGTAATTGTGTTTCTTGAAAAGTGAGACGTTGATCGCATTGGTCGATGAGTCCATGAGCAGCGTGTAACCGTCTGCCGGTGCCTGAACAACCGTTTCGGCGGCGATCTGGGTGCTGGCGCCCGGCTTGTTCTCGACAACGAAGGACTGACCGAGGTGATCCGATAGCCATTGGGCGATCAGGCGTGCGCCGATATCTGTGACGCCGCCAGCCGGAAAGCCGACGATGATCCGCGCCGGCCGCGTCGGATAATCGAGCGCTAATGCAATTTGTGGAAGGATGGGAGTGGCAAAAGCGGCCCCCGCGAGTTGCAGGAACTTTCGGCGCGGAAGTTTCATGACTTCATCCAATTCCGAGAAGGTGGAACCTCAGCATATCACACCGGTGTCCCTATCTCGGCATGTAATCTCGGTGTGCCAAGTATAGCCCCACCTCTCATCCGCTCGGAAGGGGACAGGGTTTGGTTGTGGCCTTTAACCTTAACCTGCAACTGACCAGTTGAAATTCTAGGACTGACCTGACGGATTTTTTGTACCAGCGCGGTTGAGAGACTATTGGATTTGCATGGCCTGATCTAGCGGTGTCAGGAACGGGTTCATTGTCTGTGGCGCAGGCGGTCGGTATCCGAGCGATGAGTGCGGCCTGATCGTGTTGTAATGCTTTCGCCATTGCTCGATGACAATCTGTCCC
>Ga0207929_1000503_pt1 | contig 10737 bp, 7 predicted proteins | sample NGESurdeep072012_FD_184466 | JGI IMG/M metagenome (GOLD analysis project Ga0207929, IMG submission 184466) | Arctic peat soil microbial communities from Barrow, Alaska - NGEE Surface sample 53-1 deep-072012 (SPAdes) | ecosystem: Environmental > Terrestrial > Soil > Wetlands > Peat ... | reverse complement strand
TTACGGAGTGGTCTTTTTGCTTTTCACCTGAGCGGAGTCGATCGCCTTCCGCAGCTCCTCGATTGGCTGCGCGCCGGTGAGGATCTTGTCGCCGATCATAAAGCTCGGTGTCGCGGCGGCGCCCGCTCTGGACGCGCGGTCGTGATCCGCCTCGATGAGCGGTTTCATCATTCCCGATTTCACACAGTCCCGCCAGCGCTTCATGTCCAATCCGTTGGCCTGGGCGAGCGAGTCGAAGACAGGCGCGGGCGAGCTCAAGGTCTCCCAGTGGTTCTGAGTCGCGAAGAGGGCGTCGTGCATCGGCCAGAACTTGTCCTGCGCCCCGGCGCACATTGCGGACTCGGCGGCCGGCCAGGCGTGGACGTGGCTGGCGAGCGGGAAGTTCACGTAGGCGAGCCGAACCTTGCCCGTCTTCACGTACTGATCGCGAAAGGTGGCGTACGTCTGGTCGTGCCACTGCTTGCAGTACGGGCACTGGAAGTCGCTGACTTCGATCACCCAGACTGGCGCGCTGGCGCTTCCCTGAATCCGGGCGAGGTCGGCGCGCGTAATGTTAGAATCCAGTGGCGCGGGTTTGGCAGCGACCGAAGCAGTGTCGGCTTTCGTGACGGTCGTGGTTTCAGCGCCGCGTGTGCTGTTGCCGGCGGGAGCGCACGCGAGAAAAAGCGCCAGCCCGCCGACGGCACTGATGTGGTTGACTTGGGTGGGAATCATCTGCTAAATAGACCTCCTGCCAAACCATGAAATCAAGGGAGAGTAGATACTTACTTCTGTTCTGATCGGTTTTCCTTCGACGGCGACTTTCTTCGCCGTTCTGCGAACAGCCTGGCTCTTCCTCCTTCTACAAGGCATCCAGATCCCGGCGCCAACCGGGCTGGTGAACGATTTCGCGCACGTGATTCAGCCCGACGCGATTCAGCGAATGGAGCGAATCGCGGAGGATGTGCGCACGAAATCGCGGGGCGAGATGACGATCGTCACGCTTCCCGACATCGGCACCCGCGACGTGCAGGAAGTCGCGCTCGAGATCGGACGCCAGTGGAAGGTGGGCAAGATCGGGAATCCCGGCGATCCCACCCGGAACGCGGGCGCCGTGATTCTTCTCGTTCCGAAGGAGACGAGTAAGGACGGACGCGGACATTGCTTCATCGCGACGGGCCGTGGCGCTGAAGGATTCATCACGGATGCGGACGCGGGAGACATCTGCCGCGAAGCGACTCCGGCTTTCATGCAGAAGGACTACAGTACGGGCCTCGAGCTCGTCACTCTGCGAACCGCCGAGCGATTCGCGAAGGAGTTCAACTTCCAGCTGGATACGTCGCTCGCACCGCCGGTGGTGGCGAAGAGCTACGACTACCCAAGCGGCAACGGAGGTGGAAGTGGGCAGATTCCTCCGTGGGTGTTCCTGCTCATCTTCTTTTTAGTACTCAGCTTTCTGAGCCGGTTGAGCCGGCGGGGCGGCGGGAGGGGATGCGGTCCGGGGTGCATTCCAATCATCATCCCGACAGGCGGGTTCGGCGGTGGGCGTGGCGGTTGGGGCGGTGGTGGCGGCGGCTTTGGCGGTGGTGGTGGTGGTTTCGGTGGCTTTGGTGGTGGTGGCGGTTTTGGTGGTGGCGGTGGCGGCTCGAGTTGGTAAGGGAGCCCGGGATCGTCGAATGACGAAACAGGCACTGTCGCGCACCCGTTAGTAAGGACTTGGACTATGATGAAACTCGAGGAACTGGTCAGTCAACTTCAGCTCGCGTACGGCGACGGGCTTCGATCGGTGGTGCTGTTCGGGTCCGCGGTGGCGGGCGAGCACAATCCGAAGAATTCCGACTACAACGTGCTCGTGATCGTGGACTCGCTGCCGCTCGCGCGGCTTCGCGCGGTCGCCGCGGTTTCGAAGGCGTGGGCTGAGGATGGAAATCCGCCGCCGATGACGTTCACCGCGAACGAATGGAAATCGTCGGCCGACATTTTCCCGATGGAGTACGCGGACATTCTCGAGCGGCATCGAGTGCTGTTCGGAGATCCGCCGTTCGATGGGATACGAGTCGCCCCATCTGACCTGCGCCTTCAGGTCGAGCAGCAGACGATGGGGAAGCTGCTGCAGCTCCGGCAGGCGACGATGGGCGCTGGAGGCGACAGCAAACTGCAGCTCGAGGTTCTTGAAAAGAGTTTGAGCACGCTGATGGTGATCTTTCGCGGTGTGTCGCGGCTCGTAGGGCAGGCGCCATCGCAGGACTACGAGGAGCTGACGCGAGCTTTGGCTCTTAGGGCCGGATTCTTACCGGAGCCGTTTGTGAAGGTGATTCGGCACGTGCGAGGAACGGAGAAGATTTCGCGCGACAGCGCTACCGGGATTCTGGAGGGATATCTGGCGGCGATGGAGCGGCTGGTGGCATATCTCAACGAGTTCAGAGGATAAATTGCTGTGGGCTTTGGCCGCACAGAGTGTCGTCAATCTCCACTTAAAGGATGGATCAAAATGAAGCTGCGCGCGCGGGTACCGTTCGATCAACTCTTAAAGATGAAGCTTCGCACAGGGCTATGGATTTCCCCACTGATCTTGGCTTTGGCAGGATGCGGATACAATCAGATTCAGCAGCTCGATGAGACCGCGGCGCAGGCGAAGCAGCAGATTTCGGTGCAGCTGCAGCGCCGGGCGGATCTGGTACCGAATCTCGTCAACACGGTGAAGGGCTACGCTCAGCACGAGGAAGCAGTGTTCACGCAGGTCGCTCAGGCACGCGCGGGGCTGGCTGGGGCAATCCAGACAGGCGATCCCCAGCAGATGGCGACCGCCAACGGGCAGCTGACCGGTGCGCTTGGCAGATTGCTCGCAATCTCGGAGGCCTATCCGCAGCTCAAGGCGGATCAGGGATTTCTGCGTCTTCAGGACGAGCTGACCGGGACCGAGAATCGGATTGCGACCTCGCGCAACGACTACAACGAAGCAGTTCGCGCATACAACGCCTACATTCGGACCTTCCCGCAGGCGATAACGGCGAAGGTAACTGGCGCGAAGCCGCGGACCTACTTTGAAGCCGCGGCGGGAACCGAGGCGCCGCCCACGGTGGATTTCGGGACGAGGCCGACGACGAAGCCGGCAGCGCCGGCTGCTCCCAAGAGTCCGTAACGGAGCAGGGCTCAAGCAAGAAAACGCCGGCGAACAGCCGGCGTTTTTTTTTCGGGTTGAAACCCCAGTAGTGTAGCACCGCCCGTGCCACGATGGAGCTTCTGCTATTGACACGTAGTCCTGACCGCCCTAAATAGGGGCGACCAGACATCAAGCAGGGTCCCTTCTACTCTGCCGGGCTTGCTGCGCCTGTGCCGCAAGCCTCACCCCCTCCAAGCTGGAGACAGGCATGAAAAGCGTTCGCTCGTCTGTTATTTCACTGCTGTTGCTCGTGTTCGTAAGCGTCAGCGCCTTTGCCCAGGCACAAACGCGTGAGGTCACAGGGCGGGTCACAAACGCCAGCGGGCAGCCCCTACCAGGCGTTCTAGTAGCGATTGCTGGCCAATCGGCCGGAGTGCGGACGAACGAGCGAGGAGAGTTCAGATTGCGCGTTCCCGATGGGGACGTGACCGTTGTCGCTCGTACCATTGGCTACAAGCGTGGGACGCAACGGATTGCCTCGGGCTCGTCAAGCGCCGATTTCTCGCTCGAGAAGGACGTGCTCGAACTCGAAGGCGTAATCGTGACCGGCGCGGCGACCAGCATTGAACGCCGGAATGCCGCGACCGCCGTGGCCGTGGTAAGCGCCGAAGCGCTCGCGCGGGTTCCGGCCCAATCCCTTGAAAGCGCCCTGCAGGGCAAAGTCATCGGAGCGTCGATCAACATGAACAACGGCGCGCCGGGAGGCGGTGGTCAGATCCAGATTCGTGGGGCGTCATCGTTGATCGGCCGCATTGATCCGCTGTTCATCGTCGACGGCGTGGCAATCTCCAATGCCACTCGCTCGAATATGCAATCCAGCCTTACGGGGTCGTTGAACGCGGGCGAGGAGAATGGCACCAACCGGCTCGCCGACATCAACCCGAATGACATCGCAAACGTAGAAGTTCTGAAGAGCGCCGCAGCGTCGGCCATTTACGGCTCCCAGGCGACCAATGGTGTGGTCATCATAACCACCAAGCGCGGTCGCGAAGGCGCGCCTCGCTTCAATTTGACCCAGCGGGTTGGCACCAGTGAGCTGATTCGAAAGCAGGGCTCGCGGCATTTTGCCGGTCTGGCGGATGCCCTGTCGGAGATCGGCGCCAACAACGAGGGAATCGCTGCCGCCACCGCAGTCTGCAGCGCGACCAGCTGCCCGTACTACGATTATCAGGGCGAACTTTACGGGCGCACGAGTCCGTCCTACGAGTCGGTCATGTCGCTGTCGGGTGGAGTTGGCAGCACGCGCTACTACGCGTCAGGCTCGGACAAGCAAGAGGCAGGTATCGCGATGAACACCGGCGCGCGGCGCCAGTCTCTGCGCGCGAATATCGACCAGAATGTGGGTGACCGGATTACGATCAGTCTCGGGTCGAACCTGCTCCGCTCATTCTCACAGCGCGGAATCTCGAACAACGACAACGCGTTCTCGTCGCCCCTGTACGGCTTTGCCTACACTCCGGCGATAATCGATCTCAAAACGACGGACGCTCTCGGCCAGTACACATTGAACCCGTTTGCCGGCGGCGGAACGCTCAAAGGATCGAACCCGTTCCAGACGTTCGACATCATGCAGAACAATGAGGATGTCTATCGTCTGATCTTCTCCGGAAAGGCGAATTGGGCCGCATACAGCGGCGAGAAGAACAACCTGAACTTCAGCATCCAGGGCGGCGCGGACCGATACAGCAACGAGAACTATATCCGTGCACCACAAACCCTTCAGTTTCAGGCCGCTGGTACGACGGAGGGTGGCACGTTCCCCGGAGCAATCGTTCAGGGAAACGGAACGGAGCGACTCACGAATGTCACCACGAGCGCGGTATGGGCGTTCACGCCCGGTTGGGTGTCGGCAACGACATCGGCTGGCGTGCAGCTCCAGGATCGCGCCTACAACGATTACAACATCGTCGGACGAGGGCTCGGTCCACAGCAGTCAGTCGCGGCCGGTGCCCAGAACATCAACATCACCGATCGACAGGAAAAGTCCCGCACCCAGGCCGGATATGGGCAGGAGGAACTTCTTCTGTTGGGCGAGAGACTCTACCTCTCAGGGGCCATACGCGGCGAACGGGCAAGCCTGAATGGCGATCCGAACAAGATTTTCTACTACCCCCGTGCCTCGGCGTCGTATCGCTTCACTCCGCGGCTGCGCGGGTTCGACGAGCTGAAGATCCGGACGTCTTTGGGTGTTTCAGGCAATCAGCCCGGATACGGCGACCGGTTCCTTGCGCTAACCAGCTACGGCATCATCGGAGGTCTGCCTGCCTACGGACTTCCGGCGACGATCGGAAATCCAAACATCAAGCCCGAGCGGCTCAATGAGTTCGAGACTGGATTGGACGGATCCTTCCTCAACCAGCGCATGCGGGTGGAGGCGACGTACTACAATCGTAAATTGACGGACCTGCTGGTGCGTCCGCAGCTCGCGCCGTCGACCGGCATCAACGGAACCGTCGTCAATGGCGGCGAAATGTCGACCAAGGGTTATGAGATGGGCCTCACACTGGTGCCGATCCAGAGGAACGCTCTCACCTGGACCTCGAGGACCACCTGGTATCAGAGTCGTGCCGACATCACGAGCTTCCCTCCGGGCGTTCAGCCATTCACCACCGGAACCGCGGCGGGTGGCTTCGGCAATGCGTACGGCCGCCTCCGCTTCGCGCCTGGCCACACCGTCACGACAATCTGGGGAAACAAGATTGTCAACGGGGCTACCGTGGGCAACCAACCGCTCGCGGATGCAAATCCGAAGTACGTGATGAGTTTCGGCAACGATTTCAGCTACAAGTCGCTGAACTTCAACGTCCTCGTGGACTACCGGAGAGGAGGGACAATTTCCAACATGACCCTCAACCTCTTTGACGAAGGCGCGAATACCTGGGATTACGACAAGCCGTCTCCCGACCCCACGGTCGGCGCGACGCTGGGCGCGTACCGCTACAACTTATGGGGTGGTGGTGCAAACACCGCGGCCTACCTCGTCGACGGATCGTTCACCAAGGTCCGCGAGGTCAACCTCTCTTACGACTTGCCGACACGGATGGCGGCCCGCTTCCGCGGTGCGCAGAGCGGGAAGATCAGTTTCTCCGCCCGCAACCTATTCATCTTCTCTGGCTACAACGGCTTCGATCCAGAGGTAAACAACGGCGGCAATTTTGTTGCGCGCTTCGTTGACCTCTCGCCGTTTCCTCCTAGCCGCAGCTTCTGGCTGTCGCTGGATCTGGGATTCTAGCCATGACATTCACGCAAATCTCAATACCCATGGGCTTCGGCCCCAGGAGATACGCAATGACCCGCCGCCGCTTTTGGCACGGTGCACGTCTAGGATTGTTGCTCACCGGAATCGCTGCTTGCAGCGCCGAACGGCTGGTGATTCCCAACTACAACCAGCCGACAACCGAAGGAGTCAGCAAGGATCCGAAGGGTGTGCAACTACTGGTGTCGGGCATCCTGGCCGGTAGCAGGAACTCGCTGGCTGGCATGGTTCAGGATTTCGGCACTTTTGGTCGGGAATCGTACAACTACTTCCCCACTGATGGTCGAACTATCTCGAATTACCTGGTCGGAATTCCCGGGCCTCAGCGTCTCGATCCCGCAGGCTTCGCGTCGGGTGGGTGGGTGGGTCGCTACCAGAACCAGCGCAACGCCGTGCAGCTCATTGATGTCGCGAACGCCAGCGGCCTTACAGCCGAGCAGAAATCAGCGGTATCCGGATTCGCGAAGACGTATCGAGCACTCGAGCTGTCGTATGTCATCATGTCCCGCGATACGCTCGGAGCTCCTGTAGACATCCCAGCAGACCCGAACAGCCCGGCGCCCTTCGTGTCCCGTGATTCGGTGTACAAATTTATTTCGGCGACGCTCGACGACGGCGCCACGGACCTCAGCGCGGGTGGGACGTCGTTCCCTTTCACGCTGCATAGTGGGTTCGCGGGCTTTGACACACCAGCCACGTTCCTGCAATTCAACCGCGCGATTGCCGCCAGGGTATTGGCGTATCGAGGATCGCTCGGATGCGGCGCTCCGTGCTACACTCAGGCGCTCACCGCGGTGGCTGCGAGTTTCGCCTCACCCGTGGGCGGCGCCACGTCGCTGGCCGATCTGAACAACGGGGTTTACAATATTTATTCTACCTCCGCGGGCGACACCCCAAACGCGAATAGCTACGCACAAGAGAACTACATTTTTGCCCACGCCAGCATCGAGACCGACGCTCAGTCGGGGCCTTCAGGAATTGATGCCCGCTACTCTAGGAAGGTCGTCCCACTGGCGTCGCCGGTAACGCCGCCCCAGAACCTGAACATTCCGGCGACCCACCGCTTCACCATTTACCCGGATCCGGAGTCGCCTGCTCCAGTCATACGCAACGAAGAGCTCATGCTCATCCGCGCGGAAGCGAACATATTCACTGGCAACTTCGGAACGGCTATTCAGGACATCAACAACATTCGCTCGGTGTCCGGCGGGCTCGGACCAGTAGCCTTCGGCACACCGGCGAATGGTCTGACCGCTCTGCTTTACGAGAGACGTTACTCGCTCTTGTTCGAAGGACAGCGGTGGAACGACTATCGACGCTTTGGGATTCTCGACCAGCTCCCGATAGATCAAGCGGGTCAGTTTGTCGCCAAGGTGATGCCGATTCCGCAGGCCGAGTGCGATGCACGCGTAACGAAGCCGACGGGTTGCACCTGATGACTAATACCGGAATGGGTTTCCGGCTATGAAATGAGCACAACGGGTCGCCTCAATGGCGGCCCGTTGTCTTTTCCCGTAACCACGGTGCGGGATATGCGGCTCCAGTATCAAGTAAGGGCTTAGCAGTCGAGGGATTTATCATGATTGCAGCGCGTTGGCTCTCGCCACTCGTTTTCGCCGCACTGTCAGCGTGTAGCTCTCCGCGACTGGCGCCGGACCTGAGACCAAACCCCCAACTGATCACCGAGGAAGAGGTTGTCGCTTCGCTCGCCACTACCGCGTACGAGCTGATTCACAATCTGCGACCAAATTTTCTCTCCTACCGGGGCGAAACGAGTTTCGACAAGAGAACCTCGACGCCCTACCCCAATGTCTACGTCGACGACCAGCCTTTTGGAACTGTTTCAATCCTCCAGAGCATTCCAGCTTCTGACGTCTCAACTATCAGACTTTACAGGTCCGGGGAAGCCATGACGAAATACGGCACTGGAAACGCTGGTGGCGTGATCGCGATAATCACGCGGCACTAGTCTCGCGAGCGCCGTCACGCACGGGACGCGCTGAATAGGATCACGAATCTGGGCGCCGCTCAGGAATGCTGAACGATAACACGTCAGAATTTGCGCGTATGAGAAAGTAGCGAACTAACGCGTCGGTACTGACGGAATCCCAGGCTTTAGAGCGTAGCGTTTTTTTCTCCCTTGCCACCGGCACCCCCAGTTCATACGTTTTGCGCCCCGCCCGAAATTCACAGATTTCGCGTGGAGAATTTAGTTGACGCGACTCGTTTCGCGTAGCATCACCACAATTGATTTTGGAGGCACGATGGCGTTGGGTCGAGTTATGAGATTTCTCGCACTCACGTTGCTCGCCTGTCCCGCGCTGGCTGGGGGGCAGGGCACGGGCATCATTCGCGGCCGCATCAGCGATGCCGCAACCGGTGCGCCGCTGGCGGGCGTCTCGGTACGCGTCGATGGAACTACGATCGGCGCGCTCACCAACTCGGACGGCACGTACACGATTACCGGAGCGCCGGCAGGCTCGCGAGTCCTGAGCACACGGCGACTCGGCTACGCGCCGCAGCGCGTCGCGGTAACGGTGCCGGAAGCAGGAGGCGCCACACAGGATTTTGCGCTAGGTCGGGTTGCCACGAGTCTGGATGAAGTGGTGGTCACGGCCTTAGGACAGACCGCCCAGCAAAGATCCTTGGGGACCGCTCAGCAGACTGTCCAGGGCATCACCATCGCTGAGACGCAGCGGGAGAATTTCGTCAATGCGCTGCAGGGGCGCATCGCTGGCGTCGACGTGACGAGCACTTCGGGCATTCCCGGAGCGTCATCGTCGATCACGATCAGAGGCATCAGCTCCATCAGCAGCAGCAATCAGCCCCTGATGATCATCGATGGTCTGCCGATGGACAACCGGACCATGAATACGGGTGTGCTCGCCTCTGACAACAATTCGACGCAGGCGTTCAGCAATCGAGGAGTCGACTTCACCAATCGCGCTTCCGACCTCAATCCGGAAGACATCGAGACGCTTACGGTGTTAAAGGGCCCGGAAGCGGCCGCTCTCTACGGAATTGATGCCGCGAGCGGAGCGATCGTTATCACGACCAAGCGTGGAAAGCCCGGCGGCGGACTGCAGTACAGCAACAGCTTCCGCATCGAAAAGACCGGTGCCAAACCCGAGCTGCAGAAGGTTTATGGCCCTACAGTCTCAACGACGGCTGCTGGCCTCACTTCGTTCTCGTACTTTGGCGTCCCGTACGCCCCTGGAACCGTGTTCTATGACAACGTAGACGGGTTCTTCAGAACGGGATCGGCGCAGACGCACAACCTGTCGTTCAGCGGAGCGACGACCGATGGCAGAATCAATTACCGGCTGGCATCGTCGTCCGACAAGACTGTCGGCGTCGTCCCGAGCACGGATTACAGCCGCATCAACCTTACAGGCGCTTCGCAGGCCCAGGTGACTTCGTGGCTGAATACCGACGTGTCGATGGCGTACACCTACGATAACAACGACCAGGTGTACAAGGGAGACATTGGTCCGCTCATCGGCCTGCTCCTTTGGCCCCAGAATGACAACGCGAAGAACTACCTCACTGCAGCTGGCACCAGGCGCCTGTTGACAACGTTGGGAGCGGGAACCGAACAGGATAATCCCTACTTCAACATCGCCAAGAACAAGATCAACGCGAAAACGAACCGCATCATGGCCAACGTCGGGCTTACTTTCACGCCGATTTCGTGGGGTAACCTCAAGACGAACATCGGCGTCGACAACTATACGAACACGAACCTGATCCTCCGGAATCCCGACAGTCAGGTCGGCAACGCGTTCAACGGAATGTTGGAGCTGGCGGACGTCCTTACGCGAAACATCAATGTGCAAACGCTGCTCAACTTCAACAGCCATCAACTCAGCAAGAGTCTCTCGATCAGCGGCCTGGTGGGCAACGCTATCTCTGACTACCGGACGGGCGCGGACGCGTTGAAGGGCCAGGACTTCCTGGATCCGAATTTCGTCTCGATCAACAATACGAACCAGAGAACGAGCAAGACAACCCTCGAGCAGCGGCGTCTGATTGGTGCCTTTGCACAGGCCCAGCTCGACTTCAAGGACTACCTCTACATCACCGGGACGGGCAGAAACGACTGGACGTCCACCATCCCCAAGGGCGCGAACTCATTCTTTTACCCCGGCATTAACTCGAGCTTCATTTTCTCCGACGCGTTTCCGGGAATCCGTCGTTTCATGACGGGTAAGCTGAGAGCGGGTTATGCCGCCGTCGGCAAGGACGCAAGACCGTATGCCTACCGGCCGTCACTGCAATACAAGACGACATCGAATGGTGGATACGGTTACGACTTCTATGGGCCCAACCTCGCGCTCAA
>Ga0207929_1000501_pt1 | contig 10744 bp, 11 predicted proteins | sample NGESurdeep072012_FD_184466 | JGI IMG/M metagenome (GOLD analysis project Ga0207929, IMG submission 184466) | Arctic peat soil microbial communities from Barrow, Alaska - NGEE Surface sample 53-1 deep-072012 (SPAdes) | ecosystem: Environmental > Terrestrial > Soil > Wetlands > Peat ... | reverse complement strand
CATTCGTACTTAGGATCTCGCTTCGGCAACCGATACCAAATGTTGTGTTTGCTGTCCGGGCCTTGAGGCGCCCGCATCTGCTATTCGCTGCGGTGGCGCTTGCCTTGAGTTGCTTTGTCGCGACTGCTTGCGCTGCCAAGACCGCCACGCCCGCAGCTTCGGGCGCGGCCTTCACGCCAGGCGAGTCCGCGCCGAACGGCACCGACTCGGGTTCGCCACTTTCGAGCGGCACCCCGGACGCGGTCTCGGCGCCGCCAACCCGCAGCGCGTCGGGATTTGTGACCGGTTCTGCCCCCACGGCGTCGGGGCTTCTGACCGGTCCTCCCTCTAGCGCCGACGCCGGCACGCACGAGCGTCTGTATGTCGTCAACGCGCACGGGCCGGGCAGCGTATCGGTGATCGACACTGGCCGCCGCAAGGTGATGCAAACGATCATGCTGTCCCACCCGGCCGGCGATTTCCCCTTTGCGTTGGCCACCGGAATCAGCGTCAATCCCGGGGGCGACCGAGCGTTCGTCACGACGGTCGGTGCCGGGTTGGAGACGCTTGATCTTCAATCCGGGAAGGTGATCGCGGTTGATCCGGCGCTCGACAACAGCTATGGCATCAGCCCAGCCGACTCCGGCCTAGCAGCGTTCGTGCTACGAGTCGCCAATGGCGATGGCAACGGAGACGCCCCGCAGGTGATCCCGGTGGACGCAGCAGGTCACCCTCGGCAAGGGATAACGGTCGGCAACGAAACGTTCAACATTTCGGCGATCGTGAGCGCACCCGACGGCAATCACGTGTACGCCCTGTTGTTCCAAGGGCTGCTCGTCGCCATCGACACCCGCACTTTGAAGGTGGACGCCCAGATACATCTACCCGACACGTCGAAGACGATCGCGATCACCCCCGACGGCCAGTCGGCCTACATCACGGTGGAAGCAACGCCTGGCATCGTCAAAGTCGACTTGGCCACCGGGTTGGTCTCGCCGCTGATCGCGGTAGGGGCAGAGCCGCAGGGCATCGCGATCACGCCCGATGGCCGCACGGCATACATCACCGACGGCGAGACGGTCATCCCGCTCGACCTCACCAACAACCAAGCCGGAGCCGCTATCCGGCTGGCGCCGACCGGCGCAACCCTCAACCCCGACGCTCTTGGTGGCCCGGTCGTCATCACCCGCGACGGACGATGGTTGTTTGCCGTCGATCCCGAAGCCAACGCCGTCGTTCCGATCGACATCGCGACCGGACATCCCGGACCACCAATCGCGGTTGGGCCATACCCGCTCGCTGTCGCCCTCGGGCCGTAGGGTTCAAATGGGCCGCCCGGTGTTTCCGGAGACTCCAGATATCCGGGGCGGCTCAGTTGGCCACGCACCGAGTGACCCGAGCACGCTTTCAGGTCCGATCGGGATCGGCTCGAAGCAGGCAGCAACAAACAACCGGATTTGCCGCGATGGCGGTCCTGATCCTGTGCGCCTCGGTGCGGCTACATGCCCCACTTCGTGTGGATGATCTGATCCGGGCTTATGGCACGGTGGGGTGATGAGGATCGTCGTGCGGGTGCATCCGGGAAGCCGCCGGCCGGGCGTCGGCGGCTCACATGACGGCATGCTCGTCGTCCGGGTGGCGGAGCGGGCAGTAGACGGCAAGGCGACGGCCGCTGTGGTGGACGCCGTCGCCGTAGCTTTCGGTATCGCGAAGCGGGATGTCGTCCTGGTCAGCGGGGTGGCCAGCCGGACGAAGACCCTCGAGATTCCAGACGCCGCCGGCGACGCGTTGCATGCGCTGCTTGCGCGCTGATCGACGAGCCGTGCGACCAACTCGCAGACGCCGACAAGGATTTCCAGCCACACAAGGAGTGTCGGCGGGCTTGCGAGCCACCCTTCGCGTCAACGCCCGCCATGCTCGATCGCACTCACTTGCCGCTCGTGGTGTCCATGCTGCCGCCGGCGGCTTGTCTCGCCGGGGATGGAGGTGAGTGGTGTGCAGAGGCTCGTGTGGCGCTTGACCGCCTTCTTTTGCGCAGCTCAGCGTTTCACTCATGGGTGTGAACCGACCGACCATGCTCTGCGTCCAACGGTCACGAGAATCCAGGCAGCCGTGTTGGGTGTGACGCTGGCTTGCCTTACTGGGTGCGGTGCGGCAGCGCCGAACGCGCCACGGGCGTCACCGGATGTTGCGGCGACGTCGGACCAGCGTGCCGGGTCTGCATCTGGACCGGCTTCACCGTCGAGCCCGTCGGATTTGGTAGCGGGGGTTTCGGCAGTTCCGGAGTCGAGTGTTGCAACGGCCTTGCCAGGGGTGACCCCTGAGTTCGCGACGGCCTGCGGCAGGCCGGGCGCATCCATCGTGGTCCGGAAGGTCCCGGTGACCGTGAAGCGCCGGGACTGTGACCTCACCGGCGTGACGATCAGCCTGCGAGACGACGGCACGGGCATCAGCGTGCCGAAGCCGGGCGAAGAAAGCCGCGGCCAACCGGATGTCGTAGCGGGCTACTCCCCGCTCGCCGGTCTCGATATCGCCGTCGACGCGAAGACCGGCGACGTCACCGTCTCCAGCTACTAGCTCATTTGCCGCGAAGACGGTCGTTCGTCTACCCAACGTACGCGGACAATCGGCCATCACTCGCGACATCTGCGAGGGTGTGACCATGCCCGTGACGCGTCACGCGCTTGAACGGATCTCCCATGAAGCTCGGGTACGTCTGGGCCGACGCGCGGGACGTACATCCGCGTTAGCGCCCAACTCTGATCTGACGTCCTTCATCTCGTGCGTGGCAAGACGTAAACGATGTTGGCGCGCTTGGGCGCACCTAGTTCGCGGCGACCAGAATGGCGACGATCGGCACCACGACGAATGCCAAGACCACGAAGACGAGGCCGATCATCAAGCGGCGCACCGGCCGCCGGCGCAAGTCGGGGCGGGCGACCCCTCGTACTACCCGCAGCACGCCGTCGAGCTGCTTATCCCACAGGTACGGGCTACGGCCATCAGCCCAGCCATCTGTCGGATCAGGGATATCGGGCGCCACGGGCTCAGTATGGGCGTTGCGACCGTCTTGCTGCCAGCGGCCGTTGACGTCCAGGTCGCACATGCGCGTAATACACAGGCTAGGTACCCGTACGTCCGCATCTGGCGCGCAACGCGCGCGTCAGCACCCGGTCACGGATCCGTTCGGACGGCGGACCAGGTGCCGCGCGGTCCGCGCGCTAGCCTGCGCGACGTGGAGTTGATCGAAGCAGCGGCGGCGGAGTTCGAACGGGTCGTGCGCCAACTTCCGGCGGACTCGTGGGAACGGCCGACGCCGTCGGATATCTCGGTACGCGAGTTGATCGAGCACGTCGTGGTTGGAAACCGGTTCACCGCGCTGCTGCTGGAGGGCGTTGATCGCGATGAGGCTCGGACCATGCTCAGCAGTGATCCGCTTGGGGACGATGCGGTTGGTGCCGTGGTCCAGTCGGCACGACGTCAAGCACGAGCGTTCGCCGCAACGCCGCTCGACCAGCTCGTGGCGGGTCCGAAGGGCAACGTTCTCGCCGCTGCCTATTTGCGGTTCCGTCTCGTCGACCTCGTGGTGCACGCCTGGGACCTTCTGCGTGGCGCGCGACTGGACGAGACCCTTGATCCACGAATCGTTGTCGACGTTTTGAACGCCGTTGAGCCGCACTTGGACGACATGCTCGCCTTCGGAGCGTATGGCGCTGGTCCGAGCGGCACGCTGGCTCCTGACGCTTCGCCGCAGAGTCGGCTTCTCGACTGGTTCGGACGCCGACCATGACCGACATCACCGACCGCCCGACCGACGATCGCCTTTCAGCGGTCGGCCTCGCGCCGACGCCCGCGCAAAACGAGGCCCGCATCTTCGAGTGCTGCCTGCATGCGCAGACGCTCGGCTTCGCGATCGAGTCCTTCAGTTCCATCGAGTGCCTCGGGTACTTCGAGTGCATGACAGGCATCGACGAGCACCCGGTCGTAGGCAGTGCCGGCCGCCGTCAATTTCGTTGCCTTGCCAGGGATCGGCCGCGGATCTGCGTAGGTATCGAGCCAGTATTGAATACGACGCAGACTTGCGGCGATGTCTTCGATCGGTCGACCGATCGGCTGTGGTTGCGCCGGCCTGATCCGCCGCCAGCGTCGCGAGATCGTGTCGCGGAGCCGGGGCCCGAGTGGGAGGCTTGAGGTCGGCAGTGCCGCGAGCACACACACCACGACGGTCATCGCGAGCCATAGCGCGAACCACACCACCGGACTGCCGCCTCCTCGGGCGAATCAATTGTCCTCCTAGATCGGCCACGCCGCACTTCCTTTCTCGGGCCAACTTCGAACGCTTCCACTCGCGGGGCGCCCGATCTTCAGAGCCATCCCGCAGACTGTCTGGGTGCCATCGACCCTGCCGGACGGCGATCCGGCGCCCCCTGACGGCGCGTTGCCGGGTGACGTCCGGGCGCAGGTCGGGCGGACGCCGTTCAGCGTCTACGTGCATGTGCCCTATTGCGCGACCCGGTGTGGCTATTGCGATTTCAACACCTACACGGCCGCCGAGCTCGGTGGCGGCGCGAGTCAAGCGTCATACGCTCGCGACGCGATCGCCGAGATCAAGTTCGCGCGCCGTGTGCTAGGCGACGGAGAATTGCCTGTGCAGACGGTGTTTTTCGGCGGGGGCACTCCGACGCTCTTGCCAGCAGGCGATCTGGCATCGATGTTGGCCGCGATCGACGACGCGTTCGGCCTCGCCGTGCATGCCGAAGTCACGATCGAAGCGAACCCTGAATCCGTCGACGCGCAGGCGCTAATCGCTCTACGGGCAGCGGGGTTCACCCGCATCAGTTTCGGGATGCAGTCGGCGCAGCCGCACGTATTGGCGGTGCTCGATCGACAGCACACACCGGGTGCGCCGACGCAACGCGTCGCCGAGGCGAAGGCGGCCGGCTTCGACCATGTCAGCCTCGACCTCATCTACGGCACGCCCGGCGAATCCGACGACGATTGGCGGGCGTCTCTCGCGGCCGCCATCGACGCGGCACCCGACCACATCAGTGCGTATTCGCTCATCGTCGAAGACGGCACCAGGCTGGCTGCGCGCATCGCCCGCGGCGAACTGCCACGCCCTGACGACGACGTGCTGGCCGACCGGTACGTGATCGCCGACGACGCGTTGAGCGATGCCGGCTACACGTGGTACGAGGTCTCGAACTGGGCCAAGCCGGGTGGGGAGTGTCAGCACAACCTGGCCTACTGGCGCAGCGCCGATTGGTGGGGCGTCGGCCCCGGTGCACATAGTCATGTCGGCGGGGTGCGGTGGTGGAACGTGAAGCATCCGACCGCCTATGCCCAGCGCATCGCCGACCACGTCAGCCCGGGGGCGGCCCGCGAATACCTCGACGCGCAGATGCAGCGCGTCGAACGCGTGCTGCTCGAGCTGCGCCTGCGCTCAGGTCTCGACATCGACAATCTTGACGACAGCGGACGCCGACAGCTGGCCGCCGAGATTGACGCTGGCCTGGTCGAGCCCGGCGCCACGGAAAGCGGTACCGCGGTGTTGACCCGTGCAGGTCGGTTGTTGGCCGATGGCGTGGTGCGTCGGCTGCTCAGCTAGGCCGCGTGCTTCCTGGCAACGGCGGTGCTTGCAAGGGTTGCGGCTGGCTGGCAGGGTTCAGCGCACGATGAGCCTCGCCTATTCGTTTCACTTGCTGCCCGCGGGTACCAATCAATTCGATGCGCTCGTCGACTGGATCGGTCAGGTGGCGCCGGCAAAGGCAGCGGTGCTTGACATCGGCGCCGGCGACGGCGACATGGATTATCCGATCAGGATCAGGCCGTATGCGGCGCGCATCGTCGGCGTCGATCCGTCGCCCGGCATTCACGAGAACCACCTCGTCGATGAACGCCACGAGTCGACCCTTGAAGAGGTCGCCGATCAGTTCGTGGCGACATTTGACGTTGCGGTCGCGTCGTATGTCGTCGAGCACGTTGCCGAACCCGAAAGTTTCTTGCGTGCGGTGGCCACCGTGTTGAAGCCGGGCGGTTCGTGCTTTCTGCTGACCCCACATGCCGGCCACTACTTCGGCGCGATCGCGCTCGCGGCCGAGCGCATCGGCATCGAGGAGTGGCTGCTCCATCGCATCCGCAGCCACGACGTTCTGCATGATCATCACTTCCCGGTGGCATATCGGCTGAACACGCGCAAGAAGCTGATGCGTCATGCTGCATCAGCCGAGTTCGTCTCGGTCGAAATCCGAATGATCGAAGACCCCGGCATCTTCCAGCCGTATTTCCCGGCCGCGCTGCGCGGCTTGCCCCAGGGGTATTCGCGTTTGGTGCACCGCCTCGGCCGGCCCGGTCTCGCCGGCACGATGCTCTGCCGCCTCCAGCGCGCCTGAGCGAGGCGCCCACGGTTGACCAGCGGGCGCTCTACACTGGCACTCGACGGCTTTGAGTGCCAGAGTGCTGGCTGCGACGGCTGAAGTGAGGTGATCGCATGCTCGACGACCGCAAGCTCGACGTGCTGCGTGCGATCGTCCAAGACTTCGTCTCGACCAACGAGCCGGTTGGGTCGAAGGCACTGGTCGAGCGGCACCACCTCGGCGTCTCATCGGCGACCGTGCGCAATGACATGGCGGCGCTCGAAGAAGAGGGTTACATCGCCCAACCGCACACCAGTGCCGGCCGCGTGCCGACCGACAAGGGCTACCGGCTGTTCGTTGATCGGCTGTCGAACGTCAAGCCGCTCAGCGCAGCCGAGCGTCGCGCGATTGAGCAGTTTCTCGACGGCGCGCTCGACCTCGATGATGTGGTGTCGCGCACGGTCAGATTGCTCGCGCAACTTACGCGGCATGTAGCTGTCGTGCAGTACCCAATCCTCGACCGCGCCTCGGTGCGCCACCTCGAGCTCATCAAACTGAGCGACACCCGGCTGATGCTGGTGCTCATCACCGATACCGGTCGAGTCGAGCAGCGCCAAGTTGATCTGCCGGGCTTGACCGACGAGAAAACGGTCAGCGACCTGCGCAGCCGGCTGAACATGCGCATCGCCGGCAAGCCGATGCGTGACGTGCCGAACGAACTCGGTGACCTCGCCGAAAACGAACCACCGGCGACCCGCGGCGTTGCCTCGGCCGTCGTCGCCGTCTTGCTCGCGTCGCTCGTCGACCGTCGCGAAGAGCGGGTAGTAGTCGGCGGCGCGTCGAACCTGACGAGGTTGTCCCTCGATTTCCCCGACTCGGTACACCCGGTGCTCGAAGCACTCGAAGAACAAGTCGTGCTGATCAGGTTGCTGGGTGAGGTAAGCCGACCGACCGAAGTTACTGTGCGCATTGGTGACGAGAACCTGCACGAGGGCCTGCGCACGACCTCGGTCGTCAGTGCGACGTACGGATCGGGCACTCGGGCACTTGCCAGCCTCGGTGTCCTCGGCCCAATGCGCATGGACTACCCCGGCACCATGGCGGCAGTCGGTGCCGTCGCCCGCTACGTCGGCCGCATTCTCGCCGAGACCTGACGCGTCGAACGGAGTTTGGGTTGACCCGCGATCACTACGCGACCCTTGGCGTGCGCAAAGATGCCGCACCCGAGGACATCAAGCGCGCGTACCGGCGGCTAGCCCGGCAACTGCATCCCGACGTCAATCCCGATGCCGTCACGCAGGAGCGATTCAAGGAGATCACCTCTGCGTATGAGGTGTTGTCAGACCCCAGCAAGCGACAGCTGTACGACATGGGCGGCGATCCGCTGTCGGCGTCCGGTGGTGGTTTTGGCGGTGCCGCCGGCTTCAGCGGCCTCGGCGACATCATGGATGCGTTCTTCGGTGGTGGCGCAAGTCGTGGCCCGCGCACCCGAACGCGGCAGGGTAACGATGCGCTGATCCACGTCGAGATCGATCTGCACGATGTGGTGTTCGGAGCGAAGCGCGAGCTCACTATCGAGACAGCGATTGTGTGCGCGACATGTACGGGCGCAGGCACCGCGCCGGGCACGCACCCCGACACCTGCGAAGTGTGCAAGGGCCGCGGCGAAATCAGCCAGGTGACGCGATCGTTCCTCGGCCAGGTGATGACGTCGAGGCCGTGCCCGCGATGCGCGGGCGTCGGCACGGTCATCCGGCATCCGTGTCCGGAGTGCGCTGGCGACGGCCGGGTGCGCGCGCGCCGCACCCTTGAGGTGGCGATCCCGGCCGGCGTCGAGCACGGCATGCGCATAAGGCTTACCGGCGAAGGCGAAGTTGGCCCCGGCGGTGGCCCGGCCGGCGACCTCTACGTCGAGATCGAAGAACGCAAGCACCCGACGTTCGAACGGCACGGTACCGACCTGCATGCGGCCGTGCACGTCCCGATGACCGCTGCGATTCTCGGCACGTCGTTGACCCTCGACACCCTTGATGGTCCGGTCGATGTCGACGTCAAACCTGGCACGCAGCCGGGCACGGTCATCCCACTGAAGGGTCGCGGCGTGCCGCGGTTGCGCTCGAACGGCCGCGGCGACCTGCACGTGCATCTCGATGTCGAGACACCGACGAAGCTCGATGCTGAGCAAGAAGAACTCGTGCGCAAACTCGCCAGCTTGCGTGGCGAGGAGTTCCCGCAGGCTGTCTTCAAGGCAGACGCGCCAGGTCTGTTCGGCCGCATCCGCGACGCGTTCAACGGTCGCTGACCTTCCGTGACCGTCCCGCTGTTCTTCGCGGACGCCGACCGGTTGCGCGCATGCGCGGTCGGCGACGTCGTCGATCTCGACGGCCCCGAAGGCCATCACGCCGCGACCGTGCGCCGGCTGACCGCCGGCGAAAGACTCGACCTGGCGGACGGCGACGGGTTGCTGTGTTCGGCCGAAGTGACCGCAGTTGTGGGTCGCGCGCTTCGCGCGCGGGTGCTGGCGCGCACCCAGCTCGAGCGACCGCAGCCACGGGTCACCGTCGTGCAGGCGTTGGCGAAAGGCGACCGCGATGAACGCGCGGTCGAGGCGCTGACCGAGGTCGGCGTCGACGCGGTCGTTCCGTGGCAGGCCAGTCGGTCGATTGCCCGTTGGGATCCGGCACGAGCCGAAAAGGGAGCCGCCGCCTGGCGGACGACCGCCCGTGAAGCGGCCAAGCAAACCCGCCGACCCTGGCTGGTCGACGTCCATGCGCTTGAAACAACAGCTGCTGTCGCCAATCGGCTCGCCGCGATCGTCGGGGGAGGTGGGCAGGCGATCGTGTTGCACGAGACGTCGACGCGCCCGCTCATCGACGTCGCCGTCAACAACGTCGGCGATGTCGCACTTGTCATCGGTCCCGAAGGTGGCATCGCCGACGACGAACTCGCAGCCTTCGAGGCGGCCGGCGCGATTGTGTGCCGACTCGGCCAAACCGTGCTGCGCACGTCGACTGCGAGCACCGTCGCACTGACGCTGGTGCTGGCCCAATCCGGCCGCTGGAGCTAACCGCGCACCGTTAGTTGACCGTGAACGCCTTGTCGTCGACGTGGGTGATCGAGCCGTCTTTCGCCGACACCTCGTAGGCGCGCACCGTGTAGGGCCCGGGCGCGAGGCCAGGCACCGTGACGCTCCAGGTGCCACGGTCGGGTGCTCCGAGAGTCGCGTTCGTCGAACCGTGCTTCAGAACGCCACCACTGCGCAGGATCTGCCAGCTGACGGTGGCTTCGAAGACGCTCGCCTCGCCGCCGATGGTCACCGACGATGCCACTGTTTCATCCTGCTGCGGCGAGGTGATCCAGACGTGACCCAACACCTGCCACGGCGGTTGTGGCGCAATGGTGGCGGCCAACGGGCTGCCCCACAGCGACGAGACCGGTGTGCCGTTGATGCGCAACTGCAAGCCGTCGATCTTCGGCGCGCTCGCGATGATCGTGTACAGCAACTGCTGCGCGCTGATGGCGCCCTTGCCGGTCGGCCCGTTGGCCGCCTGCGCCGACAGGTCGACGACTGCCGTGGTGTCGCCGGTGATGTTCACCGCATTCACGGTTGTTCCGGCCGGCCAGTAGCTGGTGTAGTCAGGGTCGTGCGCGGGCGTCGACAGCATCGCCGTCACGGCGTCTTTGACGAACGTGTGTTGTGGCGACGTAGGCGCGACCGTCTGCTCGCGGAACAACAGCTGTTGGGGGTCCTTGCGCTTGTCGACGTAGTACACCCAGACGGCGTACGTCGCGGGTGCCGACGACACCGGAGCGACTGGCTCGACCATCGGCGCAGGAGTTGGGGTAGCAATCGACGTGACGCTAGGCGAGGCGACCGCCACCGTGTGATGGTCGGCCGCAGGCGCCCGATGGCGCACGCTCACCCCGACGATGACGGCGACAGCCGCGACCGCGACCGTGGCGAAACCGGCAGCCACGACCTGCAGCCTGCGCCGCCACGCATAGCGCCGGTGGCTGCGGTCTTGCGCGCGGATCTTCTGCTTGATCGTGGCCAGCGCATCGGCGGACGGCGTGATCGCCTGAGCTTGCGACGACAGCAGTTCGCGCAGCCGGCGGGTCGCCTCGTCGTCCGCGTTGTCGGGGTCGAACGGACCCATGCGGTCGCTCATGTGCTCGTCTCCAGGAGGGTGCGAAGGGCAGCCAACCCGCGGGACGCGTGGCTCTTGACGGCGCCCTGGCTGATGCCGAGGGTGTCGGCGATCTGGGCTTCGGACATGTCGGAGTAATAGCGCAGCAGCACCGTCTCGCGCTGCCGCCGGGGCAGCCGGCCGATCGCGGCCATGATCTCGGTGCGTTGCGTGGCGGCCACCGCAAAGTGCTCCGCACTCGGGACGTCGGGTGGCGGGGCG
>Ga0207929_1000500_pt1 | contig 10752 bp, 13 predicted proteins | sample NGESurdeep072012_FD_184466 | JGI IMG/M metagenome (GOLD analysis project Ga0207929, IMG submission 184466) | Arctic peat soil microbial communities from Barrow, Alaska - NGEE Surface sample 53-1 deep-072012 (SPAdes) | ecosystem: Environmental > Terrestrial > Soil > Wetlands > Peat ... | reverse complement strand
ACCGCGAAGACAAGAGCGGGCCAGGGGTGATCAGCCTGTTGCAGGCCGGCGGGTTCGAAATCGGCGATCCCGAGGTCGTTCCTGACGAGAAGGAGCGAATCGCGGAGGCGATCGAGACAGCGATCAGGCGCGGTGCCGACATCGTCGTGACCACGGGCGGAACCGGGCTCGGGCCGCGCGACGTCACGCCGCAAGCGACGGCATCGCTTATCGAATATGAGGTGCCTGGAATCGCGGAAGAGATGCGGCGCGCCGGCCTTGCGAGCACTCCGATGGCGGCGTTGTCGCGCGCACTGGCCGGGGTTCGCGGCCAGGCTCTGATCATCAACGTGCCGGGGAGCTTCAAGGGAGCGACCGAGTCGATCGAAGCGGTGATGCCGATGCTCGGCCACGCGGTCAAGCTGCTCCACGGCGACACCGCGCATTGACAGCTCAGAGGGGTGCGCCGGGAGCTGGCTCCGCCAGGCCCCGCGCCCTGAGGGGGGACGCCCCCCTCAAACCGGAATGAACCTCAACGCCGACCTCGGTGAGGGTGCTGGCGCAGATGAGGCAATCCTCGGTTTCGTGGACAGCGCCAACGTGGCTTGCGGAGCGCATGCCGGGTCGATCTCGATTGCCATCGCAACCGCTCTGCGCTGCCGCCAGCTGGGAGTCGAGGTAGGAGCGCATCCCGGATACGACGATCACACGAGATTTGGCCGCGTCGAGACCGCGCTCTCCGCTGCGGAGATCGAGGCCCTGGTCGCGTATCAGGTTGCCGGCCTCGCTGCGGTCGTGCCGATTGCTTATGTCAAGCCACATGGCGCCCTTTATCACCGATGCCAGCACGATCCGGCAGCCGCCGACGCCGTTGCGCGCGTCGCGAAAGCACACGACGTGGGCTTGCTGGGCCAGCCGGATTTCGAGATCCTCGCGGCGGCCGTCCGCGCCGGCATACCCGCTTACCGCGAGGGATACGCGGATCGTCTGATGATGCCCGACGGCAGCCTGGCGCCGCGGACGAACCCGGGCGCGCTGTTGGATCCGGCCGCGGCCGCGAAACAGGCTGTCCGACTCGCGCAGTCGGGACGCTACGACACGATCTGCGTGCACGGCGACACCAAGGGCGCGGCCGAAACCGCGGCGGCGGTGCGGCAGGCCTTGCGAGACGCAGGGGTGGAAACGCAAGCGCTGGCCGGGAGTTGAGCCCGAGCGGCGCGGTCATCAGCGAGCTTCACGAGCTCAAGGACCTGCTCCAGCTGCAAGCTTTGCTGGCTGCGATCTGGGAGAGGCCCAATGACCCGCCCATCAACTCAGACCTGCTCAGAGCGCTGGCTTATTCGGGCAACTACGTCGCGGGTGCTCGGGTCGGCGGGCGGTTGGTCGGCGGCGTGGTTGGGTGGCTGGGCGTGAGGGCCGCGAACGAGCTCCACATGCACTCACACATCCTTGGAGTCGTTGCCGGCGTCCAGGTGGCGGGCGTCGGGTTTGAGCTCAAGCAGGACCAGCGTCGCTGGTGCCTGGAACGCGGAGTCAAGACAGTCGAGTGGACGACCGATCCGCTGGTTCGCCGCAACGCCTATTTCAATCTGACCAAGCTCGGCGCCCACGCCAGCGAGTACCTGGTCAATTTCTACGGAGCGATGACCGACGGCCTCAACGCCGGCGAGGAATCAGACCGTTTTCTCATCAGCTGGGAGCTCGATTCTCCACGCGGTAAGGCGGCAGCCGAAGGCCGCGCCGCCGAGCCCGAGGTCGGGGCTCTCCTTCGAGACGGCGCTGTGGCGATTCTCTCGGTCGGTCCTGCGGGTGAGCCGGTGGTCGGCAAGGCATCTGGCGCGCGCGTCCTTATATGCCAGGTGCCAGACGACATCGTCGCGCTGAGGCACGCGGATCCCGCGATTGCCCGCGCTTGGCGCGTTGCAGTTCGCAAGGCGATGGTGGATGCATTCGCCGCCGGCTACCAGGTGAGTGGAGCGACCCGCGCGGGCTGGTACGTGCTACAGCGCTAGCGAATTCGCATCGGCCCGACGCAGATAGACTTGGTCAATGCTTGCCGTCGGAGATCGCGCGCCGGACTTCAAGCTGCCGACCACAGGCGGTCACGAGCTCACGCTCGCCGAGGCGCTCGACACGCACAAGGCGCTGGTCTTCCTTTTCTACGTGCTGGACTTCACCGGTGGTTGAAGAACCGAGCTGACCGAGTTTCGGTCCAGGAACGAGCAGGCGGTGGTCGACGGGATCGGCCTCTACGGCATCAGCGTCGACTCCGTGTTCTCGCACGAAGCTTTCGCCAAGGAGCTGGGCGGCCTTCCCTTTGAGCTGATAGCCGACTTCGAGCGCACCATGGTCACTGACTACGGCGTGCGACGCGATGACGTCGCCGGGTACAGAGGCATGGCCAAGCGCGCCGTCTTTGTGATCGACCACTCGGGTGTCGTTCGGTGGGTGTGGGAGCGCTCGAAGGACCAGCCGCTACCAGACTTCGACCTGGTGCTCGCCGAAGCCAAGAAGGTCGCAGAGAGTTAGGTCTCGGCGCTTCGAATTGTTTCCAAAGAGGCGGCGCGTGCCCTGCGCATCTTTTGCGCGCTCTCCACTGTGATGACCTCCAGCCGCAGCTCATCACCCGGCAACAGCTGGGCGGCGATCGGGAGCGATGCGCTCACCACTGTGGCTACCACCGGGTAGCCACCAGCAGTCTGGTGGTCGGCCATCAGCAGGATTGGTTGTCCGCTGTGCGGCACCTGGACGGCGCCCGCCACGAGCCCGAACGACAAAAGCTCCTCGCCGGTGACTGCGAGCCTGGGCCCTTCGAGGCGGTAGCCGATGCGGTCCGAATTGCTACTCAATTTGTAAGAAGCCTGGAACAGCAGGGCGCGGCTGTCGGGGTCGAGCCTCTTCAGGTGCGGACCGGCGATTGCGTGCAGCGTGTGGTCGCTGTACGCGGGACGGAGCTGCTCGGGCACGCGGCGCCCGGCGCCCAGCGTTTTCCTCACGTCCCCAGCGACGGCCAATGAGTCGCCAGCCCTCAGAGGCCTGCCGTGCATGCCTCCCCTGGCGGCCATGAGGTTGGTGGACAGAGATCCCAGCCAGCGGTCGGCCTCGAAGCCTCCAGCGACAGCGATGCACGTGCGCGCGCCCTCCCGCCTGCCGGCGAAGCTCAACCGGTCGCCTGGAGCCAGAAAGAGGCTGGTCCACGCCGGCGCCGGTGCGCCATTCACTCGCGGATCGAAGTCGGCTCCAGTGATCGCGACAAGGCATGCGTGCTCGGCAATGAGGGTGGGTCCGGTGAGCGTGCACTCCAGCGTGGCGAGGCCGGGGTCATTGCCCACCAGGAGGTTCGCCGCCGAGTGGGCGAATCGATCCATCGCGCCTCCTGCTTGAACGCCGGCACTAATCGCATTAGGACGCCCGAGGTCTTGCACCGTCGTCAGGAGCCCTGGCTTCTCCACGTGCAAGGCCGGCGTCACGATTGCGCTGAGAAGAACTTCACCCGGTCGCCGGCGCGAAAGAGGCAAGGCGGGTCGGAGTCAGGCAAAAAAAGCTTGACGCTGGTGCGTCCGATGAGGTGCCAGCCGCCAGGGGTCGGCAGCGGATAGATGCCCGATTGGCGCGCGGCGATCGCCACGGAGCCGGCGGGCACCTGGGTCCTCGGGATCTCTCGGCGAGGCAACACCAGCTCATCGGGGAGAGGCCCCAGATAAGCCCACCCTGGAACGAAACCGACCAGGAAGACGCGGTAGATCGGTCGTGAATGGATCTCGATGATCTTCTCGCGGGAGAGTTGAAGCCGCTCGCCGACCTCAGCGATATCGGGGCCGTCGTAGGTGACCGGGATCCGGTGCAGCCGTCCAGGCTCGGCCATCGGCGGCCGCTTGGCAGCCAGCCTCTTGATCGCGGCGCCGAGCGAGTCATGAGTTGCCTGCTCCGGGTCGAAGTGAACCGTCACGCTTGCGTAGCCGGCGATGGCCTGCCGTACGTCACGCCGTTTCTTCAACGCCGTTGCGAGCGCGATCGCGCGCGTATTGATTGCGGTGTCGAGCCGGGTGCTCAGCTCGGCCAGCAGTGCTGTGTCACCGAGCGGTTGGATTCGCATCTCTCTTAGACCGGCGTCGCTTGCGCGCTACTGAGCGCGGCCGTTGCATGCGCGCTGACGAGGATCGCGTAGAAGATGCCCGGCACGATGCCGACGCACAACAGTCCTACGCAGGCAACGCCCACAGCCCAGGCGGTGACGATCGCGGCGGCAGCGAGATTCCAGGTGGCGAAATCTCGCACGACACTTCGAAGCGCCGTCGGAAAATCAAAAAGGTCGACAGGCCTGCCGCTCGTTGCAAAGCGGTTGGTCGCATGGGGCATCAACAGGAGCATGACAAGCCCCCATGGCAGAGCGAGGATGAAGAGGGCAGCGAGCTCTGCGTACACCTTCGACAAGCCCGGATCGCTGACGCGCCAGACGTGGGCGCGGTCGACGAGCGACGACAGCGGGCCGAGCGCCAGCACAAAGGGTGCCGCGATGAGAGCGATCGCGAGGGCGACCCAGAATCCGTCTGCGATCAAGCGGCGCGACAGCGCCCACGGCGGGAGTCCGCGCGCTGGATCCCTCGCCGCGGAACGGGTGGCGGCTACCGCATAGCCAAGCAGCGGTATGAATGCGATTGGCAGCAGGAGGACCATCGCCAGGCCGACCAACCACCTCGGCCGCCAGTCACCGCGAAAGGGCCACGCGAATGACGCCGCGACGAGGTTCACGAGGCAACCTTAAGGTCGGCGCCGCCCGTTGTTGCCGGGCGCGGCGGTCGTTGTTTACGGCCGGACCAGACCAGAGCGATAAGGATGTGGTGGCAAGGTCGGATGAAGGCGTTCGGTTCGCGAAATCTCGCTGACTAGCCGCCGGTCGGATGCTGCGCGTGCTCCGACGGTTCCACCTCGGGCGCCGGCCCGCCACCCGCGTACTGGTCGTTCACCTGGACAACTTCCTCGCCCGGTGCCTGATCGCTGGTCTTCGGCTTGGCAGTCGGTGGAGAATCGGTTGCTTTGCGCTTGCGCCGGCTCATCATCCCAACCGTACAACGCCCGCCGAGGTCAGCGCTTGATCCGTATTTGCACCTCGCCTCCGGTGGCTGTGACCTCGACATCGGCGGCGCGCAACCGCAAGCCGTCCTCGAGGCGAGTGGCCACGATGGCGCCTTCAAATACGAGCTCATCGAATCGGTCTCGCCCTTTGCCTCCCATCCGAACGACCACCCCTCGAGGGCTGCGCCAAACGCCATTGCCAACGGCTTTGAATCCGCTGGTCATGAGGTCTCCGATCTGATCCGGCGGCGGGGGCGGCGGTTCCACCTTGGGCCGGTTTACAGGCTTGGTCGGCTTTTCTGAATCAGCGGCGGGCCGCGGCGCCGGCTTGCGGAAACGGGCCTGCTCCAGCGACAGGCGCAACAGCTCAGAGCCTTCCTCCTGTTCGAAAAAGGCTGAAGAGATGCGACTCGCGTCACGAGAACGCCGGATGCAGTTGGCGCAATCGGTGTCGGTGTCGACAGCGGTGTAGGAGCCGGCTGCGAGGGTCTGGCCGCAAAGCGTGGTGACCGGACCGCTGCGAGGGACTCGCGGGGTGAGGTGTATCCGTCCACCGCTCTTGCGACGGACCGACTCGAGCCTGATGCCGGATATGCTCACGGCTCGGACGATAGCGCTAAGTCAGCGTCGCGGGTGACTTAGCGCAGCGACTCGATCGCCTTCACGACCTCGGGGGATTCCGGCTCGACCTTTGATCGGAAACGGCGCACTACGTGCCCGTCCTTGTCGACCAGAAACTTCTCGAAGTTCCACGCCACGTTGCCGGCCTTGCCGGCGTCGTCGGGAAATCGGCTCAGGATCGCGTACAGCGGGTGCTGATTCGCCCCTTTCACGTCGAGCTTCGCGAACATCGGAAACGTCACGCCGTAATTGGCGCTGCAGAAGTTCTGGATATCTTCGGCGCCACCGGGCTCCTGCCGGAAGAACTGGTTGCATGGAAAACCGAGCACCGTGAAGCCCTTCGCCGAGTACCGATCCTGCAGCGCCTGAAGGCCTCCGTACTGGGGCGTGAACCCACACTTGGAGGCGGTGTTGACGGCAAGGATCACCTTGCCTGCATAGGTCGCGAGGCTGGCCGGCTCACCGTTCAGCATCGGCAGCTCGATCTCGTGGATGGAGGGTGCCTGGGTTTGACTCATATCAAATTGAATTGGCGCCTGCGCGGCGCTATTCCGGGCCTCGACTGGCGGCGAGCAAAAATGCAGCCAGGCTAACGACCGCTACGGCGGAGAGGACGGCCGGCGCCCACCCGATGCCGAGCCATGCGATCGCGATGCCAATCGCCGGCGGGATGACGCCGCCGCCCACCATCGTCGCGGGGAACATCCACGACGTCGCGCGCGAGTCGCCTGGCCTGAGCTTGGCCAGCCACACGAGAGCGGTGGGGAAGATGGGCGCGATGGCAAGGCCCGTGACGACATATGCGATCGGGGCCGCCTGGCCGTTGAGCGCGACGAGCAAGGCCACTGACGCGGTTGCCGTACCGGAGATAACGATCAGCCCTGAGGGCACGCGATCGGGAATGAGCGCAGCCAGCAGTCTTCCAATTGCCAGGGCCAGCCAGAAGCCGGACGTGATCGACGCGGCCTCGAGCGATCGAAGACCGACAGATTCGAGGTGCGAAGGCATCCACCCGCCGACGCCCGTCTCGACGCCCACGTAGAAGATGAAGGCGACGAGAAAGATGACCACGAGAACATCGCCGCGGCGTGAACGCTCCCCATCGTGTACCGACTTCCGCTGAGCCACCGGCAACCGGCCCTGGATGCCGGCCACGGCCGGTATCAGGACGACCGCGAGCGCTGCCGCGCTCCCGTACAGCGCAGTCAAGTGATCCTGGCTGAGCCTCGAGATCAGGAGCGGGCCGGCGACCGAGCCGAAGCCGTAAGCGCTGTTCAGCGCGTTGAGCACGGCCGATCGACGCGGCCCTTCGCTGTGCGCTGCGAGGTTGTTGAGCCCGAGGTCCAGGCCCCCGAAACCAAGGCCGACCACAAAGATTCCCGCCAGGAATGCCGGCCACGACGGCGCGAGCGCCACCCCGGCGCACCCGACCGCGAGGCAGCCCAGAGCCGCCCAGATCGCCGTGCGGCCCGAGACGCGCTCCATCGCCCACATCGAGATGAAGACGCCGATCAGGGCGCCGGCGAAGTGAGCGCTGAACACGCTGCCGGCCTCGGGCAGGCTGACGCCGAATCGCCGCACAAGGTGTTCGAGCAGAGGGCCGTAGGACGCTGCCAGCACGCCCATCAGCAGGAAGGTGGCGGCGATGCCGGCAAGCGCCGTCTTCGGCAGGATCACTGGGTCGCCGTGGCGTTTCAGCTGTGACCGGTCGACGAGCTGTGCCATCGCAACATGGTGACTGGAAGGGCCGCCCTATCATCGGGCTCGATGCCGATCAAGGTCCTGGCTTTCGATGGTGATGACACCCTGTGGCACAACGAGTCTCGCTTCAACGTCACGCAAGGCGAGCTGCGAGAGCTGGTGCGGCGGCACGTCCCTGACGCCGACGTCGACAGCCAGCTGTTCGAGGTCGAGATGCGGAACCTGGGCCTGTACGGCTACGGGGTCAAGGCGTTCACGCTGTCGATGCTGGAAACCGCGATCCAGCTCACCGATGGACGGATTCCTGCGACTGACCTTCAAGTCATCCTCGGCTGGGGCAAGCGGATGCTCACGGCGCCGACCGAGCTGCTCGACGGCGTCGAGGAGGCGCTGCGCAACGCGAACGAGCGGTACTCGTTGCTGCTGATCACCAAGGGCGACCTCTTCGATCAGGAGAGCAAGCTGGCGCGCTCGGGCCTCGGCGACCTGTTTGCGGGCGTCGAGATCCTGAGCGACAAGACCGCCGCCACCTACGGCTCCTTGCTGAGGCGGCGTGGCATCGAGACGGCAGAGTTCGTGATGGTCGGCAACTCGCTGCGCTCTGACATCGCGCCCGTGGTTGAGCTGGGCGCTCGGGCCGTCCACATCCCCTACCACGTGACCTGGAATCACGAGCACCTGCCCGACGACGCGCTGCCGACCACGGGTTGGCACCGGCTTGGCGGCATCGGCGAGCTCGGGGCGCTCCTTGAGTCGATCGACCAGCCCCCCGCATAGCGGGCCCGGGAGGGCCACAGATGGTCGGTATCGCCGGGCCCGAGTTGGCTTAGACTCCGCTTGCACTGTCAACGATCGCGGAACAATCTGGAGGAACACGGATGAAACCATGGGCGGGTGTGGTCGCTATCGCGGCCCTGGCGGCTACCGCGTTGGCTGGCGTTTCGTGCGGCGGCACTAGCACCGGACCGAGTTCCAGCTGTACGAAGACCTACAAGGTCGGCCTGGTGACCGACGTAGGCAAGCTCTCTGACAAATCGTTCAACTTCGACTCCTACAACGGCGTCAAGGATGCCCAGGCCGACACCTCCCTGTGTGTCAGCGGCAGGGCGATTGAGTCAAGCGTCGAAGCCGACTACCCGAAGAACATCCAGACCTTCCTCGACGCCGGCTACGACATGATCGTCACGGTCGGGTTCAAGCTCGGCGACGCCACCATCAAGGCAGCCAAGGCCAACCCGAATGTCAAGTTCGCGATGGTCGACTTCGCCGACTTCGCGGAGCTGGGCAAGCCGACGCACCCGGCAAACCTCGTCGGCCTGACCTTCAAGGAGGACCAGCCCGGCTTCCTGGCCGGGGCCCTGGCCGGCTTGGTGACCAAAACGAACGTGATCGGCGCGGTGGCCGGCCTGAAGACAGTCCCGGCTGTCGTCAATTACGTGAAGGGCTACACGGCCGGAGCCATGTACACCAACCCCAAGGTCAGGGTCCTCAGCATCTACCAGCCCGAGAGCGGCGCCAAGGACTTCAACGACCCGGACTGGGGCAAGCAGCAGGCGCTGACCTTCTTCGGGCAGAACGCGGACATCATCTTCGGCGTCGGTGGCAACACCGGGAACGGCGGCCTGGTCGCGGCCAAAGAGAAGGGCAAGATGTGCATCGGGGTCGACGTCGACCAGTACGTCTCCTACCCCGATGTGGCGAGCTGTCTGATCACGAGCGCACAGAAGCACCTGCGCCAAGCGGTGAAGGCGGCGGTCGCAAACATGGTCAACAACTCCTGGACGGCCGGAGTGGTGACTTTCGACTTGACCAACGACGGGGTCGGTTTGGCCCCCTATCACAACTTTGACTCCCAGATCTCGGCCGACATCAAAGCCAAGATCACCGACATCCAAGCCAAGCTCAAGGACGGTTCACTCAAGACCGGGGTCTAAGTAACTGTCCACGTCTGCGGCCCTCAGACTCACCGGGATCGTCAAGACCTACGGTGAGCTGAGGGCCAACGACGGCGTGGACCTTGACATCCAATGGGGCGAGGTTCACGCCTTGCTCGGCGAGAACGGCGCCGGCAAGTCAACCCTGATGAACGTCGTCTACGGCCTCGTGCGCCCGGACGCCGGCACCATCGAGTTCGACGGCAAACAGGTGCAGGTCCACAGCCCGACGGACGCCATCCGTCTCGGTATCGGCATGGTCCACCAGCATTTCATGCTCATCCCCGTGCTGACCGTCGCCGAGAACATCGTTCTCGGTCGCGAGATCCAGAACGCGGGCGTGATGGACCTCGGCCGCGCCTATAAGGCTGTGCGCGAGCTGTCGGACCGCTACGGCCTGGAGGTCGACCCGAAGGCGCGGGTAGAGGACCTCTCAGTTGGGATCCAGCAGCGAGTCGAGATCCTGAAAGCGCTCTATCGAGGCGCTCGCCTTCTCATCCTCGACGAGCCGACCGCGGTCCTCACCCCACAGGAGATCGCCGGTCTCTTCCAGATCGTTCGCAACCTGATCGCCGAAGGCAACGCGGTCATCTTCATCACCCACAAGCTGGCCGAGGTGATGGAGATCGCCGACAAGATCACTGTGATGCGCCGTGGAAAGGTGGTCGCGACGACCACCCCAAAGGAATCGAAGCCGCCCGACCTGGCGCGAATGATGGTGGGCCGGTCGGTTCTGTTGCGGGTCGAAAAGCAGCCGGCCAAGCCCGGCGACGTATTGCTTCGCGTGGAGGACCTCGTGGTCATGGACCGCCGGCGTGTTGCAGTTGATCACGTCAGCCTGGAAGTACGGGCGGGCGAGATCCTTGGTGTTGCCGGGGTCGAGGGCAACGGCCAGCTCGAGCTGGTGGAGTCGATTGTCGGCCTCCGCCCTGCTCGGACCGGTCACGTTCGGTTGGGCGCTCATGACGTTACCCACCGATCGACGCGCACCCGCCTCCACCGCGGGCTTGGGCTGATCCCCGCCGACCGCCACCGGCAGGGGATCATCCTCGAGCTGCCAATCGCGGACAACCTGATCCTGAACCGGTACGACCTGCGACCCTACGAGCGCTGGACGGTCCGCCAGTTCCGCGCCATCCGAGCCACCGCCGAGCGCTTGATCAAGACGTTCGACATCCGCGCTCAATCGCCGGACCAGCCGGCCGCGTCCTTGTCCGGCGGCAACCAGCAGAAGCTGGTCGTGGCACGTGAGCTTGGGACCGATCCGAAGGTGCTGATCGCCAGCCAGCCCACAAGAGGTGTGGACGTGGGATCGATCGAGTTCATCCACCGCCAGATCGTCACCCAGCGAGACGCCGGCCTGGGAGTTCTCCTCGTTTCGGCGGAGCTCGACGAGGTGCTCGCTCTCGCCGACCGCGTGGCGGTGATGTATCGGGGCCGG
>Ga0207929_1000498_pt1 | contig 10786 bp, 6 predicted proteins | sample NGESurdeep072012_FD_184466 | JGI IMG/M metagenome (GOLD analysis project Ga0207929, IMG submission 184466) | Arctic peat soil microbial communities from Barrow, Alaska - NGEE Surface sample 53-1 deep-072012 (SPAdes) | ecosystem: Environmental > Terrestrial > Soil > Wetlands > Peat ... | reverse complement strand
AAGAGCTTCAGATCCTTGTCGTTGGTCGGACCCCACGCAAAGGAGATCTGCCGCTTCTTCCGTGTGATCGTCGTCCAGTCTTTGGGGAAAACAAAATTCGGATTGTTTGACCACCACACGTTGTTGCCGGTCGAGTCGATGAGCTTGAACTCGAGGGTGTTGGTCGACGCGTCGCCCTTGATGGCGAAGGAAAACTCGTAGTTGGGCGGGAGCGCCAGATTGAACGCGCGATGGACCACGCCATAACCACCGTGCCCGTGGAAATCGAAATCCACGCGCATCGCCTTCCCGTGCGCACCGTTCTCTTCCGAATGGACGGAGATCTCGACGCCATCAGCTGGAGTCGCCGTCCATTGGGTCACGGAATCGAAGGAGTCCAATACTATAGTAGGCACGCTCGTCTGTGCGGCCGGCATGGGTGCCACCACCGCCGGAATTGGCGTGGGAGTGGGTGGATTCGATGGCGGAGATGCCGTCGTAGGCGTTTGTGCTTGCGCCCGCAGTGCGAAGATGCCCGCAATCAGAACTAACGTAGAACCACGCATCATCCCTTCACGCTCCCGGCCATTACGCCCTGGATGTAGTACCGCTGGAGGAACAGAAACACACTCAATACGGGTATGACTGTCAGCACCGATCCGGCCATCATTAGCTCGGTGTCCATCACGTGCTCGCCCGACAGATTCGCGAGCGCGACGGGAAGTGTGTAGTGCGCCTCATCGCTCAGCACGATCAAGGGCCACATGAAATCGTTCCACGTCGCCAGGAAAGTCCAGATCGCGAGCGTCGCCAGAATCGGCAGAATCCCGGGCACAACGACCGACCAGTAGATCCTGAGCTCCGACGCGCCATCGATGCGTGCAGCGTCGAGCATGTCGTCCGGAATCGAGAGCGCGTACTGCCGGATGAGAAAGATCCCGAAGATGCTGGCCATCCCCGGGATGATCACGCCCCAGTACGTATTGATCAAATGGAGATTCTTCATCAGGAGGAAGAGCGGCAGCATTGCCACCTGCACCGGCAGCACGAGGCCGAGTGACAGAATGCGGAACGTGCGATCGCGCCCGCGGAATCTGAGCTTGGCGAACGCGTAACCCGCCAGCGAGTTGATGACCAGCGACACCGCCGTCACGATCACCGCGATCAGCGCGCTATTGAACAGGTAGCGCCCGAGATTGAGCCGGGTGAACAACTCACGATAGTGGATGAACGTGATCCGACTCGGAATCAGGTGCGGCGGGTAGGTACTGGCCTCTCCCGTGGGCATGAACGACGCCGACAGCATCCAGAGCATCGGCATTAGCGCGATGAGCGCGCCGATGATCAACAAGGTGTACAAAATGATCTGAGAGATGCGCCGTCGGGTCAACGCCGAGTCGAGCGACGCACCGAACTTGGTTTCGTCGACGACCAAAAGCCTCGGGTTCGTCCGCGACATCCTAGGCGTGCTCCTTCTGCAGTCTGAACTGGATCAGCGTCGCGATCAGGATCACCACAAACAACACGAACGCGATCGCGGCCGCGTATCCCATGCGCCACCACCGGAATCCTTCCTCGTACATCATCAGCACGACGCTGGTGGTGGCGCGAAGCGGGCCGCCCTGCGTCATCACGTACGGCTCCGAGAAGAGCTGGAAGTAGCCGATCATCGTGATGACGCTGACAAAGAGCAGCGTCGGGCCAAGCAGTGGCAGCGTCACGGCGAAGAAGCGGCGAACGGGGCCGGCGCCGTCTATCTCCGCGGCGTCGTACAGGTCCTGCGGAATTGCCTGCAGGCCGGCGATGAAGATTAGCATGTTGTAGCCGAAGTTCTTCCACACCGACATCAGGATGATGGCCGGCATCGCCCAGTGCGGATTGCCGAGCCAATCGATGGGAGCGATGCCCAGGTGCGCGAGGCCGTAGTTGAGCACCCCGTAGCGCGTGTGGTACAGGTAGCGCCACACGATCGAGACGGCGACGAGCGTCGTCACGAAGGGCGTGAAATAAATCGTGCGAAAGAAGCTCTTGAAGCGGACGAGCTTCGCGTTCAGGAGGAGTGCAGTCGCGAGGGAGACCGCGATAGTGAGCGGCCCCCCGACGATCGCGAAGTAGAACGTATTCCTGAGCGCCTGCCAGAACTCGGGACTGTGAAACAGTTTTGTGTAGTTCGCCATCCCGACGAAGCGGGTCGTGGACGGCTTGGCGATCGCGTAGATGTCGAAGTCGGTGACGCTCAGCACGAGCGACGCGAGCACCGGCAGGAAAAAGAAAACAAAGATTAGAACCAGCGCCGGCGCAAGAAACAGCCACGCCGCTTTCCCGACGTCGGACGGCGCGCGCGCGCGCGCACCCATCATGTCTTCTTCTCCTGTGCGAGCAAGTATCGACGTTTCTCGAGCATCGCATTCACATCCTGATCGAGCGACGACAAAGTCTGATCTACCGTTCTAGCTTTGCGAATCGCCTGCTCCCCGTGCTCGAAGATGGTAGTCGCAATCTCCTCCCACTCCGGCACCTGCGGCATGGGCACCACTCGCTCGAGCTGATCGCGGAACGCCTTTGTGTACTTGTTGTTCGCGAAGGTCGTGTCCTGCCACGCCGCCTTCCTCGGCGGCAGATCGCCCGTGAGTACGTAGAATTGGAGCTGCACCTGCGGACGCGAGAGAAACTCCATTAATAGCCATGCTTGCTTCTTGTGCTGGGACGCGGCGAACAGTGAGAGACTCGATCCGCCCGCCATCGACACCCCCGGCCCGTTGATGCCGGGCATCGGCGCCGTCATCCATTTTGTCTGCGTGGCCGAGTCGAGGCGATTCTTGAACTCGCCGATATACCAGGGGCCGGAGATGTACATCGCGATATTCCCGCGCTCGAATTCCTGGAAGAGGTTGGACACCTGCGAGCTCGAGACAGGTGATGCGAATCCCTGTCGGTAGAAGCCGAGATAGAAATCGAACCCTTTTCTGAATGCCGGCTGCTCGAACGCTCCGTAGCGCCCGCCGTCGCGCAGTATGGGCGAGCCTGCCTCCATCGCGAAGTCCACCGGCTGCGGCCACTCGTTGGTGGGCATCAGCATCGGAAACTGTTTGTCCGTCATCTGCGATTTGATTTTCTTCATCGCCGCCGTCCACTCGGCCCACGTCTTGGGGAATTCCTTGTAGCCCGCTTTGGCGAGGATGTCGGAGCGGTAGAAGATGAGGCGGGTGTCGACGTACCATGGAATGCCGTACGTCTTGCCGTTGACGACGTTGGTCTTCCAGATGCCGGGAAAGAAATCGTCGCGCCTGATTTCCTTCGAGCGGTCGGCAAAGCTGTCGAGCGGCGCGAGCGAATTGAGCGCCACGAATTCCGGCACCCAGGTATTGCCGAGCATCGCGATGTCGGGCGTGGCGTCGCCGACGTAGGCGGTGAGGAGCTTCTCGTGCGCCGCGGTCCACGGGATCTGCTGGACTTCGACATGGATGTCGGGGTGCTCCTTTTCGAATCCAGGGATGAGCTGCGAGAGGACTTCGCCCTCCCGCCCCATAGCCCAGATGCGGAGCGTTGTCTTGTCGCCCGCTGAGGCGGAAGAGCAGGAAGCCACCGCGAGGGCTAGTAGCAAGCCCGGAACGAGCACGAACGAGATTCTCACTGGACGCGAAGGATCAAGTCCCATAGGGTGAAGGTATCTCAATTCCAGAGGTTCGCATGCGCCTATCCTGTCTGAAAGCTCTCTTCCCTGTCGTTGCATTGACAATGGCTTGCCATGAGGCGATTGCGCCGCCGAAGCAGCCTGGTTTGTACGTGCTCGAGACCTTTAACAATCAGCCACTACCAGCAGTTATCCATGCCAGCGGCGGAGACACAACCACCTTGTTCTTCGCCTCGCTCTTTTTGGACGGCGCCGCGAATGCCAGGATTGTCACACACTCACGTCGAGTCTCCCCGGCGAATCCACCCCGCGACGCAACTGACACCGCCCGATATTCGTACCGCGTTGTGGGAGACAGTATTGCCTTCGACTATTCACCGCCGTGTCCAATCAATGCGCTCTGTGTAGCGCCTCCCTATGGTAAAGTCACCAGTTCAACAGTGACTCTCTATTACACTGACGGCTCCCCATCGAAACCGACCTACTTCTTCCGCGGGATTGAGTTGATGCCCGCTCTATAGCGCATCCGGTGTGACCGGCTTCAGTCGCGGCTTGCTCTAATTCCCGAGCCACCCGCCAGTGAAGCCGGCTTTTTTCAAACCCGCCACGATGTACGGATTCTTTCGCATCGTCTTCCAGATCAGATCGCTCCGGTAGTTCTCGATCATCGCGATGATCGGCCCCTGATCGATTCCCAAGTAGTCGGTATCGAACCAACCGACGCCGGCCACGACGTGCCCGTGCTGCGGCGTAATCGGTAGCTGGAACGTCGGATTGTAGGAATCAACAAATCCATAATTTGTAAAGAGATTGTCTCCGTACTTCTCGCGAATCGCGACAAGCGCGGGCACCGCGAACTCCGGCGCGAACGGGACCGATCCGGCGGGAGCACTGGCGGCGAGAGTGCCATCGTCCATCACGTAGTCGGCGGCCGCGCCACGCGCAGTATATGTGTGGAATTGTCTCGTCGTTCCGTCGATGACGACGGTCGTGTCGTGCGGGCCATCGTCGGCAGTCAGTCCCCAGACGTTCGCTCCGTAATCCCGCCAATGCCCTGGATTGTCGATCGCGTAGGACCGCTGCGAGATGGTCGCTCGCCTGGAGTTTTCGAAGTAATCGATCCCTTTGCCGCGCATGTAAGCGTCTTGGATTCCCCGGAAGTCAATCCAGACGTGTGAATACTGGTGTCCGAACAGCGGTGGGAAATTCACCAACGGCTGGCCGTAGAAATCCAGCCAGACGTAGGTTTTCGTCCACTCGGTCCACCCCGCGGGATCGATGGGGTGCGTGGGTGAGCCGAGCGCGAGGATGTAGACGACCATCCCTTCGTCGTACCCTTCCCAATCGGAATTGATGAAGCCGCTCTCGGGGTGCCAGCCCATGCTGATCACGGGCGGATTGTGCACCGCCCACGCCCAGTCGATGCGCAGGTAGAGAGAGTCGGCATACGCGCGGATCGCGCTCTCGGTGCCGTCCGCGCCGGTGAAATACGACTGGCAGAAAAGCACGCCGGCCATCAGCAGCGAAGTATCTATTGTAGAGAGCTCGACCTGCTCGAAGCGGAAGCCCGTCTGCATGTCGAGGAAGTGGTAGAAGAATCCGTTGTACCCCGTGACATTGGTCGCCTGCGGACCCTGCGGAGCGTTGTACATGAAGCGGAGCGTGTTGAGCGTTCGCTGGGCCGCATCCGCGCGCGCCACGTATCCGCGCTCGACGCCGACCGGATATGCGGTTAGTGCGAACCCGACCGCGGCGATGCTCGAGAAGCTCTTCGACGGCCAGCGGTCGGGCGTGAGTCCGTTGTTGGGATCGGTCCGTTCCCAGAACCAGTTGAAGGTGCGGCGCTCAAGGGTGTCGAGGAACGCGGTCTGCCGCGCGGTGAGCGCCGACGGCGGTATCGGGCCGGAGATGCCGGTGATCGACGTGGCGCTCGTGCACGCCGCGGCGATGAAGAAAAGAGCAACGCAGGACCGACGCAGGACCGTCCGGAAGTCAGTCATAGGATTCCCATAGTGTCATCTGGCATAAACAGAAAACAGGATGAGGTTGCCCATCAGCGCAACCCTCTGCAACCCCGGGTCCACACTCTACAACAAGAAAAGGAAACCGGCGCTGGCTGCATTCTTTGCAGCCAGCGCCGGTTCTAAAGACTATTCATCCAGCATCAATCTAGACGACTACTGCACACCGCCCGTTGGATGGAATCCGTACCGGAGACCAACCTGGAGACGCCGTCCCAGGCCCGCGCAACCCGGTCTGCCATAGTTGGCATTCGAGTTGTTCTGGGGTGGGTTCGGCGGATTGATCGTCGTGTTGTAGCAGCCGAAGTTGTTGCTGTTCAGTGCATTGAACACATCGACAACTACCGCCGCCGTCTGCATCGACTTGAAGTTGATGTTCTTCTGCAGGCGCACGTCGAGATTCTGATAGCCGAAGATATGCCCAATTCCGAGGAATGCACGCGTCGGCGGCTGGAAAATGTAGGTACGCTGCTGTCCCGTCGCAAAACCCTGGCTTGCGTCCGTCGCATTCACAGCGATGCCGGAGCCGAGGTTGACGATGGTACTGAAGAGGAACTCGTATGGCAGCTGGAAGATTCCATTAGCCACGATCGAGTGACGTTGATCACCGGGGGCAACAAGCCGAGGTCTGTCTCCGACCGTCGGATAACGGTTGTCGAATCCCCAGAAGAGATCCTGGCTCTGCCCCTGCTCCGTCGATTTCGACAGAGTGTAGGCCAGCCCGCCTCCCCACCTGCGACCCTCCGTCAACGAACGCTGGTACTGTATCTCGAGCGCATCGAACCAGGTCTTAACGCGGTCATCGGCTACGAAGACAGTGTTGTAAGGAATACCACCTCCGCCCCACGGACTGCCGCGAATGAAGTTCATGTAATTGCTCCCGCGCAGACCGTTATACGACACGGTCAACAGGTCGCTGCCGATACTACGGCGAACGCCGCCCGAGAACTGCATCGTGCGCGGTGGCACCATGTCGTTGGCTACAAGGAACACTTCCGGTGTGCCAACCGCGGAGCCAAGTGCCCGAAGCGCGGTTGGATCGAACAACGCATTGTTCCAGGGTGCGCAGTTTTTTTGTCCCACAGCGCAGGTATTGCTGAAATCGATCGTGATCACCTGGAACTGCCGTCTGAACTGCTCGTCGAACAGCGTGTTCCAGTAGTTGCGGTCGAAGTAGAGGCCAGCTCCGCCGAACAGCACCGTCTTCTCATCGGGCAGAGCATAAGACGCACCGAGCCGGGGCTGGAACGCCTTCTTGTACATCGGCCGATCGCTCTTGCCGGTAGTGAGGTAGCGGTTGATTCCGCCCAGCTCCTGAATGACGTTGACGTTTCGCGTCTGGTTGTTGCCATACGACTGATCGACAACGAGCGTACCAGCGGCGTAAGCCTGCCTGAGCGTGTCCGCCAGCGGGCTCGGCGTCACGTAGTCGTTGTTGATCATGTTGGTTTCAGCGTCCCAGCGAAGCCCGAGATTGAGAACGAGGGCTTTCGTGACCGACCAGTCATCCTGGATGAATCCGCCGAACTGTACGTTGTGTCTCTTGATAGTCGGATCACCGAACCCAATCTGCGCCTGGAATGGCGTAGCGTACAGCTCGGGAACCGCGCGGAAGTTGTATACGGGATTGCCTGTGAAATTCTTGATACCCGTGTAGGAAAGGAAATCAACTCCGGCGCCGGCCTTTAGAGCATGGTCGCCGCCAAGGAAGCTTAGCCCACCGCGGCTGATGTCGTCGCGGAAAGAAAGGCGGTTCTGCTTGAAATCCTGATCAGTGTCTTTCCCACCAATGCGAAGCAACCCGAAATAGTTTTTCCCAACCGTGCTGAAGTCCTTGGCGGTCGGGTTCCAGGTAAAGAACTGAGAATTTACCTGAGCTTCATTGAGCCAAGTGTCGGCCACATGCTTGAAGTTGACGACGGTCGTGTAAGTGTCGACGCGTAGATTCTCCGCTGCCGAAAATGCGGTCTGGCCGCCGAAGCCGCGGAAGTCGTTGTCATTGCGGAGGGTGAAGCTTCCCTCGACCGTGTTCCGCTCGGAGGCGTTCCACGTGAGCTTGCCCAGTCCGAGGTGCTCGCGGAATTGCTGCGCCTGCTGACCCGTGAAGGGCCGGAGCTGCGCTATGATCGCAGCAGGAGCCGTCAGTGTATCGCCTCCGAGCCGAATGTAAGCGGGCTCGTTGCGGAAATTCAGCTCGTACGTACCGAAGTAGAACAGCTTGTCCTTGATGATCGGGCCACCAATGTTGCCCCCGGCCTGCAGCCGCTCGTAGTTCGGCCGCGCCGAACCCTGTTGCACCGCGATTGCATCACGCGCGACGTACGCCTTCCCGATACCATATGCGAACAGATCGCCTTCTTGCACATTCGTGCCGCTCTTGGTCGTGGCGACGATGATGGCACTCGCCGCTTTCTGATATTCGGCTTTGTAATTCTGCGTGAGCACGCGGAACTGGTCGATCGCGCCCTGAGGCAGAGGATTGCCCTTGCTCGCGTCCTGGCCAACGACGCCCCCGCGCAGCACGTCGTTCTTGTAGGTGGCACCGTCGACAAAGATGTTGATCGCTTCAGGCGGCTGACCACCAGCGGCGAGGAACTTGTCGCTGTTGTTTACCGCTTGTGCCGACATTCCCGGCGTGAGCTTGGCAAGATCGAGCACGTTACGCTCGAAGTTCGGCAGGTTGCTGATCTGCTCGCGGGTGATACTAGTTCCCACCTCAGAGGTTCGCGTTTCAGTCCCCGATCGTGCGGACGTCACCTGAACCGTCGCGAGTGTCGTAGCGATCTCGGAAGTCGAGACGTTGAGATCGAGCGTCTCGCCTATCCTCATCTGCACTGGACGCGTCTGCGGCTGCGTTCCAACTCGCCGCACCGTTAGGACGTAAGTCCCCGGGCGAAGTCCCGCCAGGTAATAGAATCCTGATGCATTCGTCGTGGTGCCGCGCGTCTCATTGGTCGCCGGCATGCGCACAATTACCTGAGCGTCGGATACTGGTGCGCCGCCTGGCCCGGTCACGTAGCCGCGAATGTTGCCGGTCGTCGTCTGCGCGAGAAGACTCCCACTCGCGATGCAGACGAGAGCGATAACCATTGCAAGCGTTCGATAGAAGTGCTGTGGTTTAAACCTGCTGGTATTCATTTACATCTCCTGTTGTTGTTGTGCTACAAGAAAATCATTACAGACCCGGGTGTATCAGACTGATACCATCTCTCTGTTGAGGGTTTGTGGTGGAGGACGCCCCGCCGGCACACCGCCGGTCGAGCGTCGAATGACGAGCTTGGTCGACACACGCTCGCGACGCCGCGGGTGGTCGTTCTTGTGCGCGATGCCGTTGAGGAGGAGCTCCACCGCCCTCGCGCCGAGCTCGCAGATGGGGACGTGCACTGAGGAGAGGGGCGGATCCATGTAGCGCGCGAGCGGGATGTCGTCGAAGCCGGCGACCGCCATCTCCTCCGGCACCGCAATGCCCGACTCGCGGAGCGCGCTCAACGCACCGATCGCCATCGAGTCGTTGGCCGCGAAGATCGCCGTCGGCCGATTCTTGAGCGCGATAAGCTCGAGCACCGCGGAGTATCCCGCCGCTTCGGTGAAGTCGCCTTCACGCTCGAGCAGAGGATCTAGCATGATCCCCGCCTCGCGCAACGACATCCGGTAGCCGCGCAATCTCTCCGCGGCGTCGTAGTTGCGCGGCGACCCTTTGATGATCGCGATCCGCCTGTGCCCCACCGAGATGAGGTGCGACACCATCTCACGCGCTCCGCGGCAATTCTGGATCGTGAGCGAGTCGATCTCGTTCCCCCTTGAGACCGAGCACAACAACACCACCGGAATGGTGCTCGGCAAATTCAACAGCGACTCCGCGTCGAGATCGGGAGACATCACGACGACACCATCGGCGCGCCCACGCATCGCGCGTATCGCGGTCTCGATGCCGTGCCTGTCGGCGTACGCCCTCGAGATCAGGAGGTGAAACCCGTTTCGTTGCGCTGTGTCGTCCATGCCGCGAATGACTTCAGAGAAGAATTCTCCATAGAGGTCGGGAAGAAGAACGCCGAGCGTCTGGGTCTTGCTCGTGATGAGACTCCGCGCCCCGCTGTGCGGGACGTAGCGCATGCGTCCGGCGACTTCACTAATCAATCGCCGCGTCTCCTCGCTTACCGGTCCGCTGCCGTTCAGAACTCTGGAGACGGTGGCGACGGACATTTTTGCTTCACGCGCGACATCCTTGATCGTGACCATTCTCCTCGCAACAATGGACCCGGACTCGGATCACTTAGTGTCCGAGTGGGAGACGGGAGGAACAGCTGAGCTACTGGCCGATCTTTGTCTCTACAGCCCAAATATGTAATCGTTTACATAGAGGGCGCCAGACCCAGGTTGCGAAGGGCGCCACCTTCCCCCACCTCAGCCAGGCGTCGAACTTTCGCTGGTGAGAATCCCATGCATCGTTCGATTCGCTGCGCTGACCGCATCGCTCTCCGTCGCCACCTCGGCGTGCCGCGAAGTCGCGCCCGCATTTGGGCCCAACGTCCCGCTCGCGCGGCAAAACGCGGAAGAATTCTTTTACTCCGTCGGCTCGCGCTTCACCAATATCCAGCGGTCGCCGAGAATCCTGAGCGCGCGGGCGCAGTTCGGACACTACGCGCTCACGCCCTCGGGCGTCTACAACGACACGAGTGTCTGGCTCGCCATCGGCCCAGACAGCGCGCGACTATTCGGTGACGAAGGAATTTTCTCGGTCGATCGCTACATCGTGAGCACGAAGCTCACGACCACGCCACCCGACGCGCTCACCGAATCACGCGAGATCGTGCGTCTCCGAATGCTCAAGGACAACGAATACGAGTGGTTCACCAACGTCGAAGTCGCGCTGGGGAGCATCCCCGCGAAGAGCATGACCGACGTGCTGGCCGCGGCGCTCGCGGGCGGCGAAGGGAAGTCTCCCGCGGCCATTCGCGCCAATTATACGACCGGCTTCCCGCGCACCGTGGCGGCGATGGGGAGATTGTTCACGATCGACACACTCCGCGCCGCGCCCGACAGCGATGGCGCGACGACATACGACATCGCCATCAGGCTCACGCCCGACATCCTCAAGGCGACGATGCCGCACTACGCGGCCTACATCGACAAGTACGTCAGCAAGGGCAAG
>Ga0207929_1000497_pt1 | contig 10797 bp, 13 predicted proteins | sample NGESurdeep072012_FD_184466 | JGI IMG/M metagenome (GOLD analysis project Ga0207929, IMG submission 184466) | Arctic peat soil microbial communities from Barrow, Alaska - NGEE Surface sample 53-1 deep-072012 (SPAdes) | ecosystem: Environmental > Terrestrial > Soil > Wetlands > Peat ... | reverse complement strand
CGAGTCCCCAGAAGGCCAGGAGCTCGGCGAGGTCGTAGCTCATGAGCACGCCGGTGCACGCAAATAGAAAGAGGCTGACGAGGGCGTGGAAGCGCGCCGCGCCCGGCTCGACCCGGCCCATGAAACGATGCCAGCCCAGCGCGCCGATCACGCACAGCTCAACCACTGCCAGCGTGACGACGGTGAGGTGGTCGACCCGAAGAACGATGTCGATGCCAAAGCCCTGGAAGTTGACAGGGCCCGAGAAGGCGACAGGTAGGTTGAGGTACTGATAGCTCCCGACGAACGGGGCGCTCTTCTTCGCCAGGCCCCAACCGACAAGCAGCGTGTCGGCGAGGGAGACCACGGCTCCGAACATCGCCAGGTTGGAGGCCGACCGGCGGGTTCGCACCCCCGAGATCGCGGCCACGAACATCGCCAGCGGAGCCATGAGCAGCAAGGGCACAGCCCATGGCAGGGTCGAGAACGGGTCGAAGTTAAAGCCGGCGCGCGAGGCGGTGGCGGAGCCCGACGCGGCTGTGAGGATCCCGGCGACGGCTGTGAGCGGGCTCAGCGGCGCCCCTCCCTGCCGGCGAGCCCGACTCCCAACGCGACGGCCGCAAGGGCGGCGACCGATAGCAGCACGGCGACCTCCTGGCCGAGCAGCTGGGCGCCGCCGGCGGGTGCGGCCGCAAAGCGTGAGACACCAGCGAATGCGGTGCCGGCGCCGGCGAACATCAACGGGATCCCGGCCAGCGCCACGGTCAGATCACGCCGCCACGCCGCGACAAACGCGCCGACGGCGACCAAACCGGCGGCGACGAAGAGCACCGCGACAAGGCCGGCGGTCATCGGTTGCGATCTCTCGCGCGCCACGCGGCGGCGGCGCCGACCAGCGCAACCAGGACCAGTGCAGCGACCGCCTCGGTCGCGAGTGCGTCATGGGCAAAGAGCCGCCGGCCGATGGCAGCGCTTCCGAATTCCCCTCCGAAATAGGTGGCGCGGTGGAAATCACCAAAGTAGGCGGCATAGGCCAGCGCGACGAAAAGGGCGGCCGCGGCGATCGCGCCGAGCTGGCGCCAGGGACTGCCGGTGACGGACTCGACAATGCGATAGGCCGGCCCCGCAAGGAGCAGCGCACAACCTGCGTAGCAAGCGAGCGCGACGAGGGCCGCAAAGCCCGCCGACAGCGAGAGGTAGATGCCGGCGACGCCGATCGCCACCGCGCCCAGGGCCATGCCGCGCCGCACGCGATCGGGCAGGAACGCTACAGAGAGCCCGCCGGCCACTGATATTGCGGCGGACACGTAGAAGCCAATCGCGTGGAGGGAGTCCATCGGCACTCCGTGGTTGGTGAGAGTGGTCTCTTACCGGCTAGTCGACGATGCCACCGTTTCCGAGCCGCCAAGCATACAGGAGGCCAGAACCGGCAATCGCGAGAGCGGCAAGAGCAGAAACCATCCCACCAAGCGTGGGCCGGGACTCGATGGCAGCGAACCCGTAAGCACCAAGGATGAGCACGAACGCAAGGCCCAGGGCGAACACCGCAACGCGAAGGGGATCGGTCCGCAAAAGCATCGGCCGCAGTATGGCACCGCGAACAGGCTCGAGGCGGCGTCCGCAGGACCCAGGTAAATCAGACGAGCGACTCGACCCAGGCGCGGTGCAGCGCCCCGTAGCGCCCCCGCTCACCACGCAGCTCGGACGGCTTTCCGTCCTCGACCACCCGTCCCTGGTCGATGACCAGCACCCTGTCGGCGATGTCGACAGTCGAAAGGCGGTGGGCGATGATCATCGCGGTGCGGCCTCGCAGCAACGTGCGCAGGGCGTGCTGCACCAACCTCTCCGAAGGCAGATCCAGCGACGACGTGGCCTCGTCGAGGATCAGCACTCGCGGATCGGCCAGGAAAGCCCGCGCAAACGCGACCAGCTGCCGCTGCCCCGACGACAGGCGCACACCACGCCTCCGGACGTCTGTCGCGTACCCGTTGGGCAGCGCCGAGATGAACGCATCGGCTCCGACCGCCCGCGCGGCCGCGATCATCTCTGCCCGCGTGGCGTCAGGTCTCCCGAACAGCAGGTTGTCGCCCACCGTCCCTGAGAACAGGAACGTCTCCTGCGTGACCACGGCGACCGACCTCCGCAGATCCGCGGTGGCGATGGAGCGCAGGTCGACCCCGTCGAGCGTCACCCGGCCCACGCTCGGGTCGTAGAACCGCGCGATGAGACGCGCCATCGTCGTCTTCCCGGCCCCGGTCTCCCCCACCAGGGCGATGATCTGGCCCGCGGGGATCTGCAGCTCGATGTCGTGCAGCACGGCCTTGTCCCTGTACGCAAAGGTCACACCTTCGAAGCCGACCGCGCCCTTCACCTCGCTTAACCGGACCGGCGCACGCGGCTCCGGCACTGTGGCGGTCTCCTCGATCACCCCGGCCAGCTTCTCCAGCGCTGCGCCCGCGGCCTGGAACGTGTTGTAGAACTGAGAGAGGTCCTGCATGGGCTCGAAGAACTGCCTCAGATAAAGGACAAAGGCCGTCAGCACGCCCAAGGTCAGCTGTCCTTGCACGACGAGGAACCCGCCGAACACGAGGACCGACATGGTAGTCAGGCGGCCCAGCAGGATGATCCCCGGCCCGAAGGTCGACGCCAGCCGGTTCGACCAGATGTTGGCGTCGCGGTAGCGACCGTTGACGTCTTCGAAGATCTCCTGGTTGCGCGGCTCGCGGCGAAACGCGTGCACGGCTCGGATGCCGCCCAGCGACTCGACGTAGTGAACGATCACCAGCACGATCGCCCGCCGCACCGCTCGATACGAGTGGGCCGAGTTGTGCCGGAACCAGGCGGTCAGGCCCAACACCAGCGGCATCACCACGAGGGTCACGACACCGAGACGGGTGTCGAGGTGCAGCAGGATCACGGTTATCCCGACCACCGAGATCAATGAGGTGAGGACGGAGGTGAGGCCTGTCGCGAGCAGCTCGTTGAGCGCATCGATGTCGGACGTGAGCCTCGAGATGATGCGTCCCGACGTGTAGCGCTCGAAGAAGGACAGGGACAGCGCCTGGACGTGACTGAAGAGCATCCGGCGCAGGTCGAACAGGATGTCCGCGCCGACCCGTCCCGATAGTCGGAGGAACGCGTAGTTGGCGACCGCGTTGAGCATCAGGGCCCCCAGCAGCGCGGCCACGATGAGGACGAGCGTCTCGAGGTTGCCATTTTTTCCCGCGAGGATGCCGCGGTCGATACCGAGGCCGACCAGGTAGGGAATCGCGAGATAGGCGGCTGAGCGCACGAGGATCAGGAAGCCGGCGAGGACGATTTCCTTCTTGTAGGGGCGGGCGAGCGCCGCGAGCAAGGCGCGGCTGCGCTTGCGCAGCAGCCCGGCGACGGTCGCAGAGAACTCGTCAACTTCCTCGCCGGCGACGCCTCGCCACCGGTCCGCAGGGGCAATCAAGCTCACTTCCCCGCCACCGCGGACACTGCGTCGTACTCCTGCGAGAGCAGCGCCCGGTAGAGCTCGTTGGACCGCATCAGCTCGGTGTGCGTCCCAGTGGCGACGATCGTGCCGCCGTCGAGCAGCGCCACGCGGTCGGCGAGCGCGAGCGTGGAAGGCCTGTGCACCACGAGCAGCGCGGTCACCCCTTCGAGAACTCTGGCGAGCGAGGCCTCGATCACCGCCTCGGTGTGGACGTCGACTGAGGAAAGCGGGTCGTCGAGCACGAGCACCTGGGGCCGGCCGAGGACCGCCCTCGCCAGGGCGAGCCGCTGCCGCTGGCCGCCCGAAAGCGTGTAGCCCTGCTCGCCCACTCGGGTCTCGAGACCCCACGGCAGGTCCCAGACGAAGCCCGCCTGCGCAACCTCGATGGCGCGCTTGAGCTCCTCGTCAGAGACCACGTTCCTGCCCATCACCAGGTTCTCGTGCACCGAGGCCGAGAACAGGATCGGATCCTCGAATGCGACGCCGATGTGAGAGCGCAGCGAGCGGAGCTGCAGGTCGCGCACATCGACCCCGTCCAGCAGCACCTGGCCTTCGGCGATGTCGTAAAGGCGCGGCAGCAGGTAGGCGAGGCTGGTCTTGCCGCTACCGGTGCGGCCGACGAGGCCCAGCGTCTCCCCGGGCTCGATCACGAGGTTCACGTTGCGAAGGACCCAGTCGTCCGACTTCGGATACTTGAACCCGACGCCGCGGAACTCGATGCGCCCGCGGCATCCGTCCAGGGCGCGAGCGCCGGCGCGATCGGCGATCTCGGGCCGCGAATCAAGCACTTCGTTCAGCCGCTCCGACGCGGTCTGGCATTCCTCGCTCATCGAAAGGACCCAGCCGATGGCCTCCATGGGCCACGTGAGCATGAAGACGTAGCTCATGAATGCGACAAGGCCTCCGATGGTGAGCCGGCCTTGCACGACGTTGATGCCGCCGAGCAGCAGCACCGCGACGAGCGAGAGGTTGGGCAGAAAGTTGAGCTGGGTCCACAGGCGTGCTCGCGCCTCGATACCGGTGAGGCTCGTCGCTCGGAGGAGGCTCGCCTGGTCCTCGAATCGCTTCTGCATCAGCGGCATGCGTCCGAAGGCCTTGATGATCCGCACGCCGGTGGCCATCTCTTCGATGATCGTGGTCAGGTCGCCCTGCTGGTCCTGGAGGCGCCTGGCTATGACCTTGTACTTGTCGTGGAACTTGTTGCTGAAGTAGGCGATCGGCAACATGCAGGCCAGGACCACCAGTGCCAGCTGCCAATCCAGGTCGAGCATGAGGACGAAGACCACGATGAACGTCACGATGGTTTGCAAGAACCAGATCAAGCCGAAGCTCACGAAGCGACGCACCGTGGCGATGTCGGAGATCGCGCGGGACAGCAGCTGGCCCGACTGCCAGTTGTCGTGAAACGCGACCTGCAGGTTTTGCAGGTGGGCGTAGAAGTCGTTGCGCAGGTCGGTTTCCATTCGCAGCGACGCGACGCCTGAGTAGTTGCGCCGCAGGTAGATGAAGATGAACTCGACCACGCCGATGGCGAGGAGCAGGCTGGCCATCGGCACCAACGCGCCGAGCTGGTGGTGGGTGATCGGTCCGTCGATGATGCCCTGGATCACCTTCGGTATCGCGGCGGAGGCGGCGAGGCTGCCCAGCTGGGCGATGCCGAACACCACGACGAGGCCGATGTATGGCCGCATGTACGGCAGATAGCGCCGTAACGCGAGCAGACCCAAGTTCGCTAAGACTCCTGGCGCCCGTTTATTAGCAGGCGCGTTGAAAACACGTGGGGACGGGGGTCGATCAGTCTACCGAGTGAGCACAGGCCCCCTCTCCCCTTCAGGGGAGAGGGCTGGGGAGCGGGGCGTGAACTGGCACGGCTGCGTGAACGGGGGCGTCCACTTGCACTACTGAGTGGTGGTTGCTGTTCCCCACTTGCGGCCCGGCTGCAGGATCGACATTAGCCGCCGCGCCTTCGCCCGCAAATTGGTGCTCAGCGCATTACCGAGCGTGAGCTCCAGTACCAGCCCGGTGAGGATCTCCCTGTCGATGATCACGATCCCCTGCTCGTCGGCGAAAGCCCAAGCCTCAGGTGCGAAGTCGCCGTCCGACACGATGGCCACGCCGGCCTCATTGCGTTGCGCGACCACGGACATCTCCGTCAGCGGCTCTACCCCGATCGGGTCGAGCCCCCGCAGCTGGCAGTTGACGAGCATGCGCTCAGCTCCGCGCACGACCTCCATGTCGATAACGTCCCCGTCGGGCCCCTCGCCGCCGAACACCTCGTACCCCTCGCGCCGGAAGATATCGCCCACCAGCGCGAAATAGCCCTCCCACGACAACTCGCGCACCGCAGCCACTATCTCGTCGTGCTCCCTGCCCCAGCGCGCCGGCCGCCTCGAGACGAAGACACGAGCGGCGGATACGGGCACGATCTCCCTCTCCCCTTGAGGGGAGAGGGTCGGGGAGAGGGGCTGTACTTGCACGTCCGCCCCTATGGCCCAGGGTGCAGCGCCTGCAATGAGCTCAACCGGTGAGTCGATCGGCACCGTCGGATCCGGGCTTGCCTGCACGAACGCGACCCCCACCAGGTCCCAGTCGAGCTCGGCCGGGCTGAAAGCGTCGACCAGGGCCTCGAGGACCTCTTGAGTCGACACCCCACGAAGGGGAGACGCGGCGTGGGAGCGATCGTGGTGGTGCTTGCGCAGCTCCTGCTCGATCAGCCAGGGCGGCGAGTCATAGCGAAGAAGCGCCGCCTTCGGCTCGACCGCCGCCCGCTCTGGTTCCACCCCCTGCCCAATGGACCAGGACTGATGCTCGTCGTACCCCAGCGCGCTCGTCGTCGCCTCGTAGCGGCGCCCCCGACGAAACACGCTTGTAGAACGACCCCATCGACCGACTCTTGCGCAGCCAAGGCTTCGTACGCCAGCAGGAAATGTGCAATCGCGGCAGGGTTGGCCGGGGTCCCCCCGGCCATGACTTTGTCTCAGTCACTCAAGCATCGCGTGGAGAACCTCGTCTAAGGCAATCCCATCGATATACCGGAGGGAGAGCAGCCGCGCGCGAAGCGCCCGGCGATGAGGGGAACCATCCGGGTTCCCTCTCATAAGGCGGTCGAAGACCGCCGCGGCTACCCCGCCAGATCGCGAATAGAAACAATTCCGACCACCTCGCCGTTCTCGACCACCGGCAGGTGGCGGAACCCGTGGTCCAGCATCGTGTTGAGGGCGACCTCGACATCCTCGTCCGGCCCCACGGTCATCGGGTCCCGGGTCATCCAGGAAGAGACCTCGTGGGCCGGCGCGTCGTGGGACTGTGATATCGCCCGGACCGTGTCGCGCTCGGTGAAGATGCCCGCCAGGCGGCTGCCGTCCATCACCACGGTCGAACCGATGCGGTGCTGTGCCATGAGCGCGACAGCTTCACCCACGGTGGTCGCCGGGCTCACCGTGTGAATCAAGGTGCTCATGACCTCGCGGACCGCGGGCACCCCGCGATTCTAGTCCGCTAATGGCGGGTATTGGCGGCTCCCACATATATCGTGCCATCGCTCGTTGCGGGCGGGATCGGAGTTGCCGCCAGCACCGCGGTGGCGGCCAGCACAAGGATGGCGACGCCGGCCTCGAATCGGACGAGTCCAAGCCCTCGACGCCACGCCAGCGTCGACAGCACCACCATCACGAGTACGCCCGCCGACTTCAAGCTCAAGACCAATCCGTACGGCGTCGTCCACAGGTCGGACGGCGAGCCGAGCACAGAGGTGGCCGCCAGGACCCCGGTCATTGCCGTGATCGCAAATGCGATGAGTGCAACGCGCCCAAACCGCGAGAGCAGGGCCTTGCCCTCCTCCCCATTCCACCCTCCTGGCGGTCGCACCGTCGCCAGCGCCATGACCCCTCCCGCCCACACGCCCGCGGAGAGAACATGCAGAGCGTCGGCGAAGATCGGGCCCGCCGGCTGGCCTTGCGCGGCCGCGTGGCCGGCGAAGGCAAGCGATGCCGCGGCGAATATCGCGGCAGGCGCCACCATCCGCCGTCCAAGCAAACAGAGCGCAAGCGCCAGACCCTCGGCCGCGACCCGGACGATTCGCACCCAGCCGGCCGCATCTCCAAACAGGAAGGTCACGACGCCGGACAGCGAGTGGCCGGCGACCAGCGCTTCGGCGACGACCACGCCCAGCCCACCGACAAGCGCGGCTGCCAGCGCGCGCTCCATCGGAGGCCGCGCCCATGCGATTCGCGGCGCGTTCCCCGCCAGGCGTCTGACCACGAAAACTCCGATGACATAGATCAGGCCGGCGTACTCGACCCAGCGCAGGGCACCGATTGCGAGATCGGTTGCCGATGGCACGTCAGGGTTCGACGACGTTAAAGGCGGGATTGATGATCGCGGTCAGCACGTGGTCCTCCCACTTGCCGTTGATCAGGAGGTATGCAGGCGCAAGGCCTTCGACATGAAAACCGCTTCGCCGGAGCACCGCCGCGCTTCGCGCGTTGCGCGGCATGTAGTTGGCGGTGACCCTGTGCAGCCTCCACCTCTCGAAGGCGAATGCGACGCCGCCTTTCACCGCCTCGGTCATGTAGCCCTTGCCTTGGTCGTCGCGCGCAAGGTTGTAGCCGAGCACGCACGACTGGAGGGCACCGCGGTAGACCTGGGTCAGGTTGAGGTTGCCGGCGATCCGGTCAGGCGCCTCTCGGGCAAACAGAAACGCGCGGAAGGATTCGCCGGCCGCGTGCTCCCGGGTGCGTATGCGGACCTGCTCGAGCCACATCGCCTCGTCCAGGAAATCGGGTGCGAAGGTCGGTGAGAAGGGCTGAAGGTGCGCGCGGTTGTCGCCGTAGTAGCTGATGATCAAGGGAACGTCCGCGGCTTGCGGCAGCCGCAGCGTCAGCCGCTCGGTCTCGATCAACCGGGCTAGAGCCCGGCTGCGGCGATGATCCCTCCGCCCAGCACGCGGCTCCCCGAATAGAGAACCGCGGCCTGCCCGGGGGCTGCGCCCAGGAATGGCTCCTGAAGCGAGAGGCGGCCAGACTGGAAGACGGCCGCGATGGGGGCAGCGTGATAGCGAAGGCGCGCCTCGCATTCAATGGGTTCTTCGGGTTCTTCGACCGAGCCGTCGATGAAAGTCACATCACGCAGTTCGACCTCTCGCGTCTCCAGCTCCTCGCGCCGCCCGACGACGAGCCGGTTGGCCGGCGCGTCGATTTTCAGGACGTACCACGGGCCGGCGTCGCGCAGGTCTCCGAATCCGCTGCGCTGTCCGACCGTGTAGACGGCGGTACCCCGATGCGTTCCGAGCTCGCGGCCGGTGGAGTCGACGACGGCGCCGGCATGGACCGGCAGCCTCTCGCTCAGGTAGCGAGCCGTCTCGCCGCGCGGCACGAAGCAGATCTCCATGCTCTCGGCCTTATCCGCGACCGGAAGGCCGAACTCCCGCGCGTGCTCGCGCACCTCGCTCTTGTGCATCCCCCCAAGCGGGAAGACGATCCTGGAGAGCCGCTCCCGGTCGAGGTGATAGAGCATGTAGGACTGGTCCTTGGCCTGGTCGACCGCCGTGTGCAGCTCCGGGCCCCCGGCGCCTTCGACGATTCGCGCGTAGTGCCCCGTCGCCAGCTTGTCGAAGCCCAAGGCGAGAACGCGGCCGAGCATGAGGTCGAAGCGGACGAACGCGTTGCAGCGAACGCAAGGATTCGGCGTCCGGCCCTCCAGGTAGTCGCGATGAAAGGGCTCGATCACGCGCTCGCCGAATTCCTTCTCCAGGTTCCAGCAGTAATAAGGAATGTCGAGCAGCGAAGCCACGCGCCGCGCGTCCTCGACTGCATTCAGTGAGCAGCATCCCGCGTTGCGCTTGTTTTGCTCGTCGTCGCCTCGAGGCCACTGCTGCAATGTGATGCCCACGACTTCGTGTCCTTGCGCCTGCAGAAGCGCAGCGGCGACTGAAGAGTCAACACCACCCGACATTGCGACGGCGATCTTCACGAGCGGTTCCCCACGATGTGTCGAGCGACGACCTCCGCGTCCTCTCCGACCCCATACAGGACGGCGGACTTCATCTTTCTCATCCAGTTCACACCTACAAAGTAAAGCCCAGGCACCGACGTTCGCCCATCGACCTGCACCGGAAACCCCATTTCATCGAAGACGGGGAACTTCACCCAGTCGTACTCGGGCCGATAGCCGCTGGTCCAGATGACGGTGTCGATGCCCTCGCGCACCACATCGATATCCACGCGCGTCTTGATCCTCATCGGGGCCGGAATCTCGTAAGCGGGCCTTGTCGTCCCGGTCGTTGCGCAGTACCTGTCGATGTAGCCCCTTACGTCCGCCCAGCGTGCGTCGCCAAAGTCGATGCTGGCGGCTAGATCGTCCGCGAAGTGAACCGTTGAGCCGTCCGCGCCAAGGAATCGACCAAGCAGCTCGACTCCCGATGCCTGGAGCGTGCGGAAGTGGAGGTCGCGGCCATTGTGGTGGCCTGTGGCTTGAGGGTTGCCGAGGAGACGAGCCGCGGACGATGGAAGCTTGTCAGGGGTGCGATCCAAGAAACCGGACTCGATCAGCCACCAGAGAATGTCGCGATCGCCAACCCGGCGTGGGACCCACGGGCAGCGACCACAGGCGAGGAAGACCTTGCGTCCAGCCTGGTGCAGCTCGTCGGCCAGCTGACATCCGGTCTGGCCGCTGCCGACGATCAGGACTTTCCCGGAGGCAGCGTATCTGGACTCCGATAGTCCTCGGCCAATATCTGGTGAAGCGCCGGCGGAAGGGACTCGGCGCCGGCCGGCCGATGTGCCCTCTGGTAGCCGCCCGAAGCCACCACCACCTTTCGAGCTCGGACCTGTCCGCCGCCGCCCGTCAAAACAAATCCCCCGTTGGAGTCGGCTTCGAGGCGGGACACGTGACTGTTGTCGAGGACCGGCGCGTTGAACGCCGCAGCCCACGACTCGAAGTAGGCGATCAGCTCGGCGAGGGACATGAAGCCGTCCGGCTCTTGTCCCGCATAGACCGCTCCTGGGAGCTGGACTGTCCAGTTGGGGGTGACGAGGCAGAATGAATCCCATCGCCGCGTTCGCCAGGTCTCGGCGACGCGCCGGGCTTCGAGGATGACGTGGTCGACCTTTGCCTGCGACAGCTGCCAGCTGGTGGCGAGGCCGGCCTGGCCTGCGCCGATGATTGCGACGTCAACGCTGCGATCCATGCCGGCGGCAATCTTAGTCCGGGACTAAGCTCCGAGCGGTGAAATCTCCCTCTCCCCTAGGGGGAGACGGCTGGGGAGATCGGCGGCTAAAATCTCCCTCTCCTTGGGAGAGGGCTGGGGAGATCGGCGGCTAAAATCTCCCTCTCCTTGGGAG
>Ga0207929_1000496_pt1 | contig 10816 bp, 9 predicted proteins | sample NGESurdeep072012_FD_184466 | JGI IMG/M metagenome (GOLD analysis project Ga0207929, IMG submission 184466) | Arctic peat soil microbial communities from Barrow, Alaska - NGEE Surface sample 53-1 deep-072012 (SPAdes) | ecosystem: Environmental > Terrestrial > Soil > Wetlands > Peat ... | reverse complement strand
CGTATCGCCCATAACTCGAGTGGCTGTCGTAGCCGTTCTTCTGAGCGCCGTAACCGACCCAATGCTTCACAACCGCGAGCACGCCGGCGGAATCGATTCCGTCGACACCGTGTTGAAAACCCTCGACGTACGCCTGGACGAGTCTCCGCGCCAGATCGGGATCGTCGCCGAACGTGCCGTTGATGCGGCTCCAGCGCGGCTCGGTCGCGATGTCGGCCTGCGGGGAGAGAGTTTCCTGAATGCCAACCGCCCGGTATTCCTGCCGCGCGATGTCGGCGAAGCGCCGCACGAGGCGGGGGTCGCGAATCGCGGCGAGCCCGAGCGGCTCGGGCCACTGAGAGAACCGGCCCGACTGAACGCTGGCACCGAGGACGTATTGGAAATGATTTCTGGGATCCGTGCTGATCGTCAAGGGAATTCCTAGCCGCGTCCCCTCGCCCATCTCCTGAAGCTTGTTGTTCTCGGCCGCCAGCGATCCCGGGTCTCCGCCAAGGCGAGTGATGAAGCTGTTGACTCCGACTTCGCGAATCAATCTGCCGGTCGCGACGACATCGTAGCCCGCCCCGACGCCAGCGACTCCAGCGGGGCCCGTGCTCCGCGCGGTGCCGTGCATCATCAAGCCCGCTTTTTCCTCGAGCGTCATGCGGCCCACGAGATCGCGCGCTCGCGCCGCGGGCGTGAGCCGCCAGTCCTCGTACGGATCGAGAATCCCATTCTTGTCGAGGTCCTTGAAGCGCAGGCCCTGCCGCTCGATGATGCTGGACGATCGCGCGCCGAGGACGGGTTGCGAATGTCGGCGTTGCTGTGAGCCCTGTGCGTATGCGACCGCTGGTGCCACGATGACGAGGAGGCCGATCAAGGTCCGTCGTTTCATTGCTCTGTCCGGATGAATGTCCAAGTCCGAGTTATACAGTATGCGTTCGATGCCAATCTGGCGAATCCGTCGTGCCACAAGTGCGGCTTTGGCCGGGTCTGTCGAGATGCAAATGAATTAGGCACATTCGAAGATTCGTTTCGTGACTCGACCCATGCGTCTCAATCGGCTTTCCTTCATCGTCCCCGCGATCTGTTTCGCGTGCACATGCGCGAAACCCGTCGCACAGTCCCCTGCCAGCGTGCATCCGACGCGTGTCGTCGGCTATTTCGCTTCGTGGGGTGTGCGAAGCAAGGGAACTCGCATCGCTGATCTACCCGCGAAAGATCTGACACACATATTCTACGCGTTCGCGAAAATCGGAAACGACGGCCGCGTTATGCTATTTGATCCGTGCGCCGATATCGGCGCCTGCGATTCAGCGCCAACCGTTGGCTCTGGCGGAAACTTCGCCGAGCTCGAGCGTCTTAAACTTCGCAATCCACATTTGAAGCTGGCCATTTCAATCGGCGGCTGGACGGACTCCGGAAAGTTCTCCGACGCCGCGCTCACCGATTCGAGCCGCCGCTTGTTCTCCGAATCCGCGCTTGACCTCTTCATTCGTCAAAGGCCGGGACTCTTCGATGGCATCGACATCGACTGGGAGTTCCCGGTCGAGGGAGGATTGGAGGGGAACGTCGAGCGGCCGGCCGACAAGAAGAATTTTACTCTCCTGCTCCGCGAGCTGCGTCGGGAGCTCGATGCACAGGGCACGATCGATGGCCGGCACTACGAGCTCACCATCGCCGCCTCGGCGCGCCTGCAGGAGATCGAAAACGTCGAGATCGGGCAGATCCAGCGGCTGCTCGATTTCATAAATGTCATGACCTACGATTACCACTCGGCTCCGGGCAGGACCAACTTCAACGCGCCGTTGTACGCAGCCAGGGGAGATCTGGACCCCTCGGTGAATATCGATGTGACGATGCGCGCCTTTCTCGACGCCGGAGTCCCTGCCCGCAAGCTTCTCCTCGGCATTCCATTTTATGGACACGCTTACGGCAGCGTGCCGAACGTCAGCAATGGATTATTTCAGAATGGCACCGACAAGCCGGCCGCATGGCGCGAGCACGACGGTGATTGGAATGTTCTCGCGCGGACGCGTCTCAAGAATTCCCGTTATGTCCGGTACTGGGAAGCGAGGGCTCGCGTCCCGTGGCTATACGATTCGACCAGCGGAACGTGGGTGAGTTACGACGATCCGGAATCAGTGGGAGAGAAAGTCCGGTACGTGCGCGAGCACGGGCTCGGCGGCGTGGTGATCTGGGAGCTGGGCGGCGACGACGGAAGTCTGATGCGAGCGATATCCGCGAAGTAAGCCCTTAAACAGCAAAGCTGCCCTCGTTATCGCTGGCGCACCATAAACCCTTCGCTGGCGCCGCTCACCTTCACCCCGGTGACCGCTGTCCCGAGAGCTGCCATCGCCGCGTTGTGCGTCCACAGCGTGTCGCCGCTGACGGTGTAATGTGAGACGCCCTCCCTTTCAGAGCGGACAGCAAGTATGACCCCCTGGAGCGCGAACGTCCCCGAGTCGGTATGAGAAGGCGGCGCAATCCCGTCCCTTATTCTGGCTCCAGCAACCCCGTCCCTGCCGTTGATCACCAGTTCCGAGGCCGAGGTCCAGTGGTAGTCGGGTCGCAGTGTCAGCGCCGTGCGTGAGTGAATGTTGTCAGCTCCACTCTCGTCGTATGTCGTGACATATGTGCCTGCCAGGGCCCGCACGGCCGAATCTCCACATCCGTACAGCGCGAGTATCAGCAAGCCTGCCAGGTATCGGCGCGGTCCATCGTGAAAGAACGAACGAGACATTGCGTTACCTCCAGTGTGTTTCGAGCAAGAGAGGATCTGAAAATCAAAGCCTTGGAAGGGCGAGCGGTGGCGAGCGCTACAACTGCGAGAGCAACGTCCACCCGCTTGCGAGACCACTTGGGCCGGCAAGCAAAAAGACTCGCCTGGCAGGCGCAGCTGGGTTGGTCAGGTCCATCACGGACACCCTGGTGGTCGAGCTTGGCTTAATGCTGGGTCCGTATGGATCGTTGTCTCGTTCGCCACCGGCGATCAGGGCCCCGTTCGTCATCACACCGTCGGCATCGCTCTTTTCGTACGCCGTTGGGACGCGTAGCAGGACGGTGAGTGGATCCAGAGCAATGAGCGCAATCCAGTGTAGTTGCCCAGACCATTGCGACCCGCCGTACGTCGCGAGGTATCCTGCCTCCAAAGCCGGATGTCCGGACCTTGTGGCCACAAAGTCCAGGGAGCCAATGACACTCATAAGCGATTCCTCATCGACATCCATCCGCTGAAGTTCGGCAACCGCTCGGCTCGCCCTATCGAGGTGAGCCACGACGACCTCCCCGACCGCGCGGCATTGGATGTCGGTCTTGAACGCATTCGCTTCATCATTCGCGGCTGCAGCGCGCTGTGGGAATATCACTGCGAAAGCGTAGAGATCGTCCGACGGGCTTTCGTTATTGGGAAAGAGCCCAATCTCCTCCGCGGCACCCTGCGAATCGACCAGATACGTCTTCCGATTGCCGATCACGAGTTTGCTTCCGGGATACATCCTGGCGACGACCTGTTCCGCGACGGCAGCGAGCTTAGGCCCCATTCCGCTCCGCATGTCGTCACCCTCCACGATCTCTACACCTGGAGCGGGGAGGCAACGCGGGAGTCCCGACGCTCTCCGCGAGAGCGCCAGACCCGCGGTAGAAAGCGAGTCGGTCGCTTTCGCCATCGCACCGGATGCGTATTTTTCCGCTGCGGCCAAATCGTCTCGGCCCACTATCCCTTCGTTGGCCAGGCGCCAAAGTGTGGACGGATTTGCGTCGGCGATGCGTCCCAGGCGGTCCGCGTCAGTCAGTAGCACCTCAAAGGGATGGTTTGTCACCTCGTGCCTTAATAGCTGCACCGACCAGCGATGGTTTTCGGACTCCCATCGCGTCACCGATGCGGTCAGCTCAGAGTGTGCGGGCTGACTCTGATGGACGAGGTTCCATTCCGCGCTCAGTTCCCGCGCCTTCTCGATCCACTTCATTGAGCTGTCGGTCACCAGATATTGAATGACTGCCGCGCGACCCGAGCGATCAACGACGATGTTCAGGAAGCCGTTTGGTCCGTCCGTTACGAGCTTGCACAGGCGGACTTGATTGCCAAGCGGATTGCAGCTGAACCCGTGTCCCCGCTCGGCCTTATCTTCGTTCTCAACCGTGCTGAACAGCATGCCAGCGCGCACGGTCCCCAGGATAAAGGGGGAGAGCTGCGCGCGCTCGTACGTGCGATAGGCTAACCAGGCAGCGATTGCCGAGGCGAGAGCGACGATCGCGATGCGTGATGGAGAGATGCTTTTGCTCGAGGGGAGGGGTCTGGCTCAGGGACGCCCGGAGCGGGACGGAGGTCACCCGAGGAACTGGTGCGAGCGATACCCGGCAGATAAGGCTCGCATCAGCGTGATCACCCGCAGAGGATATTGCTTGGCTGCCACTTCGCGCTGAACGCAGTCTTGATGTGCCCGGCGTCGGGGAAGCGGAGATCGACCGACCCGGTGATGGTGTTATCGGAATCGACTGAGCTCACGATTATGTAGCCCGACTCGGCGAGCTCGTAAGTGGATCCGTCCGGGTGGAACAAGGCCGCGGCTTCCGTGTTGCTCGCAATGGGCCACACGTGCGCAGTCAATTGATCCAACAGCACTGGCACATACACCCGCACAAAGGGCGCGCTCGGCTCGATAGAGCCTACCGGATTTGGCGCGAGATAAATTGCGACTGCTGGTCCATCCGCCGGTCCACACGCAAATGCGGCGGCGGAGTAAACGAAACCGCGGAATGGCGCGGAGACCGCATCAGAGCTGCACGCCATTGCAAAAGCAACCACCAACGACAAACGAAGCATACGAGTCACGGGCATGAGTCCTCCTTGTAGGCGCGGCTGGTCAGGCCATCGCAGTTATCAGCAATATGCCTCACGTTCCCGCTGATGCAACAAGAGACTGTTAGCGCCCGCCTCTCGCGATCACCTCGCGAGGAATTGCCTCACCACAGGCGTGATCCGTGCCCCTTCGCATCCAGTTGAAAGATGTCCGCACGGGCTTGCGACCGAGATCGTGTCCGCATGTACGTACCTGGCAAAGGCTGCCGCGGACTCGGCGCTGACGCTGTGGTCGTCCCACGAATAGATGATGAGCATGCGAGACCGCACCTGAGCAGCGGCACGGGTCAGATCGCCGCCGAAATTTGCGGCGACGTCCTGTCTTCGGGCGGCGCGAACCTGCGACGCAAAATCTTCGAGGGTCCAGCTGGCGCTGAGCTCTTTGGCACTTCGCGCGACATCCGCGGCGGTGGCGGCGACGCCGTCCTTGTTCACCGCGCGCGGCGTGCGAAGGTGGAGCTCCCACATGAGGGAGACCTGATTCCAGACGGAGTCATCGGGGACGCCGTGCGCGCGCCCGTTGTCGACCAGGCTCAACACCGTGGATGTGAACGTCCGATCAAAGGCGCCCGACTGCGGGGTGCCCACGATCGGGACGACCGCGTCCATGAAATTCGGATACTTAACGGCCCATTCGAAGGCCTGCATCCCACCCATTGAGATACCGAGTACGGCGTGAAGACGTGGGACCTTCAGGATTTCCACGACAAGCCGGTGCTGCGCATCGACCATGTCCGCGATGGTGAGATCGCGAAACGCAGCGCGCCCCTCGGGCGGTGTATTCGAGGGTGATGAAGAGCGCCCGTTGGCGAACGCGTCGACGACGATGGTAAAGAACCGCGTTGTGTCGACCCATCCGTTATCTCCGAACATTCCGATCCAGTCTTCCGAGCGACCAAGCAGCCAGGTCGGGATGAGGACGGCGTTCGTGCGCGCTGCGTTTAGGTGCCCGAAGGTGCGGTACGCTATTCGGCAGTTCTCGATCGTTGCGCCGCTGGCGAGTCGACACGTGCCGAGGGACGCGACCGTTGCCCGTGGAGGCGGAGGCGGAGCCTGGCCGTATGCCGGCTTACCGATTTGCAGCGCCGCGAGAGCGGTGACGAGGTGAAGGTATCGACGCATTATTTGTCCTTCTGAGCGCATCACTTGCTGGGAATGGGAGTCGGAGCTGCCGCGTCGCTGGTGAAGCTGAGTGCCGTGACATACCACTGACCGTTGATCTTCTTCCACACTATTAGATACTTGCCCATGTCCAGCATGTCCCCATTCGGTGTGCGAATGACGATGCGGTTCACGCCCGTCTCGTACGCGAGGTCGCCGGAACGCGCCATCTCCACGCGCGACGGTGTGCCGACCAGCTCCTTTACGCCCATCGTCGTGAAAAATTCGTGGTACAAGTTGCCGATCGCCGCGCGCCCCGTAAGCGCGCGCATGCCCGCCGGCTGCACGACGGCATCCTCGGCCCAGAATGCGATCGCTCTGTTTCCGTCCAGCGCAGTCTCGGCCGCCTGGAGTCCCTGACTGCGCTCATGCAGCGCGCTGTCCGCCGCTACCAACCCTGACGGTGAGGATGTATTTGCCATCGTGGCGGACGACGCGCAGCCGAGTGCAGGAAGTAGAGCCGCCGCGATTAGATAGCGAAGCCGACGAACAGGCATGTGTGATTGGGGCAAATGAGTGGACCTCTGAGCGGCATTTGCGGTCGCCGCGGGAGGCGAATGTTGCGACAACTCCATCGCGGACGATAGATGGTCGCACCAATGCCGGGTCGGCGGCTATCGCAACAGAATACGGAAACGGAGGCTCTCCGCACCGCCGTGCGCATGTGACTTGTGGAACCGCTCAATCATTTCGCCGCCGTTCGCTTCGATCACCCGCTGGGATGCGATGTTGTCGGCCTGAGTCGTGAGCTCTACGTACGCGAGCCCCTCAGCTCTTGCCAGCGGCAGCAGTCGCGCCATTACATCCTCAAGTGCGTCGCGCCATCTTCTCGAGTTCAATGCCCGAGCTGCGATCCCAACTTGAAGCCGGCCTCTCCGGCCGCTATGCCCTCGAGCGCGAACTGGGGCAGGGCGGCATGGCTATCGTTTACCTGGCTCGCGACCTTCGCCACGATCGTAGTGTCGCCCTGAAGGTCCTCAATCCCGAGATCTCGGCCGAGATCGGCGCCGAGCGTTTCCTGCGCGAGATCAAGATGGCGGCCGGCCTCACCCATCCCCACATCCTGCCGGTCTACGATTCGGGAGAGGCGGATGGGCTGTTGTTCTACGTGATGCCTAATATGGAAGGCCGTTCGCTGCGGGAGCGGCTGGACGCCGAGAGGCAGATGCCGCTGGAGGAGGCTTTGCGAATTACCCGCGAAGTGGCCACCGCGCTCGACTATGCTCACCGCCAGCGGGTGATTCATCGCGACATCAAGCCCGAGAACATCCTGCTGCACGAAGGCAATGCGATGGTGGCTGACTTCGGGATCGGCAAGGCGCTGAGCGGTAGCGACGGCGTCACCCAGACCGGACTCACGGTCGGCACGCCCGCTTATATGAGCCCCGAACAGTCGGTGGGCGAGCGCGAAGTCGATGGCCGCAGCGACATCTACAGCCTGGGCTGCGTGCTGTACGAAATGCTCACCGGCGAGGTCCCGTTCACCGGCCCGAATCCGCGAGCAATCATGACCAAGCGGTTCGTTTCGCCCGTCCCGCACGTTACGGCGATGCGCGACGTACCCGAAGGGATCGACCAGGTGGTGACTCGCGCTCTGGCCAAGGCACCGGTGGACCGCTTTGCCACCGCGGCGCAATTCGCCGACGCGCTGCGGCCGTCCGCGGTGCAGCGAACGCCGCCCGACGCGCCCAGGACTGCTGCCGCGGCGAAGACGGTCGCGGTGCTCCCGTTGGCCAACATGAGCGCGGACCCGGAAAACGAGTACTTCAGCGATGGGATGACAGAGGAGATCATCGGCGCGCTGTCCAAGGTGCCGGGACTCCAGGTCGCTTCGCGGACCTCCTGCTTCGCCTTCAAGGGGAAGGAGGTGGACATCCGCCAGGTTGGAGAGAAGCTCGGCGTGGCCTCGGTCCTCACGGGCAGCGTGCGCAAGGTCGGCAACCGGATCCGGATCACCGCCCAGCTGGTGAACGCGGAGAGCGGCTACCACATCTGGTCGGAGACGTATGACCGGCAGCTCGAGGACGTGTTCGCGATCCAGGACGAGCTGTCGCGCGCGATCGTGGAGGCGCTCAAGCTCCGACTCGGCGATTCGAGCGACCAGCTGGTGGCACCCACGAAGAACCTCGAGGCGTACAATCTTTACCTGAAGGGGCGCTTCTTCTTCTATCGCTTCACCCAGCCGGGACTCCAAAAGAGTCTGGAGCTGTTCCAGCACGTCCTGCTACAGGAGCCCGGGTACGCCCGCGCCTATTCGGGGATTGCCGACTGCTGGTGCGAATTGGCGGATGACTGGGTTGCCCCCGATGACGCCTATCCCAGGGCCAAAACCGCGGCGACCACCGCCTTGCGGCTTGATCCCGAGCTGGTCGAGGCGATGACGTCGATCGGCAAAGTGCTCGGCTGGTACGAGTGGGATTTCGCGGGCGCCGAGCGACAACTCCGCCGCGCGGTGGCGATCAACCCCAACTACACGGAAGCGCACTGGACGTTCGGGAGCGTGCTGCCGGCGGTCGGCCTGCTGGGCGAGGCGATTGGCGAAATGAAGAAAGCGCTCACGCTCGATCCGCTACACCCCCACCACAGCCGCTGGCTCTGCCGCTTCCTGTTGTATGCGAAGGACTACGGTGCGGCGATCGCCCAGGGTCAGAAGACGCTGGAGCTCCACTCCGATTACTTCCACGCGTATCTGGACATCGGGACGGCCCATCTGGCTCAGGGGAATGCAGAGGAGGCGCTGCGGTGGTATCAGCGGGCCCAGGGACTTGAAACCAGCGTGCGATCGTACGATGCGTATATCGTGCGGGCCCTCGCGCCGTTGAGCCGCCGCGACGAGGCGGATGGGATCCTTGCCAGGCTGGAGGAGGAATCGGGACAGCACTATATCCGCTCCGAGATCCTCGCGATGGGCTACGCGGCGGTGGGCAACATGGATCGCGCGTTCGCCTGTCTGGAGAAGGCGTTTCAGGCCCGTTCTGCGGGCCTGATTTATCTCCACCTGGATTCCGGCTATGAGCCGCTCCGGGGCGATCCGCGCTACGCCGACCTGGTCAAGCGGATCGGGCTCAAGTAGGTCGGGGGAGCGTTTGATTTCCGATGCGTCCAAACCGACGCGCGAACAATTGGCGTCGAAAACCAATTCGATGCAATCGTTCGGAGTTCTGCCAGCTCGCGTTCAATTGAGTCTGCTGTAATCTCGCCCCCACCGGACCCAGTGAAATAGCGTCCATTTCGTCCTCAATGCCGATGCGCTGATACTCCACGCGAAGAAGCGGGCCGCAACGGCGAAGCAGATCGAGGGCCGATGCGGTTATCGAGCTTGTGGTCTACCTAACGCCCTAGTTCAGCTGCGAGCGATTCTACTCTAGTTCCGATCAACCTTAATTCCTTAAAGCGGACGCTCGTCTGCTGCAACGTTCGTTAGGCCGCAAGCTATTCGAAGCGCTTCTAATCTTCGCCGATAACGTGAGCGCAAGTAACGCTGTTCGCAGGAATCTCTCGTACGGTCCTAGTAGCAGGGTCGACCCGCCACGCTTGTACAGCTTGATAACGAAACTCGCTTACTGACTCGCCAGTGACGCCAAAGATTAGTGGATCGCTGTTGCCATTGTGATCACAGAGGCCCTCAATAGCGACGTCTTCCGGAGATTTAAGGCCGGGTAGGGGAATCCTTGCGATGATGTCCCAGATCGGCTTGCCATCTGGTTTTCTCGCCGTCATCCGCGTTACGCGAATGAAGTGATGTCCGTTCTTCGCGTAGTGGTCGATACCGAAATCGTGAGCACTAGAGTCATTGATCATCGCGCCACCAAAACCGATAAGCGTGTCACCGTTCATTGTTGCAACGGTGTCTGAGTGCGAAGATTCCAGAATGGAATCGTCCGATGCGCCAATTGCTGCGGAGTCGACGATCATCGACGTGCGGATGGTTTCCTGCGGCTTCTGAGGAGATTGTTTGGTGCATCCGCCGAGTATGCATAACGCCGCAACAACGGTCTGTCTCATGAGTTGGCTTCGGTCCAATGTCGGCCTAACGCCCAAGTTCAGCTGCAAGCACACTATCACCATTGCGGCGAAGCCGCATCCGAAGAGTGCTTGTCAGCTGCAACGTTCGTTAGGCAGGCTGCGCACCGAGTTCTAGACGCTCCAGCCGCTCGAGGTTTCGACGCGCACTCCCTAGAACGGTCGCCTGATTGAAAGCGTGTCTACACGCTCGAGCACGATTCGGATCGTCCGTCCACCTACAGTGAACGTAGTATCCGCGCGCACCCCGCCGCGTTCATCCAACCGAACCGTAAGCGCCACTTGTGCCTGTTTCTGGCTGCGCGGGATCGGGCGGTTGAGCCGTGCCAGCATCGTGCTGTCCCTGACGCTAAGCCTCGGGACGAACGGTTCCAGCTCGTTCCAGAGCGACTCCGGAACGGCGGCCAAGGTGAACTCGAGCATGCCCGGAAGGGCGCGGCGCGCGTCGTTGCCCGGCACCGTCGGTCGATCAGTGGTTGCAAGCCAGACGATTGTACCGAGAGGTCCGTTCGGAGTAGCTCTGAGCAGTGAGTCGGGCGAACCGGCGGCGTAGCCGACCAGTCGGTAGCCGGCAATATGTGGAGACGCGAGTAGGTCGACGGTCGTGTGCGCCAAGTCCGGACGGCGCCAAGTGTATCCAGGCCGGTCATGCGTGCGGAAGAACCATGTACTGCTCTTGCCGCCCACGTCGACATTGACGCGATAGCTTCCGCGAAGCCGGCTTGGCGCGCGCGAAGCCACCTGCCAATCAGGATCCAGCACGGCCTGGCGCACCAGCGTGCGTACCGGCTC
>Ga0207929_1000495_pt1 | contig 10818 bp, 8 predicted proteins | sample NGESurdeep072012_FD_184466 | JGI IMG/M metagenome (GOLD analysis project Ga0207929, IMG submission 184466) | Arctic peat soil microbial communities from Barrow, Alaska - NGEE Surface sample 53-1 deep-072012 (SPAdes) | ecosystem: Environmental > Terrestrial > Soil > Wetlands > Peat ... | reverse complement strand
TGACGGAGGCGCTCAAGGGGATCGGCAGTGCGCTTGGCGGCAAGGAGATCGAGGATCCGACCGACAAGTGGGTCGACACCGGCGAGGTCATGCCCACCGCCTTTGACGAGACGACACTGGAGGACCCGGCCCAGGCTCTCGCCGAAGCCCGCGATCAGGCGGCCGGCGCGTCTGCCGAGGCCGAGGGTCATGCGACCAAGAGCCAGTGGCGGACCCAGACGTCCGGCCGTCCAGCGGCGGACTCCGCAGAGGACCAGGCGTCCGCCCTGCACGACTCGGAGCTGCACACCTCCGGCGATATCGACCACGGCGCGTAGGAGCAAGGGAGCCGGGTGGGCCCGCGCCCGGCTGGTACCCGCGCCATGAGGTACCCCGTCAGCTCTCGCCTAGGGTGACCGGGTGCCTTGGTATGAAGTCGTTGCGCTACTCGCGGCGGGAATGGCTGCAGGGACCATCAATACGATCGTCGGATCCGGCACGCTGATCACCTTCCCCACGTTGCTCTTCTTCGGCTTTCCGCCGTTGGTCGCCAACGTCTCCAACACCGTTGGCCTCGTCGCCGGTGGGCTCACCGGCATTCACGGCTACCGCGCGGAGCTGGTCGGCCAACGCCTCACGGTGCGCCGTTTGGCGCCGGTGTCGTTCCTCGGTGCGCTGACCGGTGCCATGCTTTTGCTCAAGCTCCCCGCATCCGCGTTCGACGCCATCGTGCCGTTCCTCATCGCCGCCGCTCTGCTGCTGGTTCTGCTCGGACCGCGGCTCCAGTCATGGGCCACCACGCGGCATCCGGACCATGACAGCCTTGGCCGACGTCTGCTGCTGACCGTGGGCGTCTTTGGCACCGGGGTCTATGGCGGCTATTTCGGGGCAGCGCAAGGGGTCCTCATGGTGGGCATCATGAGCGTCCTGATGACGATCAGCCTGCAACGCGTCAATGCACTGAAGAACGTGCTGAGCACGGTGGTCAACGCCGTGGCGGCCGCTGTCTTCATGCTCGTCGCCTGGGAGCGGATCAACTGGTCGGTGGCCGGCCTCATCGCGGCGGGTGCACTTGCCGGGGGATACGTCGGAGCAAGGGTTGGGCGACGGCTGTCCCCGGGGTTGCTTCGTGGGCTGATCGTCCTCATCGGGATCCTGGCCATCGCGAAGATCATCGCCGGAGGAGTGAGCGCCTGACATGCCGATCGAGATCACCGACCCGGGCGACGAGCGCGTTCGCGACTACTTCGCCCTGACCGATGTCGCCCTGCGGACCAAGGTCGAGCCCGAGCGTGGGCTGTATCTCGCCGAGAGCGAAAAGGTCATCCGCAGGGCATTGGCGGCAGGACATCGACCGCGTTCGTTCCTCATGGCCGAGCGCTGGCTCACCGACCTTGCCGACCTCGTCGAGCGGGCCGAGTCCGAGGGTGTGCCGGTCTTCGTCGCACAGGCAAAGGTCATTGAGTCCATGACCGGCTTTCACCTTCATCGTGGCGCGCTGGCGTCGATGCACCGACCGCCGCTCATGGCCCCAACGGTATTGCTGCAGAACGCGTCGCTACACAATGTCTTTGCACAGAATGCCTCACGCGTCGTGATCCTCGAGGACATCGTCGATCACACCAACGTGGGCGCCGTGTTCAGGTCCGCGGCGGCGCTCGGTGTTGACGCCGTCCTGATCACCCCGCGATGTGCCGACCCGCTCTACCGTCGTGCCGTGAGGGTCTCCATGGGCACCGTGTTCCAGGTGCCGTGGACTCGCATCGACCCATGGCCTGGTGGCCTGAAAGTGTTGCGGGACAACGGGTTCACGGTGGCGGCCTTTGCACTGACCGATGATGCAACCAGCCTGGACGACCTCGCGTCCGACCAGCCGGAGCGTCTCGCGCTGATCTTTGGAACCGAGGGCGACGGGCTCTCGAGGCGGGCCGTCGAGGGCGCCGACCTGGTCGTGAAGATCCCGATGGCCGGGGGAGTGGACTCGCTGAACGTGGCTGCGGCGAGCGCCGTAGCCCTGTGGGCCCTGCGAGCACCCCCGCGGTGTCCGGTCGGGCCCTAGGACAGTCTCAGGCGGTGTAGTTGGCCGAGATGACGCCGCGAGCCAGGGTGTGGCCACCCATGGTGAAGGCGGTCACCGCGGCGCTGGCGGTGTCGTCCAGGCCCAGGTCATCGGTGTCGAGCGCATGCACCGCATAGAGGTAGCGGTGGTTATGGTCACCAACGGGCGGCGCGGCACCGTCATACTTCTTGCCGCCGAAGTCGTTGGCCATATGGAAGGCGCCCGCCGGCGCCTTGTCAGCCGTGCCGGCGCCTGCGTCCAGGCTGGTGACATCGGCGGGGATCCCCACCAGGAGCCAATGCCAGAAGCCCGACGGAGTGGGCGCGTCGGGGTCGAAGCAGGTGACCGCGTAGCCCTTGGTGCCCTCTGGCGCGCCGGACCAGGACAGCTGGGGCGAGATGTTGCCACCGGAGAAGCCCCAGCCGTCGAAAACGTGCTCCTCGGGCAGGCGACTATCGTGCTGGATGGACGTGCTCGATACCTCGAGTGTTGGCACCTGAGGCAACAGCGAGTAGGGATCTGGACACACGGGGCGGTCAAGGTTCATGCGGTCGAGCGTAGCGACTGTCGCCGCGATCGGTCAGCCCAACAGGTGAGCCAGGAGCCGCTGGAGTTCGGCCGCGGGGTTGCTTGTGAGGCAGCCACTCGTCCGGGACCTCGGCAAGCACGCTGTCCAGGAGTGCTGAGTCGACCTTGCCCGCGAGGTCGTGGTGTATCGGAGCAAGGTCGTCCGCGACATCGAGCAGCACATGCATGCTGGCGTCGAACGCCTGGCCGGCAAAGCGGGCCGGGTCGGACCCACGGTTGGGCCACGAGTGATGGAAGTACAAGGCGGCCCCGTGGTCGACGGCCCACATCTGGCCGTGCCACACCAACAAGTTGGGGTTGCGCCACGTGCGGTCGACGTTGGCCGTGAACGCGTCCAGCCACAGGACCCTCGCGGCCTCTTGTGGTGTGAAGGAGGTCTCGAGCCGTCGTAGCCGAAGGAGCCGGGCAGGAAGTCAACGCCGAGGTTGAGCCCGACGCTGGCCGTCAGCAGGTCCTGAACCTCATGGTCGGCTTCGTACTTGGCGATCCGGGCGTGTCCAGCGTCACCGCCCGCATCTCGGGCACGTGCAGGCCGATCGCCCGGCCGATCGCCCGGCCGATCGCCCGGCCGATCTCGCCGACGATGACCTCGGCGACCAGAACCTTGAGACCTTGACCGGCTCCCCGGAACTTCAGGACGTAGGTGCCCTCGTCGTCGGCTTCGACGATGCCCGGCAGTGAGCCGCCTTCGCGCAGCGGCGTGACGTAACGGATCGCCTGCACGTGTTCAAGCACTCGGGCAGCCTAGTGCGGTCGCCAGCCTTGTGTGCCCGGCCCGGAACACTCCCCGCCATGGGGACTTGAGCGATCCCTTACGGTTGAGCAATGGAGCCTGTCTACACCCCCGTCATCTGGGTCGCGAGGGCATTGTTCGCAGCAGAGGGTCTGAAGTTCACCATCACCGGTGCAGAGAACATCCCGACCGCCGGCGGCGCGGTTCTGATGATCAACCACCTGAGCTACTTCGACTTCGCCTATGCGGGTCTGGCGGCCCTCCCCAGCAAGCGGCTGGTGCGCTTCATGGCCAAGGACGACGTGTTCCGTCACAAGATCAGCGGCCCGCTGATGCGCGGCATGCATCACATCCCGGTGGATCGAACCGCCGGGGCGGCGTCGTTCCGGGCGGCGGTCACTGCCCTCAAGGCAGGGGAGATCGTGGGGGTGTTCCCCGAGGCGACCATCTCGCGTTCGTTCGAGCTCAAGGGGTTCAAGAGCGGTGCCGTCCGGATGGCTCAGGCAGCCGGGGTGCCAGTGCTGCCGATGATCGTCTGGGGGTCACAGAGGGTGTGGACCAAGGGTTACCCCAAGCGGTTGGGTCGCACGAACGTGCCGATCCGGCTCAGCGTCGGCGAGCCGATCCCGGCGGGCCGCAAGGACATCGCTGACGACATCAACGTGCAGATCCGGGCCCGCATGACCGACCTGCTGCACGCAGCGCAGGAGGCCTATCCGGCCGTTCCGAGCCACGAGCTGAAGTACCTGCCGGCCCGTCTTGGCGGCTCCGCCCCGACCCTGGAGCAGGCGACCCTCATGGACGACGAAGATGCTGTACGCCGCGCGGCGCGGCGCGGCGCGGCTGGCTGACCGCTGTGCTCGTCTCGCTCCTGCGCGCGCATCTGCGTCCCTACCAACGGCCGATCGTCCTGATCGTGCTGTTCCAGCTCGTCTCGACGATCGCAAGCTTGTATCTTCCCGGTCTGAACGCTCAGATCATCGACCTGGGAGTCGTCACGGGGGACACGGGCTACATCGTCCGCACCGGAGTCGTGATGCTTGGCGTGACCGCGCTGCAGATCGTGTGCTCCATCACGGCGGTCTACTTCGGTGCCCGCACGGCGATGGCGCTGGGCAGGGACCTGCGCGAGTCGGTCTTCGTCACGGTCGAGTCCTTCGCCGCCCAGGAGGTCGGTCGGTTCGGCGCTCCGTCGCTGATCACGAGATCCACCAACGACATCCAGCAGGTCCAGATGCTGGCGCTGCTGACCTTCACGATGATGATCACGGCACCGATCATGTGCATCGGCGGCATCATCATGGCGCTGCGCCAGGACGTCTACCTGTCCTCCCTGCTGGTCGTGATCGTCCCGATCCTGTTGGTCTGCGTGGTGCTGATCGTCTCGCGGATGCGGCCGTTGTTCCGGTCGATGCAGGTCAAGATCGACCTGATCAACCAGATCCTGCGGGAGCAGATCGGCGGTGTTCGCGTCATCCGGGCTTTCGTCAAGGACACCCACGAACAGCAGCGGTTCGACGGCGCCAGCACCGCCCTGATGGACGTGTCCGTCGGTGTAGGTCGCCTGATGGCCCTGATGTTTCCCACCGTGATGCTCGTCATGAACGCCTCCAGCGTTGCCGTGATGTGGGTTGGAGGTCATCGAATTGCCAACGGGGACATGCAGATCGGCACGCTGACGGCGTTCCTCAGCTATCTCCTGCAGATCCTGATGTCAGTGATGATGGCGACGTTCATGTTCGTCCTGTTGCCTCGGGCGGAGGTCAGCGCCGAACGGATCACCGAGGTGCTCGACACGGTTCCGAGTGTGCGGGCACCGGAGGTGCCACAGGTGCGCACCCGGCATACCGGCATGGTGGAGCTGTGTGAGGCGTCATTCAGCTATCCGGGGGCGCAGGAGGCGGTCCTGCACGGTGCCAGCCTCGTGGCCCGGCCGGGGGAGACGACCGCGATCGTGGGGTCGACAGGCAGCGGGAAGTCGACGTTGCTCAACCTCATCCCGCGGCTGGTGGACGTCACCGGTGGGATGGTGCTGGTCGATGGCCTCGACGTCCGTTCCATGGACCCGAAGGACCTCAGGTCCTCCATCGGGCTGGTCCCTCAGCGACCGTATCTCTTCGGAGGCACGGTCGCGACGAACCTGCGGTACGGCAAGGCGGACGCCACGGACGACGAGCTGTGGGCCGCGCTGGAGATCGCCCAGGCGCGGGACTTCGTCCAGGCCATGCCGGAGGGGTTGAACTCCGTCATCGCCCAGGGTGGCACCAACGTGTCGGGTGGACAGCGACAGCGCCTCGCCATTGCCCGTGCCGTGGTCAAGGCTCCTGACATCTATCTGTTCGACGACTCGTTCTCTGCGCTCGACTACGACACGGACGCCCGGTTGCGGGCGGCGTTGTCGACCATCACGGCCCGGAGTGCGGTGATCATCGTGGCGCAGCGGATCAGCACGATCCGTTACGCCGAGCGGATCGTCGTCCTCGACCAGGGATCGGTCGTCGGAACAGGCACGCATCCCGCGCTGATGACGTCGTGCGAGACCTACCGGCAGATCGTGCTGTCGCAGCTCAGCGAGGAGGAGGCTGCATGAGCACGTCAGGCTCGCGGCCCTCTCCGCCGGTCCGGGGTCCGATGCACGGCATGATGGGTGGGCCGCCGGTAAAGGCTGCGAACTTCAAGGGATCCATGCGCCGGCTGGTTGCCAGGCTGCGCGACGAGCGCCGGCTGGTCGCCGCCGCAGGGGTCCTCGGGATCGTCAGCGTGGCGCTGTCGGTCATCGGTCCCAAGATCCTGGGTAACGCCACCGACCTCATCTTCACGGGACTGATCGGTGGACGTCTGCCAGCCGGCGCAACCAAGGCCCAAGCCGTCGCCCAGCTGCGAGCCACCGGCCAGGGCCGTATCGCCGACATGGTCTCGGCGATGGACGTGGTGCCGGGGCGCGGCGTCGACTTTGGCACCGTCGGCTATGTCCTGCTCGCCGTCCTCGTGCTGTACGTCGCAGCCTCAGTCCTCTCCTGGTTCCAGGGTCGCGTCACGACGGTCATCGTGCAGCACACCGTCTACCAGATGAGGGCCGAGGTCGAGGCGAAGTTCAGCCGGATGCCGTTGTCCTACTTCGACTCCAAGCCGCGAGGTGAGCTGCTCAGCCGCGTCACCAACGACATCGACAACATCGCCCAGTCCCTGCAACAGACGATGAGCCAGCTGCTCACCTCCGTGCTCACCGTCATCGGTGTCCTCGCCATGATGGTCTACGTCTCACCGGTGCTGGCCCTTGTGGCGTTGGTGACGGTGCCCGTGTCCATGTACATCACGTTGACCATCGCGAAGCGCTCCAAGCCGCAGTTCGTCGGCCAGTGGTCGACCACGGGCAAGCTCAACGGTCACGTTGAGGAGGCCTACACCGGGCATGAGCTGGTGAAGGTCTTCGGGCGCACGGACGAGTCGGTGGCGGTGTTCCGCGAGCTCAACCAGGAGCTGTACACCTCGAGCTTCAAGGCACAGTTCATCTCGGGCCTGATCCAGCCGGCCATGATGTTCATCGCCAACCTCAACTACGTTGCCATTGCTGTGATCGGCGGACTTCGCGTGGCTTCTGGTTCCATCAGTCTGGGTGATGTCCAGGCGTTCATCCAGTACTCCAGGCAGTTCACCCAGCCGCTGACCCAGGTCGCCTCCATGGCCAACCTGCTGCAGAGCGGGGTGGCCTCGGCTGAGCGGGTATTCGAGGTGCTCGACGCCCCGGAGCAGTCCGCCGATGCCAGCCCCGCGGTCACTCCGACGAGCGTGCGCGGTCGGGTCGCCTTCGAGGACGTGTCGTTCTCCTACGACGGAACCTCGAAGACGTCGCCGCTGATCGAACACCTGGACCTGGTGGCCGAGCCGGGCCAGACCGTCGCCATCGTCGGCCCCACCGGTGCGGGCAAGACCACCCTGGCCAACCTCCTGTTGCGCTTCTACGACGTGGACGCCGGACGGATCACCCTCGATGGAGCTGACATCCGGGACCTGCGCCGCGAAGACCTGCGATCCCAGTTCGGCATGGTCCTGCAGGACACATGGCTCTTCGGCGGGTCCATCCGGGAGAACATCGCCTATGGCGCGGAGGATGCGTCCGCCGAACAGATCAGCGGGGCGGCCGAGGCGGCATACGCGGACCACTTCGTGCGAACGCTGCCCGAGGGCTACGACACGGTGATCGACGACGACGGCTCGAGCGTCAGCGCGGGTCAGCGACAGCTGCTCACGATCGCGCGGGCCTTCCTGGCCGATCCGGCAATCCTGATCCTGGACGAGGCGACGAGCTCCGTGGACACGCGGACCGAGGCTCTGGTGCAGCAGGCCATGGCGGCGCTGCGCATCGGTCGCACCAGCTTCGTCATCGCCCACCGGCTGTCCACCATCCGTGACGCGGACCGGATCGTGGTCATGGTCGACGGGGGCATCGTCGAGCATGGAACGCATGCCCAGCTGCTCGCGGCCGGGGGCGCCTATCACCGGCTGTATGTCGCGCAGTTCAGTGGTGCCGTAACGGACGAGGACCTCGAGGCGGCCCAGCCGGTGGGCTGAGCTCGTCGGCCCGGATCATCCGCGCGCCGGTTAGCTGGTTTGTTTCATGCATTCCGCGATTTCGACAGCCAGCCATGCAACAAACCGGCTAACGCTACCCACCACGGCATCCAGCGGGCGTCAGGCAAAGAGAACGAAGCGGTCGCGCGGTGCAGGTCGCGCAACATCTCACCTACGTCATGTACCGCATCCTCCGTCCAAGCCCTTGGATGCGGGCTTTCGCCTTCGATGAAGGTCACGGCCGCTCGGCCGTCGGAGCTCTGCCCCGACCCGACAGCGCGGGGGAGCACCCGAGAAGCCGACCGATTCAAGGTGGCGGAGCAAGGCGAGCACGCTGTCACTCCAGGGTCGCCACTGACGGAGGACGACGCCGTCCAGACGATGTATCGCCGTGGAGGCTCCGCCTTCAAGGGGGACGTCTTTCGACGGCGGCATGGCACGAGCATTCCAGACTGCCGGTGTGTCAAGAAGTTGACTTACGCAGGAGGGCCTCCGGCCGCATCTTCTCGCCGTGTAGGGCAAGGTTTGCCTGTGGATAGCGGACGGTGGTGTGTGCCGTGGCGCCTAGGGTCGATGCCATGTCAGCAACCCTGAATCGCGAACGGTCCCGCATCGCGGCCCGCGTGATTACCTCGATCGCCGGCGACGGTGCCGTACTGCGCGAGGACCAGAGTCTGGCTGTGGCGGCGTTGTGTGAGCCTGCCGCCCGGGTCCTCGTGGTCCAGGCCACGGGCTGGGGCAAGTCGGCGGTCTACTGGGCCGCGACGGCGATACGACGTCAAGAAGGCGCCGGCCCGGCTCTGGTTGTCTCGCCCCTGTTGTCACTGATGCGCGACCAGGTCGGTGCCGCGGGCCGGGCCGGGCTCCGCGCGGCAACACTGAACTCCTCCAACATCGAGGCATGGTCCCAGGTTGAGGCGGCCCTGCGTGCTGATGAGCTCGACGTCCTGCTGGTCTCTCCCGAGAGGTTGGCCAACCCCGGCTTTGGACGACGGGTGCTCGACGAGCTGGCCGGCCGGCTCGGGCTGCTGGTCATCGACGAGGCGCACGCCGTCTCCGACTGGGGCCACGACTTCCGCCCCGACTACCGACGGGTCGCCGACGTCCTGCGGACGCTCAACCCGCAGACTCCGGTGCTGGCGACCACGGCGACCGCCAACGCGCGCGTGACCCTCGACGTGGCGGCCCAGCTCGGCGAGGCGACACTGGTCCTTCGTGGTCCGCTGGCTCGGAGCAGCCTGCAGCTGACCGTCGTGGACGCGCTCTCGCCGATCGAGCGCTTTGCCTGGGTTGTCGATCATCTGCCGCGGCTCCCAGGCTCCGGAATCGTCTATACCCTGACCGTCGCAGATGCCGAACGTCTAGCTGCCGCGGTGCAGTTCGTCCACGGCGACAGCCTCAAGGTCGCGGCGTACACCGGCGGTCTGGAGTCAGGCGAGCGCGAGCGGCTCGAGGACGCTCTGCGCGACAACCGGCTCAAGGCGCTGATTGCCACCTCCGCACTGGGCATGGGTTACGACAAGCCGGACCTTGGTTTCGTCGTGCACGTCGGTTCGCCACCGTCACCGGTCTCGTACTACCAACAGGTGGGACGTGCCGGTCGCGGAATCGACCACGCTCTGGTGGCTCTGCTGCCCTCGGACGCCGACGCAGGTGTCTGGGACTACTTCGCTACGGCGACGATCCCCGACCGGGCGCAGGTCCAGCGCTTGCTCGCCGGCCTCTCGGCCTACGCCGACGGCCAGTCCGCGACAGTCCCGGCGCTCGAGGCCGAGACCGGGCTCCGGCGCGGACGCGTCGAGCTGATGCTCAAGCAGCTTGCGGTCGACGGCGCGGTCGAGCGGGTCGAGGGTGGGTGGCGCCCGACCGGGGTCGAGTGGACCTACGACCAGGAGCACTACGACGCCATCATCGCCACCCGGCGTCGGGAGGCCGACATCATGCGCGCCTACACGCGCGGCCAGAGCTGTCTGATGCAGCTGTTGCAGGAGTCCCTGGACGACACCAGCGCCCAGAAGTGCGGACGGTGCTCGGTCTGTCTTGGGCACCTGCCTGAGCCGTTGCGTGAACGCCCTGAGACGGCCACCGTCGAGGCGGTGACCCGCCGGCTGAGGGGCGAGGTCACCGTTCTTGAGCCCCGCAAGATGTGGCCCGGGGGAGCCTTCGGCAGCAGGGGCCGGATCCCGCCGGCCCTGATGGCGCAGGTGGGTCGGGCGATCGTCTACGCCGACGCGCCCGAGTGGCGCGAGCTCGTGGCCTCGACGTTCGCCAAGGACGGCGCACCGTCGCTGGAGCTTCGCGATGCGGCGGTGGGCGCCCTGGGTCACTGGCGTGACTCGTGGCCGGCCCGCCCCGAAGTGGTCGTGGCGCTGCCGGCGGCCGGCTACCCCCTGATGACAGGTGGGCTGGCCGACCACCTGGCTCAGGTGGGCCGGCTGGACCGGGGAGACTTCACGGTCGCCATTGATCCTGCGGCAGCCGCTGACCTGTCGTCGCCGCAGGAGGCAGCGCTGTGGCGCGACGCCATTCGCGTCAACGACGGACTGCTCTCCGCGGTCTGCGGCAAGGTGGTGCTGCTCGTGGTCGATGCATCGTCGTCGCAGTGGCCGATCACCGTGGCTGCAGCGCATCTGCGTCAGGCCGAGGCGTCGATGGTGCTTCCTTTGCTGGTTCACCGCCGTCCATGAGTGGAGCGCGGTTCCCGGCGGGGGCTGCCCGCCCAAGTTCGACGGGCCGGATGGGTTTGGTCAACAGCCGGAACGGAAACAGAGGGGGTAGGTGCGCGAGTCGCCTAGGCGGCCCCCTCATCCAGCCCCGGCGCGCTGAAGACAGAGGCCGCCGGGGCGCCAAACAGACCGGCGCACCGGCGCTCAAGTCCCGGTGGACC
>Ga0207929_1000494_pt1 | contig 10818 bp, 11 predicted proteins | sample NGESurdeep072012_FD_184466 | JGI IMG/M metagenome (GOLD analysis project Ga0207929, IMG submission 184466) | Arctic peat soil microbial communities from Barrow, Alaska - NGEE Surface sample 53-1 deep-072012 (SPAdes) | ecosystem: Environmental > Terrestrial > Soil > Wetlands > Peat ... | reverse complement strand
CATCGCTGGTCGGAAACAACAGCCTAGAAGTCGTCGTCCCCGTACCCGCCGCCGGAGTCGTCCCCACCGTAGCCGTCATCGTCGCCACCCATGTCGTCTCCACCGCCGCCGAAGTCGTCACCTCCATCGTCGCCTGAGGAAACCGTGGCGAACGTCGAGACCAACCGGCGCAGCGCCGGCTTGCCGCAATGGGGGCAGACCGGATCGGGCGACGAAAAGCTCGGAAGCAGCGCGGATGACTTCTTGCCGCATTCCTCGCAACGGTACTCATAGATCGGCATCCCTAGGATTATGCCCGCATGGTTGACATCGAACGGATCCGGGCTGCGGCCGCTCGTGCGCGCCTGCACGTCATCCGGACGCCATTGGTTCCGGTGGACGGCGCGCTGCTCAAGCTCGAGTGCCTCCAGCCGACCGGAAGCTTCAAGGTGCGGGGCTTCTTCGCCGCGGCCCTGAACCTGCCCGCCGATCGGCTGCGCCGAGGCTTGATCACCGTCAGCGCCGGCAACGCGGCGCAGGCGTGCGCCTATGTCGCCAAGAAGTTGGGCGTCCACTGCCGCGTGGTCATGTACGACACGGCGCCGGTCACCAAGATCGAAGGTGTCAAGCGATGGGGCGCAACTCCGATCCTCATGCCTCGCGACGCGATGCTCGAATGGCTGGCGACGGAGGGCTGGAAGTCGGAACCTGAATCCTTCATCCATCCTTTCGCCGACCCCGAGGTGATGGCCGGGCACGGCGGGCTTGGGTTGGAGCTCTTGGAAGACCTGCCGGATCTTGCCCGCGTGGTCGTGCCCGTGGGCGGCGGAGGCCTGATCGGCGGCGTCGCCTCCGCCCTGAAAGGTGCGCGCCGAGACATCGAGGTGATCGGAGTGCAGTCCGACGGCTACCCGCTGTGGACCCGCTGCCTCGAGGCGGGCGGCCCGGTCAGCATCAAGCCCGACACGATCGCGGACGGAACCACTGCGCCTTTCGACGCCCGCATGTTCGAGCTGCTGAAGGAGTGCGTCGATCGCTGGCTGACGGTTCCCGAGCCGCGGCTGCGTACGGCGATACCCGAGCTGGCGTCGGCGGCGAAGGTGGTGGCTGAGGGGGCGGGTGCCCTTGCCTACGCGGCGCTGGAGCAGCTCGAGCCGGGGCCGCCGACGGTGGCCGTGGTGAGCGGCGGCAACATCGACCCCAAGCTGCTGGCCTCGCTGCTCAGCTAGGCGGCACCCGCGTCATCGCCCACGGCCCGCGGCGGAACGCGGCCACGGCCATCCAGATAAAGAGCGCGATCGCAGGAATCCCGAAAGCGACAGAGGTGGCGGTGAGCGCCACAGGCAGCTTAATGGGACTGAAAGTCGAGGTGGTGAAAGCGCTGACCAGGGTGAACGGAAAAGAGACGGCCTGAAGACCGAGCAGCACGAGCACCGCGTAGAACACCCAGGTCCATCGCCTCAACGCGCCGATGATGGCGACCGCCGCGATCGCAACCCCGATCGCGGCACCGAGCCCAAGGGCCACGGTGATCACGCTGTTGATAGTTGCCAGCACGTCAGCCGGTGGCGGCGGCACATCAGGGTTCAGCGCCGCGTTGTGTTGAATCACCTGGTTCATGTAGTCGGAGAGCGGCCCGGCCATCAGGAAAGGCCCGGCGACCGACCAGATCGCGTAAACGACGTACCACGCGACCACCGAATACTGCAAAGGCTTCGTCCACCCGGTGGGCACACGCGGGCCGGAACGCGGCTGCGAATAGAAGCCCGGCGTCGGAGTCGCACCCACAGGCACCCATACGAACCCGTTCCAGCGCGACCTGCCGTCGTTCGACATTGTGCTCACCCATCGCTGCCCATCCCAGTAGTACAGGCCGTCTTCGGACAGCTTCAGGTCAGGCAGACAGCACCTCCTGGCAGATCTCGAGCGCGGCCTGGACGTCGGCGGCCGTTATCCCGTTGTGGGTGACGAGCCGAACGCGATGCGGGTCCAAAGCCTCACAGAGCAGGCCTCGGCGCCGAGTTTCTTCCTGGAATTGCGCGCCGGTCAATTTCGTGACGTCGAAATAGACGAGGTTGGTCTGGACTCGCGTGAGGTCGCAGCTGATGCCGGGCATCTCGGCAAGGCCTTCCGCCAGCGTTCGCGCGTTGGCATGGTCGTCAGCCAGGCGGTCGACCATCGTGTCGAGGGCGACCAGGCCCGCCGCCGCGAGCACGCCGGTCTGTCGCATGCCCCCGCCGAGACGCTTGCGCCAGCGCCTCGCCTGGTCGACTGATTCCCGCGTGCCGCAGAAGAGGCTGCCTGCGGGGCAGGCGAGGCCTTTTGAGATGCAGAACGTGACGGTGTCCGTCGGGGCAGCGATGTCGGCGACGTCGATCCCAAGCGCAACCGCGGCGTTGAAGATGCGCGCTCCATCGAGGTGCACGCGAATTCCCTGGGCGTGCGCGGTGTCGGCGGCCGTCTGCAGCGCGTCGAGCGGCCAGACGATGCCGCCGTGCCGGTTGTGAGTGTTCTCCAGGAACAAGGCTGCGGTGAGCGCGAAGTGGTAGTCGTCGCGGGGCCGCACTGCAGCTTCGATCTGCTCCGGGGACATCACGCCGGCAGGCGTCGCGATCTGCTGGATCTGCACTCCCGTGACCGCCGCCGCTCCAGCCCCTTCATATAGAAAGACGTGAGACTCGGAGTCGGCGATGATCTCCTCGCCTTGCCGCGCATTCACCGCGATGCCGATCAGATTGCCCATCGTGCCGCTGGGTAGAAAGACCGCCGCCTCCTTGCCCATGCGCGCGGCCGCGACCTCCTCCAGCCGGTTCACGGTGGGGTCGTCGCCCATCACGTCGTCGCCAAGCGGGGCCGTGGCCATCGCGCGTCGCATCTCGGTCGTGGGCTGAGTGACGGTGTCGGATCGAAGGTCGATGACTCCCACGGGAATTACTCTACCCGTCGAGTGAACGCTGACATGATCCTTGCCCGCGGCCGCATTCGTACGCTCGGCCGCCCCGGTCTGCAGGTTTTCAGCCATCTCGCGATCTCTGAGGGAAAGGTGGCTGGTGTCGGCGGAGCGGAGCTGATGCGTCTCAGGGGTCCGCACACGCGCGTCATTGACATGCGCGGAGGCGCGGTGCTGCCGGGCTTCAACGATGCGCACGCGCACGTCGTCTATTACGGACTGACGCGTTTCGGCGCGGACCTGGGTGGCGCGCGCAGCGTGGACGAAATAGGGAAGCGCCTTCGGGAGCATGGACGTGGGCTGAAGAAGGGCGAGTGGCAGCAGGGCATGGGTTACCGAGTCGATGAGCTGGCCGAGCTGAGGCCGCCACACCGCACCGAGCTGGACCAGGCGACGCGTGAGCGCCCCTGTTACATCGATGAGCGCGGCGGCCATTCGCGTGTGGCGAACACTGCGGCATTGGCAGCCGCAGGACTCATGGGGCCGGGCAAGGATCCGCCCGGCGGTCGCATCGGCCGCGACCGGAATGGGCTGCCGAATGGACTGCTGCTGGAGGCCGCGATGCGGCTCGTCGCCGATGTTCAGCCGCCGCCAACCACTGGGCGGCGCGAGGACGGCATCCTGCTGGCGCAGCAGCTGCTCCTGTCGCGCGGGGTGACGTCGGTGGGCGCCGCGGTCAACCGCGGATTCGCCGACGACCTTCGCGCGTATCAGCGCCTCTCTGAGTCGGGACGCCTCAAGCTGCGCGTCAACGAGTTCCTGTCGTGGGAGCTGCTGGAAGCAGCCTCGGGCCTGGGTGTGCTCAGAGGCTTTGGCGGTCCCATGTTGCGCGCCGGACCGATCAAGGTTTTCGTGGATGGCGGCGCCGAGCGGGTCGCCATGCGATCGGGAGGCGGCCTGTGGCGCACGACGCCTGACGAGCTGCGCGCGCTTGTTGGCCGCGCGAGCCGCGCAGGCCTGCAGGTGGCCGCCCACGCCATTGGCGATGGCGCGATCGAGGCGATGTGTGACGCAGTGGAGGCAGCCGGCGCCACGGATCTACGGCATCGCGTGGAGCACTGCACGATCTGTCCGGCAGACCTTCAGGCGAGGCTTGCGAAGCTGGGCATGGTCGCCGTGATGCAGCCGATGGCGGCGCGCTACGGTCGCGTTGCCTCGGCGCTGTTCTTCCCCGCGCGAGATCGCAAGGACCTGGCGCCCCACGGACCCCTGATGAAAGCAGGCGTCGCCGTCGCCTTCAGCTCGGACCTTCCCGTGAGCATCGACCCCAACCCGTGGCCCGGCATCCGCGCCGCCGTCGAGGACCAGGCCAACGGTATCGGCATGCTCGCGGCGCTGCGCGCGTATACGGTGGGCGGCGCCTACGCCAGCTTCGAAGAAGAGTCCAAGGGGACGCTCGAACCTGGCATGGTCGCCGACCTACAGATCTACGACGGCGACCCCCTCAGCGAACCGACCGCGACGTGGGATCAACTCCGCCCAAGAGCTGTGCTCGTGGGCGGAGCCCGGGTGCACGGCCGCTTCTAGGTTCCCTCGCCGTTGGATGAACCCGCGTTGCTTTCGGGCGATGCGGACTCGCCCGCGCTCGAAGTCCTGGTAGATCGTCGTGTCGCCCTTCGCGCCGGCGCTGCTTTGCGTGTTGATGCCTTGCGGGTAGCGGGCTTGCGGGTGGCGGGCTTGCGAGCTGTTGGCTTGCGAGTCGCCGCCTTAGGTGCGGCGGTCCGGGCGCTTGCGGCCGCAACGGCCATGTTGCGAACCTGCTTGCTCAGCTCGTCCAGGCGCTTCATCGCCTTCTCGAGGTCTGCTTGCCTCGCGGTACGGTCGAGACGCGACTCCACCTGCTTGATCGCGGCGTGGATGGTTTTCTGGCCGTCCTTGACAGTCCGCTCGATCTGCTTGCGAACGTCCGGGGGCAGGCGCCTCTGCGCTTGACGTAGCGCGGACCTTCCGGCCTTGACTGCGCGGTTGAGGAGCTTCGACTGCGTCGATGCGCGCTTCCTGGCGGCCATTTCAGCAACCTCCTTGAATTCGGAGAGCGCACATAACGCACCGCATTAGAATTGGCGCGACCTAATGGCTGCCCCCGAGCGACACATTATCAAGAAGTACGCGAATCGCAAGCTCTATGACACCCGCACCAGCAGCTACATCACGCTCGAGGGCATCGCAGCGCTGGTGCGCGACGGTAGCGAGATCAAGGTGGTGGACCGCGAGACCGGCCAGGACCTGACCCAAGTCACGCTGTCGCAGATAGTTCTGTCCGAAGAAAAGCGCGGACCGTCGCGCATGGTTGACGGGGGAGCGCTTCAGGAGCGGGGGCAGGCGCTGCTGGATTACGTCCGCAAGACGCTGAACGTCCCCTCCGACCTGGTCAACCAGATGGAGCGGCGCAAGAGCGACCTCGAGGGCATGGTGGACGAAGCGATCGAGCAGGCGCTGCATCGCCTGCGGATCCCAAGCCACACAGATATCGACAAAATCAACAAACGCCTAGACCGCTTGTCCGCTCAATTGAAGAGCGCTGGCCTACCGGCACCAGAAAAAGCAAAAAGACCGAAGCGTGGCCGGTAGGCCGGGTTTACCCCGGCCGTCACCTCGCGTCCACTTCCAAACGACTACGGCGTGGCCGGGAGTAACCCCAGGTGAGAGCCCACGAGAGAGGATATCAGTCCTCTTTCGTGCTTCTAACCCCAGGTGAGAGCCCACGAGAGAGGACTTCAGTCCTCTTTCGTGCTTTAAGGCGCCACTCCATACACGAAAGGGCGCTCGCTGACGACAGCTCGGATGACGACGTCGGCCTCGACCCGATAGGTCGCCTGGCGCACGCGGCGATCCGCTCGCAGCGATTGCGTCATCAGGTCGGCCGCCTGCGCCAGGCGATTGGCGTCGCCGATCGCGGATATGGTCCACGGAGGCGGCACCAAGACGCCCGCGATCGTGACGCCTCCCTGCGTCTGCTCGATCGGCACGCCGACCACCACGCGCCTGTCGTTGACCGCGATCGCTTCCGCGCCACCGATTCCCAGGTTGTTCAGCGCGTCCTGTAAGTCCAGCGCTGACAGGCCGGCCGCGTCGACGACGAGGACGACGCCCGGCCCATGAACAGGCACGAGGCCTTCCGCTGCCAGCAGACGGTTGGCCTCGTCGGTGAGCACCTGGTCCGCAGCGTTGTCGCCGCCGGATTGCAGCCTGGCCTGCTGCTGCGTCAGGTCGGCGGTCTCAGCCTGCAGAGAGTCGTTGGCGCGATGGAGGTTGTCGATGAGGAATGCGAGCGAGGCGGTGTCGGTGCCGGCGAAGCTCCGTTCGACCTCCGCCTGGGTCCGGATCTGAATCGTGGCCACCAGCGCGACGAGCAGGGCGATCAGCCAGACACTGATGGCGCGTCCAGATGTCCTGGCCCAGGGGCCGCGGCCGGGGATCCCCGACGGATCTTTGTCGCCTGTGCGGCCCATCTGCAGCGTCGCCTTCTGCGCTCCTCGCTTACGCATCATCGGATGCGCGCGCTCCGGTGCTCGGAGCTTCTCCCATGCCTGCGGCATGGGGCCCCAGAGGAACCACCCAGACACCAAATCTCTCGCCGGGGCCCCCGGCCGCGGCCCCGTTAAAGCGGGCTGACATGGCGTGTATCCAGGCTGGAGTCGTAGGCCGGAAGCGAAATGTTGGGACTGCCACTGAAGCTGACCTGGAGCTGGAACTGCACCTCGCGCGCCCTGATGTCGGGCAGCACCGAAGGATTGTCGAGGGCGGCCTCCATCCGCGTCCGGTTGCCCACGGCCTGGACCTTGATGGGCGCGGTGAGGGGAGGACCCTGGTCGACTATCACCTCGCCTCCCGAACCGGAGAAGTAGCTCAATGGCGTGATCCGGTGCCCATTGACTGCGATCCCCTCGGCGCCCTGTGCAAACAGGAGGTTGACCAGGTCCTGCACGTCCTTGAAGTTGACGAGGTAGGCGGCCTCGCCCCCTGAATCGGGACCGGGAACTCCGTCGGCAAGGTCGACTTCCACCCCTGGACCGTGCAGCAAGGTCAGCCCGGCGCGGGCTCGCAGGTCGGCGACCTTGCCCTGCAAGGCCTGGGTCGTCGCCGATCGCTGTGCAGCGGCAGCCTCCAGAGCGTCGATCTGCGCACGGAGGGCGGCGATCTTACGGCGTGACTCGGCGTTGGCCGACCCCAGCTCCTGCACGCTGCGCACCAGGGCCTGGTATCGCGCCAGCTGGTTCGACGGGGTCAGGAGCTGGACTTTGGCCTGCCCGGCGACGAGGAACCCGGTGGCCAGAGCGACCGCCGCGACCACAAAGATGCTGACCACCCTGCTCCGTGACATCGGCTCAATTCTGGCCCAGTGGGGAATTCGAATAGTGTCTTGATAGCAGGGAAATCACCCGAGATTTGCGCCATTCCGAGTAGTATCGAAATCCCTAAATGGCGGTCGAAACACGCATCTCCGCCTTCCAGGCCGCCCAGCAGCGTTTTGACGCAGCCGCGGAGGTGATCGGCCTATCAGACGATGCGCGCCGGGGCCTTCGCGAGGTCAAGCGCGAGCTGACCGTCCACTTCCCGGTGCGTATGGACGACGGGGGAGTCCACGTCTTCACCGGCTGGCGCGTCCAGCACAACATCAGCCGCGGGCCGGCCAAGGGTGGCATTCGCTACCACCCGCTGGTCACGCTCGACCTGGTCAAGGCGCTGGCGATGTTGATGACCTGGAAATGCGCGGCCGTCGGCTTGCCGTACGGGGGCGCCAAAGGCGCTGTCGCGTGCGACCCGCTCAAGCTCTCGCAAAACGAGCTCGAACACCTGACACGACGATATGCGACCGAGATCGCAATCCTCCTGGGGCCCGAAAAAGACATTCCTGCGCCTGACATGGGCACCAACCCCCAGACGATGGCCTGGATCATGGACACAATCTCGATGCATTCCGGCCACTCGGTGACCGCGTCGGTGACCGGCAAGCCGGTCGACGTCGGCGGATCGGAAGGGCGGGTCGAAGCCCCTGGTCGAGGCGCCACCTATCTGACCCTGGAGGCCCTCAAGTACCTGCACGTCGAGGACGAGACCCCGACGATGGCCGTGCAGGGCTACGGCCAGGTGGGGAGATCAACGGCGCGGCTCTTGTCCGAGGCAGGGCTCCGCGTGGTAGCGGTCAGCGATTCGAAGGGTGGGGTCTACAACCCGAAAGGCCTGGACCTGGCCGCTCTGGAGGAGCACCGCCAGGTCAGGGGCGGCATCACCGGTTTCAAGAAGGGCGAAAACATCACCAACGCCGAGCTCCTGGAGCTGCCGGTGACGGTGCTGGTGCCCGCCGCCGTGCAGGACCAGATCACCTCTGACAACGCGCCGAGGATTCGCGCGCGGCTGATCACCGAAGGTGCGAATGCGGCGATCTCGCCAGATGCAGACCCGATCCTCCACGAGCGCGGGATCTTCGTGATCCCAGACATCATCGCCAACTCCGGCGGGGTCATCGTCTCCTACTTCGAATGGGTCCAGGACCTCCAGGCCTTCTTCTGGGAGGAGGAGGAGATCAACACCAAGCTCCACCACGTGATCACGCGCGCGTTCTACGAAATCCTCCACACCTCGGTGAACAAGCGGATCGACATGCGCCTCGCGGCCTATGCGCTGGCGGTCCAGCGCGTAGCCAACGCCACGAGCGTTCGAGGGATATACCCATAATCGACGCGTGACCCCACGCCGCGTTCTGATCACTGGCGTGTCCAGCCCGCTCGGTGCCGAGGTGGCGCGCCGCCTGGCTCCGCAAGTGCCTTTTCTGTTCGGCTGCGACGTCGCAGACCCTGTCAGCGCGCTCGAGGAGATGGACTTCGTCCACGCCGACACACGTCACACCTCGATCGCAAAGCTGATCAGGCAGCTGCGCATCGATACCGTCATGCACATGGCGGTGACCGTGGACTCAGCGCGCGAAGAACGCGCCTCGCATGAGGCCAATGTCATTGGCACGATGAACGTCCTCACCGCTTGTACCGGCCCCTCCAGCCGGGTGGAGCGTCTGGTGGTCAAGTCGAGCCAGGCCATCTACGGCGCGGGCCCTACGGATCCTTCCTTTTTCTCGGAGGACATGGTCGGACCCGAGCGCCAGGGCTCGTCCGTCACCCGCGACCTGCGCGAGATGGAGCAGCTGGTCGGCGAATTCGCCCTACGCAACCCGCACTGCGATGTCACCACATTGCGATTCGGCTATCGCGTGGCGGAGGGCACGACGCTCGCCAAGTATCTGTCGCTGCCGATCGTGCCGACCTTCGCGGGCTTCGACCCGCGCCTTCAGCTGCTGCACGAAGAGGACGCGGCCGAATCCATCGTGCGTTCCGTCATCGGATCTCACCCAGGCGTCTTCAACGTCGCCGGCAGCGGCGTGGTGCTCGTGAGCCAGGCGATCGCCATCATGGGCGGCCGTCCTGCCCCGATCCTACTTCCGTACGCCGGGTGGATCGCGAGGTTGGGTTTGCGCGCCCTGACCGGAATCTTTCTGCCTGGCCATCTGGCCGACGTCCTCGCTTTCGGCTCGGTCACCGATTGCACCAGGCTCGCCGAAGAGTTCGGCTGGAGGCCGGCCTACTCGACTCGTGCGGTCATGGACTCCTTCGCGAGAGGCAAAGAGGCAGAGGTCATCGAGGCGCCGTCACCGCCCCAGGAGTACGAGCTGCAGGTCTTCCTCCAGCGGCGCCGCAGGCAGGAGCTCCGCGACCGTCAAGCGGGCTCTACCTCCCTCGTCACGCGACGGTGACCGCAGAGCCGGCAAGCATCATGACCGAGCCCAAGAGGCAGCTGAAACGGCGCAGCCGCAAGGCCGAGATCGTCGCGCCAGCTCCGAACAAGCTCCGTTTGCCCATAGCGATTCGAAAGCTGCAGCGCAACGCGCCGGCCTATGCCATGCAGGGCCTCGTCGAGCTGTCGACCCGTTTACGCGAGGCGACCGGCCACGAGATCATCGACCTCAACCGCGTGATGGAGTTCGTTCAGTTCGCCTATCAGCAGCGTGAGCTTGCGCAGCGAGGCACCGCCTATGAGGTCGACGACTTCGGTTTTGATCCGCAGTGGACTGAATCATTCCTCTCGGTCTTCAAGGTCCTGTATCGCGACTATTGGCGCGTCGAGACCACGGGCCTCGAGAACGTGCCGGCGACAGGGCGCGCGCTGCTGGTTGCCAACCACGCAGGCGTGCTGCCGTGGGACGGCACCATGATCAAGACGGCGATGTTCATCGAGCACCCTCAACCTCGCCACGTGAGGGCGCTGGTGGCAAGCCTCTTCATGGGCCTGCCTTTTGTCGGCTCGTTCCTCCGGCGGACCGGGCAGACCGTGGGCCATTCCGACGACGCCCGCCGCCTGCTGGAGCGCGACGAGCTGGTGCTGGTCTTTCCGGAAGGCGTGAAAGGGACCGGCAAGCCTTTCAAGGATCGTTACCGCCTCCGCCGGTTCGGACGCGGCGGGTTTGTCGCGACGGCGATTCGTGCCGGCGCTCCCATCATCCCGGTGTCGGTGGTGGGGTCAGAAGAGATCTACCCGATGATCGCCGACCTCACTTCCGTGGCCAGGGCGTTGGGCATGCCTTACGTGCCGGTGACCCCGTTCTGGCCGTGGCTCGGGCCTTTGGGTTTGATCCCCCTGCCGAGCAAATGGCGCATCCAGTTCCACGCGCCGCTTCATGTGGAGACATACCCGCCCGACGCGGCCGACGACCGAAACCTGGTGATGGCCCTCGCCGACGAGGTCCGTGAAACGATCCAGCAAGGCGTCTACGAAAACCTGAAGCGAAGGCGCAGCGTCTTTACTTAAAAGTATGAGAGGGAACCAGTCGGTTCCCCTCATCGAGCGTGCGGCTTCGCCGCAGGCTCTGCTCTCCCTCCCGGGATGGGATTTATCTA
>Ga0207929_1000493_pt1 | contig 10819 bp, 6 predicted proteins | sample NGESurdeep072012_FD_184466 | JGI IMG/M metagenome (GOLD analysis project Ga0207929, IMG submission 184466) | Arctic peat soil microbial communities from Barrow, Alaska - NGEE Surface sample 53-1 deep-072012 (SPAdes) | ecosystem: Environmental > Terrestrial > Soil > Wetlands > Peat ... | reverse complement strand
TTCGACGCCGGAGCTGCCTATGTGCGCCTTTCCGAACCGCCTGAGGCATCGGATTCGGTGGCCATATTTGACCGCGTAATCTCGATCGCGGCAGAGGAACCTCGAATCCTCGAGATCAAGCGCACGGTCAAACCCTCGCCGGACTAAGGGGGTGCGCCGGGATCTGGCTCCGCCAGGCCCCGCACGCCCATAGGGGACGTCCCCCCTCAGCAGGGGGGTGCGCCGGGATCTGGCTCTGCCAGGCCCGCCGCTCCTAGGGGGGACGTCCCCCCTCAGATAGCCGCCAGCGTCAGCTGCCGTTGGGGGCGTAGATCACGACACCGTCGATAGTGTCCTTCACGTGATAGCCGGCCGCGACAAATGCTGCGAGTACCGGGTAGTTGCTCATCGGGTACGTCGAGAAGTCGCTCCAGCCGGCGGGTGCGGTGTCGACGATCAAAGCGGGCCGGTTGCGCGTCAAGTCTTCCTGCAAGGCCGGCCACACCGCCGCAGATGTGTCCCAGTTGTTTGGCGGCAGCCCCGACCCGCGAGGGAACCCGCGCAGGAACCCTGGAAAGCGGCTCGCCATGAGGCGGTCGGACTCGACATACAGGGCGGGCCAGACGCCCCAGACAAAGACACGATCCTGTGGTCGCGTGTGGCTGCTGATGTATGCCGCGACAGTTTCATGCGCCGGCACGGGCGCTTGGAAGTCATATGTCAGCGGGTCGGCGACGAGGTCGAATACGCCCCAGCCCACCATTGGGACGGCGAGGCCGGCGATCGCCGCTGCCGCCACCCAGCGCCTGCGCGAAGTGTCCAGCGCCCTGTCGATGGCGAAGGCGGCGAGGAGGGCAAGCGGGCCCATCACCTGGATGAAGTAGTGCCATGACAGGTGACCGGCGGCCAGCGAGCCGGGAATCGAGATGGCCAGCCACGCCACGATGAGCTGGGAAGTCGGCGGCATCCGCTTCCATCGCCACGCGAACGTGACCGCGGCCACCCACACTACGATGGACGAGAGCACGAACGGCGCTACGCTGTCTTGCGCACGCATCAGCACCAGCGCCGGCGTCCAGTTGACAGACGCGTACCCGTACAGCGTCCGGATCGTCCAGTCCCAGAAACCGATAAGCGACCCAGTCGTAGCGAGCATGGCTGCAGCGATTAAGAGGGCGCCGGCCACGCCGCCCGCAAACAATCCAAACGCACGTAACCGCTTGGGCCTCGGCTCCATTAAGGCTATTGCGAGCGGCACCAGCAGCAGGTTGATGGCGGCCACCTGGCGGAAGGAGCCGGCCGCCACCAGAAGCGCCCCGGACCAAAGCCAATGGCGCCGCAGCATTAGAAGGAAGGAGGCGGTGAGCGGCAGCATCATGAGAATCTCAGTGTTTGTGGCCAGCAGCCCTGGGTTGCCGGCCCCGGTGAGAACGCCGTATATGAGCGCCGCCAGCAGGCCGGCGCGTACCCCGTACAGCGAGCGTCCGATGACAAAAAGGAGGCCGCAGGTCGCCAGCATGACGACGAGTCCGAGGGCATGAATCGCGGTCATCTGGTAGGTGCCGGCGAGGTGAAAGACGGCGGAGTAGACCCAGAAGATCCCTGGGGGCTTGTTGTCGACCCCGCCGTCGGCGTACAGCCGCCCGCCGAGGTTCATGAGCGCGGCGATCGACCCGTAGATCGCTTCGTCGCCGTCCAGCAGGCGGTGAAAGAACGAGGCAGCATGCGCCAGGATGACCACCACCGCGACCGCCGCCGCCCACAGACGGGGGCCGGGTTGGCGGGCTGGCGGCAACAAGGCCATGGCGTCCGACTATATGCGCGCTGTAACGTCGTGCGGTGAGCCGAGCGAGGCGCCTGCTGCCGCCACTAGCCCTCGCGGCAATCCTGGTCGCCATCCTCGTGAACTTCATTGACCGTCAGGAGCCCCCTGGCATCGACTACCACACCTACAAAGCAGCAGCGGTAATTGGGCTGGAGGAGGGTTGGTCGCAAATCTACGACCAGGCTGCGGTGGCCGTGGCGCAGATCCAGCTGGACCCCGGAGAGGTGGCCCAGCCCTTCCTGAGCCCGCCGACTGTGGCCTGGCTGGTCGCGCCCCTCGTGCCGGTGCCGTATTCGCTTTCGTATTACGTCTGGGCGTTCTTGACGCTCGTCGCGTATGTCGCCGCGCTTGCCTGGTCAACTTCGAGCCGCGGACTCGAGCGTTGGATCCTGGTCGCGGCGGCCGTCGCTCCGTGGTGGGTTCTGGAAGCTTTCCGGGTCGGGCAGGTCGTGCCGCTCGTGGCGGCAGGCATGGCGGTCTCATGGCGACTGCTTAGAGAGAATCGAAATGTCGCGGCCGGCCTTGCCCTGTCTTTGTTGCTGTTGAAGCCGAACACGGCCTTCTTAGTCCCTTTCGCGGTGCTTGCGGCGGGTCGAGTACGAGCCTTTGCCGCCTTTTCGACGGTGGGAGCCGTCTTGGTGGTCGTCGCCTTGCTGACAGTGGGAGGGGGCGGCGCATTCGACTACTGGAGCCAGCTCACAGGTTCGTTGCCAACCGGCGCCGACGCGTTGACGCTCGAACGCGCGCTAGGTTTTCATGGCCCGGTGATGGATGCGTTGCGGGCCGTCATCGTCGTCGCCGTTCTCATTTCAGCCTTCCGACTTCGCCACTCGCCCGGGCTGGTCCTCGTGGCCGGAATCCTCGGCTCATTGATAGCGGTTCCCTACCTCCACGCATCCGACTTCTGCTTGCTTGCTGTTGCTGCGGTGATCGTATGGGAGGAGCGGCCGGTGATGGCCTGGCGTGTGCCGGTGGCAGCGGGCTGGCTGCTGACCGGACCCTATGTGGACTGGGTGCGGTTCGGAGTGCCGATGGAGAGGTGGCCTCTCATCGAGCTCGCCTTCCTGATGGGGATATGCGTGATCGCGTGGCGGGTCAAGCCTTCACCGCCTCCCGATAGAGTTGTAGAGCCACATGGGTCACTTGCCTGACGCAGACCGATACTCCCGGATCCACTATCGGCGAAGCGGCCGCAGCGGCATCAAGCTTCCCGAGATCTCGCTGGGCTTATGGCAGAACTTCGGCCATACGCGCCCGCTTGAGACGAGCCGCGCGATAGTGCTTCGGGCTTTCGACATGGGCATCACGCATTTCGACCTCGCGAACAATTACGGACCGCCATATGGCTCTGCCGAAGAGACATTCGGCCGGATCATGGCGAGCGACCTTGCGCCGTATCGCGATGAGCTGATCATCTCGACCAAAGCCGGGTGGGATATGTGGCCGGGGCCCTATGGCGATCTCGGGTCGCGCAAGTATCTGCTGGCCAGCCTCGACCAGAGCCTGCGCCGGATGGGCCTTGACTACGTCGACATCTTTTATTCACATCGCCCCGACCCCGACACGGCGCTCGAAGAGACTATGGGGGCGCTCGCCTCGGCGGTGCGCCAGGGAAAGGCGCTCTACGCGGGCATCTCCTCCTACAACAGCGCCCAGACCAAGCATGCCGCGGCGATCCTCCGGTCCATGGGCACGCCGCTGCTCATCCACCAGCCCTCGTACAACATGCTGAACCGCTGGATCGAAGACGACGGCCTGCTCGATGTGCTCGAGGCCGAGGGTGCGGGCTGCATAGTGTTCTCTCCCCTCGCACAGGGCGTGCTGTCCGGCAAATATCTCACCGGAATTCCGGAGGGATCCCGCGCGACGCACTCGCGTTCTCTGTCGCCTGACCAGATCACAAAAGAGACCCTCGCGAAAGTGCGGACTTTGACTACGATCGCAGAGAAACGAAAGCAGCCCCTGGCGCAGATGGCTCTGGCATGGACCCTGCGTGATCCGCGGGTTACATCCGCGGTCATCGGCGTGAGCAGCATCGCCCAGCTCGAGGAAAACAGGGCAGCTCTGGATGGCCCTGAGTTCTCAGCCGGTGAGCTGACGGAGATCGATAAGGCTCTGAAGTCTTAACCGGCTGCCCTGACCCCGCAACCTGTCCGACGGCATAATCAGGTCGCCCGCCCCTGACCAAGGGGAAATACTTGCCACTGGAAATTCACGACATCGACGGCCCGCTCCGCGTGCTCGCTGGACCGGGCACCGGGAAGACGCACGCCCTTGTCGACCTGTACCAGCAGGCCGTCCGGGAGGGGGTTGCGGACCGAGGCCAGATCCTGGTCCTCACCTTCTCCAACGGCGCCGCCGCGGAGATCGCCCGGCGCATCGATCTGCGCCTGAACGACGACTACGGCGAGGCGTGGATCTCGACGTTTCACAGCTTCTGCTCGAGGCTCCTTCGCGAACATTCGCCTGACCCGGAGCGCCTGCTGCTCGACGGCTTCCAGGAATCGATCGTCATGCGCAAGGTGCTGGCGGAGATGGAATCCGAAGTCCTCGGCGGATTGGCCGGCGTGCAGAGTTCGGACGCATTCGCGAGGGACGTGTTGACCTTCGTCGCTCTGATGAAGCAGAACCTGGTCCACCCATCCGCCCTGCTGCTCGCGGCCGAAGCCAGCGCAAGCGAGCGACTGCGTACGCTCGCGGCCGCCTACCAGGCGTACCAGGAGCGAATGCAACGGGGGCGCATGGTCGACTTCCGAGACCTCATCACCGGCGCCATCGAGCTGCTCCAGTCGAATCCCAAGCTGCGCGAGCAGATGAGCGCTCACTTCCGGCTCATCCTCGTCGACGAGTTCCAGGACGTGGACCCGGCGCAGTTCGAGCTGCTCCAGCTCCTGGCGCCGCCGGCGACTCGACCCCGTCTAGTGGTCGTGGGGGACCCCGACCAATCCATCTACGGCTTTCGTGGCACCGTGCCGCGCCTGCTCAGCGACGACTTCGCCAAGGTCTACGGCGGCGCGACCCGCAGGCTCGACGATTGTTACCGCTGCTCACAGGAGGCGCTCGACGCAGGCGAACGACTCCTCATTTCGACCCAGCCCGGACGGGAGCGCCGCACCCTGCGCGCGACAAATCCGTCGCTTCCCCCGGCAGTCGTCATCGCGCGCGAGGGGGACGCGGTGGACGAAGCCTTCTTCTGCGCGCGCGAGATCAAGCGGCTGCACGCGGAGTCGCAGGACCTGCGCCTGAGCGACTTTGCCATCGTGGTGCGCAGCACCACGTGGCTTGGCGGCCCGTTCGAGGAGGCGCTCCGAGCGCTCGGTCTTCCTTATGAGGTGCGCGGTTCTGGCGCCACGGCGCGCAACGAGGTGGTCCGATTCCTCGTCGGTTACCTGGAATCGCTGCGCAAGCCAGACGACCCCGATGCGTTTGAAGGCGCGCTGTCGTCGAGCCTTGGCGGCGTCGGCGCCCGGACCCTCAGCCGGCTTCGCGCCCACGCGCGCGAGCAGGGCCGCCCGCTCACACGCGTCGTGCGCCGGCTCATGTATGTGCTCGCGGCGCGAGATCCTGCGCGCTATCCGCTCCCGTGGGGAGGCCAGGAGCTGAGCCGGCGCTCCGCCAGGCCCGCCGCCGCACGGGGGGACGTCCCCCCTCAAGTGGCCCCCACCGAAGCCTCATCAGAACCTGACTATCTCGAGTTCCTCTCACAGGAGGAGCTGGACAGCCTGCACGCCGCGATGGTCGCGCGTCATCGCCTGCTCGGCCGTGTTTCGAGGTTGCCGCTGACGAGTCTCGCGTACTCGATTCTCATCGAGGACGGCGCGATGCGCCGCCTTCTCGACCTCGGCCTGGCGCCCGACCAGCGAGCCGAGGCCATCGGCGACCTTCGTGCTGCCATTGGTGGCCTCGAGGCGATCCAGACGGTTCACGAGAGACTCAACGGGGCGCCACCGCTGCTCACCGACATTGCCGGCTCGCTGGATGCGCTTCTGAGCGGCGCCGCCGATGACACCGAAGCGCCGGCTCAAGAATCAGGGGCGCGTCGAGATGCCGTCCAGGTGTTGACGGTGCACCAGGCCAAGGGTCTCGAGTTCGAGGTCGTCTTCTGTTCCGGCTTTGCGCACGGGCTCTTCCCTCTTGCCGCGCGTCCGCACCCGCTGCTGGATGCTGAAGATCGGGCATGGCTCGAACGCTACAAAGTCGGTTTCATGCCGTCGTGGCCTTCGGATCCCGACGGGCACATGGCCGAGGAGGCGCGCCTTGCCTTCGTCGCGATGACGCGCGCCAAGCGACGGCTCTACATCACCTTCGCCGACGCGTACCTGCGACAGGCCGGCGCATCTGTCTTTCTCGGGTTGGCCGAGCCGGAGGCCGAGTCCCGGGAGCTCACGCGCGCATCCGGAAGGCTGGCCCCGCGCGATGTCCTGCTCGCGCGCGAGGCGGAGGTGCTGATTGCCTCGCACCGTGACGCATTGAACGGCAGCGCCGGCAGGGCGCTGGCGCTGGGTCTGGACGTCGCCTTTCTGACCGATCGCGAGTCAGGCGAGCCGTTCGAGCCGTACGGCGCGGACAAGAACCCGACGAAGGTCGAGATCGGGCATTTCAGCCCGACGACGCTCAACGATTACCTCAAATGCCCAAGGCTCTATTGGTACAACCACCACCCGGGTCTCGTCGACGAGCCGCGGTCGGTCGCGATGGAGCGTGGTGGGTTTCTCCACGAGGTCCTCGAGGATTTCCACCTTCAGGAGTCCGAGTGGCGTCCCCTCGCTTCCGAGCTGCAACGCGAATGGCTCGAAGCGTCGTTGGTGAAGCACCTCGATCCGTACCTCTCGAGGATGGAAGGCGTGCTCGATCGCAAGCGCGAGGAGCTGCAGGTGCGCGCCGTGCTCGGCAACTACATCAAGTTCGTCACGGGGCTCCAGGTGATCAGGCGCTTGCGCACGCTCGACGTCGAGCGCCGATTCCATCTCGAGCTGGACGGCGTGGAGATCATCGGTAAGATCGACCGGGTCAATGACGTCGGCGACGGCCAGGTCGAGGTGGTCGACTACAAGACCGGTTCCGGCAAGCCGATGAGGTACGCGTACGAGCAGTACTTCGGTCCGGAGATGTCCGATGTGCAGCTGGCCCTGTACTACCTGGCATGCCGGTATGGGGTGGACGACGAAGGCAAAGCCCTCGGTTTTCAGCCGCGGTTCCTCTCCCTGTGGTACCCGAAGGACTGGGTCTGGAGGGACATGCGGCAGGACATCTTCGCCGTCGGACAACCCGCGGGCCTCAAGGAATATCGCGAGAAGGCGCTGACCTCTGAGGACCTCGAGCGCAGCCGTGCGGTGGTCATGCAGGCGATCGCGGGGATCAAGGGAGGCCACTTCGAGCCGGGCCCGCGCGATCTCCCAGGCACCTGCGTGACCCGCTTCGGCAGCTGCCCGCATGCGGCCATCTGCCCCTACGGAGGCGCGCCCCCCGAATGAATTTGAGCCCAGAGCAGAGGGCGGCGGCTCACGCCGGGCCGGACGGCGCGTTCCTGATCGCCGCCGGTCCCGGGACCGGCAAGACCTTCACAGCCACCGAGCGATTCTGCTGGCTGGTCGAGCAAGGCGTGGCGCCCGACCGGATTCTCACGGTCACGTTCAACGACCGCGCGGCGGAGGAGCTGCGCCAGCGCATCACGCGCCAGCTGGCCGAGCGGCGCCCGCAGTTTGGCCCCGAAGTCCTGGATGCCGCCTGGATCGGAACCTTCCACGGGACCTGCGCGCGGCTGCTCGACGAGTTCGCTTACCTGGTTGGTGCGCCGCGAGAGCTTAGGGTCCTGGATGAGACAGGGCAGCGACTGTTCGAGCAGCGCCTGGTCGCGCGCCTGCGCAGCGGCACTGCGGCTCCTCTCGACCCGGACTCGTTCACGGCGCTGTCGGTTGACGATCTCGACGACCTCTTGCGTTCAGGCCTCCGGTTCCTGCTCAAGCTGAAGGGCAGAGGCATCAGCCCCGAAGGGTTCCGAACCCGAGCTATCGAGCTGCACGGCCGCCATTGGGACGCTTCTTTCGACGGCGCCTCCGGCAGCGACGCCGCGCACGCTGAGCTCGAAGCGATTGGCGTCCTGCACCTCGTTTACAAGACTTACGAGGATGCTCTCCGCGCCGAGAACCTTCGCGATTTCGACGACCTCATTCTCGAGGTGATCGATGCACTGCAGCGCGTGCCCGAGTTTCGCCGCAGGTGCCGCGAGCGCTTCCGCTACCTGTTGGTCGATGAGTTCCAGGACACGAACAGGATTCAGCTGGACCTGATCAGGCTGCTCGCCGCCGACAACTTCGGCAATGTCTCGGCGGTCGGGGACGCCAAGCAATCGATCTACGGCTGGCGTGACGCGGAGATCGAGAACATCCGCACTCGCTTTACCGGCCGCCGCCTGCCGCTGACCCACAATCGCCGGTCGTACCAGCAGATCCTCGACTGCGCGACCGACTTCATCCGCCGCGACCCGGATTTCGCCGCTGAGCCCGAGCTTGTCGCCACGCGTGGGTCGGGCGACCGGCCCGTGACCGTGATGATGGCGCCCGACTCACGGACCGAAGCCCGGTCGGTGGCTGAAACGATTCGCCGTTTGAACGTGGGCGGCCGCGCCTTCTCCGACATCGCGATACTGGCGCACTCGATCCGCATGCTCCCGCGCGAGTTCGAGGAGGAGCTCCGCCGCCAGGGCATCCCCTACCTCACCAGCGGAGGGTCGGGCTTCTTCGACCGCCAGGAGATCAAGGATGTCCTCGCGCTGCTCAGGCTCACCGAGAACCCGATGGACGACGGCGCGCTCGTCAGGGTGTTCCAGGGGCCGATCGTCCGGCTTCCAGATAAAGGTATGTACCGCCTTGCGGCGCGGCGCTTCGGCCGTAGCGGAATGCGCCTGCGCGATTGCTTCGAAGAGTCGCGACGGGAGGGCTTTCCCGAGATGGAGCCGAAGGTCGCTTCGCAGGCGGTGCGGCTCGTCGAGCTGACCGATCGACTAGGCGGGCTGCGGGATGCACTGACAGTCGCAGACATCCTCAACCGGCTCCTCGAGGAAACGGGATACCTGCGCTGGGCCGAGCTCCGCGCCCAACGAGACGGCAGCCCGCGAGCACTGCTCAACCTGCGGAAGGTTTTTCAGCTTGCGTCGCGGTTCGAGCGCGACCTCGCCCTTGCCGGCATCGGCGACTTCGTGCGCCACCTGGATCAGGTGATCGATGCGGAGCTGCCGGTCGGCGAGGCGGCGGAGGAGTCCGCCACCACGGATGCGGTTTCGCTCCTGACGGTCCATTCGGCGAAGGGCCTGGAGTTCCCGGTCGTCTTCCTGGTCAACCTTCGGCCGCCGCGACCCCGCGATACCGAGCGCCTTTTCTTCGACCCTGACCACCTGGGCTTCGTCATGAAGAACTGGCGAGGCGACAAGCATCCTCGCTTCAAGGAAACATCCCCCGGCGCGCCGGCAGTAGCCCTGGCGATGGGCGAACGCAGGCGAATCGTTTACGTCGGCCTCACGCGGACGAAAGACGCGCTGTACGTCACCGCCACCAGGGAGGAGCAGTCGCCACGTGACGTCGACCTGGGCGGCAATGGCGAGGTCGACCATTTCGCCGAGATCCTCAGCTGGGCCTTCGCGCACCCTGAAGCCTCGACCGTTGTGGAGGCGGAGCAGCTCGAGCTGCCGGTCATACGTGTGGCTGACGGGTCGGGTGCGGATGGCCCCGCGGTCGTGGAGGCCGTGCTCGAGAGATGGCAGCACATCCGGCCGCGCGAGGAGGCTCTTCGACCGAGGGCGGATGCCGGGATCGAGCTGAGCTTCTCGCAGCTCCACGATTTCGAGGTCTGTCCCATCCGCTACCGATTCAGCCAGGTGTGGGGCGTGCCCGCTCCGCCCGACGAGATGCTGCCGGCATTCGTGCGGGCATCAGGGTCGAGCGAGCTCGGCGCCTCAGTGCATGCGGCGCTTGCTGCCTGGCATGCGAGCGGGGGCGACCTGCTCGGCATCTATCGAGGCCCAGAAGCCGGGCGAGAGATGCTGGCGCGCTACCTCCTGCACCCTCTGGCCACGGCGCCAACGCTTGGGGTCGAGCTCGAGTTCAACCTTCGACTCGGCCAAGCGCGGGTCCGCGGATTCGTCGATCGTGTCTGCGAGGTCGACGGCAAGGCGACCCTGGTCGACTACAAGACCAACGCGACACTCGATGCGCGGCTGATCGAGGCATACTCGATGCAGCTCCGGCTCTACGGGCTGGCGGCGCGTCGTGGGCTGCTGCCGGGAGGCCGGGAGCCTCGGCTGCTTCTCTTTGACATTCGTCGCGGGCAGGTGATCGAGGTCGCGCCTGACGATCGGGCCGTGGAAGCCACGATCGCGGCCGCAACCTCACGCATCATTGCCGGCGACTTCGCACTGGGTCCCGAGCACTCCGAACGCCCCTGCACCCTGTGTGCGTTCAGGCCGATCTGCGCCGACGCGCGCGTTCCGGTCCCAGCGACGAAGAGGTGACCGGCGCCGCGCCGCTCAGGGAGCAATATTTCGAGCGACGCCAGATCAAGGAAGCGATCGCGTTCGCGGAAGCGGGCGGCATCGCGGTCCACCGCAACTTCGACCACTATCACGGTTCGATGATCCGGGGCATGATGCGCGTGCGCCCCTTCCTCCACGTCATTGGGTTGCGCCCAGTCCTCGCCGAATGGGGCCGTCAGCGCGGTTTGCGGCCGGAATGGATCCAGCCCGAGAAGCGCCGAAAGGTCGCCCACTATGACGTGTTCGGCTCTTACGCGGCAGAGCTCATCGAGCGATTGGCTCCAGGCCCTCCCCCCTCCCCTTGACACAGTTGACGCAATGCGTTATGATGCGTTGCGTCAACCAGAATAAAAGAGGAGAAAGTGATGACTACGGAACTCGACCAGTTTGCAGACTCGGCCGGTGAGACGGCCACCACTGTCGCGGAGGTCGCCTTCGGCGCCGCCCAGACAGTTCGCGAAGTCGCGTCAGACCCGATGGGGACGGCG
>Ga0207929_1000492_pt1 | contig 10822 bp, 13 predicted proteins | sample NGESurdeep072012_FD_184466 | JGI IMG/M metagenome (GOLD analysis project Ga0207929, IMG submission 184466) | Arctic peat soil microbial communities from Barrow, Alaska - NGEE Surface sample 53-1 deep-072012 (SPAdes) | ecosystem: Environmental > Terrestrial > Soil > Wetlands > Peat ... | reverse complement strand
CGCCGAGGCCAACCTGATCGTGGTCGCGCACGACCTGTCGCCGGCGGACATGATCCTGTTCAAGCAGCACAAGTTCGGCGGCTTCGTGACGGATGTCGGCGGCGTGACTTCGCACACCGCGATCGTCGCGCGCAGCCTGAACATCCCGGCGCTGGTCGGCCTGCACCACGCGCGCCAGATGATCCGCGAGAACGACGTGGTGATCGTCGACGGCCTGCAGGGCGTGCTGGTGGTGGACCCGGATCCGGTGGTTCTGGGCGAGTACCGGCTGCGCCAGTCGCAGCACGGCCTGGAGCGGCAGAAGCTCAAGCGCCTGAAATCCACGCCCTCGGCGACGCTGGACGGCACGCCGGTGGAGCTGTTCGCCAACATCGAGCTGCCGCAGGACCTGGGCGACGTGCAGGAATCGGGCGCGCAGGGCGTCGGCCTGTTCCGCACCGAGTTCCTGTTCATGAACCGCAAGGTGCTGCCCAGCGAAGACGAGCAGTTCGAAGCCTACCGCGAAGTCGCCCGCGCCATGGACGGGCGCCCGGTGGTGATCCGCACGCTGGACCTGGGCGCCGACAAGGCGATCACCGAGGGCGGCCCGGCGGAGATGCCCAACCCGGCGCTCGGGCTGCGCGCCATCCGCTACTGCCTCGCCGAGCCGCAGCTGTTCCTCGCCCAGCTGCGCGCGATCCTGCGCGCCTCCAAGTTCGGGCGCATCAAGATCCTGCTGCCGATGCTCGCGCACGCGCACGAGATCGACCAGTCGCTGAACATGGTGAAGCAGGCCAAGCAGCAGCTGGACGACAAGGGCGTCGATTACGACAAGTCGGTGGAGGTGGGCGGCATGATCGAGGTGCCGGCGGCGGCGCTCGCGCTGCCGATGTTCATGCGGCGCCTGGACTTCCTCTCCATCGGCACCAACGACCTGATCCAGTACACGCTCGCGATCGATCGCACCGACGACGCCGTCGCGCATCTCTACGATCCGCTGCATCCGGCGGTGCTGCACCTGATCGCGCACACCATCCAGGCCGCCAACCGCGGCGGGACCCCGGTCGCCGTCTGCGGCGAGATGGCGGGCGAGCCGGGCCTGACGCGCCTCTTGCTCGGCTTCGGCCTGCGCAATTTCTCGATGCACGCGCAGCAGCTGCTGTCGATCAAGGAGCGGGTGCTGCGCACCAACCTTGCGGAGGCGCAGCCGCTCGCGCAGCGCGTGCTGCGGCAATCGGATCCGGCGAAAACGCGGGAATTGCTGGCAAAGCTGAATTCCTGAATGAGCGGGCCGCTGGACGGCGTTCGGATCCTCGACCTCACCACGGTGGTGATGGGCCCGTACGCGACCCAGATCCTCGCCGACCTCGGGGCGGACGTGGTCAAGGTGGAGCCCCCCGAGGGCGACGTCATGCGCCACAACGCGCCGATGCGCTCCAAGGGCATGGGGCATATCTTCATGAACGCCAACCGCAACAAGCGTTCGGTGGTGCTCGACCTGAAGAAGGACGGTGGGCGCGCGGCCTGCCTGGCGATCGCCAGGGGCGCCGACGTGCTGGTCTACAACATCCGGCCGCAGGCGATGGCGCGCCTCAGGCTCTCTTATGAAGAAGTGCGCGCGGTGAATCCGCGCCTGATCTACGTCGGCGCTTTCGGCTACTCGCAGCGCGGGCCCTACGCGGCGAAAGCGGCGTACGACGATCTCATCCAGGGCGCGGTCGGGCTGCCCTGGCTGGCCAAGGAGGCCGGCGCGGAGACGCCGCGCTACGTGCCGGCGACGCTCGCCGACCGCTCGGCAGGGCTGCACATCGTCAACGCGGTCTGCGCGGCGCTGTATTGGAGGGAAAAAAGCGACCGCTCCGGCCGCGGCGGCGGGCAGCGCGTCGACGTGCCGATGTTCGAGAGCCTCCTGCAGACGGTGATGGGCGAGCACATGGGCGGCTATACCTACCTGCCGCAGAGCGGCAAGCCCGGCTACGCGCGCATGCTGGCGAAAGAGCGCCGGCCCTACGAGACCAGCGACGGCTATGTCTGCGTGCTGGTCTACAACGACAAGCAGTGGCGCGCATTCTTCGAGCTGATCGGGCGGCCCGAGCTGCTCGCCGACCCGAAATTCGCCACGCACGAGGCGCGCAGCCGCGACTTCGAGGGCGCCTACCTGCTGATCGCGGCCGAAATGAGGAAGCGCAGCACCGCCGACTGGATCGCGGCCATGGAAGGCGCCGACATCCCGGTGCAGCGCATGAACAGCCTGGACGACATCATCGACGACCCGCACCTTGCCGCGACCGGCTATTTCCGCGCCGTCGAGCATCCCACCGAGGGAAGCATCCGCACCATGGCCGTGCCCTCGGAGTGGTCGGAATCGCCGCCCGAATACCGCCGCCACGCGCCGCGCCTGGGCGAACACACGCGCGAAATCCTGCGCGAAGCGGGCTACGCGGAGCCCGAGATCGAAGCGTTGATAGGGAACGGCGCCGCAGTTGCGCCTTCTTGACACGCGCGGCTCGGATATAATGCCCGCCAGCGCCGATTTGAGGTTCAGCTTGCGGGCGCTCTACAAATTCCGCTAAAGAGACGAGTCGCCAAAACCCGTTTCTGCGCAAGCTGAACGGGTTTTTTCTTTGGGGCACCGCGTGATCGTCGAAGCGCGCAAGGCAAAGTTCACCGAACCGCTCAAATTATCGAGCGGCGCGGTGCTGCCCGAATTCGAGATCGCCTATGAGACTTACGGTGAACTGAACGCGGCGCGCTCCAACGCCGTGCTGGTCTGCCACGCGCTGAACGCCTCGCATCACGTCGCCGGCACCTACGCCGGCGACCCGGACAACGTCGGCTGGTGGGACAACATGGTAGGTCCGGGCAAGCCGCTCGACACCGACAAATTCTTCGTCATCGGCAACAACTACATCGGCTCCTGCTTCGGCTCAACCGGGCCGACCTCGACCAACCCGGCGACCGGCAAGCCCTGGGGCGCGGATTTTCCGGTGGTGACGGTGGAGGACTGGGTCGCGGCGCAGGCGCGCCTGGCCGACCGCCTCGGCATCGCGCGCTTCGCCGCGGTGATGGGCGGCAGCCTGGGCGCCATGCAGGCGCTGCAGTGGGCGCTGTCCTTCCCGCAGCGCGTGCGCCATTCGATCGTGATCGCCGCGACGCCGCGGCTGTCGGCGCAGAACATCGCCTTCAACGAGGTGGCGCGCCAGGCGATCATGACCGACCCGGATTTCCACGGCGGCCACTACTACGACAAGGGCGTGGTGCCGCGGCGCGGCCTGCGCATCGCGCGCATGATCGGCCACATCACCTACCTGTCGGACGACGCGATGATGGAGAAATTCGGCCGCGTGCTGCGGCGCGCGGCGCCCGGCTTCGATTTCGACGTCGACTTCGAGATCGAGTCCTACCTGCGCCACCAGGGCGACAAGTTCTCCTCCTATTTCGACGCCAACACCTACCTGCGCATCACCAAGGCGCTCGACTACTACGACCCGGCGGCGGACTACGGCGGCGACCTGTCGGCCGCGTTCGCGCGCGCCCAGGCCGATTTCCTCGTCGTGTCGTTCACCTCCGACTGGCGCTTCTCGTCGGCGCGCTCGCGCGAAATCGTCAAGGCGCTGCTCGACAACAAGCGCGTGCTCTCCTACCTGGAGATCGACGCGCCGCAGGGGCACGACGCCTTCCTGCTGGACGACCCGCGCTACTTCGGCGCGCTGCGCGCCTACTTCGGCAACATCGCGCTGTGACCGAAGCGGAATACATCGCGCGCTGGGTAACGCCGGGAGCCCGGGTTCTCGACCTGGGCTGCGGCAACGGTGCGCTGCTCAAGCACCTGTGGCAGGCGCGGCAGGCGCCGGGCTACGGCGTCGAAATCGACGACGCCAAGGTGCTCGAGTGCATCCGCAACGACGTCAACGTGCTGCAGATGGACCTGGAGGACGGCCTGTCGGCGTTCCAGGACGGCTCCTTCGACTTCGTCATCCTCTCGGAGACGCTGCAGGCGATCCACCGCCAGGAACCGCTGCTGCGCGACATGCTGCGCGTCGGGCGCGAGGCGATCGTCTCGTTCCCGAATTTCGGCTTCTGGAAGGCGCGCATCCAGATCACCTTTGCGGGCCACATGCCGGTGTCGCGGGAACTGCCCTACCAGTGGTACGACACGCCCAACGTCCACCACTGCACTCTGGTGGATTTCGAGGCGTTGTGCGCCAAGCTCGGCCTGCGCGTCCTCGAGCGGCAGGTGCTGACCGGCGGCAGTCCCGTGAGTTTCCTGCCGAACCTTCTCGGCAGCCTGGCCGTCTACCGGGTCAGCGCCTAGGACTCTTTGCACTCTGATGGATTTGCTTCTAGAGGGAGAAAAACCGATGAAGAAAACGATTCTCTTGTTTGCCGCATTGTCGCTTCTCGCCGGTGCGGCGCAGGCGCAGGCGCAGGTGCCGGTGGCACCGAACCCCGACCACGAATCCATGCTCCAGAGCAAGGACCCGCAACTCGCGAAAAACAAGCGCTTCGTGTACGACTTCTGGCGCGAAGTGTTCGAGGCCGCGCACATGGATCTCGCGCCGAATTACATGGCCGAGGGCTACATCCAGCACAACCCGCGCGTGCCCACCGGGCGCCAGGCGTTCATCGACTTCTTCTCGAAGGTGCGCAAGCCCCTGCCGATCGAGCCCAAGGTCAAGGCGCCGCTGGTGGCGATGACCGCCGATGGCGACCTGGTGACGATGGCGTTCGTGCGCGAGTACCCCGAACCCAGCGACCCGTCAAAGAAATACACCACCACCTGGTTCGACATGTTCCGCATCGTCGACGGCAAGATCGCCGAGCACTGGGATCCCGCGGTCAAGTAGGCCGGGTATCGAGCGCCTCGATGCGGCGCCGCATCCAGACCAGCAGCGCCAGCCCCGGCAGCGCGATGAAAAAGGTGAACAGGAAGAACAGCTGCCAGCCGAAGCCGGCGACCAGGTAGCCGGCGGCCGGACCGACATAGACGCGGCCCACGGCGGATAGCGCGCTCAGCAGCGCGTACTGCGTGGCGGAGAAACGCCGGTCGCAAAGCGCCATCAGCAGCGCCACGTAGGCGGCGGTGCCCATGCCGCCGCACAGGTTCTCCAGGCCGATGACCGTGATCATCAGCGCATAGCTCTTGCCGCTCGCGGCGAGCAGCATGAAGCCGAGATTCGTCAGCGCCTGCAGCAGCCCGAAAATCAGCAGCGCGCGGTACAGGCGCATCTTCGCCATCAGCGCGCCGCCGGCGAGCGCGCCGACGATGGTGGCGGCGAGCCCGAAGCCCTTGTTGATGGCGCCGATCTCGGTGAGGGAGAAGCCCGGCCCGCGCAGGAGGAAGGTGGTGGTGAGATTACCCGCGAAGGCGTCGCCGAGCTTGTAGAGGACCACGAGGAGGAGGAGCGCGACCGCTCCTTGCCGCGAGAAGAACTCCGCGAAGGGCTTCACTACCGCATCGTCCAGCGTTTTCGGCGCCGCGCCCTTTGGCTCGGGCTCGACCACGAGCCAGGTCGCGAGCATGCCGACGCCCATCAATGCGGCCATCAGCCAATAGGTCGCCTGCCAGCCGAGCCACTGGTCGGCGAGGATCAGCGCGCCGGCGCCGGAAACCAGCATGGCGATCCGGTAGCCGAACACCGACACCGCCGCGCCGGCGCCGCGCTCCTCGCGCTCCAGCCAGTCGGCGCGCAGCGCGTCGAAGACGATGTCCTGCGAGGCGGACAGGAACGCGACGCTGAGCGCGGTTCCGCCCAGCAGCCAGGCCGAGTCCGCGGGCGTGAGCGTGCCCATGAAGGCGATCGTCGCCGCGAGCAGCAGCTGGGTAACGAGCAGCCAGCCCCTGCGCCGGCCGAGGAATGGCAGCGCGTAACGGTCCATGACCGGCGCCCAGAGGAATTTGTAGGTGTAGGGCTGGCCGACGAGCGCAAACCAGCCGATGGCGACGATGTCGACGTTCGCGGCGGCGAGCCAGGCCTGCAGCGTGCCCGCGGTGAGCGCAAGCGGCAGGCCGGAGGCAAAACCCAGCAGCAGCAGCAGGCCGATCTTGCGGCTTCGGAACGCTGCGGCGTAGTCGGCGAGCGCCATCGGGGCGCATCTTACCTGTCCCTGAATGTGCCCCTCACGCGTGCCTCTTCGCAGTGCGCCATTTATCGTTGCCAGCAGGTGCAAAACCCGGTAGCCTCCCCTCCCCCAAGCACACTCAGGAAGTCCGGAAATGAGCGCCCAATCCGCCAGTGATGTGAGCAAAGAGAAACTTGTCGCCGACCTGAAAGTGGTGGTCGCCGATGCCGAGGAACTGCTGCGTGCCACCGCCTCCCAGGCCGGCGAGAAAGTCGTCGCCGCGCGCGAGCGCATCCAGGCGTCGCTTGCCGCCGCCAAGGTGAAGCTGAGCGACGCCGAGCGCGCGCTGCTCGAGAAAACCAAGGAAACCGCCAAGGCGACCGACGAGTTCGTCCACGACCATCCGTGGAAAGCGGTCGGCATTGCCGCAGGCGCCGGCCTGCTGCTCGGCATCCTCATCAGCCGCCGCTGATCCTTCGCCCGTCGAGCTACGGGCTTCGGCCCGTCCAGCCGCGGGCATCAAGGAATCATCCATGCTCGGTCCGGTCAGGGAGCTTGCGCGCACGCTGCTGTCGTTCGTCCTGACGCGGACGCGGCTCGCCGCCACCGAGCTGGAAGAGCAGGCGCTGCGCCTGATCGAGGTCCTGGTCTGGCTGGTGGTGGCGCTGTTCTTCCTCGGGGTTGCGGTGGTGTTCGCCGCCGTGCTGGTGGTTCTCCTGTTCTGGGATTCCAACCGCCTGCTCGCGGCGGGGTTGCTCGCGGCGCTGTTCGTCGCCATCGGCACCGGCGCCGCGCTGACCGCCCGCCTGCGCCTGCGCGAGCGGCCGAAACTCCTCGCCGCGACGCTGGCCGAACTCGAGCGCGACCGCGACACGCTCGGCCAGCCATGATGCGCGGACGCCTTCTGGAACTCGCCGAGCGCAGAGCGCGCCTGGTCGCACGCGCGCAGACGGAGCGCGAATCCGTGGACCGGCTGCTCGCCGCCACGGACGGATTTTCGTCGATCGCCACCTCAGTGGTGCGCATGGCGCGCGGCGCTCTCAATCAGGCCCTCCAGCATCCGCTCTTCACGGCTGCCGGCTTGCTGGTGTTCCTCGTGCTGCGGCCGCGGCGGGCCATCGCCTGGCTCGCCAAAGGCTGGTCGCTGTGGCGCCTGTTCCGCAGCGCGCAGGCTGTGTGGCTGCGTTTCGCCGCGACCGCCGGGCCGCCGCCCCCGCCGGGCCGCTACAGGCAGTGACCGTGCGTGCGCTCACCCCGGTCCGTCGCGCGTTCGAGCTCGCCGAGCGCGAGCGCAAGTTCCTGCTCGCCGAGATGTCCCAGGTGAGGGGGCTGATGCCGGTGCTGATGCGACGGCGCAACAAGCAGAAATGGACGCAGGAGGAGCTCGCGCAGATCCGCGCCCACCTCAGGCGCCTGTCCAGGCTCTCGCCTTACCTCGTGATCATCGTGATGCCGGGCGGTTTCGCGATATTGCCGGTGCTCGCCTGGTGGCTGGACCGCCGCCGAAACCGGCACCGCGTGCCGGCCTGACCGCGGCGCGCGCTCCGCGCAGCCTAGGGGGCTCAGAGCTTCCAGCGGTAGTCGATGGACAGCGGCGCGTGGTCGCTGAAGCGTTGCTTGAGATAAATCGACTCGCGCTGCGCGGTGGCCGCCACGCCCGGCGTGGCAATGTGGTAGTCGATGCGCCAGCCGACGTTCTTCGCCCAGGCCTGGCCGCGGTTCGACCACCAGGTGTACTGCTCCGCCTTCTGATTCAGGCGCCGGAATACGTCGACGAAGCCGATTTCCTCGAACACTTTCGTCAGCCAGTCGCGCTCCTCGGGCAGGAAACCGGAGTTCTTGCGGTTGGCGCGCCAGTTCTTGAGGTCGATTTCCTTGTGCGCGATGTTCCAGTCCCCGCAGAGGATGACCTCCCCTTTTCTCGCTTTCAATTTCTTCAAATGAACCAGAAACGCATCGAGAAAGCGGAACTTCGAGGCCTGCCGGTGCGGGCCGGCCGAGCCCGAGGGCAGGTACAGGGAAATCACCGACAGCTTGCCGTACTGCGCTTCGAGGAAGCGTCCCTCGGCGTCGAACTCGCGCACGCCGAAGCCCTTCACCACCTTGTCGGGCTTGCGGCGGCTGTAGAGCGCCACGCCGGCGTAGCCCTTCTTCTGCGCGGAATGCAGGTGCCGCTCGAAGCCCTTGATCTCGAACGGCCCGCCCTCGAGGTCCGCTTCCTGCGCCTTGATTTCCTGCAGGCAGATGACGTCCGCCTTCCGCGCCGCAAGCCAGGGAAACAGCCCCTTTTTCGCCGCCGACCGGATGCCGTTGACGTTAAGTGTGATGACCCGCAAAGCGCTTTTTCACCCGCTTGGAAAGCTCGATGCGCCCCCGTGCGCAGCCGACCACTCGGCGGGCGCATGGAGGAATTTCTCGACCTCGCCGATCTGCGCCGCGGCGAGGTAGTTGCCCTGCTTCACCACGCCCAGCACGTCCCACCAGGTGGCGAGGTGATGCAGGCGCACGCCCAGTTCGCTCATCACATTCTTCGACTCGGGGAAGATGTCGTAGTAGAAGTTGACGAACACGTGCTCGACCACGGCGCCCGCCTCGCGCAGCGCCTTGCAGAAATTGATCTTGGATCGCCCGTCGGTGGTGAGGTCCTCCACGAGCAGCGTCCTTGCCCCCTCGCGGATGTCGCCCTCGATCTGGGCATTGCGGCCGAAACCCTTCGGCTTCTTGCGGATGTACTGCATCGGCAGGCCGAAGCGATCGGCGATCCAGGCGGCGTACGGGATGCCGGCGGTCTCGCCGCCCGCGATGACGTCGAACTGCTCGAAGCCGGCGTCGCGCGACAGGGTGGCGGCGGCGAAATCCACCAGCTGCGTGCGGATGCGCGGATAAAAGATCAGCTTGCGGCAGTCGATGTAGACCGGGCTCGCCCAGCCGGAGGTGAAAATAAAGGGTTTGCCCTCGGAAAACAGCACCGCTTTCACCTCGAGAAGCATCTTCGCAGTGGTTTCTGCGATGAAAGCGCGGTCTGCGGAATGCATGGCGGGCGGATTCTAGCAGGTCGATATGGGGTCAACCCCGGGCGTCAACGCCGGGGCCGCCGCCGCGTTAGAATCATGTCCGGTTCTGCATTAGGGGGTATCCATGTTGCGCGCCGCTCTCGCCATTGCCATCGCCGCCCTGCCGCTGGCCGCGCAGGCGCAGTCCTACCGCTGCGTCGGCAAGGACGGCAAGAAGTACTACGGCCAGAGCATTCCGCCGCAATGCGTGGGCCTGCCGATCGAACAGTTGAACGCGCAGGGGCTGGTAATCAAGAAAATCGACGCGCAGGCGACTGCGGACGAGCGCGCCAAAAAAGAAGCCGAGGAAGCCGACCGCAAGAAGCGGGAAACCGCCTCCAAGGAGGCAAGCCGCCGCGACCGCGCCTTGCTCGCCACCTATACCAGCGAGAAGGACGTCGAGGAAGCGCGGACGCGCGCGCTCGAAGGCAACCGGCAGCAGGTGAAGGACGTCGAAGCCAAGATCGCCGCGCTCAAGAAGCGCCGCGCCGCTCCCGGGGAAGACGCCAGCAGCATCGACATCGACCTTAGGGCGCAGGAAGGCCTGCTCGCGGCGAAGAAGACGGAAGCGGACGCGATCAACGCCAGGTACGACGACGACCGGAAGCGCTACGTCGAACTGACCAGCAAGGGAAAGTAGCCATGAAAACCGCCGCCGTCCTGCTCATTGCCGGCCTCGCGCTCGCGCCGCTCGCGGCCGAGGCGCAGTCCTACCGCTGCACCGGCAGCGACGGAAAAAAATACTACGGACAATCCATTCCGCCGCAATGCCTGGGGCTGCCGGTCGAGCAGTTGAACGCGCAGGGCATGGTGATCAAGCGCTACGACGCGCAGGCATCCGCGGCCGACCGCGCCAAGAAGGAGGCCGAGGAGGAGGAAAGGAAAAAGCGCGAGGCGGTCACCAAGGAGGAAGGCCGGCGCAACCGCGCGCTGCTCGCCACCTACACCAGCGACAAGGACATCGACGATGCGCGCCGCCGGGCGCTGCAGGACAACGAGGCCGCGGTAAAGGATATCGAGCGGCGCATCGCCGCGTTGAGGACGCACCAGGGGGAGCTGAAGAAGGAACTCGACTTCTACCAGGGCAAGAACAAGCCCCCGGCCAAGCTGAACAACGACATTCAGAACCTGGATTTCGACATCCAGACGCAGCAGGATCTGCTCACTTCGAAGAAGCGGGACGTCGACACGATCAACACGCGCTACGACGAAGACAAGAAACGCTACCTCGAACTGACCAAGGGCGGGAAATAAGCTAACCCTTCAGCTTGCGGCGCAGGATCTCGTTCACCTGCGCCGGGTTCGCCTTGCCCTGGGTGCGCTTCATCACCTGGCCGACCAGGAAGCCCAGGGCCGGCTTGCCCGCATGGTGGTCGGCAACGGCCGCCGGGTTCGCTGCGAGGACGGCGTCGACAGCCGCGCCGAGGGCCCTATCGTCGCTGATCTGGCGGAAGCCCTTGTCGGTCACGATCGCGCCGACAGCCCGGCCGTTCGCCACGTGGATCGCGAAGACCTCGCGGGCATTCGTGCGCGACAGCTCGCCCGCCTCGACGCGCCGGAGCAGGTCGGCCAGCTCGGTCGCGCTGGACTGGCCAGCCAGGCCGTCAGGCGTCCGCTGGCCGGACTCATTGACCGCCCGGCCGTAGTCGCCGGTCACGAAGTTGGCGACCTCCTTGGCCCCCAGTCGGGGACCCGCGGCCCGGATCGCCTCGAAGGCGAGCGCCAGG
>Ga0207929_1000490_pt1 | contig 10843 bp, 13 predicted proteins | sample NGESurdeep072012_FD_184466 | JGI IMG/M metagenome (GOLD analysis project Ga0207929, IMG submission 184466) | Arctic peat soil microbial communities from Barrow, Alaska - NGEE Surface sample 53-1 deep-072012 (SPAdes) | ecosystem: Environmental > Terrestrial > Soil > Wetlands > Peat ... | reverse complement strand
AAAAGTGACGCCGAGCCCCGACTGGGTCTCGAGCACCGCCGACTCCTCCTGCAGCGGTGCCGTCTGGCACCCCGCAAGCAGGAGCAGCGGGAACAGGAATACCGCCGAAACTGTCTGATACAGTCGGAGACGGCAATTTTCAGCAGCTATCGTGGACATGGCGAAGTGGCGCAATACGGCGGATACCTACGGAATCATAGCGCAGGCCATGCACTGGCTTGTCGCGGCGATGGTGCTCGTGCAGCTCGGCTTGGGCCTCTACGCCGCGGATCTGCCGGTGAGCCTCGCGCGCCTGCAGTGGCTGTCGCGCCACAAGTCGCTCGGGCTGGCGATCCTCGCCGTTATCCTGCTTCGCTTCGCGTGGCGCTCGATGAACCGGCCGCCCGCGCTGCCCGCGGCCATGCCCTCCTGGCAGCAGCGCGCGGCGCGGGCGACCCATTGGCTGCTCTATGCGCTTCTTTTTCTCGCGCCGTTGAGCGGCTGGCTGCATGCGTCCGCCGCCGGTCTTTCGGTGAACTGGTTCGGCCTGTTCCAGGTACCGGATCTGATTTCGCAAAACCAGGAGCTGTCGGTGCTGCTCAAGACCGCGCACAGGACCTGCGTCGCGCTGCTGTCGATCCTGCTGCTGGGTCACGCAAGCGCCGCTCTTTGGCATGCCTTCATCCTGCGCGACGGCGTGCTGCATCGCATGCTGCCGTGGAAACCCCGGGGCAGCGCATGATGCTCAGAATCGTAGCCTTGCTCATCGCAAGCGCCGCGCTGCCGGCGCACGCGGACCAGTGCTACGCGGTGGACAGTTCGCGCGGCGTGCTGTCCTTCGAGGTAAAGCAGGCCGGCTCGCCGTTCCGCGGCAAGTTCAAGAAATTCGGCGGCGAAGTCTGCCTCCTAGCCGACAAGGTCACGCGCATCGAAGTGTGGCTGGAGCCCGCGTCGGTGGACGCGGGCCTGCCCGAGATCGACACGGCACTGCGCGACAAGGACTTCTTCGCCGTGAACCAGTACTCGCGGGCCGTCTACAGCAGCCAGTCCGCCGAAATGCGCGGCAACGACCAAATTTCCCACGGCACGCTGCAGATGAAAGGCAAACGCCGCAACTTCGACGTGCCCTTCAGCCTGCGGCGCGAGGGCGACCAGCAGGTCGTGTCCGGCACGCTGACGCTGAACCGGCTCGACTACGGCATCGGCACCGGCGAATGGTCGAACACCAAATGGCTTGCCGACGAGGTGAAGCTGGACTTCAAGGTGACGCTGGCGGCGATCTCCCGCTGATCAGGGGGCGCAGACGGTATTGAGAATCTTGAAGAAGATCTCGTCATCCTTGCCTGACCGCAGGATGATCCAATCGTCAGGGAGTTGTGACAACTTAATAATCTGCCCTTGCGCCATCGACTCGGAATGCCCGGTAGCGTTCGCCAGCCTCATGAGCTTTTGCGCGCAATCGTATTCCACCGACACCAGTATCGACCTCTCGCCACGGGGGCCTTTGTCGCTCAGGTCATGTATTTCCCATACCCTGCGGATATTCCCCTCCTTGGCGATCGAGGAAGGATCGATGTAGTAGTCCGTCCTTTCCGACAGGACGTAAAGGACCGTCGTCCCGGCCTGGCCCACCTTGACCCAGTCCGCCTGTGCCGGGACGGCCGCAAAAATCAACAACAATGTCAGAACGATGCGCATGTGCTTGAGTTGTGTGGTGCCGGCTGACGGGATCGAACCGCCGACCTTCGGTTTACAAAACCGTTGCTCTACCAACTGAGCTAAGCCGGCCCGGGGAGAATTATAGGCATGGGTCCCCGCCTTCGCGGGGACGACACCGAAGGCTGCGGGGACGACGGCGGTCTACTTGATGCGCCGCAGTTGCGGCTTGCCGCCGGTGGGCTTGGTCGGTTCTGTGGGCGCCGCCGCAGCGGGTGCGACAGGAACGGGCAGCGCCATCGGCCCCGATTCATTGGAGGAGGCGCCGTTGGCGGGTGAGTTTCCCGCCTCGGCCTGCACTTCGGGCTTGGCGATGTCGACTTCGAAGGTCATGCCGTGACCGGTCTCGCGCGCGTAGAGCGCGTAGACGCCGGTGACCGGCACCGAGATCTGGCGCGCGACGCCGGCGAAGCGCGCCGAGAATTCGATCAGCTCGTTGCCCATCTGCAGCTTGTGCACGGCGCTGGGCGAGACGTTGAGGGTGATCTCGCCGTTGCGCACGTACTCGGAGGGCACCTGCGAGCGCGAGTCCACCTTGACCGCCAGGTGCGGCGTGTAGCCGTTGTCCACGCACCACTCGAAGAGCGCGCGCAGCAGGTAGGGCTTGGTGGATATCTCGGGCGTGGCCATCGCGATTACTTGCGCATCACCTTCTCGGACGGGGTCAGGGCCTCGATGAAGGCCGGGCGCGAGAAGATGCGCTCGGCGTACTTCATCAGCGGCGCGGCGGGTTTGCCCAGCTTGATGCCGTAGTGGTCGAGCCGCCAGAGCAGCGGCGCGATGGCGACATCGAGCATGGTGAAGTCGTCGCCCAGCATGTGCTTGGTCTTGGTGAAGATGGGCGCGAGCTCGACCAGGCGGTCGGTGACATGGGCGCGCGCCTTGTCCTCCTGCTTTTCCTTGCCGGATTCGAGCGCCTCGATCTGCGAGAAGAGCTCGACTTCCATGTTGAACAGCATCAGCCGCGCGCGCGCGCGCATCACGGGATCCGCCGGCATCAGCTGCGGGTGCGGAAAGCGCTCGTCGATGTACTCGTTGATGATGTTCGACTCGTACAGGACGAGGTCGCGCTCGACCAGCACCGGCAGCCGGTTGTACGGGTTCATCACCGCGATGTCTTCCGGCTTGTTGTACATGTCGACGTCGATCACCTGGAAGTCCATGCCCTTTTCATAGAGCACGAAGCGGCAGCGGTGGCTGAACGGGCAGGTGGTGCCTGAGTACAGTTGCATCATGTGGCGGGCTTTCCAGACAGAGAAAAAAGCCGGACAAGAGGCCCGGCTCGACTACGTTTTAGTGTGGGGAAGGGGGTACGGGGGAAACCGCCATGAGGTTTTCCCCGTTCCTAGTGAACGTCTTTCCAGTATTCCTTCTTCAGCAGGTAGGCGAAGATGAACAGCACGCCGAGCGCGAACAGGACGGCGATGCCGATGCGCTTGCGGCTGACGGCCGCGGGCTCGCCCATGTAGGCGAGGAAGTTCACCAGATCGCGCACCGTGGTGTCGTACTGCACCATGTTCTGGCTGCCGGGCGAGAGCTGCGTCCACTTGTATTCCGGCTCCGCGAGGTTCTCCTCATTGGCGACCACTTCCAGCGAGCGCTCGCCCTGCAGCGACCAGAGCGGGTCGGGCATCGCCACCGTCGGGAACACGGCGTTGTTCCAGCCGGTGGGCGTCTTGGGGTCGCGGTAGAAAGTGCGCAGGTAGGTATAGAGCCAGTCGGCGCCGCGCGCGCGCGCAACCACGGAGAGGTCGGGCGGCGCGACGCCGAACATCGCCTTGCCGTCCTTGGCCGTCAGCGCGACCTTCATCGTGTCGCCGACCTTGGCATCGGTGAAGATCAGGTTGTCGCGGATTTCCGCCTCGGTCAGGCCGAGGTCGGCGAGCCGGTTGTAGCGCATGAACTGCGCGCCGTGGCAGTTCAGGCAGTAGTTGACGAAGGTGCGCGCCCCCGACTGCAGGCTGAGCAGGTCCTTCGGGTCGATCGGCGCGCGGTCGAGGCGGTAGCCTTCCTCGGCCCATGCCGCAAGCGGCATCGCCAGCAGCGCCGCAGAAACGAACATGAATGCAAGCAGTAGCTTCTTCATCGCGCGCCTCACATCGTCACCCGTTCGGGCACCGGCCTGGTCTTGTCCACCGACGTGTACCAGGGCATCAGGAAGAAGAACGCGAAGTAGACCAGCGAGAGGATGCGCGCCGCGACGGTGGCGCGGTCGGCGTGGCTGAGCCAGGCGCCGGCCTGGCCCCACACGGTCACCGGCTCGGTGCCGAGGTAGCCCAGGATCAGGAAGGTGACCACGAAGATCGCCAGCGCGCTCCTGTAGAGCGTGCCGCGGTAGCGGATCGACTTCACCGGGCTGCGGTCGAGCCAGGGCAGGAAGAACAGGATCAGCGTCGAGATGCCCATCGCCATCACGCCCGGGAACTGGGAGTTGAACAGCGGCGGCACCGCCCGCAGGATCGAGTAGTACGGCGTGAAGTACCAGACCGGCGCGATATGCGGCGGGGTCTTCAGCGGATCGGCCGGATTGAAATTGTTGTACTCGAGGAAGTAGCCGCCCATCTCCGGCAGGAAGAAGAGCACCGCGCAGAACAGCGCCAGGAACACCACCGCGCCGGCCAGATCCTTCACCGTGTAATAGGGATGGAACGGGATGCCGTCCAGCGGGTGGCCGTCGGGGCCCTTGTACTTCTTGATCTCGACGCCGTCCGGGTTGTTCGAGCCGACATCGTGCAGCGCCAGGATGTGCGCCGCGACCAGGCCCAGCAGCACCAGCGGGATGGCGATCACGTGCATGGCGAAAAAGCGGTTGAGCGTCGCGTCGCCCACCACGTAGTCGCCGCGGATCCACAGCGACAGGTCCGGGCCGATGAAGGGAATGGTGCCGAACAGGTTGACGATCACCTGCGCGCCCCAGTAGGACATCTGGCCCCAGGGCAGGAGGTAGCCGAAGAAGGCCTCGGCCATCAGCGTCAGGTAGATCAGCACGCCGAAGATCCACACCAGCTCGCGCGGCTGCTTGAACGAACCGTAGAGCAGCCCGCGGAACATGTGCAGGTAGACCACGATGAAGAACGCGGAGGCGCCGGTCGAGTGGATGTAGCGGATGATCCAGCCGCCGGGAACATCGCGCATGATGTATTCGACCGAGCCGAAAGCGAGCGCCGCGTCCGGCTTGTAGTTCATGGTCAGGAATATGCCCGAGACGATCTGGATCGCCAGCACGAGGATCGACAGCGCGCCGAAGAAATACCAGAAGTTGAAGTTTTTCGGCGCGTAGTACTCCGACATGTGCTTGCGGTATTCCTCGGCGACCGAGGGCATCCTCGCGTCGAACCAGTCCCACAGCGCCATCAGACGGGTGGCCATGTCGTTACGCCCCTTTCTTGTCGTCGCCGATCAGCAGCTTGCCGTCGGAGAGGTAGGTGTACGGCGGCACCTCCAGGTTGATCGGCGCCGGCGATCCCTTGTAGACGCGGCCGGCGAGATCGAATTTGGAGCCATGGCAGGGGCAGAGGAAGCCGCCGTCCCACTCCGCGCCCATCTCACCTTTGGCTTCCGCCGACTTCTGCTGCGGCGAGCAGCCGAGATGCGTGCAGATGCCGACCAGCACCAGGAACTCCGGCTTGAGCGAGCGGTATTCGTTCTTCGCGTACTCCGGCTGCTGGCCGTTGACGTCGGATTTCGGGTCGCTGACCTGGTCGTCCGCCTTGGTGATCGAATCCAGCATCTCCTTCGTGCGGCGCATGATCCACACCGGCTTGCCGCGCCACTCGACGACCGACATTTCCCCGGGCGCGATGTTGGAGATGTCCGCCTCGACCGGCGCGCCGGCCGCCTTGGCCCGCTCCGAAGGCCACCAGCTCCAGGCGAACGGCACCGCGACGCCCGCGCCCGCTGCGACGCCGACCGCGCCCGTGGCGACGATCAGGTTGCGCCGCGCGTTATCGATTTTTTTTTCGTTCATTGAAGTCCCTGGACGAGAACGGGAAAAACAACTGCGATTTTAGCGGGCCACCCGCGGAATGTCTACGTTTTCGCGCCTAAGTGGTTAAAACCAAAGGCGAATCATGGTAAATTCGCAGACGCCATGCGCCGCCTCTGGATCATCTTTTCGCAGACCGCCACGATCTGCCTCGCGATCCTGTTCGTGGTCTCCACCCTGAAGCCGGAATGGCTGCCTTCGAAATCGGGCCTGGTGCCGGAATCCTTGCGGGTCGCGACCCTGCGGCAGGAAACGCCGCCGGGGACGGCCGGCGGCGGCCCGCGCGCCGACTCGTACCACGAGGCGGTGCGCAAGGCTGCGCCCTCGGTGGTGAACATCTCCACCTCGAAGGAGGTGCGCGTATCGCGCAGCCCGCTGCTCAACGATCCCGTGTTCCGGCGCTTTTTCGGCGACCAGCCGGCCGACGACACGCAAAAGACGACCAGCCTGGGATCGGGCGTGATCGTCAGCTCCTCGGGCTACATCCTCACCAACAACCACGTGGTGGAAGCCGCCGACGAAATCGAGATCGCCTTCCCGGACGGCAAGAAACTGCTCGCCAAAATCGTCGGCAGCGACCCGGACACCGACCTCGCGGTGCTGCGCGTCGAGGCCAAGGACCTGCCGGCCATCACCTTCGGCTCGTCGGACAGCCTGCTGGTGGGCGACATCGTGCTGGCGATCGGCAATCCGTTCGGCGTCGGCCAGACCGTGACCTCCGGGATCGTCTCCGCGCTCGGGCGCTCGGGCCTGGGCATCAACGTGTTCGAGAACTTCATCCAGACCGACGCGCCGATCAATCCGGGCAACTCGGGCGGCGCGCTGATCGACGCGCGCGGCAACCTGGTCGGCATCAATACCGCCATCTTCTCGCGCTCGGGCGGTTCGATGGGCATCGGCTTCGCGACCCCGGTCTCGACCGGCAAGGCGGTGCTCGAGCAGATCATCAAGTCGGGCGCCGTGACGCGCGGCTGGATCGGCGTCGAATTGCAGCCGGTCACGCCCGCGCTGGCGGAATCGTTCAAGCTCGGCACGCTGGAGGGCGCGATCATCAACGGGGTGCTGAAAGGCGGCCCGGCCGACAAGGCGGGCGCCAAGCCGGGCGATGTGCTGGTGTCGCTCGACGGCAAGGCGATCGTCGATCCGCAGAGCGTGCTGAACGTGGTGACCGGCATCGCCCCGGGAAGCGCCACCAAGCTGAAACTCAAGCGCAAGGGCGAGGACATGGAGCTCGAAGTCACCGTCGGCCGCCGCCCCAAGCCGCAGGCGCGTGCCGAATAGCGCCTGACGGGCCGCGCGCCCGACGGTATGATCGGGTCTTCCGCAATCCCCGGAGGAATCATGAAACGCCTCACTACCCTGCTCGCCGCGGCAACACTCGCGGGCGCAACCGGCCTGGCATTCGCCCAGGACATCAAGATCGCGCACGTCTATGACAAGACCGGCCCGCTCGAGGCCTATGCCAAACAAACCCAGGCCGGCCTGATGATGGGCCTGGAATACGCCACCAACGGCACGATGACCGTGCTCGGCCGCAAGATCGTGCTGATCGAGAAAGATGCCCAGTTCAAGCCGGATGTCGCCAAGTCTGTGCTCGCCTCCGCCTACGGCGACGACAAAGTCGACTTGGCGATCGGGCCGACGTTCTCGGCCTCGGCGCTCGCCATGCTGCCCGTCGCGGAGGAGTACAAGAAAATCCTGCTGGTGGAGCCCGCGGTGGCCGATTCGATCACCGGCGAGAAGTGGAACCGCTACATTTTCCGCACCGCGCGCAATTCCACGCAGGACGCGGTCGCCGGCTCGCTCACCCTGCCGGCCAACGCGCAGATTGCGATGCTGGCGCAGGATTACGCGTTCGGCCGCGACGGCGTGAAGGCCTTCAAGGAGGCGCTCGCGGCGGTCAAGAGCAAGGCAGCCATCGTGCACGAGGAGTATGTGCCGCAGGCGACCACCGACTTCACCGCGCCCGCGCAGCGCATGTTCGACGCGCTCAAGGACAAGCCGGGCACGCGGATCATCGCGATCATCTGGGCCGGCGCGAATCCGGTCACCAAGCTTGCGGACCTGAAGCCCGAGCGCTTCAACATCGCGCTGGCCCCGGGCGGTAACATCCTGCCGGTGATGAAGACTTGGAAAGATCTCGCCGGCGTCGAGGGCGCGATCTACTACTACTATGCCTTCCCGAAAAACAAGATGAACGACTGGCTGGTGGCCGAACACCGCAAGCGCTTCGCCGGCGCGCCGCCCGACTTCTTCACTGCGGGCGGCATGGCGGCCGGCGTTGCGGTCGTTGAGGCGATCAAGAAGGCCGGCGGTACCGACACCGAGAAGCTGATCGCGGCGATGGAAGGCATGAGCTTCGAGACGCCCAAGGGAACCATGACCTTCCGCAAGGAAGACCATCAGGCGATGCAGTCGATGTACCAGTTCCGCATCAAGAAGACGCAGGCCAACGAGTGGGACCTGCTCGACCTGGTGCGCGAAATTCCAGCGAGCGAAATTCCCGTTCCGATCCGCAACAAGCACTAAGCGGGAAATTCCAGGGCGGGAGGTGATGTGGCAGGCACCCATCCTGTCCTGGAAACGCGCGGGCTGACCATCCGTTTCGGCGGCCACGTCGCCGTCAACGCGGTGAGCTGCCGCTTCGAGCCGGGCACGCTCACCGCGATCGTCGGCCCGAACGGCGCCGGCAAGACCACCTACTTCAACCTGATCTCGGGGCAGCTGCCGGCCAGCGCCGGCCAGGTGCTGCTGTACGGCGAGGACATCACTCGCGATCCGGCCCCGGTCCGCACCCGCAAGGGCATGGGCCGCGCGTTCCAGCTGACGAATCTCTTCCCCAACCTCACGGTGCTGGAGAACGTGCGGCTCGCGGTGCAGGCGCGCGCCGGCACGGGATTGAATCTCGTCTCGATGTGGAGCAGCCACGCCGAGCTGGTCGAAAAGGCCGAGCATTTCCTGTCGCGGGTGGCGCTGGCGGAGCGCCGCGCCACGCTCGCCTCCGAGCTCTCGCACGGCGACCAGAGAAAACTCGAGGTGGCGATCCTGCTCGCGCTCGAGCCCGACATCTTCATGTTCGACGAGCCGACCGCGGGCATGAGCGTCGACGAAGTGCCGGTGATCCTCGACCTGATCCACGAGATCAGGAACCAGAAGGACAAGACCGTCCTGCTGGTCGAGCACAAGATGGATGTGGTGCGGTCGCTGGCCGACCGCATCATCGTGCTGCACCAGGGTGAACTGGTGGCTGACGGCCCGCCGGCCGAAGTCATCGCCTCACCAGTGGTGCAGGATGCATATCTGGGCGTTGCTACCCGTGGCTGAGAACTGTGCCTGAAAACCTTCTCTCGCTCTCTGGCGTCCACACCCATATCGGGCGCTACCACATTCTGCAGGGCGTGGATCTCGCGGTGCCGCGCGGCGAGCTCACCATGCTGCTCGGCCGCAACGGCGCGGGCAAAACCACCGCGCTGCGCACCATCATCGGCCTGTGGCGCGCCTCGGCGGGTTCGATCCGCTTCGAGGCCGACGAGATCGCTTCCTGGCAGACGCCCGCGATCGCCGACCTCGGCATCGCCTACGTGCCGGAGTCGATGGGCATCTTCGCCGGCCTCACCGTGCAGGAAAACCTGCTGCTGGCGGCGCGCCGCGGGCCGCCCGACGAGGCGCGGCTGGAGTGGATCTTCCGTTTCTTCCCGCCGATGAAGAAATTCTGGTTCCTGCCCGCGGGCCTGCTCTCCGGCGGCCAGAAGCAGATGCTGTCGATCTCGCGGGCGATCGTCGAGCCGAGGAAACTCGTGCTGATCGACGAGCCGACCAAGGGCCTCGCGCCCGCGATCATCAACAACCTGATCGAGGCGCTGACCGAGCTGAAGAAGACCGACACCACGATCCTGATGGTGGAGCAGAACTTCCACGCGGCGCGCTCGCTGGGCGATTCGGTCGCGGTGATGGAGGCCGGGCGCATCGTGCACGGCGGCCGCATGGCCGACCTGGCGGCGGACGAGGCGCTGCAGAACCGCCTGCTGGGCCTGTCGCTGGAGGCTCACCAGTGAGCCGCCTGGAAGCGCACCAGTGACGCCGATCACGGGAAAGCCCGTCGACTGGATTCCCCCGGCGCTATTGCTGGCGATCGCGCTGGGCGGCCTCGCGCTGATCGGCAATCCGTCGACCTGGGTCACGCTCACGGTGGCGGGCCTGGCGATGGGGCTGCTGATCTTCATCATGTCCTCGGGCCTGACGCTGGTGTTCGGGTTGATGGACGTCATGAACTTCGCGCACGGCCTGTTCATCGCGGTCGGCGCCTACGTCGCCGTTTCGGTGATGAAGTTCTTCCCGGCCGCCGCCGGCTCGGAGAGCTTGATCGTCAACCTGGGCGCGCTGCTGCCCGCGCTTCTGGCCGCGGCAGCCGTCGCGGGACTGCTCGGCTTTTTTTTCGAGCGCATCATCATCAAGCCGGTGTACGGGCAGCACCTGAAGCAGATCCTCATCACCACCGGCGGCATGATCGTCGCCGAGCAGCTGATCCACGTGCTGTGGGGGCCGGACCTGCTGCCGCTGCCGCGGCCCTCGGCGCTACGTGGCGCCTTCCTCATCGGCGACATGGCGATCGAGAAATTCCGCCTGGTGGCGGTGGTGATCGGGCTGGGGGTATTCGCCACCATGATCGTCCTGCTCAACCGCACGAAGATCGGCCTGCTGATCCGCGCCGGTGTGGAGAACAAGGAAATGGTCGAGGCGATGGGCTACCGCATCCGCCGACTGTTCGTCGCCGTGTTCGTCGCAGGCTCGGCGCTGGCGGGCCTGGGCGGCGCGCTGTGGGGCATGTACCAGGAGAGTGTGACGGTGGCGATCGGCGCGCAGATGATGGTGCTGATCTTCATCGTCATCATCATCGGCGGCCTGGGCTCGGTGGGCGGCTGCTTCACCGGCGCGCTGCTGGTGGGGCTGGTCGCCAACTACGTGGGCTATCTCTCGCCCAAGATCGCGCTCGGCTCCAACATCCTATTGATGGTGCTGGTGCTGCTGTGGCGCCCTCAGGGCCTCTATCCCATGAGCAAGCAATGATCGAAAGGATCCTTTCCGGCGACCTTCCGCGCAGCCGCGTGCTGACGGCCATGCTGACGGCGATTTTCGCTGCGCTGGCGCTGGCCCCGTTCCTCT
>Ga0207929_1000488_pt1 | contig 10896 bp, 9 predicted proteins | sample NGESurdeep072012_FD_184466 | JGI IMG/M metagenome (GOLD analysis project Ga0207929, IMG submission 184466) | Arctic peat soil microbial communities from Barrow, Alaska - NGEE Surface sample 53-1 deep-072012 (SPAdes) | ecosystem: Environmental > Terrestrial > Soil > Wetlands > Peat ... | reverse complement strand
GTGTGCGGTGATCGGAACGCCGGTCATCGTCATGTACCGGCTGTCAACCGCGACGCTCTGGTTTGCCCGGCGCCTCGTGAGCCTGCAGCATTTCAGCCTCGTCAACATCCTGGCCGGGAAGAAGGTCGTCCCGGAACTGTTGCAGCATGACGTGAACGGTGATCGCATCGCAGCGGAAGTTCGTGCTCTAACGCAACCCGAAGAACACGCGCGCGTTCGAGCCGAGCTCACTGCGGTTCGCGCGCTCCTCGGCGAGGGCGGAGCCAGCTACCGGGCCGCGGAAGCGATAATGAGCGCGGTGCATCGATGACCGTTCTTCGCCGGCTCTACCGCTACCTTCGCCACTACAAGGCATGGGCGATGCTCGCGTTCGGATCCATGATTATTTTTTCCATTACGACGACGGCCATGATCGGGCTGCTTCAGCCGATCTTCGATATCGGCCTCACGGCGCCCAAGGCAGCTACACCTACCAGGAAAACGCCGCTGACCTCGCCGTCCTCGCGGGTCCAGGGAATGTCTTCGGCCCCGCCAGCGGGCGGACCCTCTATTTCAGCGAAGCAGCCTGCGGCACCGCCCCCGCCGCAGCCATCGCGAATCTCGCGCGAAGAGCAGGTGAAGAAACTATTCATCGACACCGTCCTCAAGCGCGACCCGGAGCTGAGCGCCGTCTGGCTCTACGACAGCGCCAATGCAGCGCTCACCGAGGTGCCCGTCGTCGACCCGCACATCCTCGCCGGCCTTGTCGCCAACCAGAGGATCGACCCCGTCAACCTCCTCGGCCGCCAGCTCCACGCCGCCGAGGCGGGCACGCCGCAGACCGGTTCGAGCGGCCTGGGAAGCGGGCTGAGCCAGGGCGGCAAGACCCAGACAGGGGGTCTGTGGAGCGACATCGACACCGCCGCGTTCGGAGCGGGCACGTCGGTGACGGTCTGGAACGGATTGACCGTCCCGGGTGAGTTCGTCGGCGCCGAGCTGCCCTCGACGGCGATCGCCGCCCTGCTCCCGGCGCCGCTGTCGAGCCTGCCCGACTCCTACCCGGTGCTGCTCAGCCCCAGCGGGCGCTGGCTCAGTGCCGGGGTCGCGGCCGGCGCTGACCTCAGCCTGCCTGACGGCTTCGAGGGCACGCCCGCAGTGGTGCCCGGCATGGCCGCCAGGACGCTGCTGAAGCAGCAGCCACAGCTGCTCAGGACGTCGCTGCACAGCGTGGCCAAGGACTTCTTCACCGCCCCGGTGCTCGGTCCCGGCTGGATCGTCGCCAGCGTCGTGCCCGACCGGGCGCTCGCCCCGGCGGCTGCCTCGCTGGGCGATGGCATCCGCAGCGGCGTGCGCACCATCCTCATCTTCCAGGTGCTGCCGCTCGCGGTCGTCCTGGGTGTCATCGCGGTGCTGCTCGCGGCACTGGTCTCGCGCCGCCTGGTGGGGCCGGTGCGGGCGCTGACGACGGCGTCGGAGCGCCTCGCCCAGGGGCACACCGACGAGCCCGTCGCCCGCCAGGGTGAGGACGAGGTCGGCCTGCTCAGCGAGGCCCTGGAGCGGATGCGCCGTGAGATCAACAGCTCGCGCCAGGACCTCCTGGCGGCGGCCCGTGAGCTCGAGGTCCGGGTCGCGGACCGCACCGAGGAGTTGCGTGACCGCAACGAGGAGCTGGTCGCCCTCAACGCCCTGGCGGCCACGCTGACCCGCTCCCTGGATCCGCACGAACTGATCGGCGGAGCCCTCGAGGCGGTGCGCGCGATCCTCCCCGTGAGCGCCGCCGCCGGGTACACGGTGGTGGAGGGCGTCCCCCACCTCGTCGTGCACCACCCGACCCATCTCGGCGAGAGGGCGCGGCTGCTCTCGGCCGGCGTGACCGCGGCGTTGGAGAGCGGCGAGCTCGCCGTCCGGCTGGCGTCTGGGCATCGCATCCTGGCCGTTCCCGTGGCGGCGGGCGGTGCGCCGCTGGGAGCGCTGGCGGCGCTGGTCCCGGGCACGGCCACGGTTCCCAAGCGCGTCCGCATCCTGCTCGGCGCCGTCGCCGACCAGGTGGGCCTGGCGCTGCGCACCGCGGAGTACGCCGCCGAGGGTCGCGAGCTTGCGGTCTTCGAGGAGCGCACCCGCCTGGCGCGGGAGATCCACGACACGCTCGCCCAGCAGCTCACCGGCATCGTGCTCCAGCTCGAGGCCGCAGAGGCGATGCAGAGCCGCGATCAGGGTGAGCGCACGCGTGAGCTCATCGTGGCCGCCCGGGAGCAGGCCAGGCTGGCCCTGCAGGAGGCGCGCCGCAGCGTGTGGAACCTGCGCCCCATGCCACTCGAGGCGGCCGGGCTGACCGCCGCCATCGCGCTGGAGGCGGAGCGGTTCGGCAAGCGGACCGGGATGGCAATCACGGTGCGCAACGACGGTCTGCCGCGCCAGCTGTCCCTGGTCCCGCAGTCGGAGGTCGCCGTGTTCCGCATCCTCCAGGAGGCGCTCGCCAACGCCGGCCATCACAGCCAGGCGCAGATCGTCGAGGTCGAGCTCCGCATCGTCGATGGAGACCTGCTGCTGACCGTCAGTGACGACGGCGCCGGCTTCGACGTCGAGCAGGACCGCATGGCGGCATCGGCACCCGGCAGTTTCGGGATCGTGGGCATGCGCGAACGTGCCCGGCTCATCGGCGCGGCCCTCGAGGTGACCAGCTCCGCTGTGGGTGGGACCAGGGTGTCGGTTCGGGTGCCGCTCGAGCTCCAGGACGCGGCGGCGTCCGCCTGACCCAGGTGCCGTCGATCTCCCCCGGCCCAGAGGACGACGCCGTGCCCGGCGCAGCGCCCCACGTCATCCGCGTGCTCGTGGCCGACGACCACCCGGTGGTGCGCCAGGGCCTGTGCACCATGCTCGAGCTCGAGGACGACATCGTGGTGGTGGGGCGAGCGGCCGACGGCGAGGAGGCGGTGACCCTGGCCCGCAGCGAACGCCCCGACATCACCCTGCTCGACGTGCAGATGCCCATCCTCGACGGCATCGAGGCGCTGCGCCGCATCCGCGCCGAGGACCCCGACGCCAAGGTCATCGTCCTCACCACGTACCGCAATGAGGACTACATCTTTCCCTCGCTCCGTGCCGGCGCCCGCGGCTACCTGCTCAAGGACTCGTCACGCGAGGAGCTGGCCAGCGCCATCCGCGCGGTGGCCGCGGGCGAATCGCTGCTCGACCCCGAGATGGTGCTCGCCGCGACGGACGACGCCGGGCTCACGGCACGGGAGCTCGACGTGCTGACGCTGATGGCCGACGGGCACAACAATGCGCAGATCGCGGCCAGCCTGTTTGTCAGCGAGAACACCGTCAAGACCCACGTCCGCCGGATCTTCGACAAGCTCGGCTCGCGCGACCGTGCCGCCGCTGTGCTTCAGGCCTGGAAGCGACACGTCATCTGAGGCGGCGCCTCTGCCTGCTCCACATAGACTCCGGCCGCGATGACGAATGCGACAGGCATCGGGCTGATCGGCCTCGGGACAGTGGGCTCGGCTGTGGCCCGGCGCCTCGTCGACAACTGGGAGTTGCTCGGTAGCCGCGCCGGGAGCATCCCCGTGCTGCGCCGGGTCGCGGTCGCCGACCCCACACGCGGCCGCGACCTGGCCTTGCCGCGCGTCCACCTCGACGGCGACGCCGATGCGCTCGTCGACGATGAGGCGGTCGCGGTCGTCGTCGAGGTGATGGGCGGTGTGGACCGCGCCAGCGCCCTCATCGAGCGCGCTCTGCGAGCCGGCAAGCCGGTGGTCACCGCCAACAAGGCTGCCCTGGCAGCGCATGGGCTGGAGCTGTCCAGGCTCGCGGTGGAATGCGGCGTGTCGCTGCGCTACGAGGCGGCGGTGGGGGCGGGGCTGCCTGTGGTGGCCCTGCTCCGCGACAGCCTGCGCGGCGACCGCGTGACCGCCCTGGAGATGATCATCAACGGCACCACCAACGTGATCCTCACGCGCATGGCGAGGGACGGCGTGGACTTCGCGACGGCGCTGCGCGATGCTCAGGAGCGCGGCTTCGCCGAGGCCGACCCCAGCGCCGACGTCGACGGTCACGACGCCGCCGCCAAGCTGGTTCTGTTGAGCCGGCTGGCGTTCGACGCTCCCGTGGCTGTCGACGACGTGACCCGGGTGGGCATCCGTGGTGTGGTCGCGCAGGACGTCGCGGCGGCCACCCAGCTGGGTGGGGCGATCAAGCTGGTGGCCGCCGCCCAGGGCGGCGATGGCGTCCTGACGCTGTCGGTCGGCCCGGCGCTGGTGCGGCCCGGCCACCCCCTGTTCGGCGTCGACGACGCCGACAACGCGGTGCTGATCACCTCCGAACTGGCGGGACCGATCCGGCTGAGCGGCGCCGGGGCCGGCGCCCACAGCACGGCCAGCGCCGTGCTCTCGGACATCGTGGCCACCGTGCGTGAGCCGGCGGCGGCCCCGCCGGTTCCCAGCGCCGGCGTGACCACCGGGGACAGCGCCGACATCGAGCGCGGAGGCTACCTGCGCCTCCGGCTGCAGCCCATCCCCGAGGCGACGGAACTCGTGCTCCAGGCGCTCGAGGACCGCGGCATCCCCGTCCGCGCGTCCGTGTCCCTCGACGAGGGCGGCGCCGGCGCCCAGCTGGCGCTGCTCACCGGGTCGGTCAGCCGGGCCATGCGTGAGCGGGCCGCGGAGACGCTGGACTCCCTGGCTGCCGTCGCCGAGGTGGTCGCCGTCATGGACTGGCTGGAACCGGCCTGATGGGGTCGCCGGGGGTCATCGCCCTCTACGCCGACCGTCTTCCGATCACACCGTCGACGCCCCGCATCACCCTGTTCGAAGGCGGGACGCCGTGCGTGCCGGCACCGCGGCTGTGCGAGCAGCTCGGCCTGGGCTCGCTCCACCTCAAGGTCGAGGGTCTGAACCCGACGGGGTCGTTCAAAGACCGAGGCATGGTCGTCGCCGTGGCGCGAGCCCTCGAGGCGGGCAGCCGCGCGCTGGTGTGCGCCAGCACCGGCAACACTTCGGCGTCGGCCGCGGCGTACGGCGCCCGCTTCGGCCTGCGCACCATCGTGGTCATCCCCATGGGCCGCATCGCCACGGGCAAGCTGGTCCAGGCGCAGGTGCACGGCTCCCAGGTTCTGGCCATACCCGGCAATTTCGACCAGGCGCTGGCGGCGGTCCGCCGCCTCGCCGCCGAGCACCCGGTGACGCTGGTCAACTCCGTCAATCCATACCGCATCGAGGGACAGAAGACGGCTGCGTTCGAGATCGTCGACGACCTCGGCGATGCTCCCGACGTTGTGGCCATCCCGGTGGGCAACGCGGGCAACATCACCGCCTACTGGCGGGGCTTTCGTGAGTACTTCGCCGACGGCCTCTGTACCCGGCTCCCACGCATGCTCGGCGGCCAGGCCGCGGGCGCCGCGCCGCTCGTGCTCGGGCACCCGGTGTCCGAGCCGGAGACGTTCGCCAGCGCCATCCGCATCGGCAACCCCGCGTCGTGGCAGGGCGCGATCGACGCGCGCGACCAGTCGGAGGGGGCCATCCTCGCCGTCGAGGACGCCGAGATCCTGGCCGCCCAGCGCGACCTTGCGGCCCTGGAGGGCGTGTTCTGCGAGCCGGCCTCGGCGACGTCGCTGGCGGTGCTGCGTACGGCCGTCCGCGACGGCATCGTGGCCCGCGGTGCGTCCGTGGTCTGCGTGCTCACGGGCAACGGGCTCAAGGACGCCGCGGTCGCCGCCGAGGGTTTGCCAGCACCCATCGCCGTGAGCGGCGACGCATCGTCACTCGCCGAGGCGCTGGGGTTCGCATGAGGGCGGTGATTCGCGTCCCCGCCACTGTGGCCAACCTCGGGCCCGGTTTCGACATGCTCGCGCTCGCCCTGCAGGTTCAGAACGACGTCGTTGCCGAGACCACGGGCAGTGGCGCTGTGACCGTCGACCTCGACCCCCACCCGGACGACGCCCAGCTCCTCGACCCCACCCGCAACCTCGTCGCCCGCGCCTACGTGGAGAGCTGCGAGCGACTCGGCGTGGCCGAGGCGGAGCGCGGCGTGCACCTGTCCTGCGTCAACGCCATACCGATGGCGCGCGGCCTGGGCTCCAGCGCCGCAGCCACCCTCAGCGGCGTGCTCGTCGCGGTGGCCCTGCATCGCGCCGCGTGGGACGAGGCACAGATCCTCGACTGCGCGGCACACTTCGAGGGCCACGTCGACAACCTCGCGGCGTCCCTGCTCGGCGGCGTGGTCATCTGCGCGCCGGGGGCGGCGGTGCAGCGCATCGACGCGCCCGACGACCTTCACGCGGTTGTCTTCTCGCCCGAGGCGCGCCTGGCCACGAGCGAGGCGCGCCGGGTGGTGGCTTCGACCTTCTCGCGAGCCGACGCAGTGTTCAACGCGTCGCGGTGCGCACTGCTGATCCGCGCCCTGGCTCTGCGCGACTACGGCGCGCTGCGCGACGCCATGGACGACCGCTGGCACCAGCGTCAGCGGGCGGCGCTCTTTCCCGCCCTGCCCGCGTTGATCGACGCGGCCTACGACGGCGGCGCCGACGGAGCCTGCCTGGCGGGCGCGGGTCCGTCGGTGCTGGCGCTGTGCTCGCGCGACCCGGACGCCGTCGAGGACGCGCTTGTATCCGCGGCCCGGCTGCTCGAGGTGCCGGGAACAGCGATGCGCCTGCGCCTGCGCAACTTCGGCGCCCGCGTCGACGTGCGCCCGTGAGCGTGGTCGTGCAGAAGTACGGGGGGAGCAGCCTCGCCGGAGTGGAGCGGCTTCGCGCGGTGGCGGAGCGCGTCGCGCAGACGCGGAGCCGCAACGACCGCGTCGTCGTCGTGGTGAGCGCGATGGGTGACACCACCGACGAGCTGACCGCCCTCGCCCACCAGCTCAACGAGGATCCGCCCTCGCGCGAGATGGACATGCTGCTCAGCACCGGTGAGACGGTGACCGCGCCGCTGCTGGCCATGGCGCTGGCGGCGCGCGGGGTCGATGCGGTGTCCCTGACCGGGATGCAGGCCGGAATCCGCACCAGCGGCGCCCACCGCAGCGCGCGCATCGTCGACATCGTCCCGCAGCGGATCGTCGACCACCTCAGCGCCGGCCACGTCGTCATCGTCGCCGGGTTCCAGGGCGTGTCCGAACAGCTCGATGTCACCACGCTCGGCCGTGGCGGGTCGGACACCACCGCGGTCGCGCTGGCGGTGGCGCTGCACGCCGACCAGTGCGAGATCTTCACCGACGTCGCCGGCATTCACAGCGCCGACCCGCGGGTGGTCGGCGACGCCCGCCCGGTCGCCTCGATCGACTACGACGAGATGCTCGAGCTCGCCTCCGCGGGCGCCACGGTGTTGCACCCACGGGCGGTCGAGATCGGCGCGGCATACTCCATGCCGATCAGGGTGCGCTCGGCGTTCGTCGATGGCCCCGGAACGCTCATTGGAAGACAGCACCACATGGAAGACCTCCCCAAGGTGCGCGGCATCGCCCACGAGACCGACGTCGCCAAGGTGACCTTGCTCGGTGTCCCCGACCGCCCCGGCATCGCCGCCGCGGTGTTCGGACCGCTCGGCAGCGCGCACATCAACGTGGACATCATCGTCCAGAACGTGAGCCATTCGGGGCATACAGACCTCTCGTTCACCCTGGCCGAGTCCGACCTGAACCGGGCGCGCCCGGTGCTCGACCGCGTCGTCGCCGGCGTCGGCGCCGACGGCTATGACGCCGACCGCGACATCGCCAAGGTCACCGTGGTGGGCGCGGGGATCCTCGGGACCCCGGGCGTGGTGGCGCGCATCTTCGAGGCCCTGGCCGGCGAGTTGATCAACATCAAGATGATCAGCACCGGCGAGATCCGGGTCACCTGTATCATCGAGAGGTCGCGCGTCGAGGACGCGGTCCGGGCGCTGCACCACACCTTCGAACTCGACCTCCTGTGAGAGCGTCGGCATGAGCCTCTCGGTGGGCATCGTCGGCCTGCCCAACGCCGGCAAGTCGACGCTCTTCAACGCGCTGACCGCGGCCGGCGCCACCGTGGGCAACTACCCGTTCACGACGATCGAGCCCAACACCGGGGTCGTGTCCGTGCCCGATGAGCGGCTCGAACGGCTGGCGCAGCTGTTCCACCCGCCCCGGGTCATCCCGGCGACGGTGACCTTCACAGACATCGCCGGCCTGGTCCGTGGAGCCAGCCGGGGCGAGGGCCTGGGCAACAAGTTCCTCGGCCACATCCGCGAGTGCGACGCCATCGCGCTGGTCGTGCGTGACTTCGAGGACTCCGACATCACCCACGTCGAGGGCAGCGTCGACCCAGTCCGCGACATCGACGTCGTGGAGCTCGAGCTGCAGCTCGCCGACCTGGAGACGGTGACCAAGCGCCTCGACAAGGCGGAGAAGGCGGTTCGCCTGCAGAAGGACAAGGAGAGCGTCGCCGAGGTCATCGAGGTCCTGCGCCGCGTGCGCGACCACCTCGACGCTGGCGCGCCGGTGCGCACCCTCGGTCTCAGCGCGGCCGAGCGGGCCTCGTTGCATGAGCTCTGGCTGCTCACCGCCAACCCTCTCGTGGTGGTCGTCAATGTCGCCGAGACAGCCAGCACCGCCGCCCCGCCGGCGGCCATCCGCGCGCGCGCCGAGCAGAGCGGCGCCGACGTGGTGGTCATCTCAGCGCGCATCGAGTCCGAGCTGGCCGAGCTCGACCCCGGCGACCGCCAGGCCTTCCTCGCGGACCTTGGCATCGCCGAGCCTGGCCTCGACCTCCTCGCCCGCCACGCCCACAGCCTCCTCGACCTGGTCACCTTCTTCACCGCCGGGGAGAAGGAGGTGCGCGCTTGGGAGCTGCGCCGCGGGCTCACCGCCGTGGACGCCGCGGGCGTGATTCACACCGACTTCGCCAAGGGGTTCATCCGCGCCGAGGTCTGCGACGCCGAGGACCTGCTCGCCGCCGGCTCGTACAACACGCTCCGCGAGCAGGGCAGGCAGCGCCTCGAGGGGCGCGACTACATCGTCCGCGACGGCGACGTCGTGCATTTCCGGTTCAACGTCTGACGAGCATCCGGGGTGGGCTGCAGACGCCGGGTTGGATCGGCCTCCATCAGGATGGAAGCCGAGGGTGGTGAGGGCTCCCGGCGCCTGCTGCCCGTGGTTCCCGGATGAAGGGCCAGACCCAACATCTGGTGGTGCCATGACCAAGATACCACACCATGCGGGGGTTACTGCAGGGCACCTCGGTGGGCGGCCCAACGGGGGAGAGCGCGGCCCCGAACTCGATCCGATACGCTTCGCCGCGCGCCATGGCCAAGAAGACTCGCAAGCAGAAACAGCGCGCCGCCACGCGCCGGCCCGGCATGCCCGCGGCGGCGCCCGACGGCGTCGCGCCAGCGACGGCGGCGGCGGGCGATGACGACGCGGGCGTTGTGGCGGTGACGACGGTGCCGGTGGCGGCGGTCGATGCCGATCCGACGCGTCGCCGCGTGGAACGCGTCTCGGGGCTGACCCCCGGGCTTCGCGTCAGGCCGGCCCGCAGCCAGGCACCCGGCTACATCCAGCCGCTGGAGAGCGACGATGCCGCCATCCCGTTCGACCGCGTCCCCTATGTGCCGGCCGACCTGCGTCGCGTCGCGATCATCGCCGGGATCATGATCGCACTCATCATCATTGCGGACATCATTGTCAGCAACGTGGTGAAGTAGGCCGCTGTTGAGAGTCATCCTCTACACGGGCAAGGGCGGGGTGGGCAAGACCACGGTGGCGGCGGCGACCGCCGTGGCCTGCGCCAAGCTGGGCCATCGCACCCTGATCATCTCCACGGACGCCGCCCATTCCCTCGGCGACTCGTTCGACATGGAGCTCGGCGATCATCCCACCCGGGTCACGCAGAACCTCGACGCGCAGGAGATCAACGCCCTCCACGAGATGGAGGAGCACTGGGACCGTGTCCATCGCTACCTGATCTCGCTGTTCGCCTCCTGGGGCGTTGACGACTTCGTCGCCGAGGAGATGGCCACGCCCCCCGGCATGGAGGAGGTGGCCAGCCTGATGTGGATCAAGCGGCACAAGGAGCAGGGCAACTACGACGTCGTCATCGTGGACTGCGCGCCCACCGGTGAGACCCTGCAGCTGCTCGCCTTCCCAGACGTGGCGCGCTGGTACCTCACCAAGATCTTCCCGCTGGAACGCAAGGTCTGGAAGGTGGCCCGGCCGATGGTGCAGCCGTTCACCAACATCCCCCTGCCCACCGACGACATCTTCGGACACGTCAAGGATCTCCTCTTCGACCTCGAGGGCATGAAGAACATCCTCGGCGATCCCAAGGTGTGCACCATCCGCCTTGTCCTCAACCTCGAGAAGATGGTGGTCAAGGAGGCACAACGGGCCTTCACCTACCTCTGCCTGTACGACTACCTCACCGACCTCGTGATCGTGAACCGCGTCCTCCCCGAGGAGGTGACCGACGAGTATTTCGCCGCCTGGCATCGCACGCAGAAGAAGTACGACGCCATGGTCGACACCGCGTTCTCCCCGGTCCCGATCCGGCGCACGCCCCTGTTCGACCACGAGATCGTGGGCCTGACGTCACTGGGTGAGATGGCCGAGGCGATCTTCGGCGACACCGATCCCACCAAGCACTTCCACACGACCGTGCCCCAGAACCTCAAGAAGGTGGGCAACAACTACGAGCTGCGCTTGCAGCTGCCCTTCGTCGGCAAGGACGAGATCGACATCACCCACCGCCCCGGTGAGCTCTTCGTCAGCGTGGGCCCGTACAAACGTGAGATCAGTCTTCCGCGGGTGCTCAACGGCACCAAGGTGACCCGCGGAAAGCTCGATGATGGTGTGCTGAAGGTCACGTTCTCGGGGGCATCGAAATGAGCGAAGCGGGCGCCTTTTCGGCAAAGATGTTGAGCGACGCGGCGCGGCTGCTGGCCAGCTCGGTCACCGAGTTCGTGCCCG
>Ga0207929_1000487_pt1 | contig 10903 bp, 12 predicted proteins | sample NGESurdeep072012_FD_184466 | JGI IMG/M metagenome (GOLD analysis project Ga0207929, IMG submission 184466) | Arctic peat soil microbial communities from Barrow, Alaska - NGEE Surface sample 53-1 deep-072012 (SPAdes) | ecosystem: Environmental > Terrestrial > Soil > Wetlands > Peat ... | reverse complement strand
TCGCGGAGTGGGAGTGGCTGAACTGGAAGTTCCCGCGGCCCGTCCGCGCCGGGGACACGATCTACGCCCGCTGGACCCTGACCCAGAAGCGGGCCCCCGTCGGCGACGATCCGACGGCGATCGTGGTCTGGCGCGTGGACGTGCACACGGTCGGCGGAGCCCTCTGCGCCGAGGGCGAGGTCGGCGCGAGCGTCCTGAGGAAGTCAGCGGCCAAGGCCCCAGCCCCACTCAGTACCGAGGAGCCCGTCCCAGCGGGAGCGGCCTCGAGCCCGGCTCCACGCCGCAGCCGGCGCCGCCGCCGTCCGGCGGCAGGCGATGGCGCAAAGAGCCCGGCGGAGCCCAAAGCGGTGGTCGCGGTGGAAGCGCCGGTCGTCGCTTCACCAGGTTCGGCGCCCGAGCGCCCCTCCGGCGGGCCGAGGCGTCGCCGGCGCCGCCGGTCCCCAGGCTCAGCGCAAGCGCGAAACGGCGACGGGACGGCGAGCGCTTCGGCGGAAGGCCCACCTATTCCGGCTCCAGTTCCGGCCGTCGCGGCCACCCCGGCCTTGGCGCCCGCCGGGGCAAGCTCGGCCAACCCGCTCACGCGCGCGATCCGGCGCCTCCGGCGGCCCTAGGGCCCGACCCGGCTCAGGCTGGGGCTTCCAGGGCCTCCAGGTACTCGATCACTCGCCGGGTCAGCTGACTCGGCGTGGAGGCGCCACTGGTGACTCCGACCTTCTTGGCGCCTTTGAACCAGCTGAGGTCCAGGTCCTCCAGGCTGTCCACGAGGTAGGCGGGCTTGTGACCCAGCTTCTTGACGACCTCGACCAGCCTCAGCGAGTTTGATGAGCGGGGGCTGCCGACCACGATCACGAGGTCCACCTGAGGCGCCGCCTCGACCGCGGCTTCCTGCCGCTCCTGCGTCGCGCGGCAGATCTCGTTGTGGACTTCAGCATTCGGGTAGCGCGCCTGGACGCGGCCGATCAGGTCCTCGGTGTCCCAAACCGAGAGCGTGGTCTGGCAGGTGACCGCGATCCGGCCTCCTTTCAGCTCGAGGGCGTCGATGTCCGCGGGGTCCTGGACGAGGTGCACCTTTCCGGGAGCCTCCCCCACTACGCCTTCCGGCTCGGGATGCCCTTTCCGGCCGATGTAAACGACCTCATAGCCCTTCCGCGCGAGGTCGGCCACCAGCTCGTGAGTGCGGACGACGTCAGAGCAGGTTGCGTCGATCGGGGTCAGGCCGAGCTCCACGGCCCGCTGTTTGACCTGGGGCGAGACGCCGTGGGCGGTGAAGATCACGGTGCCGCCCTTGATCTGGCTCAGACCGGCTAGCCGGTCGTTCTGGTCCACCAGCTCGACCCCCTGCCGCTGCAGATCGTCGGTGGCGTGGGTGTTGTGCACGAGCATCCCGAGCATGTGCACGGGCCCGGTGGTTTCCTCCCGCACGCGCTTGGCGATGCGAAAGGCATCGACTACGCCGTGGCAGTAGCCCCGCGGCGTGATCTTGAGAACTTCCATCAGTGTCCCGGCCCCGGAGGGCCGCCGCATATTCGTGGTCTCGGCGGTCGGAGCCAAGGAAAGGGTGGCGCAACTAGGAGCGCATCGCTAGATGCGTGACGACGGGGCGCCGGGCCCCTTGACGCCGGCTTCAGCGCCGAAGGCGCCCGGCCGACTAGGCCGCGAAGATGCCTGGAACTCCGGGGTCGGGACACTGTTGTTGGAGTCTACGCGGCGGGTTGGGTCGGCTTATTTGTCGGCGATACCGGCAAAGAGGTCGTTTTCCGGCAGCTCTGGGCCAGGCTTGCCCCGCGCCAGCCGGTAGTACTCGGTGCCGAACGCCAGCCGGTAGATCTGGTCCGCCATCGTCGTGAACCACGAGTTGGGGTCGTTCTGGCTCACGTGCGCGGCGAAGGCCTCGCGTTTGCCGTCGACATACTCGCTGACATCGACCTGCGTCGTGATCAGCTCGTCCGGCGTGCCCGGAATGGTGATAGTGCCCTCCTGCTCCTGGCGTCGCGCGTCTTCCGGGAGCGCCTCCATGAACTGCTGCATCAGCGTGCGGGGGATGCCCGTGTAGTAGAGCTTGGCGGGACGCCAGCCTTCCTTCTCGAGAAGGTCGAGAGCAGCGTTGGTGGTGAGATGCGCCTTGATGTGGTCAGGGTGCCCGTAGGTCCCGTCCGCGTCATAGGTCACGACGACATCCGGCCTCTCCTCCCGCAGGATCGCGGCCAGCTTGGCCGCAGCCTGATCCAGCGGCGCCCGGTGAAACGACTTCGGATTCTCGTTGTCAGCCGTGCCGACCATGCCCGAGTCTCGGTAGTTGAGGAACTCACCCCGGCTGACGCCGAGGATCCCGGAGGCATTCTCCAGCTCCGCCGTGCGCACCTCGCCCAGACGCGGGCGCGTCGCCTCCTCGTCCATGTTGTGGATCTCGCCGACTTCGCCCCGTGTTGCGGTCACCAGGACCACGCGATGCCCATCCGCCCGCGCCTTCATCATCACGCCGCCGGTCGAGATCGCCTCGTCATCGGGGTGCGCGTGCACCAAAAGAAGAGTTCCCATCACTTGATCAACCCATCGGCAAGCTGCTGGATTCCACCATGGCCCGGTCCGGGAATCGTCCGGTCGGCCGCCGCTATGACTTCGGGCTGGGATCCCTCTACCGCCACGCCCAGCCCGGCCCAGGCGATCATCGAAGCGTCGTTGCGGCCGTCGCCGACGGCGACGGTCTGCTCCTGCGGAATCCCCAGCCGCTCGCAAAGGAAGGCGAGCGCTTTGGCCTTGTCGCTCTCGATGCTTGTGAACTCGAGGTACGTGGGCATCGACGTAGCCGCGTTCAACCTGCCCTGCCAGTGCCGCCGCACCTCGGGAAGCAATGCTTCCAGCACCTCAGGCGTGGCGACCATCACCAGCTTGGGGGTGGTCGGCCCCATCGCCTTGTCGAGGTCCCCGACGACATGGATGGCCATGCCGGCATGGTCTGCGTACTGGTGCGCCTCGGGCCGATCCCGTTCCACGAGCAGCTTGTCGTCCGCGTATGCCTGGACGTGCACGTTCCGCTCGCGTGCAAAGCGGATCACCTCCATCGCGAGGCCGTGCTCGATGCCGTGGTCGAGAATCGTGTCTCCGTTCAAGGCCCTGACTTGAGCGCCCTGGTAGCAAACGATCGGAGTCTCGAGTCCAAGGCGCTTGATCCATGGCAGCGCACCAGGAAAAGGCCTGCCGGTGCAGGCCACGACGGTGACTCCCGCCCGCACGAGGCGGCCTACCGCCTCGACATCGCGCGGATCCAGCTGCAGAGTTGGGCTCAAGATCGTGCCATCGAGGTCGAGGGCAAGCAGCCGGTACTTACCCGGGGGCGCTACTTCTTGACCTCTGGGTTGACCAGGTTCGGCGGCCGGCCGCCGCGAGCCGCCGTGGCCATGTTTCGTGCCGCCATCGCCGACATCTCGGATCGAGTGCGGACCGTGGCGCTGGCGATGTGAGGGGCGAGCACGACGTTGGGCATGGCGACCAGTCCCGGATGCACAGCAGGTTCTCGCTCGTAGACGTCCAGCCCGGCGCCCGAAATCTTCTTGGCGGTCAGAGCCTCGACCAGCGCGGCCTCGTCGACCACCGGCCCGCGAGAGGTGTTGATGAGAATCGCGGTTCGCTTCATCTGGCCGAACTGCGGCGTGCTGAGCATGTGATGCGTCTCCTGCGTCAGCGGAACGTGCACCGAGACGAAGTCGGACTCCGCCAGCAGACGGCCGAGGTCGACACGCGCGGCGCCCAGCTGCTGCTCGGCGTCTGGCGGTAGTGGATGTGGGTCGTAGTAGAGCACCCGCATGTTGAAACCCTTGGCCCGATGCGCGACCCCACGGCCGATGCGGCCGATGCCGATCAACCCCAGGGTGGCGCCGAACACGTCGGCGCCGAGCATCATGTCGATCGCCCACCCCTTGAACCTTCCTTGCCGGGTGAAGCTGTCGGCCTCGACAATCCTGCGCGCCGTCGCCATCAGCAAGGTGAACGCGAAATCCGAGGTCGCGTCGTCGAGCACGCCCGGCGTGTTGGTGACCATGACCTTGTGCGCCGTGGCGGCGGCGACGTCGATGTTGTCGAACCCGACAGCGACGTTACTCACGATCTTCAGCCCCGGGGTGGACAGCACCGTCTCGTGGATCGGGTCCATGAGCTGGCTCACGATCCCGACGCAGCCCTCGGCTGCCTGCCGGATGCTCGCCTCGTCAAGCGGACGGCCGGCGGGGTACGGGATTACCTCCGCCGCCTCGGCGAGGATCGCCGGGCCGGGGTCGAGGATGGGGTGCATCAAGAGGACGCGAGGCTTGCCACCAGTGCTCATGGATTCAGTCCCAGCTCCTCGGCTATCGGCTTCAGGGCATCGCGGACGATCTCCACGTGCTCGTCGAAGGGTATACCGAGAAGCTCGGCGCCGTGAAGAAGCTCCTCCCGATTGACGGCACGGGCGAAGGCTTTGTCCTTCATCTTCTTGCGCACGCCGCTTGGCTCGACCGCGCTAAGGGATTTGTCGGGCTTGACCAGGGTGCACGCGATGATGAAACCGGACATCTCGTCCACCGCGTGCAGGGTCTTGCGGATTGGCGTGTCGCGCGGGACGTCCAGGTACAAGGCGTGCGACGCGATGTCGTCCAGGATGTCTTCCGGCCAGCCCTTCTCGCGCAGCATCGCGATCCCCCTCATCGGGTGAAGGTCGAGCGTCGGCCCGGACTCGTAATCCCAGTCGTGGATGACGCCGAGCACGGCCCACCGCTCCTCATCCTCGCCAAAGCGCCGGGCGTAGGCCCGCATCGCCATCTCGACGCTGCGCATATGCCGGCGCAGCTGCAGCGAAGGGGTCATCGACGTCATCAGGTCCCAGGCCTCGTCTCGCGTCGGCGTGGTCATGGCGCGTTCCAGCGAAACAGCTTGTGGCGGTAGGCGAGCACGAGGAGCCAGCCGAGGGAGCCGGCAAAGGCAACGGCAGCGACAGCTCCGAAGATTGCGACCAAAGTCAGGTCACCTGTCGGCGGCCCGGCCGACAGCCAGATGGTGGCTCCCAGGTAAAGGATGAGGAGGCCCGACGTAGCGATGGTCGCGCCCATGGCGCGAAAGTAGACGGCGGGAGCGCGCTGGAGCCTGAGGTTGTCTCCCCGCGTGAACCCACGGCCGAGCACGCCGGGGAAGTTTCGCCCAGTCAGCAGCGGCCACGCGCCACCCAGGACGCCGACTGCACCGCCTATAAGTAAGACGAGGTCGAAAAGACTCACTCGAGTATTTCCTTCAATGCGCCAAGCAGCCTCTCGTGCTGGGCGCGGGTACCGATGGTGATTCGAAACCAGCCGGCGATCGGCTCACGATCGTAATGCCGGATCAGGATCTGTCGCTCGCGCAGCGCGTCGGCCACCGCCGGGGCGGAGCTGCCGGGCGGCGGTTGCACGAACAGGAAGTTCGCTGCCGAGGGAGCCACCTCGAAACGCAGCGCCTTCAGCTGGTCGGCCAGCCAGGCGCGCTCGGCGACGACGTGGTCGACGATCGCCCGATGGTGTTCGTCGTCCTGGATCGCAGCGATTGCGGCCACGATGGCCAGGCGGTCCAGGTTGTAGGAGTCCTTGACTGCGTCCAGCGCTGCGATCAGCTCAGGGTCGCCAAGCGCAAAGCCGATCCGCATCCCAGCGAGCGCGTAGGACTTCGAGAAGGTCCGCAGGATGAGAAGGTTCCGATACCTTTCCAGCAGGCCGGCGCACGACTCCGGCGCGAAGTCCACGTAGGCCTCGTCGAGGACGACGACGCCTCGCGCCGCGGCGACGACCTCTTCAACCGCAGCCTCCGCTGACCAGGTGCCGGTTGGCGAGTTTGGGTTGACGATGAACTTCAGCGGCGCGTGGTCATCGATAAGCTCCCGCGGCCACGTCCAGCCTTCGCCGCAGGGATGCGGGGCCGGTACCGCCTCGTGGATCCTGCAGAGCGGCTCGAAGAGCGGGTACGTGGGTGTCGGATAGGCGACGTGATCGCCTTTGCCCGCAAATGCGCGGAAGCACATCTCGATGAGGTCGTCGCCGCCGTTGCCGAGCGCCACCTTTGAGGGATGAAGATCGAAATGTGTGGCGACGGCGGCGCGGGCCGGCGCCGCAGTCGGGCTTGGATAAAGGCGCAGGGAATCGCCTGCCGCGGCCTTGATCGCCTCGATCACCTTGGGCGACGGAGGCAGAGGCGATTCGTTGGTGTTGAGCTTGGTCCAGCCCTCCTCATCAGGAGGCTGCTCGCCAGGCGCATAAGGTTCGAAGCCCCGAAGGGCTTTCTTCAGGAAGCCTTCCGGCATTTACGAGACCAGCCGGGCGATGATCACCGGATCTTTGGCGCCCATGCGGCCCGATACGCGCGTTAGGGGGCCCGTCCCGCCTTCGTCACGCATCTGGCGATGCGCTCCTAGTCGGTCCACCCCTGCCTTCGTCTCGGACCACCTGGACACCAAATCTCTCGGCGCTCACACCCGGCTGGCCTCGAGAAGAAAAGTCTCAATCGCAAGTCGCGGGCTGACGTTCTGCTCCAGGTAGCCCAGCGTGTCGTAGGAGAGCTCAACCAGCCGCGCCCAACGGCCCTGCTCCGCCCCGCGGCTCGCCAGCATCCGGCGGCGCAGCTCGATCTGCCAGCTTGCGATCGCAAACAGCGCTGGGTCTTCGTGGTCGCCTTCGCTTCGACGCCATGCCATCTGGCTGCCGTCCAGCTCAGCCGCCACCTGCAGCGGCACGTCCGCCGGGGCGCCGAACACCTCTTCCAACCGCTGGGTCCACACGCGATGGAGGTTGATAACGCTGTCGTCGCCGGCGACGCGCAGCGCCCAGCCGGGACGGCCGCGAGCGAGATTCGCGAGCACCGCGGCGCGCTCGGCGTCGAGGCCCTGGGCACGCAGCAGCCTCTCGATGTCAGGGGCGGGGACAGGGTGGAAGAACACGCGCTGGCAGCGCGAGACGACAGTGGGAAGCACGACGAAGGGGTTCAGGCTCGGACTGGTTAGGATTATCACTCGGTTGGGGTGCGGCTCCTCGAGGGTCTTCAGCAGGACGCCCTGGTCCTGGTCTCGCAGGCGGCCGACGTTGGCAACCAACGCGATGCGGCGAGCTCCGACCGCAGGCTTCAGATTGAGGAATGACTGCAGCGAGAGCTCGTGAAACTCGGGCGCCTTGTCGGGCAGCAGCCGGATCTCATTGATCGACAGCGGCTTGATCCGATCGTCCTCCCAGTAGTCAGGGTGCCGGTGGAGCGGAGCCTCGGGCAGGAGCGCGCCCGCCAGCAGCCGGGCTGCCGTCGACTTGCCAAGGCCGGCCTCGCCGACGAAAAGGTATGCGTGGGCAAGACGGCCGGAGCTGAGCTGCGAGCGCAGCTGGTCGAGGGCCTGCTCGTGGCCCACCATCTCCGAGAACGGAAGGGGGGTGCCCCGGGATCTGGATCCGCCAGGCCCGCCGCCCCTAGGGGGGACGTCCCCCCTCAAATCGGTCACGGAGTAACTGTATTGCCCCTCTTGGGAGCAGCCGCGGCCTCGTGCTCGATGGCAAGCCGCTGCGCGCGGCCCTGGAGCCACACCTCGCGGATGCGCTGCAGCGCGGTGAAGTTGGTGAGGATCGCCAGTAGGAACACGACCGCGTAAAGGACCACGCCTCCGAAGATGAGGCCCACAACAGTGACCACGACCCGCTCTGGCCGGGCGAAAACGCCCGAATCGCAGACGAAGCCGAGGCTCTGAGCCCGGGCTCGCACGTAACTCACCAGGAACGAACCGGTCAGGGCGGCGACCGTCCCCAGCAGGAGCCAGCGCTGGTAGGGACCGGGGGTGCCGGCGAAGTAAACAGCCAGGCCGATGTAGATCGCTCCTTCCGAGTAGCGATCGAGAGTTGAGTCGAGGAACGCGCCATATGGATAGGAACGGCCTGACGATCGGGCCAGCGCGCCGTCGAGGATGTCGAAAGTCCCGCCGAAGATCAGGACTATGCCGGCCCAGCGCAGGTAGCCGAACGCCACGAGGACGGCGGCGACGAAGGTCAGCGCCGTTCCGATCACTGTGATCTGGTTGGGCGTGATCGGAATCCGCCCCAGGGTGGTCATCAACGCGTCCGCCCGGCGGCGGACCCATACCTCAAACCGCGTCGTGAACATTTATCTCCTCGATTTGCGCAACCTGCGCCTCGCCGACCGCAGACGCAGCTCGCGCCTCCCGCGCCTCCTCGTACACCTCGAGAATCTGGGCGGCGACGACATCCCATCCAAACCGGCCCGCCTTTTCGCGGCCGAACGCGCCCATGCGGCGGCGCAGCTCGGCGTCGCGGGCCAGGATGATCAGCGCCGATCCCAGCTCAGCCCAGCCCTTGGGCTGCACAGTCAGACTGTCGCGCCCGGGCTCGAGCACGGACATGTAGCCTTCCACCTCAGTCGCGACGACAGGAAGTCCGGATGCCAGCGCCTCCAGGAGCACGATGCCGAAACTCTCCGCGCCAGTGGCCGGGGCGCAGAAGATGTCTGCGCTGCAGTAATAGCGCGGTAGCACGGTGTCGGGCACGTAGCCGGCCATGACGACATTGGGCAGCCGGTGCCTCGAGATGTATGACTCAACCTGGCCGCGTCGAGGACCATCGCCGACCACGATCAGGCGGCTCTTCGGGACGCGCGCTTGCATGAACTCGTATGCGCGCAGCAGATCTCCGAGGCCCTTGCGCTTTTCGAGCCGGCCGACGAACAGGATGTTGACGTGGTCGTCGCGAAGGTGTCGGATCGGGGCCAGCCCGGGCTTGAACGCGTTGACGTCGATGCCGTTGGGGATCACCTGCAAGGGAAAGTCGGGAAAGTACTGGTGAAGGAAGTTGCGCGCCGGCTCACTGACCGCGATCCCACTATGCAGGTAGGCGAGGTATGGCTCGAGCCAGCGCCGGCCGTAGTAGTAGCCGATGTTTGAATGGGCGAAGGCGTGGAACGTGCCGACGTTGGTGGTCCTCGACATCTTGAGCATCGTCATCGGCAGCGCCGGCATCAGCGGCTCGTGGAAGTGAAGAACGTCGAAATGCTCTTTCTCCACGATCGCCGCGACCTGGTCGGCAAGATGAAAGCTCAGGGTGATCCGGGCCACCGAATCGTTGACAGGGATCGCGATGGGAGTGCCGATGCGATAGAAGCGCGCGGTGTCGAAATCGACGTCAGCGCGGCTCGAGGGGGCGAAGATGCGCGCTTCGTGGCCGAGCCGGCGCAGCTGCCGCGCCAGGTGGCGAACATGGTCGTTGACCCCGCCGGGCATGGCGAAGTCGTACGGCGAAACGAGGCCGACCCTCATATCAGACCCCGCGTGGCGTCTAGGCCGGATTTACTCCGGCCGTCACCTATGCGTGCCATTCCAAGTGCCTCCCCATCGTGGCCAGGAGAGGGGGGCACGTGGGGGGATCCTGATCCCCCCGCGCCGTTCATTGCGCGCTCATCAAGGTGAACCCGCCCAGATGCGGTGCGGAACGTGCCACTGCTCCGGGTGCCTTCGAATGAAGCCCTCGATGACCTGCAAGAGCTGCTGGGTGACGCGTATCTCGTCTGCCCTCCGGTCGCCGGTGCTTTCCGCGATCACATGTGGGGCCGCCTCGGCCATAAAGGTGTCGTCCGGCAATCGGTAAACGCAGACCGGAAGCAGCGGCGTCCCGGACCTCAACGCGATCGATGCCGTGCCAAGGGGAATCGGCGCCGGCCGGCCGAAGAACGGCATCAGGTGTCCGGTGCCGACGATGTCTCTGTCGATGGCGGTGATCACCAACTCCTTCTCGTGCAGGGCCTGGGTGACCTTGCGGATGCCGCCCACAGTCAGAGTCAAGACGCTGATCCCAAGCCGCGCCCGCGTGTCGCGATACCACTCGAATAGAGCCCTGGGCTCCAGCTCCTCGGCGAAGAAGCTGACCGGCGACAGCGTGGCTGCCCAGATCGCCGAGACGATCTCGTATGAGCCCATGTGACACGAGACGGCCATCACCCCTTTGCCGAGGGCGCGAGCCGCCTCGAGATTCTCCATGCCTTTGACCTTCAAGCGCGGTCGCATGGCCGAGACCTGCGTGCGCGGCAGCATCATCAGGTCGGCGTAGGCCTTCGCGTGGTTGCGGAAGTTGAGCCATGTTGTTCGCCTTAGCTCGCGGTCGCTCAGGTCTGGGCGGGCGACTCGCAGGTTGAACTGAAGCCTGGGCCTTGCCAGCGGTGAGAACCAGAAGGCGAATCGAGCGGCGAAGACTGCGAGCGCATAAGCCCACGATCGCGGCAGTCGCTCCACAATCGACTGTACGGCCTTGAACGCTCGGTAGCGCCACAACTCACCCCTCGTTCTTGAACATGGGCCGGAACGCGTACCACTGGTCAGGGCGAGCCTTGATGAACTCCTCGAACCGGCTGACGACCTTTTGCATCAGGCCCTCTTTGGTTGTACCTGGCGGCCACGAGATCGCTGGGTCGAGGTGCACGTGGTGGCGACCGGGAGAAACCATGTACTGATAGGCCGGAAGCAACGCTGCACCGGTCTTGAGCGCGATCGCGGCCGGGCCACCGGGCACGACGGCCCGGCGTCCGAAGAAGCGGACGTCGACGCCCGGGCCCTGCTCGAGGTCGCAGAGCAGAGCGACAATGCTGTTGGCCTCGAGCGCCTGCGTGATCGATCGGACGGCGGCGCGGCCGAGCATGATCACGTTGAGCCCGAACCGCCTGCGGGTTCGAACGACTGCGTCATTCAGCGAGCCGGGAAATCGTTCAGTCACGGCGGAGATCGGATAGCCGAGAGCGCCCCCGTAAGCGCCGGCCATGTCCCACGAGCCCATGTGCGGGACCGCCATGATTGCGCCCCGGCCGGCGGACAGTGCGGCGTCGAGATTGTCCCGGCCGCCGATAGACATTCGGTTCAAGAGCTCGTCGGGGGTGA
>Ga0207929_1000484_pt1 | contig 10981 bp, 7 predicted proteins | sample NGESurdeep072012_FD_184466 | JGI IMG/M metagenome (GOLD analysis project Ga0207929, IMG submission 184466) | Arctic peat soil microbial communities from Barrow, Alaska - NGEE Surface sample 53-1 deep-072012 (SPAdes) | ecosystem: Environmental > Terrestrial > Soil > Wetlands > Peat ... | reverse complement strand
GAGATCGTCGAACTCGGCAATGAGCCACCGCTGTCGGTCGACGGCGGCACCAGCGGGTTTGTCGATCGCCGCCGCGTTTCGGTCCAGTGGTTCGCCGGCACGATACTGACCGCGCTGTGCGGCGCTGCTCTGATGGGCGGCGCCGTTTTCACATCGCTCGACGGCGAAACCAATTTTGCGTCGCTGCCGGAACGTGTCGAGGTGGCGCTCCGCGGCGCGTTCAGCCTCGGCGCGGACCGGCTCAGCGCCTCGCACAAGAGCGACCGGCTACCGACCGCGGAAGAGCCGTCCTTCGCCCGCCAAGTGATCCGTGTTTCCACCATGACGCGGGTCGGCAATCACGAGGTGGTGCGCGTGCGGCCGTTCGTTCGCCTCGCCGGCAATCTCTCGCTCGCGGTTTCCGACCTCTCCGCCAGCATCCCGCCGTTCAACCCGCAACGCCTGCTGGCCGAGTCCGCACCCGGTGGCGCCACCGCCGCGGCCAACGACGCGCCGGCGGCGGAGCCCGATGCCGAAGTTGCCTTCGTGATGCGCGATATGGCGCCGATCTTGCCGAAACTCAAAATCGCGGTCCTTACGCCGAATGACGAGGTCGTGGACCGCGTGCGCGAAGCTGCCGAATGGAGCGAGAAGGCTTCCAAAAATCTTCCCATTGAAGCCAATATCACCGGCATCAAGCTCGCCTACGCCGGCCAGGCCGCGCCCGACCCTTACGCCGGCTTCGAAGCGCGCATCGTGCCCGAGAACATCACGCTGCTGCCGAAAACCACCAACGAAACCACCGGCGGCAATCCTTTCAACGAACGGGTGATCTTGGCCAAGAAGGGCGAGACGGTCAGCACCATCTTGCGCGATCAGGGTGCCGCGCCGGAAGCGATCGCCGCGATTGTCAATGTGCTCGGACCGCGCGGCCGCGACGGCGGCATCAAAGAAGGCCAGAAGCTGCGCATTCTGATGGCGCAGACCCCCGGCGGAAACGGCCTGGAGCCGATCCGCGTCATCCTCGCCAACGACACCTCGGTCGAAGCCGTGGTGGCGCTGTCCGATACCGGCAAATACGTACCGGTCGACGTCAAGAGCGTCGGCAGCGATGTCGCGGACAACGCCCAGGAGACCGACGACACCGACACCGCGGGCGTGACGCTCTATCAAAGCGTCTATGAGACCGCGCTACGCAACCAGATTCCAAAGCCGATCATCGAAGACCTGATCCGCATCTATTCTTACGACGTCGATTTCCAGCGCAAAGTGCAGCCCGGCGATTCTTTCGAGGTGCTCTACGCCGGCGAAGACGAGACGCCGCTGGCCGACAGCCGCAACGAGGTGCTGTTCGCCGCGCTCACCGTCGGGGGCGAGGCGAAGAAGTTCTACCGCTTCCAGTCGACCGACGACGGTATCGTCGATTACTACGACGAGAGTGGTAAGAGCGCGAAGAAATTCCTGGTGCGCAAGCCGGTCGCAATGGGCATCATGCGCTCCGGTTTCGGCATCCGTAACCACCCGATCCTCGGCTACACCAAGATGCATACCGGCGTCGATTGGGCGGCGCCGACCGGCACGCCGATCTACGCGTCCGGCAATGGCACGGTCGAGAAGGCGGGCTGGGAGTCCGGCTACGGCAAATACATCCGCGTCCGCCACACCAACGGCTACGAGACCGCCTACGGCCACATGAGCGCGTTCGCGCGCGGCATCGACGAAGGCGCGCGCGTGCGGCAAGGCCAGGTGATCGGCTTCGTCGGCTCCACCGGGCTGTCGACCGGCTCCCACCTGCACTACGAAATTCTGGTCAACGGCCGCTTCGTCGATCCGATGCGCATCAAGCTGCCGCGCGGCCGCGTGCTGGAAGGCCCGCTGCTGGCGAGCTTCGAGCAGGAGCGCGAACGGCTCGACGGCATCATGGCGCGCAAGCCCGCGCGCGTAGCCTCGAGCGCGCCGGCGATACGCTAACAACCGATCATCCCCGCGAAAGCGGGGACCCAGTTCTCCTTGCTTCGTAGCCATGGATTCCCGCTTACGCGGGAACGAGCGGAATCTGGTTTACGCCGCCTGCGCCAGCTTGCCGTTGAAGGTGAGGCCCTGCTTGCCGGAGGAGACGGTGACCTTCTCGCCGTCCTTGATGGTGCCGGCGAGGATCATCTCGGCGAGCGGGTCCTGCACCGCCTTCTGAATTACGCGCTTCAAAGGCCGCGCGCCGTAAGCAGGATCCCAGCCCTTGTCGGCCAGCCATTCGCGCGCGCCGGCATCGAGCGTGATGGTGATCTTGCGGTCGTCCAACAGCTTCTGCAGCCGCGTCATCTGGATGTCGACGATGCGGGTCATTTCCGACTTCTTGAGCCGGTGGAACAGGATGATCTCGTCGATACGGTTGAGGAATTCAGGCCGGAACGCCGCGCGCACCACGGTCATGACCTGATCCCTGACCGCATCGGTGTCCTCGCCTTCCGGCTGATTGACCAGGAAGTCGGCGCCGAGGTTCGAGGTCATCACGATCAAGGTATTGCGGAAGTCGACGGTGTGGCCCTGCCCGTCCGTGAGCCGGCCGTCGTCGAGCACCTGCAGCAGCACGTTGAACACGTCCGGATGCGCCTTCTCGATCTCGTCGAACAGGATCACCTGATAGGGCCGCCGCCGCACCGCCTCGGTGAGCGCGCCGCCTTCCTCGTAGCCGACATAGCCCGGAGGCGCGCCGATCAGGCGCGCGACCGAATGCTTCTCCATGTACTCGGACATGTCGATGCGGATCAGCGCGTTCTCGTCGTCGAACAGGTAGGCCGCCAGCGCCTTGGTCAGTTCGGTCTTGCCGACGCCGGTGGGGCCTAAGAACATGAACGAGCCGATCGGCCGATTCGCGTCCTGCAAGCCCGCGCGCGCGCGCCGCACCGCGGTCGAAACCGCCTGCACCGCTTCCTTCTGGCCGATGACGCGCTTGGCGAGTTCGCCCTCCATGCGCAGCAGCTTGTCCTTCTCGCCTTCCAGCATGCGGTCGACCGGCACGCCGGTCCAGCGCGAGACCACGCCGGCGACGTGATCGGCGGTCACGGTCTCCTCGACCATGGCGCCGCGCTTGGCGTCGGTTGCCTCGTTGTCCTTGAGCTTCTTCTCCAGCTCCGGGATGCGGCCATAGGCCAATTCGCCGGCGCGCTGGTATTCGCCGCGGCGCTGCGCGTTGGCCAACTCGGCACGCAACTGGTCGAGCTCGGTCTTGAGCTTTTGCGCGTCCGACAGTTTTTCCTTTTCCGCCTTCCAGCGGCCGGTGATGTCGGCGGATCGCTTCTCCAGCGTCTTCAATTCGCTTTCGAGATTCTTCAGCCGGTCCTTGGAGCCTGGATCGCTCTCTTTCTTGAGCGCCTCTTGCTCGATCTTCAAGCGCACGATTTCGCGGTCGATTGAATCGAGTTCTTCCGGCTTGGAATCGACCTGCATTTTCAGCCGCGCCGCGGCCTCGTCGATCAGATCGATCGCCTTGTCGGGTAGGAACCGGTCGGTGATGTAGCGGTTCGACAGAGTTGCGGCGGCGACGATTGCCGAGTCGCTGATGCGCACGCCGTGGTGCTGCTCGTATTTGTCTTTCAGGCCGCGCAGGATCGAGATGGTGTCCTCGACCGTCGGCTCGGAAACGAATACCGGCTGGAAGCGCCGCGCCAGCGCGGCGTCCTTCTCGACGTGCTTCTTATATTCGTCGAGCGTGGTGGCGCCGATGCAATGCAGCTCGCCGCGCGCCAGCGCCGGCTTGAGCAGGTTGGAGGCGTCCATGGCGCCGTCGGCCTTGCCGGCGCCGATCAGCGTGTGCATCTCGTCGATGAACAACACGATGCCACCATCCGAGGACGTGACCTCGTTGAGCACGGCCTTGAGCCGCTCCTCGAATTCGCCGCGATATTTGGCGCCTGCGATCAGCGCGCCGAGGTCGAGCGCCAGCAGCTTCTTGTCCTGCAGGCTCTCCGGCACGTCGCCGTTGACGATGCGCAGCGCGAGGCCTTCGACGATCGCGGTCTTGCCGACGCCGGGCTCGCCGATCAGCACCGGATTGTTCTTGGTCCGGCGCGACAGAACTTGAATGGTCCGGCGAATTTCCTCGTCGCGGCCGATGACCGGATCGAGCTTGCCCTCGCGCGCCGCCTGCGTCAGGTCGCGGGCGTATTTCTTCAGCGCGTCGTAGGCGTTTTCGGCCGACGCCGAGTCCGCCGTGCGGCCCTTGCGCAGCGCTTCGATCGCGGCATTGAGCGCCTGCGGCGTCACGCCGGCGCCTTTAAGAATCTTGCCCGCCTCGCTGTCCTTCTCCAGCGCGAGCGCGAGCAGCATGCGTTCGACGGTGACGAAACTGTCGCCGGCCTTCTCACCGGCCTTGGTGGCGGTGTCGAAAACGCGGGCCAGCGCGGGGTCGAGGTAAATTTGCCCGGCGCCGCCGCCGCTGACCTTCGGCCGTTTCGCGAGCGCGGCCTCGACTGCCTTCAAAGCCTGACGGGAATTGCCGCCGGAGCGGTCGATCAGGCCTGCCGCCAGCCCTTCCGGGTCGTCGAGCAGTACCTTGAGCAAATGTTCGGGGGCGAATTGCTGATGATCCTCGCGCTGGGCCAGAGATTGGGCGGATTCCACAAACCCGCGGGCGCGGTCGGTGTATTTCTCGAAATTCATCGGTCAACTCCCTCGGCCCATTGCGGCGCCGGACGTATTCTTTTGAGCATGATCTTATCCGAAAACTGGTTCCCACTTTTCGGGATCATGCTCGAGCAGGTCCCCGAAGGCGGCCCGTCCCGGCATTATGTGGGTGTCATTATTCCAGTTTGAAGAGCCCTTCCGCTTGATATAGGTCAGCCAAGTTAACCGCCGCGGGCCGCCTGGAAAGTGCCAAAAACCGATGCCAAACCAAGCCCGCATAGATGCCATCTACCGCTACCCGGTGAAGGGGCTTTCGCCCCAGCGGCTGGCGCGGGCCGCGCTGTCGCCGGGAGCTACGTTGCCGGCCGACCGGCTTTACGCCATCGAGAACGGCCCCAGCGGCTTCGACCCGGCGCGGCCCGCCCATTTTCCCAAGCAGCGCTTCCTGATGCTGATGCGCAATGAGCGGCTGGCCACATTGCGCACGGACTATGACGAAGCGAGCCATACCCTCACGATCCAGTGGGAAGGCCGGCAGGCCGCGCGCGGCGACTTGCGCAGCAAGGAGGGCCGGCTGGCGATCGAGGCATTCTTCCGCCGCTTCATGCCTGCCGAATTGCACGGGCCGCCGAAAGTGCTGTTCGGCGAGGGCCACAGCTTCTCCGACGTGGCCAAGAAAGTCGTCTCCATCATCAACCTCGCCTCGGTGGCGGCGGTCGAAAATGCCGCCGGCGCGGCAGTGGACCCCTTGCGCTTTCGCGGCAATCTCCATGTCACCGGCTGGCCGGCCTGGCACGAGTTCGATCTGCTCGGCCGTGAACTGACGATCGGCAATGCCCGGCTCAAAGTGGACAAACGTATCCAGCGTTGCGCGGCCACCGAAGTCGACCCCGGCATCGGCATCCGGGATTTGCCGATTCCCCGCACGCTGATGGATCATTTCGGCCACGCCGACTGCGGCGTTTATGCCGAAGTCATCGCCGGCGGCGAGATCGCTGACGGCGACCCCATAACGGAAACGGCCGGCGGATAAGGCCGGCCGCTTCGCATTTTCTATAGCCGTCGGAATTCGATCAGCCGCCGGGCACCACGTAAGCCGCGATGCGGCTGCGCGGATAAACCGATTCCGCCGTGGTGTGATTGTGATTGCCGGAAATGATGATCGGATTGCCGTTGGCGTCGATGCCGCTGACCACGCCGACATGGCCGCCGCCACGGCGGCCCATCACGGCAATAGCGCCAACCTGCGGCCCGCTGATGCGGGTGCCGTAATGCGAATATCTCATAGCGAGGTTGCCGCCGCCGGGATGGCCGGTGCGCTTGAGCACAAAGTCCATAAAGGCGCCGCACCACAGGCGGCCGCGCCCGGTCGGGTTGGTGCCGATATATTTGCGCGCCTCCTCAACCAGGGAATTAGAGGTGGCGCCGCCATAGGCGGAGTTCGCATGCGACTGCGCCTGGGCGCGAGCGTCGGCCAACGACCGGCGGCCGTGACGGCGGCTGCCGCCGGTGGCGGTGTCGCCCGATTGGACCGCATAGGACGGATAACGCATGTCGCGATCGGCGACGTCTTTCCGCGAGGCCAGCCGACCCTGGGCGACCGGCCCGATAGCGTGCCGATAGTGCTGACGGTGGTGGTGATGGGCGGGTCTCGCGAAGGCCGGCGTCGCAAAAGCCACGACCGCCGCCGAGCACAACAAAATCGCCACCCGATTTTGAATTAGTTTCATTCGGTCTAGTCCCCTTGTCATCAAAGCAATGCACCCGGTCCAGACAGGATCGCGATCGCGCACCGGGGCATAAACGCCGTTCGGATGTGGCAAGAACGTGATCATCCAAAGGTCATTTGGTGGTCTGCATGGCAGGTATTACCAACAAAATCCTGCGATGAAGAATTTATACGATACATTTTCTGAATATACTTCAATGAAATATTTAATACAGAAAATTACAACATATATACTATACGCCAAAGTCATTGTGCAGCTGCAGCAAAGTTAAAATTGCAGCGCGGCAATTAACCAGTGCTTGACGACGATGGCTCGGCCAGGCTCAGCCCTTGCGGCTGAGCAGAAAAACGGCCTGTTCGCCGAACAGATTCCAGAACCACCACGGCGCGTTCAGCCGCAACGGCGAACCCCAGGCGTTGAGCGCTACCGCCTTTTCCATCTTCACCCCGGTCGCCTCGCAGAGCTGGCGGAAATCCTTGATCGTGCAGTGGTGGATGTTGGGGGTGTCGTACCAGCTGTAAGGCAGGATATCGGTCTGCGGCATATGGCCGGCGAACAGCAGCTGGAGCCGCACCTGCCAGTGGCCGAAATTCGGAAACGAAACGACCGCGCGCCGGCCGATGCGCAGCATGTGTTCGAGCACCACGCGCGGGTGACGCGTCGCCTGCAGCGTCTGCGACAGGATCACGTAGTCGAAGGCATCGTCCGGATAGTCGGCAAGATCGGTGTCGGCGTCGCCCTGGATCACGGCCAGCCCCTTGGCTACGCACTCGTTGACCCCCTCGCGCGAGAGTTCGATGCCGCGCCCGTCGACATCACGGCTGTCGCCGAGCAGCCGCAACAGTTCGCCGTCGCCGCAGCCGACGTCCAGCACCTTGGCGCCGCGGTCGATCATCTCGGCCATCAGCACCAGATCGACGCGGGCGTCGCCGGGCGTGCGCATAATATTGGAAACGGTCAGATTACTCATCGCGTCAACTCTTGGCCGCAATGTTTTGGCGAGCAAGCCCGCGCGCATTGCCGGCGCCGTCGAGGAAGCCGCGCACGATGGCAAACAACTCCGGCTCGTCGAGGAGGAAGGCGTCATGGCCCTTGTCGGTAACGATTTCGGCGAATGAGACGCGCGCGCTGGAGGCGTTGAGCGCATGCACGATCGCGCGCGACTCCGACGTCGGGAACAGCCAATCGCTGGTGAAGGAAATCACGCAAAAGCGCGTCGGCGTGCCCTTGAAGGCATTGGCCAGCACGCCGCCGCAATCGGCCGCGAGATCGAAATAATCCATGGCGCGCGTGAGATAGAGATAGGAATTGGCGTCGAAACGCTCGACGAAAGAAATGCCCTGATGGCGCAGATAGGATTCGACCTCGAAATCCGCGTCGAAGGAGAAGGTCGGATTCTCGCGGTCCTGGAACTTGCGGCCGAATTTCCGGTGCAGCGCGGCGTCCGACAAATACGTGATATGCGCGCCCATGCGCGCGACCGAGAGGCCGCGGCGCGGAAAAGTGCTTTCCAATTGATAGCGGCCACGGCGCCATTCCGGATCAGCCATGATCGCCTGGCGGCCGACCTCGTGGAACGCGATGTTCTGCGCGGAATGGCGGGTGGCGCAGGCAATCGGCAGCACCGAGAACACTCGGTTCGGGTAGCTTGCCGCCCATTGCAGCACCTGCATGCCGCCCATCGATCCGCCCGCCACCGAGAACAGCGTCTCGATGCCGAGATGATCGAGCAGCATGGCCTGCGCGCGCACCATGTCACGGACGGTGACGACGGGAAATTCCAGACCCCAAGGCTTGCCGGTCTTCGGATTGGTCGAGGCAGGCCCGGTCGTCCCCATGCAGCCGCCCACCACGTTCGGGCAGATCACGAAATAGCGCTCGGTGTCGATCGGCTTGCCGGGCCCGACCATGGTTTCCCACCAGCCGCCTTTGCCGGTAACCGGATGGTCGCTTGCCACGTGCTGGTCGCCGGTGAGCGCGTGACACACCAGCACGGCATTGCTGCGCGCGACATTGAGGGTGCCGTAGGTCTTGTAGGCGATCTGGAACGGCGACAGCTCGACGCCGGCGTCGAGCTTGAGCGGCTTGTCGGGCCCGAAGCGAACGACGAGCGAGTCGCGCGGATCGTCCGCCTCGCGCGGAGCCTCTGCCGCTTCACGCGGGCTCGTCAGATTGGCCTCGACCATGTCGCCTAGCGCTCCCGGCGCACCGCAATCTTAGGACATTATCCCGGATTGCGGGCCGTTTAACTGTCAATCTGACACCTTACTGTCAACGATTTCTTTGATTTCAAGGCTTTATTGATTTCAGGACTTGGGCCTCCTATCAATGCCGCCATGGCGAAGCCACCCCAACCACCCGCGCAAGCACCCGCACTGGACGATCTGCGCAAGGAGATCGACCGGATCGACGAGGCGATGCACCAGCTCCTGATGGAGCGCGGCGAGATCATCGACCGGCTGATCTCGGTCAAGCGCAGCCAGGAGACCGGCTCGGCGTTTCGCCCGGCGCGCGAGGCCGAAATGATGCGCCGGCTGGTCAAAAGGCACAAAGGCATCCTGCCACTCGACACCGCCGAGAGCATCTGGCGCGTCATCATCTCGACCTTCACCTACGTGCAATCGCCGTTTTCCGTGCACGCCGACCTTTCGGCGGGCGACGCCTTGATGCGGGATTCCGCGCGTTTTCATTTCGGCTTCACGGTGCCGTTCGTGGCCCATATGGGCGCCTCCGCCGTGGTGGCGGCTGTGTCGACCTCGAAGGGCGATCTCGGCCTGGTGCCCGCCTTCGCCGTGCCGGCGGCCGGCGCCTGGTGGAGCGCGCTCGAATTCGACGCCGCGCCCAAGATTATCGCGCGCCTGCCCTTCGTCGAGCGCGCCGACCACCCCGCCGCCTTGCCGGTTTTCGTGCTCTCCCGGGTCGCCGCCGACGCCATGGCGACGGACGCGCCGGTGTGGAGCGTGCGCGTGTCCGGCTGGGGCGCGGGCGCCGCGCAGGCGCTGTCGGCGCTAGCCGATTTCATCGCCGTGCCCGACCGCGCCTTCGACGGCGCCGCCTTACTGATCACGCTGCCGAAGGGCCCGACCCTGGAAACGATCAGCGCGGCCTTGGTTAAGGCCGGGGCCACGGTTCGTTCGGCGGCCCTCGTCGGAAGCCACGCGACCCGCTATACGGTTGCCGCCGACAAGACCTGATTGCTCGGACAAAGCTAATGACCGCGACCAAACCGCAACCGCGCCCCGGCGTGCTCGATATCGCCCCCTACATCCCGGGCAAGAGCACGGCGCCGGGCGTCGCCAAAGTGTTCAAGCTCTCCTCCAACGAGACGCCGCTGGGGCCGGGCGAGAGCACGATTGCCGCCTATCGCAAGGTGGCCGAGCACCTCGAGGATTATCCGGACGGCTCGGCCGCGGGCTTGCGCGAGGCAATCGGCGATGTCTTCGGACTGGATCCGGCGCGCATCGTCTGCGGCGCCGGCTCCGACGATCTGCTCAATTTGATCGCGCGCGCCTACCTCACCGACGGCGACGAGGCGATCCACACCACGCACGGCTTTCTCGTCTATCCGATCGCGACCTTGGGCACCGGCGCCAAGCCGGTCGTCGCGCCGGAGACGAATTTCACCGCCGACGTCGACGCGATCCTCAAGCGCGTGTCGCCACGCACCAAGGTCGTGTTCCTGGCCAACCCGAACAATCCGACCGGGACCTACATTCCGTTCGACGAGGTCAAGCGCCTGCACCAGGGCTTGCCGCCGCGGGTGCTGCTGGTGCTGGACGCGGCTTATGCCGAATACGTGCAACGCAACGACTACGAATCCGGCATCGAGCTGGTGGCGACATCGGAAAACGTCGTGATGTGCCGTACCTTCTCGAAGATCTACGGGCTGGCCGCGCTGCGCCTCGGCTGGATGTACGGCCCGGCGCATGTGGTCGACGCGATCAACCGCATCCGCGGGCCGTTCAACGTCAACGCACCGGCGATCGCCGCCGGCATCGCGGCGATCCGCGACACCGCCCATGTCGAGCGCTCGCGCGAGCACAATTCGCGCTGGCTCGCCTGGCTCACGGAAGAAATCGGCAAGCTTGGCTTGCCGGTGACGCCGAGCGTGGCGAATTTCGTGCTAATCCATTTTCCGGAGACCAAAGGCCGCACCGCGGCCGAGGCCGATGCGTTCCTGAGCAAGCGCGGCCTGATCCTGCGCCAGGTTACCGCCTACAAGCTGCCGAACGCCTTGCGCATGAGCGTCGGCAGTGAGGAAGCTAACCGGCTGGTGGTGAAGGCGCTGGCGGAATTCCTGGGAAAAGCGGCGTGAGCAAACCGGCGCCTCTGTTCAACCGCCTGGCGCTGATTGGCGTCGGCCTGATCGGCTCCTCGATCGCGCGTGCAGCGCGTGCCCAAGGTGCGGTGCGTTCGATCGTCGCCACCGCACGGTCGCCGGCGACGCGCAAACGCGTCGCCGAACTCGGGCTCGCCGATCAAGTGGTGGAAAGCAACGCCGCCGCCGTCGAAGGCGCCGATCTCGTGATCGTCTGCGTTCCGGTCGGCGCCTGCGGCGCGGTGGCCAAAGAGATCGGCCCGCATCTCGCTGCCGGCGTAACCGTGTCCGACGTCGGCTCGGTCAAGGGCTCGATCATTCGCGACATGGG
>Ga0207929_1000482_pt1 | contig 11008 bp, 7 predicted proteins | sample NGESurdeep072012_FD_184466 | JGI IMG/M metagenome (GOLD analysis project Ga0207929, IMG submission 184466) | Arctic peat soil microbial communities from Barrow, Alaska - NGEE Surface sample 53-1 deep-072012 (SPAdes) | ecosystem: Environmental > Terrestrial > Soil > Wetlands > Peat ... | reverse complement strand
GAGAAGGATGCCAACGAGGGCGGAGGCGTCACCAGCGCATTAATCGATCAATCACCGCCCGAGGCGATAGGTCGCCTTCACGAGACAGGCTTCGGTTGGAGCTCGCCTCCGTAAGATTGTCCCAATCGACCCACGGTCTCGCGCGCATCGCCGCAGAATGCGGATACGGATCGCCGGAGGTGCTGCGACGGACAATGCGACGAGTGCTAAACGTTACGCCGCGTGCCTATCGGGCGCGATTCGGATCGAAAGGATCAGAATCGTAGTGAAGCTCGGAACCAGCAGCCAGCAACCGTGACCCGGACGCCTCGACCGCCGCGGCATCGCACGGTTTCTGCAATGTTCAATGACGACATTCCACCTTTCGTAATCTCTCTGTAATCTTGGCCCTGCAGTTGTCGAACGCGGCCGTGTCCGAGTGTTGCAAACCATGAACAAGTTGCTTGCGCTGATATGCATCAGTGCCTCGACCGCTTGCGGCGACCAGACCCAGGCCGGTGCGCGCCATGTGGCGGCCGGAGGGTCCCACGCTCGAAGCAGCGTGAACATCTACGCGAATACGGGCGCGAACGCGCTCGCACCGGAAGCAGCTCGCGCCCTCCCGATGGTCTACGTGCCGAACTCGCGCTCCGGCACCGTGAGCGTCATCGACCCCCACACCTATCAGGTGGTTCGCACCTTCGCGACCGGGAAAGTACCGCAGCACGTCGTGCCTTCGTACGACCTGACGACTCTGTGGGTCGCCAACAACTCGAGCGGTACTCTCACGCCCATCGATCCAACTACGGGCATCGCTGGAAAGCCGGTCCGCGTGGACGATCCGTACAACCTCTACTTCACTCCGGACGGCAAGTACGCGATGGTAATTGCAGAAGCGCGCCGACGAATTGATTTTCGCGACCCGCACACGATGACACTCGTGCAGTCTCTGCGCGTAGCGTGCAAGGGGCTCGACCACGTGGAGTTTACGGCCGACAACGCCTACGCAATCGCGACGTGTGAGTTCTCGGGCCAGGTGGTGAAGATCGACCTCGCGACACGCTCCGTAACGGGATACCTGACGCTCGACCCCGCTTCGTGGAGCAATATCGTCCCACCACCAATCGGCCGCCTTTTTGGCCGCGGGAAACATCGAACGACGGGCATGGCCGCGCTCATGCGAGTGCCCTCGATGCCGCAGGACATACGCTCCTCAGCCGACGGCTCGAAGTTCTACGTCGCGGACATGAAGAAGAACGGAGTCTACGTCGTGGATCCGGTGAAATTCGAGCGAGTCGATTTCATTCCCACCGGCGTCGGTACTCACGGAATCTTCCCGAGTCGGGACGGCAAGTATCTCTACGTAACGAACCGCGGCTGGACCACGCTCGCCGCCGGTCGTCACGGTCCTGGATCTATCTCGGTTCTCGATCCGGCGACCGACAGTGTTGTCGCCAATTGGCCGATTCCGGGCGGCGGCAGTCCCGACATGGGCAACGTCACGGCCGACGGCAAAGAGCTCTGGGTCTCGGGCCGCTACGACGACGAGGTTTACGTCTTCGACACCCAAACGGGGAAGCTGACTCATCGCATTCCTGTCGGACGCGAGCCACACGGCCTCGCTGTCTGGCCGCAGCCCGGCCGCTACTCATTGGGCCACACGGGTAACATGCGATGATGGCGTTCAGAGTTCTTCTTGCGCTCTCGATCTGCGTAGCATCGCTCGGCGCCCAGCAGTCTGTCTACATCGAAGATCTAACCTGGCCGGAAGTGCAGCATGCGATCGCAGCGGGTAAGACGAGCGCGATCATCTACGCCGGCAGCACCGAGCAGAACGGTCCGCACATGGCGATCGGCAAACACAACTTCATTGCGCGTTGGGTCGCGGGCGCGATAGCGATCAAGCTGGGCAATGCGCTGGTTTATCCAACGCTGCCGTTTGCCATCACGGGCGATCTCACTCAGAAGACGGGACATATGAGATTCCCGGGCTCCGTGTCGTTGAGCGCTCAGGCATTCCGAAGTGTGGTGCACGACATCGCGATGAGTGCGGCGGACGCGGGATTCAGGAACGTCTTCCTGATGGGGGACCATGGGGACGGCCAAACCGAGCTGGCGGCTGTTGCGAAGGAGCTCGACGGGCAGTGGAAGGCGCGCGGCGTCCGCGTGTTCTATGTGGGTGACGTGTACTTCAAGGAGAAAGCGCAGGCTCGGTCATACGCCGCGTCTCACGGGCTGCCCATCACGGATGTGCATGCGGGATTCGACGACACGTCGGAGCTGATGGCGCTCGACGGCCAGCATCGCTTGGTCCGGTCAGACAAGTTGGCCGCGAGCACAGGGGCGCGAACCGCGATCACGGGAGTCGACGGTGATCCAACCAGATCCTCGCCCGCGCTCGGCGATATTTTCCTTAAATACAAAATCGACGACGCAGTGACTCAGATCCGGCAGCTGTTGGCCGCGCGCTAGGTTTTCTTAAGCTGCCTCTGCCGGTGGAGGGATCACCACCGCGTCCGGCGTTGTACTCGCCGGCACGCCGGTGAGTGACTCGATGAGAGCGAAGAGCTGCTTGGGGTTTATTGGTTTCGATAGATACTCGTCCATGCCGGCCCCCAGGCAGATCTCTCGATCGCCTTTCATCGCGTGTGCCGTCAGCGCGATGATCGGCACGTGAGTGCCTGTTACCGCCTCGAGTTTCCGGATGGCTGCCGTCGCCTCCAAACCATCCATCTCCGGCATCTGCACATCCATCAACACGATGTCGAACACATCCTCCGTCACCGCGGCGACCGCTTCGCGACCGTTAACAGCGGTGACTATCGTGTGACCGCGCTTCCTGAGCAGGGACGTCACGAGCAGCCGGTTCACGGCGTTGTCTTCCGCAACGAGGATGCGCAACGATCGATGCGCTTCGTTGAGGCTATGCCGCGTCACGACGACCGGGTGACCGCGCGGGCGGTCGTTGGCCGCGAGCACAGATAGTATTGCCTCGAGCAGCAACGACTGACGGACAGGCTTGGTGAGGTAGGAAGCGACCCCGAGCTCTCTGCACCGAACGCCGTCACCCTGATTGCCGACGGACGAGAGCATCATGATCATGGTTGTGGCCAGCTCCGGCCGCGCCTTGATGCGCCCCGCCAACCCGAATCCGTCCAGATCGGGCATCTGGAAATCTATGATCGCCAATGGAAATGGTTTGCCGGCGGCGAGTGCGCGCTCGAGCGCGGCGATCGCCGCCAAGCCTCCATCAACCAGGGTCGGTCGCATTCCCCAGACGGTGAGGATCTCCTCCAGAATTCGCCGATTCGTGGCGTTGTCGTCAACCACCAGGACATCGAGCCCCTGCAGGTCCTTGAGCCCGCCAGACGGCGTCGGGATTGGCAACACGGCTCGGATCTCGAACGGCAGAGTGACATAAACCTGGGTACCGCGGTCGGGTTCGCTCTCAATCCGGATTGCTCCGCCCATCAACTCGGCGAGGCGCGCGGAGATGGTGAGGCCGAGGCCCGTTCCTCCAAATCGACGTGTTGTCGATCCGTCTCCTTGCACAAAGGCGTCGAAGATCGTCGCGTGTTGCTCTTTTGCTATGCCGATGCCCGTATCGCTCACGCTCAAGGTTACAGACACCCTCTCACCCTCGACGCGTTCGCAGTCCACGCGAACGACCACTTCGCCTGTCTCGGTGAATTTCACCGCGTTGCCGATCAGATTGACCAGAATTTGACGGAGACGCGAAGGATCGCCGCCGAGCACGGCAGGAATGTCGGGAGAAATCTGGCAGGCCAGCTCCAATCCCTTGGCATGGGCTCGCGGCGCGAGCGCGCGTAGAGTATCCGCAATGGCGTAGCGCAGATCGAAATCGATGGTGTCGATCTCGAGCTTACGTGCCTCGATCTTGGAGAAGTCGAGGATGTCGTTGATGATCCCGAGCAGCGCATCGCTGGACGACCGAACCGTCTCGAGGTACTCGCGCTGCTCCGCCGTCACGTCTGTTCCCAGAACGAGCTCGGTCATGCCGATGATGCCGTTCATCGGAGTGCGGATCTCGTGGCTCATGTTCGCCAGGAACTCGCTCTTTGCCTGACTCGCCGCCTCCGCTGCATCGCGCCCCTGCCGCGCCTCGGCGGCCTCGCGAAGCGCGTGCTCCGTCGCCGCCTGTTCTGCCTGGAGGCGCATCAGCTTCTTGCGCATGTCGATGAAGCTCTCCTGCAGCTCGCCGACCTCACCACCGCCGATGCGACGAATCTCCGTCTTGAAATTGCCCGAGCCGATTTCATGCGCGACACGCGTGAGAAACGCGACCGGACGAATGAGAAAACGGGAGAGCATGAGGGGGGCGGCGAAAACGAACACAAGTACAAACAGGGTGAAGATCACGAGGCCGATGTTGAGCATCATCGCGCGCGACCTGATCCGCTCGAGACCGGTGTTGAAGACAGCATTCTGCCGCAGCGCCAGTGCCTCCAGCCGCGGAAAGACCGTTCCATCGATGAACGTGTCCAGCGGGCCGCTGAGAACGGCGGCAGCGGCTGCGCGATGATTGGAGAGAAGCAATGACTCGACGGAGTCGGAGAGCAGCAATGCACGCTCCATCCTGGGCCGGAAGGCGAGCAAATCGAGCCGGCTCGAATCGCCACGAGACTCGACGATCAGTCTGTCCAGCGCAGCGCGCACCACGGCCACCAGTTCCGCGTGACGATGGCCATCGCCTTCGGCAATCCCCGCCACACGATTGTCGAGACGGGTGAGCAGCAGCTGAAAGGCGCGCGTGAGTCTCATCTCGCTTCCGAGCTGCGCCAGGGCACCCTTCAGGCTGTCGACCAGGACGCGCGCCGAGCCCAGGGTGACGCGGTTGATCATCTCATCCGCTCCCAGCGAGTTGGCGATTTGCTCGAGGTCAGCCTGTTCGGCGTTGAACCGGGCCAGGAGCTCGCCCGCGATCAACTCCTCGTTGATGCGCTCGATCTCGATCCGAACAACATTGGCCTCACGATATCTCTTCGCTCGCGACCATTTCTGCGCGGCGTTCTCGGCGACGCGCAGCGTGTCGATCAGCGCCCGAAGCGCCTTGGGGTCGTTAGCGCTGTGAGCAGTGCCGAATTCCGAGCGATCCTGTGCGAGGCTCGCCATGCTGCTGACGAAAGCGCTGTCCGTAAAGCTGCGCCCGGCGGCGAGCTCTGTTTGTGTCTCCCGCGCTTCCGCCTCTCCGGTGGCGGAAATGGGGAGGAGCGATGCGGCAATTTCGCGGCTTTCGCCGGCAAGCGCGACAATGAGGCGCTCCAACCCGGCAATCGAGTTCCCATCGCGCTGTAAGTGCCCCAACTCCTGAACCCGCTCGCGCGTGGCCCACACCGCCCCACCGAGCAGCACGATCAGACTGCCGAGTAATGGCAAGGCCAGCAGGAAAAACCAGGTCCGCAGCCGCACGTTCGAGAAAGGCGCGGTTTTCTGGGCCTTTTCTTCGGGTCGTTTTGTCAGGTGGTGATGCCGTGTTGTCAGGCGTCGCCAGAAGCGCCGGAGAGAGGGGCAGAGAGCTGCCGCCGAGCATCTGGTGCGGTAGCGCTCAGTTACTAGCTACACGACCACTCGGGTACTAAGCAACACTCTGCACGCCCGAGGCCACGCCCGATATCTCCCAACTACAAACTGAACGTGATCCGAGATCTCAAACCCCAAAAGAACGTGATCCGAGATCTCAGAAGCGTAGATACCAGGTTGTGGTAACTACGCTGCGACATATCTGAATGGCGTTATGGCACAGGCGGTCGGTTGTAACAGGATACGCGTGAGATATGGTCGGAGCGCGGTGACTACCTACTGAGATCTATTCCTCTCAGATCTCGGATCCCGTTCCGTTCAGTTTTCAGATCTCGGATCCCGTTCAGTTCAGTTTTCAGATCCCATCCAGCGATGACTCATGTCCCTCGCACATTTGTGTTGTCGGCGGGTGACTTTGTCGCGCCAATGTCGTCAAGATGTCATGCGAGTCCCACCTGGCCTGCTCGTTGGCCTATCTCGCAAACGTAAAAAACACACCTTGGCCCTGGAGGCCAAATGAAGTTCAATGCACTCGTAGGTGCGATTGCAGGCATAGCGATTTGTACGACAGGAGCCGCTGCGCAGTTATGTCAGGGGGATCTGTCGTTCCGCGGGAGCCCGAAACATGTCGGGGCTGCTCTCGGGATGAGCAACAACTCGACCTCCTTCGGTGGCGGCCTGACGGTCGGTCACTCGAAGGGCTGGTACGGCGGTGGTTCGCTCGGAATGGCGAGCTACAATAACATCAGCGCCCACAGTGTCGGGCTCGGCGGCGGCATCGGGTACTCGATGCCGATGGCGAAGAACAGCAAGTGGGCGATGTGCCCCGGCGCCTCGCTATCGCTTGGATTTGGTCCGAACATCGACGTCGCGGGTGCGACCACTCACACCTCCACGCAGACGATGGCGCTCGGAGTTTCGCTCGGCACGTCGCTACCAATGAGCAAGTCGGTCAACCTGCTTCCGTTCGGCTCGGCCTCTCTTGCGCACACGAGAGCTTCGGTCAAAGTGAACGGGGCGTCCAATTCGGCAAACGATAACTATTTATTGCTCGGTATGGGCGCCGGTTTCCAGTTCTCGCCGTCGTTGGTCGTCCGTCCCGCGCTCAATCTGGCGGCCGGCGCAGACCTCGTCGACGACACCGTGTTCTCACTCGGCATCACGTGGGCACTCGGCCACTAGTTCGCGATCGGCAGGTATAAGACTGAGAACGGCGCGGGGATTCCCGCGCCGTTTTCACATCGCGCGCTTGTCGATGACATTGGCGGCGACGGGATCTTACCCCGGTGTTTAGGAAGTGCCAGTCTTCGCCATGCTGAAACACACCTCCTTCCCCCGCGATCTCGCTGCCGCGCGGTATCTCGATCTTTTCGTCGTTGGCGGTGTGTCCGCCGTACTGGCGATCAGGTTCATCCTCCGAATTACCGGCTACCCAAGTCTGGGCGGCGCCAGATTTCACATCGCCCATATGCTTTGGGGTGGCCTGTTGATGGCGGCGGCGCTGCTCGCCGCGCTCTCCTTCCTCGGCAACCGAACGCGGCTGTGGGGCGCTCTTATTGGCGGAATCGGATTCGGAACATTCATCGACGAGATCGGCAAGTTCATTACGCGCGACAACGACTATTTCTTCCAGCCGTCGATTTCGCTGATTTACATCACGTTCGTCCTCATCTATCTGGCTTTTCGCGATCTTCAGATGCGCCGCTCGATCAGCAGGGAAGAGTATCTCGTCAACGCCATCAACGACTTCGAGGAGGCCATCATCAATGACCTCCAGCCAGAGGAGCGCGACAGGGCGCTCCGGTATCTCGGGGCAATCACCGATAAAGACGATCTGATACTGAGATTAGCGGCACTCATTGAGCAAGCGAGCGTTCAGCCGCGGCCACATGGATTGTCACGACGCATCCGCCAATACATCGTCGCGGCCTACGAGGCTGTTCTCGCTCGATCGAGTCGATTCGGCGGGCTCGTCACGCTTTTCGTCCTGCAGCTGGTGGTCAATGCGGGCACGGTCGCTTTGATCGTTGCGGGAGACCTGTCGGCCGGGCTTGTCGCGGAAGCCTCGGGCCAGCGAGGTGGAATCCCGGGCTTCCTTCCAATGTCGGCCTGGCTGCTACTCGGTGCGACGCTCATCCCCTCGATTTTCGTCGTCATCGCCGTGATCGCGCTTCCCCGTTCGAGAATGACGGCGCTGCGCTTCTTTCACCGGGCAGTGCTGCTCTCGATCTGCTTCACCGAGGTGTTCATGTTCTACCGGAACCAGGCCGCCGCGCTATTGGTTCTGGCGTTCAATCTCTTCTCCCTGGCCTGCGTGAGTGTTGCAATCACGCGGGAGACGCGGACTCAGGGAACTACGAACTGAAGACTACCTGCCGCTTAGTACGCTCTTGGCAAGCTTAGTACGCTCTTCAGTCATGGTTCAGTCCGGCAATCCCACTCGCCGCACCAGCGACTTAAACCTGGGATCCGCCCGCAACGGCCGCCATCGAGGGTCACGATTGAGCCAGACCAACCAGTGCGTGCGCTCACTGACGCCGCGGTCAAGCCATATGAATGCGCTGTCCTTCTGCCCAAGCGACTGATAGACGAGAGCAACCCCATAAGCGGTCACGTACTGGTGCTGCGACATCGAATCGAGCCGCGCGAGTACGGCTTCCGCCTCCTTTTTTCTGCCGACGAGCCCCAACAGATGGCCTCTTGCTGCGAGAGTGGGCACGGAACCGCGGAGCGGACCAGTGGCTTCGTATTGAGTGAGCGCACGATCGTAATTCCCGGCGGCTTCCTCAGCCCTGCCAAGATAGAAATGGCCGAGCGCGAAAGTACTGTCCGTTCTGAGGACGATTTGCAGCGCTTTCCTCGCTGCTTCGTTTTGTCCCGCATAGTACAGCACCCAGGCGGCCGTTCCCGCTATCGGTGTCGAAAGCGCGTCGAGTTCCTCCGCGCGTTTCTCCTGCGTTCTCGCATCATCGAAACGACCCATCGCCGCGAGAAAAAGGCCGTACCACTCGTGCGCGGTCGCATAGTTCGGATCGAGCTCGATGGCACGCTTGAACTCCTGCTCGGCCGTCTTCCAGTTCCAGTCGTAGTACATGGCCACGTATGCGAGCGTCGCGTGCGGTTCGGCCAGAGTGGGATCGAGATCGAGTGCGCGCTGAGCGGCGGCGCGCGCCTTGGGGAATGCATCGTCGGGCGCGAGCGCGCTTGCGTATCCGAGCTGCACGTAAGCGTCGCCCATCCCGGAATAGGCGGGCGCAAAAGTCGGGTCGGCGTCGAGCGCCTGACTGAAAAAGCCGATCGACTTGAGAAGACCGGGGCCACGCTTGTTCCACCAGTAGCGCCCTTGAACGTAGTTCTGGACCGCGGCGCTTGGGACGTTGCTCCTCGCGTTGGCGTTGGGGCTGGCCGTAACTGCACTCGGACTCGGCGTGGAACCCGAATCCGCACGCCTTCGAGAAAAGATTGCGACAGCGATCACGAGGGAAAGAGCGACGCCGGTCGCGATTGAACCAGCACGCCGCGTAAAGAGAGGCACTCGCGCGGGCGTGGATGGCGTCTGCTCCCTAGGCGCGATTGGGGGAGCTTCCCGCGATCTCTCATTCTCCGGCAGACTCTCCGAGTTCGGCTTCACGGGGATTGCTACTCGAGCGTTCGCTGCGGCGATGTATCGTGGAGACTGAACGCTTCTGGATCGCACGACTTCGACGGTGGCTTTGGTTTCGGGCGAAACTTCCTCTCCCTCGGCGCTCAGTCGCCGGGCAAACGCATCGTAGATGGCGAGCGCGGACGAGCGGTCTCCAAGGTCGTCGAGAAAGGTCAGGAGTCGGCGGAGTCCCGCTTCATCCTCGGGTGATATGTCGTAGGCGCGGCGGGCGAGTGTGGAAGCCGACGCCGAATCACCCGATTTGCGATGCGCTTCGGCCGCATTCCAGGCGCTGACCGCGGCGAGGCGCGAGTAGCGAGATCGTGTTGCCTCGATCCACTGCTCGAGCTCGGGAGACGATTCAGATACGTGAAGTCCATTGAGAAACGGTCCTCGATAGAGATCCAGCGCTTCGGCGTGTTGCCCGCCCAGCACGGCGCGCTCGAACGCGATGGCGTCAACCCACAACGCTTTGGTGGAGATCCCAATCTCCTCCTCGCCCCGGCTGACTACGACACCATCTTCCAAGGCACGGCGCAGGAATCTGACCGCTTGCCTTAGAGCCGCGCGCGCGTGAATCTCGTCCGATTCCGGCCAGAAGAGAGAAACGAGGGTGTCGCGCCGCCGGAAGCCCGACGAATCAGCGAGAGCCAGGTAAGCGAGGAGTGCCGCTCGCTTGGGTTGGGTCAGCACCGTCCGCAGCTCTCCTCGCACGGAATCGCTGAGATCCAGTCCTCCGAGCGTAAGAAAACGGATCATGACTGGCCCAGGTCACGCCTGAATCACATGTCCGTCACAGGCGCTCGATAAGGTTGGCGATTCTCGCGGATTCAAATCGTATGACCGCCCGGGCCCAACGGCAAGGGAAGGATGGTCGGCGTTTGAAGAGTGAGATCCCAACACCACCTCGTGGAGGAAAGAAATGAGAGTCTCAACCCGTTCCGTCGTATTGGCAGGAAGCATCATCGCGCTCGCTGGCTGCGGCACCGACAATACAGCTCCAACCGGGCTACTTGCGCCGAGGCAGTCAAATCAGTGGGGTCCGGAGACGCCGAACTTCAACCTCGAGGTCGTTCTTCGCGGTGATGGATTCGGGCTCGTAAAGTTCCGGCAGCCCAACGACGATGCGCTCATCATCCAGCTGGACACGCGGGTGCGTGATCTGGAGCCCAACACCGCCTACTTTCTGCAGAGAGCGGTCGACACGAATCTCGACGGAATCTGCAGCGGCACTTCGTGGCTAACGTTGGGGAAAGGATTGGTTTCGCAGTCGATCACCACCGATGATCGGGGCACCGGAGAGGAAAGTCTCTTCCGGGACGTCGCAGCCTTGGGGGTCGGAGCAACCTTCGACATTACGTTCAGGGTTGTGAACGTCGCAACTTCGGCGGTGGTGCTCACGAGCGACTGCTATCGGTACACAATCTCGCAGTAGTTCACAACGTAGGTAGACGGCGAGCAAGATGTAGGACGGGAGGATCTGAGGAGAAAAGGACCGTGTTCTCACATCCGGCAGTCACGCGAGGCATTGACACGCTCGGCAACGAGATGGTACTACTCGGCACGCCCTCAGGAGCTATTATCCCCGACGAAATGGCAACCTTTCGCGTAGAGGTCGAGATCGAGATCGAGAACCCCGCGCGCCCGGGCGAGAGACGAACGCTCACGTCCGTGCTCGTGGACACCGGTGCGGAATTATCATGGGTTCCAGCCGAAGTGCTCGAATCTCTGGGAGTCGAGCGATACAAGAAATTGCGTTTCCGACAAGCCAACGGGACAATCCTCGAGCGTTGGGTCGGTGGTGCGTATATCCATGTCGCCGGCAATCGGACCATCGACGATGTC
>Ga0207929_1000481_pt1 | contig 11020 bp, 9 predicted proteins | sample NGESurdeep072012_FD_184466 | JGI IMG/M metagenome (GOLD analysis project Ga0207929, IMG submission 184466) | Arctic peat soil microbial communities from Barrow, Alaska - NGEE Surface sample 53-1 deep-072012 (SPAdes) | ecosystem: Environmental > Terrestrial > Soil > Wetlands > Peat ... | reverse complement strand
TCGATTTCCGCCGCGCGGGTGCCGCGATCGTGCGGCGCCTCAAGAGCGTCGACTCGGCTGCGATTGTGGTCGGGCGAGCGACTGACGCGCAGGTACGGGCGCTTGCCGAAGGGCTGTTGCTCGGTGGCTATGCGTTCAAGGTGAGCTCGTCGACCGACTCGCCCGACTCCGACCCGACGGCGCTGTCGATCACGATCGTGGTCGAGCGGGCCGACGAGCGGGCCGACGCGCTGCGAGTTGGTGTCGTCACCGCGTCGGCGACCCGCCTGGCCCGTGATCTCGCCAACACACCGTCGTCCACCAAGACGCCTGCTTGGCTGGCTAAACAGGCAGTGGCGCTCGGGCGCAGGAGCGGGCTCGACGTTCGGGTGCGCGACGCGCGCGAGCTGCGTGACGAGGGGTTCGGCGGCGTCGTCGCGGTCGGCATGGGGTCGGTGAATCCGCCGCGGCTCATCGAGCTGAGCTACCGACCGCCGGCATCGACCGCGGTCGCGGGTCACGTTGTGCTGGTCGGCAAGGGCATCACCTTCGACTCGGGTGGACTGTCGTTGAAGCCCAACGCAGGCATGATCGCGATGAAGACCGACATGGCCGCCGGTGGTGCGGTGATCGCCGCCATGTCGGCGTTGCGTGACCTCGGCGTGCGCGTACGGGTCACCGGATTAGTCCCGGCCGCCGAGAATCTGCCCTCGGGTTCGGCGCAACGGCCAAGCGACGTGATCACGCAATACGGCGGCACCACTGTTGAAGTGCTCAACACCGACGCCGAAGGGCGGTTGGTGCTGGCCGACGCGCTCGCGTATGCCGACGCCCAACTCGACCCCGACGTGCTGATCGACCTCGCCACCTTGACCGGCGCAATCTCGGTCGGGCTCGGCAAGCGTCATGCCGGACTCTTCTGTGCCGACGACCGCCTGGTCGCGACCTTGTCATCAGCCGGTGCCGACAGTGGCGAAGCGGTGTGGCGCATGCCGTTCGTCGACGACTACCGGCCGACCCTCGACTCGTCGGTGGCCGACCTCGCCAACGTGTCGGTCGATGGCGGCAAGACGTTCAGCGGTGGCTCGATCGTGGCGGCCCTGTTCCTCCGCGAATTCGTCGGACGCCGACGCTGGGCGCATCTCGACATCGCCGGGGTCGGTCGGGCTGAGGGCGACGAGCACGAGGTGACGAAGGGTGCCACCGGATTCGGCGTCCGCCTGTTGTTGCACTGGCTTGGCGGCTCAGACCCACTTCGCGGCCTCCGCTAGGTCGCACTGTTGATTTAAGCCTCGCGCTTGACCGCTACTAGTAGCCCGTCGCCGACTGGCAGCAGCGTCGGCACGAGCCGGGTGTCGTCACGCACCTGCTTGCCAAGGTCGCGGATGGCAATCGTGCTCGCGTCACGTTGCGACGGGTCGGCCACTCGGTCGTGCCAGGTCGCGTTGTCGAACGCGACCACGCCGCCGATGCGCAACAGCCGCAGCGCCTCACGTAGGTAGTCGGCGTACTCGGTCTTTTCGCCGTCGCAGAACACGAGGTCGTAGGCGCCATCGGTGAGCCGCGGCAGCACGTCGAGGGCGGCCCCGGAAATCAGCCGGGTACGGGCCGGTGCAATTCCGGCGTCCGCGTAGGCCTGCTTGGCTTGGCGCTGGTGCTCGGCCTCAAGGTCGATCGAGGTGAGCACGCCCTCGGGGTTCATGCCGCGCAGCAGCCACACGCCCGAGACACCGCAGCCAGTACCGATCTCGACGACCGACCGCGCATCGAGCACCGAGGCGAGCAACCGCAGCGCTGCGCCGCCCCCGGCCAGGATCGGCCGTGCGCCCATTTCGTGGCCGCGCTGTGCCGCCGCGACGAGAACCTCGTCCTCGCCGATGTAGGCCTCGGTGTACTCCCAGGTGGCTTGCAAACCGGAGATGGCGGCCTCCCACGGTCGTCGGTGGTCGGGCCGGGTGCCGCTGACCTCACCGCGCAGCGTAGCCCGCCGACCGAATGAACAGAACCGCCCGCCACCGCCGCGACTTCACCTTGAGGTGGGGAACCCGCGAGCCGCCGAATTCGTCTTGCTTCTCAGGAAGCCCTGTCACGAGCGTCAGGAAACCCTCAGGATCGGAGCGCAGGATGCGGGTTGGAGGTGTCGCCCCGTGAGCGATTCGACCGTCCTGCCCCTAAACAGCGGCTTAGCCGTCCTGCCCGGCGCCGAGGCGCCGGAGTGGATCAGCCCGAGCTGGGACGAGGTCGTCCGCACCCACGGCGCCCGCGTCTATCGCCTCGCCTACCGCCTCACCGGCAACGCCCACGACGCTGAAGACCTCACCCAAGACGTCTTCGTCCGCGTATTCCGCTCGCTGTCGACGTACACGCCCGGAACGTTCGAGGGCTGGCTGCATCGCATCACCACCAACCTGTTTCTCGACATGGTGCGGCGCCGCGCCCGCATCAGGTTCGAGCCGTTGGCCGACGACGCCCCCGACCGGCTGGCGGGCGACGCACCCACTCCGGCCCAGGTCTACGACGACACACATTGGGACGACGATGTGCAGCGCGCGCTCGATGCGCTCGCTCCTGAGTTCCGTGCCGCCGTCGTGCTCTGCGATATCGAGCAGCTGAGCTACGAGGAGATCGCCAGCGTTCTCGGCATCAAGCTCGGCACCGTCAGGAGCCGAATTCATCGCGGCCGCAGCCAGTTGCGCGCCGCGCTCGAGCATCGGGCCGCGGGCTACCGCCCGGCCGAGCCAACCAACCCGGCGCCGACGAAGCGCCCAGCCGCTCGGCCCGTTCGACGCATGCCAGGGTTCGCCGCGTCGTGACGCATCTGGGCGACCTGACCGGCGGGCTCATCGACAACGAGCTGGCCGGCGGCATGCACGGCGACGCGGTGAGCCATCTCGCCGACTGCGCCATGTGCCGTCGCGAGGTTGCTACGCACCGCTACGTGAAGTCGATGCTGGCCTCGTCGGCTCCACAGGTCGAGCCAGGGGCCGGCCTGTTCGATCGATTGCTGCTGATCCCGCAGGTCGAGCCGGTTGCCGCGGCGGGTGCGGCGCGCGGTCCGTGGCCGAGCTGGTTTGCCGCTCCGCAGGTCTTGCATGGGCACGGCGTGCGCGCGGTCGCGGCCGTCGGCCTCGCGGCGTCCGTCGTGGTGGGGCTAGGCACTGCGATGGCGGGTGCCGGAACGGTGGCCGCTGGTGCGGGGCCTTACCAACCGCCGGCGTCGGCGACCGTGGCGGCCAACGTTGCGAGTACCCGCACCGGCATGGCCGTTGAGGTTGTGGCGCGCTACCCAACCAGCCGAACTGCGGTCTCCGCGGTGTATCGCCGCCCGTAGTTTTGCTCGAACGTCAGAGCGTCGCGCTCGAAGATCAGGCGGGTTGCAGGCCGAGCGGTCGACCCACGAGGCCGCGTTCGCGAATCGCCAGCGCGTGCGCGATGCGGGTGAGTTCGATCGACGCCGGCGCCTGCGGATTGCTGAAGACATAGGGCGTGCCGGCGTCGCCGGACGCCACCAAACCGGGGTCGAGCGGCACCTGCCCGAGCAACGGAATGTCGGTGCCGAACGCGCGCGAGAGTGCATCAACGACGCGCTGCCCACCACCCGAACCGAACACGTCGACCCGCTCGCCGCAATGCGGGCACGGCAGCCAGGCCATGTTTTCGATGACGCCGGCGACGCGTTGGCGGGTCTGCAACGCGATCGTGCCGGCGCGTTCGGCCACCTCGGCGGCCGCGAGTTGCGGCGTGGTCACCACGAGCAGCTCCGCACCGGGTACAAACTGCGCCAGCGAGATTGCGATGTCACCGGTGCCGGGTGGCAAGTCGACCAGCAAGACGTCGAGGTCGCCCCAATAGACATCGGTCAGAAATTGATTCAGCGCGCGATGCAACATCGTGCCGCGCCAGGCGACCGGTGTGTTGCCCTCAACGAACATGCCAATCGAGATGACGCGGACGCCGTGGGCTGTCGGCGGCATGATCATGCCGGCCACTTGCGTCGGCTTGGCCTGCACACCCAGCATGCGCGGCACGGAATGGCCGTACACGTCGGCGTCGAGCAAGCCCACCGACAGGCCGCGAGCAGCCAGCGCGGCCGCCAAGTTCACCGTGACCGACGACTTGCCTACGCCACCTTTGCCGGACGCAATAGCGAGCACCCGCGTCAACGAATTCGGATCGTTGAACGGGATCTCTTTTTCCGGCTTGCCGGGGCCGCGCAGCTGCACCTGCAGCGCTTTGCGTTGCTCGTCGGTCATGAATCCGAGGTTGACGTCGACCGCAGTGACACCACCGACCGTCATGACCGCAGCCGTCACGTCGGCCTTGATTTTCTCCTTCAGCGGGCAGCCCGGAACCGTGAGCAAGATACCGACGCCGACCCGGCCGTTCTCGCCGATCGCAATCGACTCGACCATGCCAAGCTCAGTGATCGGACGCCGGATGTCGGGATCGATCACGGTGGCCAAGGCCGCGCGTACGAGCTCTTCGGTCGCCGACGCATCGGCGGAGGTACGACGGATCGGCACGACATCGATGGTACGCGGCCTTACGATGCCTGACGTGATCAGTTCACCTGAGCGATCGACAGTTGAGCGCCCCACCGCGGACGAAGTCGCGGTCTGGCGGGCGTTCTTGCGCGCCCACGCCCAGCTCCTGCGCACCATGGAAGGCGACCTCGGGGCCGCCGGCGAAATACCGCTGGTGACCTACGACGTCTTGGTGCAGTTGAGTGAGGCACCTGACCATCGGCTGCGCATGACCGAACTCGCCGATCGGGTGTTGCTCTCACGCAGTGGGTTGACCCGGCTTGTCGACCGGCTCGAGCGGGACGGGCTGGTCGAGCGGGTGCCGTGCCCTGACGATGCGCGCGGAACCCATGCCGCGATTACCGAGCTCGGCATGGACCGGCTGCGCTCCGCATCGCACGTGCATCTTCGCGGCGTCGCCGAACAGTTCATCGGCCGATTCGACCGTCGCGAGTTGGCTCGGCTCGGTCAGCTACTCGGTCGGCTCACCAGCGAGTAGATCTGGATTTGCCGACCGGCTTTACTCAGCGGCCCTACTCAGCGGCCTTGCGAGCCTTGGCACGGCGCTCGGGCTTCGGGGCTGCTTCGTTCGGGGCTGCTGCCTTCGTGGCCGTTGCCTTCGCAGCTGACGCGCCGGCCGCGATCCGATCGGCCTCGTCGGCCGCCCGCCACGATGCGACGTGCGGGCTGCGGTTGGTCAGCTCGGTGAGCTGGCGCAACATCTGCGCCGGAGTTGCATCGAGTGGCAGCACGTCGTCGACACCGTTGCGCCGGGCCTCTGCTGGCGCCGCGGTCTCGACGTCGATTTCGCCCATGAGCATGAGCGGCACGGCGGCCGTTCGACTCCCGGTGCGCAGAGTGCGCAACAGTTCGAGGCCACCAATGCCGGGCAACGTGTCTTGCACGATGACACCGTCGTACTCGGTGTCCCAAACCGAGGTCAGTGCCTCGTCTCCATTACTGGCCGTATCGACATCGATCGCGATGCCGGCAGCGGAGCGAATCAACGCGTGTGTCTCGTCGTCGCCGACGACGAGCACGCGGGGCAATCGGCCGGAGTGCCGTTTCGCATGCTCGGTTGTAGCCGCGGGAGTGCGGCACCAGGGGCAGATCTTCCAGCCAGGCTCGAGCGAGCGCGCGCATTCGCCGCAGTGGCCGCGGTCGACGACTGTTGCGCACCAGGGGCACGCCAACATGTCATTGTCGACCGCGCGGTCACACGACTCACAGCGCGAACCGTCTGGTGCATCAACTTGGGCAACACGAAGCACTTCTTCGAATGTGGTTTCACCGCGGCGCGCACGTGCGAGTCCGGTTGTGCGCATTGTGGTCATGCCGGCCGCGCGAGCGGCTGCGGCCAGGGCGGCCTCGGTCGGCGTGTGCGACAAGACGGCGCGCACACTTGCGGTCACCGGCAGTACCTCAAAGATGCCGGTACGGCCGCGATAGCCGGTGCCGCCACACTCCGCGCAACCTGTGCCGCGCATCGGCGTCGCGTCGGCAAGGTCGGCTTCGGTGAGGCCGAGTAGGGCGAGTACGCGCGTGCTCGGCATGTACGGCTCAGCGCAATCAGCGCATGGCCGACGAACCAGTCGCTGCGCCACGACCAGGCTCAACGACGACGCGATGAGGAACGGTTCGATGCCCATATCGACGAGTCGCGTCAAGGCCGAGACCGCGTCGTTGGTGTGCAGCGTGGTCAGCACCAGGTGCCCGGTCATCGATGCTTGCAAGGCGAGTTCGGCGGTCTCGCCGTCGCGAACCTCACCCACGAGCACGACGTCGGGGTCCTGCCGAAGGATCGAGCGCAAGCCGTTGCTGAAGGTCAGCCCGGCCCGCTCGTTCGTCTGCACCTGGGTGATACCAGGCAGCTGGATCTCGACCGGGTCTTCGAGCGTCACGACGTTCTTGTCGGGCGTGGTCACGTGTGAGAGCACGGAGTACAACGTGTGCGTCTTGCCGGATCCGGTCGGGCCGGTAATCAGCACTAGCCCTTGCGGCGCAAGCGTTCCGATGAGCAGCGCGTCGAGTTGCGACTCATCGAGGCCGAGTTGGGCGACCGACGGAATGGTGTCACCGCTGGCCAACAGCCGGATGACGACCGTCTCGCCGTGCACCGACGGAAGGGTGCTCACACGGGCGTCGACGACGATGCCGTCGACAGTCAGTCGGGTGCGGCCGTCCTGCGGAAGTCGCCGCTCGGCGATGTCGAGACCCGACACGATTTTGAGGCGGCTGACGAGCGCCGCTGCCGAGTGCCGCGGCACCCGCATCATGTCGCGCAGCAATCCGTCGATGCGGTAGCGCACGCGCAGGCCGTCGACTTGTGGCTCGACATGAATGTCACTGGCTCGGGCGCGCACGGCTTCCGACACGATGCTGGCAGCCAGGCGGACAGTCGGCGCCTGATCGGCCGCCGTCTCGAGGTCGTGATCGTCAGTGGCAGCGGCGTCAGCATCATCGGCGATGCCCGACAACTCGGCGTCCTGCTCGAATTTTGTCCACGCACGGTGGAGTTGCTCGGTGATTTGAGTGTGTGTCGCGACGCAGACCACGACCGAGGTCGCGCCCGTGTACAGCTTCGCGTCGTCGAGGGCGACCACGTTCGTGGGGTCGGCGGTGGCGACCTGTACGACGGCACCTGTTCGGCCGATCACCAGCATGCCGTGACGCTCGGCGACCTGGCGGGGCAGCATGCGCGCGGTGACGAGGTCGAGGCTGTGTTGCGAAAGATCGAGCAGCTCAAGATGCAGCAGGTCGGCGAGCGCGCGGGCCAGTTGGCTCTCGGTCAGATAGCCCTCATCGACGACCACTTGGCCCAGTCGGCGACGGGGGCCGCCGTCGATCCGGCGCTGCGCGGCAAGCGCGTCATGCAACTGGTCTTCGCTGAGCAAGCCATGCGAGAGCAGAAGCTCACCGATGCGGCGACGGCGCTCAGGCTGAGCGTTCTCGTCATGGCCGAACTGCATGCGGTCGAGCTGAACAGGGATCGACACCCGGACTCCTTACGTCCCCTCCATCATCGAACGCAGGGGAGGCGAGGTCAGCCGCCAGCTGGCAGGGCGCGATCGTCCGAATGGTGCGGCGGTTGGGGTAGGCGGTCTGCGCTAATAGCGGACTCCGGTTAGGCCAACCGGCCGAACTGCTAGCTCGACGACACCGCTTGCAGACTGCGCATGCCGAGATCGGGGCGCCACTCGTCGCGGTAGCCCGGGCGGTTTGAATACGTCATCGCCATCTCGCGGATCACGCCACGCGCTTCGTCGGCCGAGCGGGTGGTCGTCCACCACGCCTTGGCGAGGTTGTTGAGACGAGCGAGCATGCGGCGCTTCGAGTCGCAGTCGGCCAAGACTCGCTCGGGGTTGAAGCGCTCGATGAACATCTTCGCCTCGGCGCCACGGAAGCCGGTTTCTTGGCGGTCGGCACCCCACGAGTCGGCGCAGATGGTGCCGTTCGTGCGCACCAGAGCGTCGCGCTGACTCGGGTTGTCGACGACGCGCCAGCGCCATGCTTCGCTGCCGGCGGTGCGCGCCTTCATCTCATCCTCGGCGATTTGCAGCAGCAGCCATTCCGTGAGGGTGTCGATCGTGGTGCGAGACGGTATCGACATGGTGTTGCGGTCCTCCCGGCGCGCTCTGTACTCGAGTGCGCTGTAGCGGTAGCCCGATTGCGCTACACACACATCATCGAAGCGACCGGTGCAAGTCTTGACCGGCAAGCGTGTGAACAGTTCGCTTTAACCCGTTTGGCTCAACACCGTCCGTCCGGACGGCGAGTGCGGCCGGCCCGAACGTTCAGACCAGCAGCAGTTCAGCAGCAGAGTCAGAGCAGCGTTAGAGCAACGACGCGTACAGGTCGCGCGTGCGCTCGGCAATCGCCGTCCAGCTGAAGTGTTCGACCGCACGCCGGCGACCAGCCGCACCCATCTCGGCGGCCCGACCGGGATCACGGACGAGCGCGTTGACGGCGTCAGCGAAGGCGCCAGCGAACGCCGCGGGGTCGCGCGGGGCGCCGTAGGGGTCGGCGGGGTCGGGGTCGATCGGTACGAGCACGCCGGTCTCTCCGTCGGCGACCACTTCGGGGATGCCGCCGGTACGGGTGGCGACGACGGCGGTCTCGCACGCCATCGCCTCGAGGTTGACGATGCCCATCGGCTCGTAGATCGACGGGCACACGAAGACCGTCGCGGCCGAGAACAGCTGGATCAGGTCGGCCTTGGGCACCATGCGGCGAATCCAGAAGACCCCGTCGCGCTGTTCTTGCAGCTGCGCGATGCCGCGCTCGACCTCCGCCGCGATGTCGGGAGTGTCGGCTGCGCTCGCGAGCACGATCAGCTGGGCGTCGGCGTCCAGAGCAGGCGCGGCGCGTAGCAGGTACGGCAGCCCTTTCTGGCGGGTTATACGGCCGACGAAGATGACGATCGGTCGGACGAGGTCGATGCCGTGCTCGGTGAGCACCGACCGGTCGGCGGTGGGGCAGTACTCGAAGGTGTCGATGCCGTTGTGAATCACATGTAACCGCGAGGTGTCGACCTTCGGGTAACAACGCGTGACGTCGTCGGCCATGCCGGCCGAGACGGCGACCACTGCGTCGGCGGCCTCGATGGAGGTGCGCTCGCAGAACGACGACAGGGCGTAGCCGCCGCCGAGCTGCTCGGCTTTCCACGGCCGCAACGGCTCGAGTGAGTGCGTGGTCATGACATGCGGCACACCGTGCAGGAGCTTCGACACGTGTCCGGCGAAGTTCGCGTACCAGGTGTGCGAATGCACAAGGTCGGCGTCGCCGGTCGCCGCGGCCATTGAGAGGTCGGTCGACATGGTGAGAAGTGCGGCATTTGCGCCGATCTCAAGCATCGTCGGGTTCGGCAGATGCGCAATGACGCCGGGCTCGTCGCGCGGGTTGCCGAAGCAATGCACGTCGACGTCGATCAGTCGGCGAAGTTCGCGCGCCAGGTACTCGACGTGAACACCGGCGCCGCCATACACATCGGGCGGGTATTCGCGGGTGAGGAGTGCGACGCGCATGACGGAAACCCTAGCCGGAGGCGATCACGATGATCAGAGGTATCTCCTGCGGCGCGGAACAGGTAGGTTCCGGACATGGCGAACGGGCGCAAGGTTCTCGGCATCGTGCTGGCAGGCGGCCAGGGCACGCGACTGTTGCCCCTCACCGCAGACCGAGCCAAGCCGGCCGTCCCGTTCGGCGGCATCTACCGCCTCATCGACTTCGTCCTGTCGAATCTGGTCAATGGTGGCTTTCTGAAAATCGTCGTGCTGACCCAATACAAGAACCACAGCCTCGACCGGCACATCACGACGACGTGGCGCATGTCGACGCTGCTCGGTAACTACGTGACGCCGGTGCCGGCACAGCAGCGCGTTGGCCCGCGCTGGTTTGCCGGCTCGGCCGATGCCATCTACCAAAGCCTCAACCTGGTACACGACGAACGCCCTGACTACATCCTGGTGTTTGGCGCCGATCACATCTACCGCATGGATCCACGCCAGATGCTCGACCTGCACATCGAGTCGGGCGCGAGTGCAACGGTCGCCGGCATCAGAGTGCCGCGCAAAGAGGCGCCTGCTTTCGGCGTGATTCAGACGGCCCCAAAAGGCCCAGATGCCGGACGACGGATCGAAGCGTTCTTGGAGAAGCCGCAGGACATCGAGGGCATCGGGCTACCCGATTCACCGGACGAAGTGTTTGCGTCGATGGGCAACTACTGCTTCACCACCGACGCCCTGCTCGACGCGGTGAATCGCGACGCCGCCGACGAACGCTCTCTGCACGACATGGGCGGCAACATCATTCCGGCGTTTGTCGACCGCGGCGGGGCCCAGGTCTACGACTTCAACAACAACATCGTGCCGGGCGCCACCGAGCGTGACAGCGGCTACTGGCGCGATGTCGGAAGTCTCGACGCCTACTACGACGCGCACATGGATCTCATCTCGGTGCACCCGATTTTCAATCTCTACAACGAGAATTGGCCCATCTATACGCAGCATCGCCCGTTGCCGCCGGCCAAGATCGTGCACGACCGCACCCGCGTCGTCGACTCGATGCTGTCGAACGGCGTGATCGTCGCCGACTCCACCGTGGCGCGATCGGTATTGTCGCCCAACGTGCACATCGAGAGCCGGGCGAACATCGCCGGCAGCGTGTTGCTCGAGAACGTGCGAGTGGGTCACGGCGCGGTTGTTCACAACGCGATCGTCGACAAGAACGTGGTGATTCCGGCTGGCGCCAAGATCGGGGTCGACCCCGATCGCGACCGCGAGCGCTTCACGGTGTCTGACCACGGCATCGTCGTCATCGGCAAGAACGCAACCGTCGAGCCCTAGTTCCACGGCCGACCGTTACACCCCGTCGTCCTCATCGGGCTTGGTCGTGCGCTCGTCGAGGTCTTCGAGCATCCGTTGCAATTCGCCCCTGATGAAGTCGCGGGTCGCGACGTCACCCAACGCGATGCGCAGCGACGCGACTTCGCGGGCGAGGTACTCGGTATCGGCGATGTT
>Ga0207929_1000480_pt1 | contig 11027 bp, 8 predicted proteins | sample NGESurdeep072012_FD_184466 | JGI IMG/M metagenome (GOLD analysis project Ga0207929, IMG submission 184466) | Arctic peat soil microbial communities from Barrow, Alaska - NGEE Surface sample 53-1 deep-072012 (SPAdes) | ecosystem: Environmental > Terrestrial > Soil > Wetlands > Peat ... | reverse complement strand
CCGGCGCCGCCTAATCCTGTAACTGCCGCTTCAAAATCTCGATTTCCTCGGCCAGTGCCATGTCGTTGCCGACCAGGCCCTCGATCTTGCGCACCGCGTGCAGCACGGTGGTGTGGTCGCGGCCGCCGAAGCGCCTGCCGATTTCCGGCAGCGAGCGAAGGGTAAGGGTCTTGGCCAGATACATGGCCACTTGCCGCGGGCGCACCACGTTGGCGGTGCGCCGCGACGACAACAGGTCGGACCGGCTGACATTGTATTGGCGCGCCACGACCCGCTGGATGTCCTCGATCTTGACCCGCTTGGGTTCCTGCGGGCGGATCAGGTCGCGCACCTCGCGCTCGGCCATTTCCAGCGTGACGGCATGGCCGGTGAGTTTGTTATGGGCGAGCAGGCGATTGAGCGCGCCTTCCAGGTCGCGGCCGTTATGGGTGACGGCCTTGGCGATATAGCCCAACACCGGCACCGGCACGTCGAAGCTCGGATGGTGCGAGCGCGCCGCCGTCACCCGCGATTTGAGGATCTCGAAACGCAGCTCCTCGCCGAGCGGACCCATTTCCACCACCAGGCCGCCGGCCAGCCGCGAACGCACCCGGTCGTCGAGGCTTTCGAGGTCCGATGGCGGGCGGTCGGAGGCGATCACCACCTGGCGGCCGGCATCGATCAGCGCGTTGAGCGTGTGGCAGAACTCGGCCTGGGTCGACTTGCCTTGCAGGAATTGCAGGTCGTCAATCACCAGCACGCCGATACCGCGCAGCGCCTCCTTGAAGGCGAGCGCGGTTTGCGTGCGCAGCGCCGCAACGAAGCCGTACATGAACTTCTCGGCGGTGAGATACAAAACCTTGCGCTCGCCGGTGGCGTTCCCGGTCCAGGTAATCGCCTGCAGCAAATGCGTCTTGCCGAGCCCGACGCCGGCATGGATGTAAAGCGGATTGAACATCACCGCGTCGCCGCGCTTGGCGGCGGCCACCTGCTTGGCGGCGGCTTGGGCGAGCGTGTTGGAGCGGCCGACCACGAAGGTGTCGAAGGTCAGCCGGGCGTCGAGCGGCGAGCCGCCGAGCGCCTCATGCCCGGTCGCATCGCCGACCGGCATCGCCCGGCCGTTGCTGGTGACGTTGAAGCGGCCGCCGTCGCCGGCAGCCATCTCGGTCTCGGCCTTAGGCTTGACGATGGCCGAGCGCAATACCGCCGAACGCACGATCAACTCGATGCGGCCGACTTGCGCCTGCTCCGCCTGCCAGCATGCCAGCACCCGTTCGGCATAGTGCGACTGGATCCAGCTCTTGAGGAAACGTGTCGGCACCGACAGGCGCACGGTTCCGTCCTCGATTGCCTCCAGGTCCATGCGCGCAAACCAGCTCGAATAGACGTCGTCGCCGACCTCGGCGCGCAGACGTCCCTTCACCCGTGACCAACCTTCCGGATCCACGTTCGACATTTTTTCTTACTTCTCTATCTGCTTGTTTGGTTGAAGCGGACTCTGTTGCCCGGCTTGGCGGGATGCCGCCAAACGCACCGGAAACGGGACGCAACAAACTCGAAAACGATGCCGTTGGGATTTGTTCGGTTCGCCAAAGACCCTAGGGCCGGACGGCGTCAAAACGACGCGGGCCGAGGATTACGCGCCTCAGCCCGCGGGCGGAGGCGTAGCGCCCTGAATACCGCTCATGCAGGCGGCCGAACCACGGGGTGCAAGGCTAATTGGCAGAACACGGCATGAAGTCCAGATGGGACGGCCGTCGGCTACTCGGGCATCCGAATGGGACGATGCCCTTCCAATATTACCGGCGCTGCTCGCCCAAACTCGTCCCACTGCTGTCATAGCTTTCCCCCTCGAATTAGCTTTCCGGACGCTCGCCGGTGATCCGCCTCAAGCCCGCCTTCGGGCCCACGTCTTTGTCTGATTGACTGTCAGATCCGCGACGCCAAGTTTGCTGGAAACTCAATTTGAACTCGAAATCATTCCGGTCCACCATCGAACGGCCGCGCATGGAGCAGACAAACGAAAGCTGTTCTCATCCGCGGTGAGCGATAAACGAGACCTTGTTCTGATAACGCCCAGGACTTCCGGGCGCGCGTCCCAAAAATACACAAGCAAGATCGGCTCGCAATCGGAATCGCAGAAGTGCGCGTGCCACATGGTCCAAATGCGCACCGGCGCGGCCGGCTGCCGGTGCATCGATTGGTTTGCAAGGTCTTGATGCGTCGTACGGAATTTCGGAATCGATTTAAAATTTCGCGCGTGGCAGGGCGGTAATATCTTTAAAAAGACGGGCGTCCCAAGAAATGCCCGTTAAATCGGCATTTTGTGGTCCTCGCCTCTATATGGCCGTTAAGTCTTTCATGCCGCAAAAAAATTCTTGTTCGTTTTTCAAGGTAGCCCTCGCACAAATAGCGCGCGGCTATCGGCGCTGGCGCCGCCAGCACCGTGCTTTGTCAAGCGGTTTCACGGTAAGCAAATCTCTATGACGCCGCGAAGACGGCTAGGCGACGGCAAGCCGCACCGGCGCCGCGAAGCCTGTCGCGCGACCGTTCAGCCGTCAGTCGTATGAATATAAAGAAAAATTTCCGGCGCGGCGGCCGGGGCGCGGCTCATTTGGCGAGCTTGGCGATCCGATGCGCGAGGCGCGACACTTTGCGGCTGGCATTGTTCTTATGGACGACGCCGCGCTGCGCGGCACGCATGATGGCTGGCTCCGCGTCCTTAAACGCCGCCAAGGCCGCGTTGCGGTCGCCGCTGGCGATCGCTTCCTCGATCTTGCGGACCGAACCGCGCAACAGCGAGCGGCGCGTTTTGTTGACGATCGTCCGGCGCGCGATCTTGCGCGTGGCTTTGCGGGCGGACTTGGTATTGGCCATGAGTCTCTCGTTCACAACTGGCGTTTCGCGGCGAAAAGTCCGCCTAAGCGACTGATCTTTGCAAGAAAACGCGGCGGCAAGATACTTCGCCGCCACGGGCGAGGCTTATAGTCAGGCCCCAGGCAGGCGTCAACGCCCACGAAACCTTGCGTTATGCCACCCGTTTGGCCCTGACCGCATCGTGGCCGGCAAATACCGCGGCGCTATCGGCGGCGGAAAAGGCGGCAAGCGGCGGCTTGACCCGGGCGAGCGCCGGATCGCCATGGATGTGGCCGAGCAAAGCCTTCACGCCGGACACCAACGGCTTGCCGTCGAACAGCTTGCGGATCGCCACCGCGGCGTCGAGCGCGATCGCGTCGCCCGCGCGCCAGGCCCGCGCGCACAGATCGGGGTTGAGATTGGCGGTGGCGGAGATGCAGCCGGCGAAATCGCCCTTGCGCGCCTCCAGCAGCGCCGCCTCCGTCGATGGGAACACGGCGAAGTCGCGTGCGATCGCCGCGGCCGACCGGGCGTAAGCCATGTCGCCGGAGGAATCTTTAAGTCCTACGATGCGGGTCGGAAATTCTTCCAGCAGCCGCTTGATCAGCGTGACATGCCACGGCAGGCCGGACATCGCCGGGAAGTGATAGAGGTAGATCGGTATCGGCCGGCTCGCCGTCGCCTGCACCAACGTGTCGATATAGGCGACCAGCCCGTCGTCGGGCACGCCTTTGTAATAGAACGGCGGCAACACCAGCGCCCCGGCAAAGCCGAGTTCGGCCGCATGGCGGGTGAGGGCGACGGCGTCCGACACCGCCGCGGCGCCGGTCCCCACCATCAGGCGGTCGAGCGGCAGCCCTTTCGCCTTGTAGGCGCTCATCACCGCCTTGCGCTCGTCAAGCGAGAACGAGGTGGCCTCGCCGGTGGTGCCGAGCACGTTGAGGCCGTCGCAGCCGTTGTCGAGCAGGCTGCGCGCCAGCTTGATCGCGCGCTTGAGGTCGGGCGCGCCGCTGTCGTCAATGGGAGTGGCGATGGCGGCGATAACGCCGGAAAGAGTCTGGCTCAACGACGGTCTCCGTTTCGGTGCCGGGCTGCGATCAGCCGCTGACGTTATAGGCGGCGAGCGCCGCCATGTTGACGATCTGACTGTCCTTGGCGCCGAGCCCCACGATCTGCACCGGGCGGTCGAGGCCGACCAGCAGCGGGCCGATCACGGTGGCGCCACCCAGCTCCTGCAGCATTTTGGTGGAAATCGACGCCGAATGGAACGCCGGCATCACCAGCACATTGGCCGGGCCCGACAGGCGACAGAACGGGTAGGGCGCCGCCAGCTCGGGATTGAGCGCGACGTCGGCGGCCATTTCCCCGTCATATTCGAAGTCGACCCGCTTGTGGTCGAGAATGCGCACCGCCTCGATCACCCGCGCCGAGCGCTCGCCTTGCGGATGGCCGAAGGTCGAGAATGCCAACATCGCCAGCCGCGGCTCATAGCCGAGCCGGCGCGCGACGCCGGCGGCCTCGATGGCGATCTCGGCGATCTCCTGCGCCTCCGGCATTTCGGTGACGGCGGTATCCGCCACCAGCACCGTGCGCCCGCGCGCCACCACCAGCGAGACGCCGATGACGCGGTGGCCGGGCTTGGGGTCGATCACGTTGCGGATATCCTCGAGCGCGACCGAGAAATTGCGGGTCACGCCGGTCACCATGGCGTCGGCGTCGCCGAGCGCCACCATGCAGGCGGCGAAATGATTGCGGTCGGTGTTCACCAGGCGCTGGCAATCGCGCAGCAGATAGCCGCGCCGTTGCAGCCGCTCGTACAAATAATTGAGGTAGACGGTGTTGCGCGTCGACACGCGGGCATTGACGATCTCGATGCCTTCGCCGAGCTCGATGCCGGCCTCGCGCGCGGCGGCTTGCACCAGATCCTCGCGCCCCACCAGCAGCGCGGTACCCAAGCCCTGGTGCACGAAGCTGGCGGCGGCGCGGATCACCTGCTCTTCCTCGCCCTCGGCGAAGACAACGCTCTTTGGCTGCCGGCGCAGCCGCGCGAAGACTTGCACCAGGGTGCCGGCGACCGGATCGCGCCGCGCATTCAACTGATGACGGTAGGCGTCCATGTCGACGATCGGCTTGCGGGCGACACCGGTATCCATGGCCGCCTTGGCGACGGCGGGCGGCACGGTCGAGATCAGCCGCGGATCGAACGGCACCGGGATGATGTATTCGGGTCCGTATTTCGGCCGCGCCCCGTACAGCGCGGCGACTTCGTCCGGCACGTCCTCGCGCGCCAGATTAGCGAGCGCGTGCGCGGCGGCGATCTTCATCTCCATGTTGATGGTGGAGGCGCGCACGTCGAGGGCGCCGCGGAAGATGAACGGGAAGCCGAGAATATTATTGACCTGGTTGGGATAGTCGGAGCGGCCGGTCGCCATGATGGCGTCGTCGCGCACTTGCGCCACTTCCTCGGCGGTGATTTCGGGGTCGGGATTGGCCAGCGCAAAGATGATCGGCTGGGCCGCCATCGACTTGACCATCTCGGGCGTGAAGGCGCCCTTGACCGAAAGGCCGAACGCCACGTCGGCCCCTTCGAAGGCTTCGGCCAGCGTGCGCGCCGAGGTTTTGACCGCGTAGCCGGACTTCCACTGGTTCATGCCGTCGGTGCGGCCCTGGTAGATCACGCCCTTGGTGTCGCACAGGATGAGATTCTCAGGCGTGAAGCCGATCGCCTTGAGTAGCTCGAGGCAGGCGATGCCGGCGGCACCGGCGCCGTTGCAGACCAGCTTGGTGGTCTTGATGTCGCGTCCGGTCAGATCGAGGGCGTTGATCAGGCCCGCGGCCGAGATGATCGCGGTGCCGTGCTGGTCGTCATGGAACACCGGAATGTCCATCAATTCGCGCAGACGCTGCTCGATGATGAAGCACTCGGGTGCCTTGATGTCCTCCAGATTGATGCCGCCCCAGCCGGCGCCGAGATAGCGCACGCAATTGATGAACTGGTCGGGGTCTTCGGTGGAGACTTCGAGATCGATGGAATCGATATCGGCGAAGCGCTTGAACAGCACCGCCTTGCCTTCCATCACCGGTTTGGCCGCGAGCGCGCCGCGATTGCCCAGCCCCAAGATGGCAGTGCCGTTGGTGATGACGGCGACGAAATTGCCCTTCACGGTGTAGTCGTAGGCCCGGCTCGGATCCTCGGCGATGGCGAGCACCGGAATGGCAACGCCGGGCGAATAAGCCAGCGACAGGTCGCGCTGGGTCGCCATCGGCTTGGTGGCGATGATCTCCAGCTTGCCGGGCCGGCCGACGCTGTGAAACTGCAGGGCTTCCTGATCGGTGAAGGTCGGCCGATTGCGGCCGCCGGGGGGTTTTGCGGGCATTGCTACTCCATGACACAACCGGTGCTGCCCGGCGAGGTCGACGTTAGCGGAACCAGGCGCGCCTGCTCAAGGGAAGGCGGGGCCGTTTCACGCTTGTTGAACCCGGCCGCGCCACGGGGTAATCGGTACGGTAATTCAAGGAAAAGACTGCCCAGCCATGATCCGCTTTCTGCTCCGCTTCCTCGGCCTGATCTGTCTGGCCGCCGCTTTTATCCTGGTGATCTATGACGGCACCAAGTCGATCGCGGGCAACCACCTCTTTCTCACCACCGTGCAGGCGCTGTGGGAGCTACTCAATGCAGGCAGCCTGGCCAAGCTCAGGCCGCTGATCGAGCCCTATGCCCACGGCCTGATGTGGAATCCGGCGGCGGTGACCGTTTTGGCGGCGCCGGCCTGGAGCGTGCTCGCGGTTTTCGGCATCCTGCTGCTGCTGCTCGGCCGCAAAAGGAAGCCGCTGATCGGCTATGCCCGTTGAGAATTGACGGCGCCGTGAACGCTGCGTGCGCGGCGCTGGCCGGGACGTGATCGGCGCCGGCGTTTCGGAAAGCCGCGCCAGCGCTTATATTGCGCTCAAGGATTTCAGGGAGACCCAACCCATGTTCGGCTTCAAGAAAATTGCCATGCCCACGGCAGCGCAGGCGCTGCCCGGGCGCGACAACGCGATCAGCACCGCGCAAGAGCATTTCGTCAATCACCACGCGCTGAAGGGGCCCTACCCGGAGGGCTCGCAAAAGGCGATGTTCGGGCTCGGCTGCTTCTGGGGCGCCGAGAAAAAGTTCTGGGAGCTGGGCGACGGCATCTACGTCACGGCCGTCGGCTATGCCGGCGGATTGACGCCGAACCCGATCTACGAGGAAGTATGTTCCGGCCGCACCGGCCACAACGAAGTGGCGCTGGTGGTGTTCGATCCGAAAAAGATTTCCTACGAGACGCTGCTCAAGACGTTCTGGGAAAGCCACGACCCGACGCAGGGCATGCGCCAGGGCAACGATGTCGGCACGCAGTACCGCTCCGGCATCTACACCTTCAACGCCGCGCAGCGACAAGCCGCAGAGGCGTCGAAGGCGATGTATGAAAAGGCCATCAAGGGCAAAGGCTATGGCGTCATCACCACCGAGATCGTCGACGCGCCGGAGTTCTATTTCGCCGAGGACTACCACCAGCAATATCTCGCCAAGAATCCGTCCGGCTATTGCGGGCTTGGCGGCACCGGCGTGTCGTGTCCGATCGGCACCGGCGCCAAACTGACGCAGGCCGCCGGCGCCTGATTCTCGCGCGCATCAAACGAAAACGCAGGGGCGCCCCGATGGGGCGCCTTTTGCTTTTTGTGGCGGTGGCAAAAAGCGCAGGGGCAGCGCAGGTTTACGGCGGCGGCCGGTCGGTGAGGATTTATTAACCATATAAGGCATTAATCGGGTTTGGTTTCTTTTGCCGGCGCGGATTCGTTTGATGCGGGGATTCCGATTTCTATTGGCCGCTTTGGTCGCGCTTGCGGCCTCCGGCTGTATGTGGAATGCGCCCGACGAAGTCGCCGACCGCGGCGTGTTCCGTTGGCAGGCGAGCGCGCCGCCACAGACGGCCGCGCAACGGCCGCTGCAAAAGCCTTACGTGCTGCAATACACGCCGCCGCCGTCCGCACCGGCGCGAGCCGTCGCCGCAGCGCCGCCGCCGCGGCAGCCCGAAACCGCACCTTACGCGGCCATGCCCGTCAGCTATGCCGAGGCGTTACCCTACCAGCCGCCGCCTTACACGCTCGATGCCGGCGACAAATTGCGCATCGTGGTGTTCGGCCAGGACGGTATCAGCAATGCCTACATCGTCGACGCCGGCGGCAACGTGAACCTGCCGCTGATCGGCACCGTGCCGGTGCGCGGCATCACGACGCAGCAGTTGTCGCAACGGATCACTGCGCGGCTCAAGCAGGGCTTTGTGCGCGAGCCGCACGTGACGGTCGAGGTCGAGACCTACCGGCCGTTCTTCATCCTGGGCGAGGTGACGACGCCGGGGCAGTATCCTTACGTCGCCGACATGACGGTGGAGAAGGCGATCGCAATCGCCGGCGGCTTCGCGCCGCGCGCCTACAAGCAGACCGTCGAACTGACCCACACCGCGCGAGGCCAGCAGATCAAGTCCGACGTGCCGCTCAGCTACCCCTTGCGCCCCGGCGACACGTTGCTGGTCAAGGAGCGGTGGTTCTAGCGCGATGAAGCCACTGAATATCCTGCACGTTTTCCGCGCGCCGGTCGGCGGCCTGTTTCGCCATGTGCTCGACCTCAGCCGCGAGCAAATCGCGCGCGGCCACCGGGTCGGATTGATCGCCGATCTGCGCACCGGCGGGACGCGCGCCGATGACGCGTTGCGGCTGATCGAGCCCTCGCTCGCGCTCGGCCTCAGCCGCGTCGCGATGCACCGCCAGCCCAATCCGGGCGATCTATTCGCGCTCGCGCATGTCATCCGCCGCGCCAAACGGGCGCAGGCCGACGTGGTGCACGGCCACGGCGCCAAAGGCGGCGCCTACTCCCGCCTCACCTTCGGCAACCCGTGCGCCGTGCGCGCCTATACGCCGCATGGCGGCAGCCTGATGTTCAGCCACGACACGCTGGCCGGAAAATTCTATCTGACCACCGAGCGCCTGCTGATGCTGCGCGGCGACCTGTTTTTGTTCGAAAGCGCTTTTAGCGCCGATATGTTCCGCAGCAAAATCGGCGACCCACGCGGCCTGGTGCGCGTGGTCCACAACGGCGTCTCGCCCGTGGAATTCGCGTCGGTGGCGACCGGTCCCGATGCGACCGATCTGATGTTCCTCGGTGAGTTGCGGCATTTGAAGGGCATTCACGTGCTGATCGACGCCATCGCGCAATTGCACCGCGACGGCCGCAACGTGACCGCAACATTGATCGGCGACGGACCCGATCGCGAGGCGTTGCAGGCTCACGTCGAGCGCGACGGGATCAACTCCGCGGTGCGTTTCCAGCCGGCCATGCCGGCGCGCCAGGCCATGACGCTGGGCAAGATTATGGTGGCGCCGTCACGGTTCGAATCCTTGCCTTACGTCGTGCTGGAGGCAGCCGCCGCCGGCAAACCGCTGATCACCACCCAGGTGGGCGGCATCCCGGAAATTTACGGCCCGTTATCCAACACTCTGGTTCCACCGTCCGATCCCGGCGCCCTGGCCCGGGCGATCGCCCAGGCCCTCGACCGGCCGGACGCCATGGCGGAAATCACCCAAAAGTTACGCGAGCGGGTGCAGGCGTCATTTTCGGTCCAGACCATGGTCGACGGTGTGCTTGGAGGCTACCGGGCCGCACTTGAGGCCCTCGGCAAAAGTGGCCGTCGTTAAGACTTATTCGAGCGACCCGATAAGTCTTTTTTGAGACTCTTTCCGTAGAAATTTCCGTGAATTAGGGACGATCCCTGCTGCCGCTCCAGGGGCTCGCTGACGGCCGTTCGCTGACCTCGGGCATGACTGATATCGACACCCGCCCTTCGATTAATCCATCGGGCGCCGCCGCGATACTTCATCGGCTGCGCGCCGCGCCGCGCGTGGTGGCCAAAGCGTCGCTGACGCCGGAAGCGCTTGCCGTGGCCGCGACCCCTGCCCCGGCGCCGATCTCGCCGATCGTGCTCGCCGGCTTCGTCCGCATGGGCGAGTTCGCGCTGATCGTGCTGGTTGGGGTGGCGATTTTCGCGGTCTACCTGTCGCCGACCGAAGCTTTGTTCTGGCATTACGCCGGCGCGATCTTCGCCATCGCGCTGCTGTCGATGTTCGCCTTCCAGACGGCAGACATCTACCAGGTGCAGGCCTTCCGCGGCCATGAGAAGCAGTACATGCGGCTGGCGTCGGCCTGGTCGGTGGTATTCCTGATCGTGATCAGCGCCTCGTTCTTCGCCAAAGCCGGCGAAATGTTCTCGCGTGTTTGGCTCGGCGGCTACTACGTCATCGGCCTGGCGGCGCTCGTGACGTCTCGCCGGCTGTTGTTCCTGGCTGTGCGCAAGTGGACCCGCGAAGGCCGCTTGACGCGCCGCACCGTGATCGTGGGCGGCGGCGCGGCCGGCGAGCACGTCATCGAGGAACTGCAGCGGCAGAAGGATTCCGGCGTCACGATCATCGGCCTGTTCGACGATCGCGGCGATGATCGCAGCAGCAGCGATTGCGCCGGCGAGCGCAAGCTCGGCGTCGTCGACGACCTGGTCGAATTCGGACGGCGCACGCGCGTCGATCTGGTGGTTTTTTCGCTGCCGATCTCGGCCGAAGACCGCATTCTGCAAATGTTGAAGAAACTGTGGGTGCTTCCGGTCGACATCCGGCTCGCGGCGCATTCCAACAAGCTGCAATTCCGCCCGCGCTCCTATTCCTACATCGGCAGCGTGCCGGTGCTCCCCGTGTTCGATCGGCCGATCGCCGATTGGGACGTGGTGATGAAATGGCTGTTCGACAAATTGATCGGCGGCGTCATGCTCGTGTTCGCGTTGCCCGTGATGGCGCTGATCGCGATCGCCATCAAGCTCGAAAGCCGCGGGCCCGTTCTGTTCACGCAGAAGCGCTACGGCTTCAACAACGACCTGATAGAGGTCTACAAATTCCGCTCGATGTATGCGGAGGCCGCCGACGTAACCGCCAGCAAGCTCGTCACCAAGAATGATCCGCGCGTCACCCGGGTCGGGCGCATTATCCGCAAGACCAGCCTCGACGAGCTGCCGCAGCTGTTCAACGTCGTGCTCAAGGGCAATTTGTCGCTGGTCGGCCCGCGCCCGCACGCGGTCAACGCCAAGGCCGAAGCCCAGCTTTACGACGAGGCAGTGGACGGCTACTTC
>Ga0207929_1000477_pt1 | contig 11048 bp, 9 predicted proteins | sample NGESurdeep072012_FD_184466 | JGI IMG/M metagenome (GOLD analysis project Ga0207929, IMG submission 184466) | Arctic peat soil microbial communities from Barrow, Alaska - NGEE Surface sample 53-1 deep-072012 (SPAdes) | ecosystem: Environmental > Terrestrial > Soil > Wetlands > Peat ... | reverse complement strand
AATCATCAGCAACGATCTCAACAGGCCCCTGCCGGACGGCCTGGTTGTCATCGGGGAACTGGGATTGGCGGGCGAGGTGCGCCGCGTGGGCCAGCTGGAGCGCCGCCTATCCGAGGCGGCCCGGCACGGCTTTACGCGCGCTTTGATTCCGGCCGGCGTCAAAGCCGTCCGGCCGTCCGGCCTCGAGGTGATCGAGGTTCGGACCTTGGCGGAGGCTAAAGCCGCCGCATTTTCTTCACCCATTACGTCCGGCAGATTCATAGAGGAGGCCGGAATCTCGGTCTCCTAGGAGGTTTCCCGTGAAGCGTTCTGAGAAGCTGGCCCGCTGGCTAGGGGCGGCGCTCGGCTTGATTGGCGGTTTCTTGCTCGGCTATTTCCTGGTACGTGGCGGAACTCACTCGTATCCCGGTTACGTGATCATCGGGCTGACCAGCCTGGAAGGCTTGATATTCGCGTACCTCGGCATCCCGTACGTGCTCGGTGGCTGGCGGACTTTCAACTTCCGCTTGACCAGCACCCCGCTGCCCGATCTCTTGAGCGGGCTGCTTGGAGTGGTGATCGGGTTGGTGATCGCATCCCTCATCGGCGTGTTCGTTCGTGACCTTCCCAACGGTGTGCTCCTCTCTGCCATCCTGGCCCTGCTGCTGGCGGCTCAGGGTGCCTCGATTGGACTCACGCGCCGGTCCGAGCTGGCGGCGCTCTTCTTCGGTGGCGCGACCCAGCAGAAGAGCCACCGCCTCAGTGGCGTCCTACTTGACACGTCGGTGATCATCGACGGCCGAATTCTCGACATCGCAAAAACCGGCTTTATCGACATGCCATTGATCATCCTCAGCTCAGTGCTGCGCGAACTGCAGCAGGTCGCGGATTCCGCAGACGCCACGCGGCGGCGCCGCGGGCGCCGGGGGCTCGAGGTTCTTACCGAGATGCAGAAGGATTCGACCATTCCACTCGAGGTGGTCGACGACGACGTGACCCCCAGCGTCGAGATCGACGCGCACCTCGTACGTACGGCCAAGCGGAAGGCCTGGGGAATCATGACCAACGACTTCAACCTCAACCGGATCGCGCGCCTCGAGGGCGTCACCGTCTTGAACCTCAACGAGCTGGCTCATGCGATGCGTCCGGTCGCGATCCCCGGTGAGGAGATAGTGGTCACGGTGGCGCGCGAGGGCAAGGAGCCCGGGCAGGGTGTCGGCAGCCTGGACGACGGCACGATGGTGGTCATCCAGAACGGACGGCGCTTGCTCAACCAGACCATCACCGCGGTCGTCACATCTGTGATCCAGACCTCTGCGGGCCGCATGATCTTCGCCGAGCCTGCTCCCCTGGACAGCCGTCGCACCAATCCGCGCCCAAAGGCGGAAAGTGGCTAGGTCGATGACTGTCGGAGCCATCGTGGCCGCCGCCGGCTCGGGCACGCGCCTCGGCCGCGGCAGCAAGGCGCTCGTGCGCTTGAACGGTAAGACCACGCTGGCGCGCGTGCTCGAGCTCTTTCTCGCGCTGGACGAGATCGATCGGATAGTCGTCGTCGGCCCACCCAGCCGGCTCGAAAATGCAGAGCGAGAGGTTGCCGGTTTGCACCCACGTAAGCCGGTGACGGTGAAGGCCGGCGGCGAAAGCCGGCAAGAGTCGGTGCGCGCCGGGCTGGCGGCGCTCGGCGAGTGCGATTTCGTCCTCGTGCACGATGCTGCCCGGCCGCTCGCGACTGCGACCTTGGTGCGCCGAGTGCTCGCCGCCGCGGTGGAGTCAGGCGCGGCCTTTCCAGCGATCTCGCCTCGCGACGCAGTCAAGCGCGTGGAGGGCAACCGGCTGGTGGAGAGCCTGGACCGATCGCGCATCGTCCTCGCCCAGACCCCGCAAGCTTTCGCCTATGAGCTCCTCGCGCGGGCACACCGGGAAGCGGCGGACGCCGGCCTCGTCGGAGACGATGACGCCCAGCTCGTCGCCGCGACGGGCCATGCGGTCACAGCCGTCGAAGGCGAGCCCGCCAACATCAAGCTGACGACCCCCGAGGACTTCGAGGTGGTCGAGGCGCTCATCAAAGAACACGAAGCCGCGACCACGTGAGGGTCGGCATCGGCTACGACGTTCATCCGTTGCGTCCCGGTCGTGACCTGGTGATCGGCGGCGTCCACATCGACCACCCGCTGGGCCTTGACGGACACTCGGACGCCGACGTGCTGACGCACGCGGTGATCGACTCGCTCCTCGGGGCAGCGGCGCTTGGCGACATCGGACAGCACTTTCCTGCCAGCGACCCGGGTTACCAGGGTGCGTCGAGCCAGGACCTGTTGACCATGGTCGTTCGCACCGTGCGACAGGCCGGCTACCGCGTGGTCAACGTCGACAGCACGGTGGTTGCGGAGCAGCCGAGGCTGCAGCCACACATCGACGCCATCCGCAAACAGCTGGCAAAGACGCTCGGCATCGACTCCGCGGCGGTCAGCGTGAAGGCCACCTCGCCGGAGGGGCTCGGCGCGCTGGGACGCGAAGAGGGAATCGCGGCCCATGCCGTAGCCCTCATCGAGGCAACCGGCTAAAGCTACCCTACGTCGGTGGCTCTAAAGCTTCACAACACTCTCACCGGCACGAAGGACCTGTTCGAGCCGCTCGAGCCGGGACACGCCGGCATGTACACATGCGGACCGACGGTGTGGAACTTCGCGCATGTCGGCAACCTGCGGGCGTTCCTCTTCTACGACCTTCTGCGCCGCCACCTGCGGGTCGCCGGCTACCGCCTGAACCATGTGATGAACGTCACCGACATCGACGACAGAATTCTCGACCAGGCCATGCACGCGGGCACGACGATTGGCGAGTACGTCAAGCCCTACCTGACAGCGTTCTTCGAGGACATGGCAGCCCTCCGCATGCAACCCGCCGAGCACTATCCGAGGGCGACCGAGCACATCGGCGATATGGTCGCGATGATCAGCGCGCTACTGGAGCACGGGCACGCGTACATCGCGGAGGGCGATGTGTACTTCAGGATCGCCAGCTTTCCTTCTTATGGCGCGCTGTCGCGTCTGGATCGGACCGGCCTTCGGGCAGGGACACGAGTTGCAGCGGACAAGTACGACAAGGAGTCGGTCAGCGACTTTGCGTTGTGGAAGAAGGCGCAGCCGGGAGACGACGAGCTTGGAGCTGCATGGGACGCGCCTTTCGGGCGCGGCCGGCCCGGCTGGCACATCGAGTGCTCGGCCATGAGCAGGCGCTACCTGGGTGACACTTTCGACATCCACTGTGGCGGGATCGACCTGATGTTTCCGCACCACGAGAACGAGATTGCGCAATCGGAGGCGGCGAACCACAAGCCCTTCGCTCGGGTCTGGCTGCACTCGGAACATCTCGCCGAGGCCAGCGGGGAGAAGATGTCGAAGAGCGCAGGCGGTTTCACTACGCTGCGCGACCTCATCGCTGCCGGGCACGACCCGCTGGCGGTTCGCTTTTTTCTGATCGCCAACGCGCACTATCGAGCGCGCATCCGCTTGAGCAACGAGGCGCTGCATGCCGCTGCGGAACAGGTGCGACGGCTGCGGGACTTCGCCGGCAGGGTCCGGCGATCGGCTCCGGGGCCGCAGGGGGGTGTGACGGGAGCTGGCTCTGCCAGGCCCGGCACCCTGAGGGGGGACGTCCACCCTCAAATAGAAGACCAGGCTCTCCTCCAGAGAATCGCCGGCGTTCGTGCCGGCTACAAAGAGGCGTTGGACGACGACCTCAACCTGCCGCTGGGCATTGGCCTGGTGTTCGAGCTGATTCGCGAGGCAAACGCAGCCCTTGACGACGGCAGGGTAGGTAAGCGTGGACACGCGGAGCTGCAAGCGTTGATGGACGAGGTCGATGCACACCTCGACGTGATTGGTGCAGACGAACCGGGTCTGGCGGACGAGGTCGAGCGTCTCATCGCCGAACGAGAGGCGGCGCGCGCGACGCGGGATTTCGCGAGGGCCGACCGGCTCCGTGATGAGCTTCGTGACCGTGGTATCGCCCTTGAAGATTCAAAGGAGGGAGTGCGTTGGAAGCGCGTTCGCGTCGGGACAGAGTAAGAAGGCCTGGCGATAAGCCAGACCGCAAGCCCCGTCCGGTCCGCCCCACCACTGGGGACGTGGCACCCGCTCGCGACAAGGGCGCGGGCCGGAGGGGGTCTGGCGGAGGTCGCGAGCGTGGCCCGGCGGCGGCCGGCCCGAAGCGTGGCCAGCCGGCGCCGTACAGGCGGCCGCCGGCAGTCGAACGGGAGGTGTCGAAAGCGCCGCTGATCTATGGGCGCAATGCAGTGCTCGAGGCGGCGCGGGCTGGCAGGGTGCTCAAGGTCTTCCAGGCATCCGGTCTGGGCCACGACCCTCGACTGGAGGAGCTGGGCAAGCTGGCGCGCATCGAGGTGGTCGGTCCCGAGCGCCTCGACATCATGGCGCCGGGCGTGCATCAGGGGGTCGCGGCCGAGCTCAAGCCGCGCCGCCAGTGGACGCTGAAGGAGCTCCTGGCGACCGGCCCGAACCTTCTCATCGCCCTCGATTCGATCATGGACCCGCAAAACCTCGGAGCCATTCTGCGCAGCGCCGAGGTCGCGGGCGCCGATGGCGCAATCATTCCCGAGCACCGCAGCGCGCCACTATCGCCGGCCGCGGTCAAAGCCAGCTCCGGCGCGAGCGAGTTGCTTCGCATCGCGCACGTCTCGGGGATGCCGTCGGCGATCGCCGAGGTCAAGCGGTCGAACATCTGGTGTGTCGCTCTCGACCCTCGTGGCGAGGCGCTGGCATGGGAGTTCGACATGACCCAACCCGTTTGCCTCGTCGTTGGCAGCGAGGGCGAGGGCGTTCACCGGCTGGTCAAGGAGCGATGCGACGTGCGCGTGCGTTTGCCGGTGAAGGGCCACATCGCGAGCCTCAACGCATCGGCCGCCGCCGCCGCGCTTCTTTACGAAGTGATGCGCCAGAGACACGAGCGAAAGTGAAAAAGAGTCGTCTGTATTCAGTGCGTTGGCTAGCGCGGCAGGGTTGGCCGGGGTTTCCTCGGCCATGACTTTGTCCCTAATTACGCCAAGCATCGCGAGAAGCAATCTCGTCTAAAACAAGGCCCATCCCTATGCCGGAGGGAGAGTGCCGGCCCTTCCGAGGCTCACCGCTTCCCTGTTGTGTTAGTCAGGGCCGGGTGCGCCTGGCGCCGATGAGTGGAACCACCGGGGGTTCCCTCTCATACTTTCGCTATGGCTGATGCCACGGCCGAGCTCGCAAAGGCCACCGCCGACATACAGCTCACGAATTCGGGGCGCGAGGTGCTCGACCGCGCCGCGGCGATTGCCACTGCGCGTGGCGCTGCTCAGACCGATCCTGTCGACGTGCTCAAGGCGATTCTCGAGAGTCGCGGAACTCTCGCAGCACAATCGCTTCGCGAGCTCGGCGGGGACCCGGCGAGCATCAACGCCCAGCTGGCGCCGCCCGAAGGCGCCGTCGGGTTGCCGATCCGCCAGCTGCTGGTCAACGCCAACCGCGAGGCTGGAGTCCTCGGCCACTATCAGGTCGATTCGATCCACCTTCTCCTGGCGATGCTCTACACCGATACGCCGGTGACCTCGGCCGCGCTCCAGAAGGCAGGCCTGACCCTTTACGACCTGCGGCGTCACATCCAGACAGCGGCCAAGCCCTCGTTCGCCGGCGACCCGCGCTCGGCTCGGCCACCTGACGCGGCGCTGCGTCGCAAACCGCTTCCACCGCTCCGCGGCGTGGTCACGGTCAGTCCGGTGTTTCTTGGGTTGCTGGCCCTCACGGTCGGCAGCGGCGCCTTGATTTGGTTCGATGTTGTGCCGGCGGGCGTTCCGATCCTCACGGTGGTGTTCATCACCGCCGGTTGGATCACGTCGGTGTGCGTGCACGAGTTCGGCCATGCGCTGGTTGCCTACCTAGGAGGCGACAGGAGTGTCGTGGGTCACGGTTACCTGACGCTGAATCCGCTGCTGTACACGAGCATGTTCCTCAGCGTCGTAATGCCCATAGCATTTCTGCTCCTGGGCGGCATCGCGTTACCTGGAGCCGCCGTCTATATCAATCGCTCAGCGCTTCGAAACCGGCTGTGGGATTCGGCGGTGTCGATTGCCGGGCCCGCCGGCACCGCCCTGTGCGGCCTGCTGATCGCGATTCCATTTCTTGTTCCGGGCCATCTCGCGTGGATGAGTTCGCATTTGAGCTTCTTCGGAGCGCTTGCATTCCTTGGTTTCATCGAGGCGTTCGCATTGGTGTTGAACATGCTGCCGATCCCCGGCCTCGACGGTTTCGGCATCATCAGGCCATGGCTTCCATACGCGGCGCAGGATCTCGCCACCACGTTTGGACAGTCCGCAATTTTCATCGTGTTCATAGTCCTGTGGTTCGTTCCCTCGGTCTCGCAGGCGTTCTTTGACGTGGTGCGGCAGGTCACCGGCGCTGCCGGCATCGACCTCGGGTTGATCTCGATCGGCGCAGCACAGATGCCTCGCCTGCGCTAATGGAACGGGTGATCGTCGACGGCTACAACGTCATCCACGCCTGGGTGCCGCTCAAGCGTCTGCTCGACGTTTCACTCGAGGTGGCTCGCGACAAGCTCGTCGAGCGGCTGGCCGTCTACGCGATGGTCACCGGGGCGGACGTGACTGTCGTTTTCGACGCCCACCATTCCGCTGCGCGAATGAACTCCGAGGAGATGGTTGAAGGTGTGAAGGTCCTGTTCACCCGCAAGGGCCATTCGGCCGACCATGTGATCGAGAGAATCGCGTACGCCGCCACGGAGTCGGGCGACCTGATCACGGTGGCGACCTCGGATCGCACCCAGCGCGATCTCGTGCGGGGCATGGGTGGCGCGGTGATCGACGCCCGCGAGCTCGAGCGCAGGGTCGTCGACGCCGAGCAGGAGATGGGCCGTCGGGTGGACAGATACGCCCGATGATCCGAAGGACGCGGATCGTCTGCACGATCGGGCCGTCGAGCGCTTCGCAGCCCGTCCTGCGCAAGCTCTTGAAAGCCGGCATGGATGTCGCTCGCTTCAACTTCTCGCATGGCGACGAGGCGACCCACCGCCAGGCGGCCATCGACGTGCGTGCCGCCGCCGATGACGCCGATTGTCCAGTCGCCCTTCTCGGCGACCTTCAGGGCCCGAAAATCCGAACCGGCGCACTGGAGAGCGCGTTTCAGCGTTTGGTGAGAGGCCGGCGCGTCTTCTTGACGGGCGGCAGGCGAGAGGGCCAGAACGAGATCGAGGTCAGCCACCCGGAGCTCGTCGACGCGCTGCGAGCTGGCGATCGCGTGCTCCTGGACGACGGCCGTATCGAGCTCGCGGTCCGCGGTCGCGAGTCAAGGCGCGTCGAGTGCTCGGTGGTCCGCGGCGGCCTGCTCGGCGAGCGGAAGGGGGTAAGCGTGCCGGGCCGGCCGATCGCGATGCCCGCGCTCACCGAAAAGGACCTGCAGGACCTGAAGCTCGCGGTCGAGCTCGGCGTGGATTACGTAGCCCTTTCGTTCGTTCGCCACCCCGAGGACGTCCTCGCTTGCCGGCAACATCTCGAAGCTTTGAACTGCAAAGCACAGGTGGTCGCCAAGCTCGAAAAGCTGGAGGCGATCCGGAACCTCGACAAGATCCTCGAGGTCGCTGATGCGGTGATGGTCGCGCGCGGGGACCTCGGCGTGGAGCTGAAGCTGGGTGAGCTGCCCGCCGTGCAGAAGGAGGTGATCGACAGGGCGAATCGCGCCGGCGTGCCTGTCATCACGGCAACCGAGATGCTCGAATCGATGGTCACCTCGACCCGCCCAACCCGGGCGGAGGCTTCCGACGTTGCCAACGCGATCTGGGACGGTACTGACGCCGTGATGCTCTCCCAGGAGACGTCGATCGGGGCCCACCCCGTCGAAGCTGTGCGGGCGATGGCCCGGATCTGCATGTCCGCTCAGCGACACCCCGCATTTCAGCGCCAGCGCCAGATCTGGCGCGAGCCTGGCGAGATCGGGAGCGCCATCGCCCACGCTGCGGCGACGAGCGCCGACGAGCTGGGCGCGCGGGCGATCATCGCTTTCACCGAGTCCGGCACCACTGCGCTCCGCTGCAGCAAAGCCCGGCCGCGAGTCCCGGTGATCGCCGCCAGTCCCCATCCAGACGTGCTTCGCAGGACCGCCCTGTACTCCGGAGTGATCCCGCTGCTCGTGAGCCCAGGGAAAGACACCGACCAGATGGTCGCCAACGCGACTGAGGCGGCGGTGCGAAGCGGGCTGGTTCGCCACGGCGACAGGGTGGTGGTGGTCGCAGGCGTACCGGTCGGCCGTCCCGGCCGGACAAACCTGATGAAGGTCGAGATCGTCTGACCCCGCCGATCCCGATCGGGTAGGCAAGTGCAGCAAGTGACGCGTAACCCGGGCTGAACCGGGCCCTTGCCGGGATAGAGTGATAAGCCATGCAGCCAGAGGTGACGACCGGATCTTTGGAGCCCATGCGGCCCGATCCGCGCGTTCGGGGGCCCGTCCCGCCGTCGCTGCCCCCGCGCACCAAGGGCGCGGGGACCCCGAAGGTTGCGCTCCTAGTCGGTCCACCCCTTCCTCTGGGGCCCCCATGGCGAAGCCATGGGAGGGACCCCTGGATCTCCAAATCTCTCGGCCGGCACTCCGGCCGCATGGCTTAGGGATGGCACAGCCGACTCACGGGCTCCTGGGCCGGATTCAGAAGGCAACTGGCGACGACTCCAGGCGTTTTGGGCCGAACACAGCCGAGGTGGAGGCCTTCATCGACGCGGCTGCGCACCTGAGTCCGTGGCAATGGAGGCAGGTCCTGGCCGCCAGGCGGCTGGTGGCGTCGGTGACCAAAGAAGGGATCGGCAAGGCCGCCGAAACACGAAAGTCCATCCAGGCGGCCATAGGCTCGACTGAAGGCGGCATGTCGGAATCGATGGCCAGCACCGGGGAGGCCCTCTTCGATGCCCTCGCGAAACGGACAGACGAGAAGGTGGTTGCCGCCTGGCAGGCAGCCTCGGCCCTGGTTCTGCGCCACCAGCTGCCCGCCCTGAAGTTCGCCGCGCACTACGCGCCGTTCGCCAGGCTCATCCCCGTCTCGGAGGCGGACGCGCTCGATCCCACGACGAGACGATTCCTGGCCGCGATCGAAGGCCTTTCCATTGCCCACTGCGAGATGCTGTCGAAGCCGTGGCGGCTCGACCACGATGCATCGCGCGCGCTGACCCAGGCGGTGGCGAAGAGCCGTCATTTGAACATCGAGGAAGCTGTCGCCCTGTCGGCCTTGTCGACGATCCCGGCCACCCTGAGTGGAGATGCCGGCTGGGCTGCGGTGAGGACCGCGGTGCATGGAGCCAGGGTTTTGAGCCGCCGATCTGAGCTCTCGAGCGACCAGCTGGCGGTGCTCTGGGCTCCATTGCAGCCCGCCATTCCCTTCAAGTCGCTCGATAAAGGCGCGGGTCGCAGACGCACCGGGACCACAGTGCGCGCGGCGGTGACGAAGGCGATCGAAACGATCAAACCACCCAGGGTGGCGCCGGCCCCGGCTCCCAAAGCGCCGGCACCCTACGGTCCCAACAGCGGGGAGGTGGCCGCTTTCCTGAAGACGGTCCAGGAGCTGACCCCGATCCAGTGGTTGCGTGTTCTCGATCGCAGGCAGCTCGTCGCCAGCGTTACGAGAGAGGGCAGCGCCGAGCCGGCCAGCGTGGTCAGGGCGCTGTTGACGACCCTCGACGGAACCCGGGAGCTGGACACTTTCACGCGCTGCCGGGCGTTCGCCGCGGTCGAGCGAGCCAGCTTCGCTGTTGAGACCAAGTCTCGCGTAAAGCTGGGGCAGGTCGTGCAGCACTACGGGCCTTTCGCCGCAGTCATCCCTCTTGAAGAGGTTGACTCCCACGACTTCGTCCGGCGGCTCGGATCTCTGAGCGTCGAAGACTGGACCCAGGTTGCCGGTTCGGTGCCTTCGGTCAACCAGGACGTCGTCGCGCCGCTCGTGAATGCAGGGACGTCGCTGGTTGATTTCCTGAGGGGGCGGTCCGATGACGAAGCGGTGTCGACGTGGCATGCGGTTTCAGCGCTGGTTCGGCGCCACCACCTGACGCCAATCAAGTTCGCCGCCTCTTATGCGCCGTTTGCATCTGCGATTCCAACCACCAGCGCCAGGGCTCGGGGAGCGATGGTCCTCCGTTACGTGACCGCCCTCGGCCGTCTTGGCGGCACCCAGTGCGAGGTCCTCGCACAGCCCTGGCAGCTGACCGACGAGGTCTCGAACGCATTGTCGCGAGCCATGATGGACGGCAGTGCGAGGCCGGCTGAGGAAGCGGCCGCCCTTGCGGCGGTGGTGACGGTGCCCATGCGCCTTTCGGGCAGTGCAGGCTGGGCGGCGGTCAAGACCGCAGCCTTCGGCGGCCGGGTCATCGCTTCGCGTACGCGCCTCACGGCAGAACAGATCGAGGCGCTGTGGAAGCCGATCCAGGCGGCGATCCCTCTTTCGTCTTTGGGAGCGCCGGCCAAAGCTAAGTCCGCGCGCTAGCGCTGCCGGCTTGAACGTCTGACCGCAGTCATCCCGTACTCTTCAGTGGCGTGGCAACGAAGAAGACCGTAACCAGGACAAAGCGCAAAACGGCCGCCAAGCCAAAAGCCAAAACTCCAAAGTTCGATCGCGTGCTCGTGGTGTCGGCTCATCCCGACGATCCAGAGTTCTCCGCCGGCGGGTCGGTGGCGAAGCTGGCCAAGGACGGCGCCGAGGTTACTTACGTCATCGTCACCGACGGATCGCAGGGCGGGGAGGATCCGAATCAAAAGGACTCCGAGCTCGCCGCCATCCGGCAGAAGGAGCAACGCGCCGCGGCCCGTGTTCTGGGCGTCAAGAAAGTCGAGTTTCTTGGCTACAAGGATGGGCACCTCACGCACGATCTCAAGCTGAGGCGCGACATCGTGCGCATGATCAGAAAGTACAAGCCCGACCTCGTGATAACGCATCTTCCTGGGCGTCTTCTGGACGCGCCCATGGGCGGTTCCCATCCCGACCACATCGCGGTGGGCGAGGCGACCTTCGCCGCCGTCTACCCCGACTCTCGCAACCCG
>Ga0207929_1000476_pt1 | contig 11062 bp, 10 predicted proteins | sample NGESurdeep072012_FD_184466 | JGI IMG/M metagenome (GOLD analysis project Ga0207929, IMG submission 184466) | Arctic peat soil microbial communities from Barrow, Alaska - NGEE Surface sample 53-1 deep-072012 (SPAdes) | ecosystem: Environmental > Terrestrial > Soil > Wetlands > Peat ... | reverse complement strand
GAACACGATGGGCGTAACCTTTGATCCGCCGTCAACCGCGGCACCTCGATGAGCGGGCGCCCGTAGCTCAGCCGGATAGAGCACCTGCCTTCTAAGCAGGATGTCGCTGGTTCGACCCCAGCCGGGCGCGCCATTTGATGACCATCGACGCGACCCTGATCGCTATACGAAAGCCGAGTTTGCCCGGTGGTCGTGGGGGTATTACGTCTGACGTTTTGCCATCCATACAAGAGTTCTCAGTTATTTTCCAAGCTCTGTAACGAAACGGACACAATGCAGCCCGGCCTCGCTGGGAGCGTTGACGGCAGAGCATGTGAACGCTCACAGTGGTGCCCCGTGGGCGGCCGCACATAGTGGCTATCCGGGCGAGACGAACTCAGGTTGAAGCGCTGATCGGACACCTGAGTGGGAACTTTCTCCCCCGGCAACACGAGCTTCTCCCTGTCACGCAACAGACGGTCACGCAACAGAATGGACGGATCCTCATGCTCGATACACGTCGCATTACCGTGGTCGCCACGGTCGGACTTCTGGTCCTTCTGTCGGCCTGCTCCTCCTCCAAGAAGACACCTGCGGCCAGCAGTTCGAGTCCGGCGGCCGCAGCTACTACATCCGCAGCAGCGGGCGCCTCGAGTTCGGCAGCGGGCGCCTCGAGTTCGGCACCGGCCGCCGCCGGCTCGTCGGCCGCCGCGAGCGGCGATGTCCCGCCGGCGATCAAGGCCGCTGGTGGAGCAACCAAGCTCACCACCGCGCCGGCGAAGGGCGTCGAGGCCGAGTACGGCCCCATCTGCAAGGGGTCTGACCTCGGTATCGGCAAGATCGACCTTACGAAGGACACCATCGGCTGGGCGCAGTCAGAGAAGGAAGCCAACCCGTTCCGTATTGCCTCGACCAAGTCACAGGTTGACGAAGCGAAGAAGCGCAACATTCACTTGCTCACGACCAACGCCCAATCGAACGTCCAGCAGGAGAACGCCGACATCAAGGGCATGATCGACAAGGGCGCGAAGGCCATCATCTTCTCCCCGATCAACTCGACCGGCCTCGGCGACGCGATCGCGTACGCGAAGAGCAAGCACGTTGCCATGGTTCCGGTTGACCGCAACATCACCGGCGCTGCCGGCTGCACGCAGGTCGGCCCGCAGTTGGGCTCAGACTTCGTGCAGCAGGGCCAGCGCGCGGCGGACGCCATGATCAAGGCGACCGGCGGCACGGCCAACCTGGCGATCCTGCTCGGCGCAACCGGCGTCAACGTGACCGACGACCGCACCAACGGCTTCTTGGCCGAACTGAAGGCGAAGAGCGCTGACGGAATCAAGGTGATCTTCCAGCAGACCGGTGACTTCACGCGGGAGAAGGGCCAGAGTGTCACCGAGACGCTGCTGCAGAGCCACCCGGAGGTCAACGCGATCTACGCAGAGAACGACGAGATGGGTCTTGGTGCCTTGATCGCCTTGACCGACAAGGGCAAGAACGGCATCAGCAAGGTGCACATCGTCTCCATCGACGGCACCAAGGGCGCAGTTCAGGCCATCGTTGACGGCAACTTTGACGCGGTCATCGAGTCGAACCCGGCCTACGGTCCCTCCGCCGAGGACGCGCTGAACGCGTACGTCAACGGTGACGGTGCACCTGCGGTCACGATCACGACCGACAACCAGTACGACAAGTCGAACGCGCAGGCTGCGATCGACAGCGGCACCGCTTACTAGCACTATCGCTCGATAGCACGACCGAACTGATCGACGCACGACAGAGAGGCATCGTCCAGTGGCAGCACCGCACGAGACTGCACCGACCCTTTCGGTGCAGTCGGCAACCAAACGGTTTGCCGGTGTCACCGCGCTGGACGATGTCTCTGTCGATTTGTGGCCGGGTGAGGTACACGCCCTGGTCGGCGAGAACGGCGCCGGAAAGTCGACGCTGATCAAGCTGATTACGGGCGTGTACCAACTCGATGCCGGCGAAGTCCGGTACCGAGGTGGGGTCGTGCATTTCCACTCACCTCGCGACGCCCAGCGCGCCGGAATCCAAACGATCTATCAAGAGGTGCACCTGGCGCCCCAGCTCTCGGTGGCGCGCAACGTCTTCCTCGGCCGCGAACCGAAGAAGTTCGGGGCGCTCGACCTGCGCCGGATGCAGCGCGATTCGGTGGAGTTGTTGCGCCGGTACGGCATCGTCGCCGACGTCCGGCGGCCGTTGGGCGAACTCGGGCTCGGCGTTCAGCAGATGGTCGCCGTCGCTCGGGCCGTGTCGGCCGACGCCACCGTGGTCATCATGGACGAGCCGACGTCGTCCCTCGAGCCGCGTGAGGTCGACAAGCTGCTCGAGGTCGTCGCGCTACTCAAGGAGCAGGGCGTCGCGATCGTCTACGTGTCGCATAAGCTCGAGGAGATCTTCCGGGCGTGCGACAAGGTCACCGTTCTGCGTGACGGCAAGCTCGTCTCGACCACCTTGGTCTCCGAGCTCAACCGCCGCCAGCTGATCTCCCGCATGCTCGGTCGCGATGTCGTCGACCTCGAGAACGAGCGGACCCAACTCGGTGGTGGCGGCGCGATTGCCGCTGAACCGGTTCTCGAAGCCAAGCACATGCATCGCAAGTTCGTTCTCGATGACATCTCCCTCGTCGTGCGCCCCGGCGAAGTTGTCGGCCTCGCCGGGTTACTCGGCTCTGGCCGCAGCGAAACCGCGAAGGCATTGTTCGGAGCGCTGCCCATTGACTCCGGTTCGGTCATGGTCGACGGAACCCCGATGAAGCGGCACACGCCAGCCTCACGGCTTCGGCACGGGGTCGCGATGCTGCCGGAGGACCGCAAAGCCGAGGGTCTCATCCCGGGTATGTCGATTCGCGACAACATTGGGCTCGCCTCACTTGACCAGCTGTCGAAGAGCGGCTTCGTCTCACGCCGCAAGCAGGCAGAAATCGTCGACGTCTTCATGAAGCGCCTGCGCATTAAGGCGTCGGGGCCCGACCAGCTTGTTCGGGAGTTGTCGGGCGGCAACCAGCAGAAGGTCCTGCTTGCTCGACTGCTGTGCTTGAATCCGCGCGTGCTCCTGCTTGACGAACCGACGCGAGGAATTGACGTCGGCGCCAAGGCAGAAGTTCAGGCCCTCATCGCTGAGTTAGCCACCAAAGGCCTCGCGGTCGTCCTGATCTCGTCTGAATTGGAGGAGATCGTGGAAGGCTCTGACACCGTGTTGGTGTTGCGTGACGGAGCAGCCCTTGGATCGCTGTTCGGAGACGAAATTTCCGAAGACGCCATCATGAACATGATCGCCGGCGCGGCGGCAGAACAGACCGAGCAGGCCGCGCAAACGGGAGTGGTCGCGTCGTGACCACAACGACCGACGCCGACAAGCTCCCCGGTGGGGTGTCCGGCCGATCCTGGCTACCAGCCGTCGACGCCAACTGGATCCGCGAGCGTGGCGTCTACGTCGCTCTCGCGTTGTTGACCATCTACAACGTCATCTTCACCAACCACTTCAACCACTATTCATCGCTCGAAACGCTGATGTCCCAAACACCCGCCGTGCTCATCGTGTCGCTCGGCATGCTCATGGTTATCGGCACCGGCGGTATCGATCTGTCGGTCGGCGCGACTATGGCGATCGCCGCCGCAGTCCTCGGCATCATGGTGGCGGCGACCGACCGCGGCGGTCACAACGCCAGCCTGACTGTGGCCATCATCTTGGCGTTGCTCGCCGGCCTGGCCGTCGGAATATTCAACGGCGTCGTCATCGGCGTAGTCGGCGTCCAGCCGATCGTCGCCACCCTCAGCTTGCTCGTGGCCGGCCGTGGCATCGCCCTCGTCATCACCAGTGGTCACCTCCTCGAGCTGTTCCGCCCCGGGCTGAGCAAGATCGGGCGCGGCCAGTTTGCCAAGGTGCCCTACGTCATGATCATCGCCCTGGTGCTGCTCGTGCTCGTCACGATCCTGATGCGCCGCACCACCTTCGGCTATCGCTCGGTTGCCATCGGCGGAAACCTTCCGGCGAGTGTGCTCGCCGGTCTCCCGGTGCGCCGCACGATCATCACGGTCTATGCGCTCTGTGGTGTACTCGCGGCCATCGCCGGCGTGCTCGCCACCGCGCGACTTCGTTCCGCCGACCCCTCATACGTCGGGCTCGGCCTTGAGCTCAACGCCATCACCGCTGTCGTTGTCGGTGGCTCCGCGCTCAGCGGTGGCAAGGTGCGGATCCTGGGCACGTTCGCGGGTGTTGTGTTGATGCAGCTACTCACGACCACCCTCACCTCGCACAACATTCCGAGCTCCGCCACCTCGATGGCGCAGGCCGTCATCATCGTCGCCGCCGTCTACATTCAGCGCACGAGTGCGAGCATCGAATGACGACGCCCGCCGATCCGCCGTCCGGTCAATCGATCGAGATAGCTGCGCCAGCCGCGCCGATCCACGTTGCCTCGGGCGAACTTGGTATCACTGCCGGCGCCGCCCGCGCCCGCCAGCTGACCTCGCTCATCTCGCGCAACGGTGCGGTTGCAGTGCTCGTGGTGCTGCTCATCATTGGCAGCATTTTCGACAAGGGCTTCGGTAGCTTCGACAACCTGCAAAACGTTGCCCTAGGCGCGACCTACATCGGCATCATCTCGGCCGGCATGACGTTCGTCATTATCAGCGGCGGCATCGACCTCTCGGTCGGTTCGATGTTCGCGCTTGCCGTGCTGACCAGCGCCTTCATGTCAAAGCACGGCTCGTTTATCGCCATCGTCGTGCCGCTGGTGTGCTGCGCGGGCCTCGGCATGCTGCAAGGCTTGGTGATTGCGCGGTTGCGCCTGCCGGCGTTCATTGTCACTCTCGCCGGGCTCACCGGCATCCGCGGCATCGTGTACTACATCACCAAAGAGGGCAACACGGTGCCGAAGGTGCCTGCGCACACGTCGTTCCTGACGCTGGGCCAGGGCAAACTCTTCAATATCACCTGGCCGATCTGGATCACCCTCATCGTGTTCGCGGTTGGCTGGTGGCTGCTCAACCGCACCGCCTTCGGGCAGGCAGTGCAAACCATCGGCGGTAGTCGGCCCGCCGCAGAACTAATGGGCTTACCGGTTCGGCGCGTACAAACTCTCGTCTACGTCATCAGCGGCTTGTGTGCCGGCTTCGCTGGGATTCTTACGACCGCGTCATCGAGCGGTGGCCAAGAAGCCCGCATCGGAGATTCCTACGAATTGGTCGCCATCGCGGCTGTCGTGATCGGTGGCACCCTGCTGTCGGGTGGGGTCGGCTCCATGGTCGGCACGCTCGCCGGCATCGCGATCTGGTTCGTGATCTCGAACTTGGTGGTGCACGGCCTGCAGTTCAACACCTATATCCAGCAGGTCGTGAGTGGTGGTGTACTCCTGCTCGTCGTGGTGTTGCAGACAATGCTAAGCAAGCGGGTATCCGCGGCTGCCGCCAAGCGCTAGGCGAACATTAGGCCAGCACCGCGCCAACACCGCTCAGCCGCGAATTGCAGCCACCGCACTGACCACGCCAAGGATCGCCAGGACCCCGCCGGTTACGCGGCGAACCAATTCCAGTGGCACCCATTGCACGATCTTGGCGCCTGCGACGACACCGATCGCGACAACGGCCCACAACGCGAGCACCGCACCGAGACCGACCGCGAACGGGTCGTCGTACTTCGCCGCGAGGTTGGCGGTGGCGATCTGGGTGATGTCACCCCACTCGCCGACAAAGATGACGACGAAACTCAGCGACACAACCCGGCGCATTGTCGGCGGCACGTCGTCAGTGGTCACACTCGACACGTCGTCTTCGTCCGAGGCCTCGAGGCCGAAGATGAGGATGACGGCGCCGACCAGGAACAGGGCCGCGACGATCGACTCCACGAGGCGATGCGGCAACAACCGGATCAGCCCGCCGGCCGTGACCGCAATGACCACGTGCACCGCGAACGCAGCGGCCGCGCCTAGCCAGACATGCAGCGACCGGTACCTCGTGCCCAGCACCAGGGAGGCGATCATGCTCTTGTCCGGCAGTTCGGCGAGAAAGATGACCCCGAACGTGATCGCGGCCACAGCCACACTCATGAATTGGCGCTCCGGTGCTGTCGGCGACTCCTGCGAGCCTATCCCTGCGGCAATCTCGGGCGTCCTGCGTCATGATGAAGCATGACTGATTCGCTCCCTCCGGCTCATCGGGCGCGCACCGGCCGCCCGTCCGGCGCCGGGTACACGGTGACGATGCGAGTGCTGGCGCCACACGACCCGACCCTGCTCCCCCGACTCGCCGAGGTCGTCAGCGAAACCCAGGGTGTCGTGACCGGGATGGACCTCGTCGACGTGACGACATCGGGCGCGACGGTCGACCTCACCTTGCTGGCACTCGATGAAGACCACGTGAACGAAGTGGCCGCGGCCCTCGAAACCGAGGCTGGCGTCAAGGTGCGGCACACCTCCGACCCGACGTTTCTGTATCACCTGGGCGGCAAGATCCAGGTGACGGCGCGCACTCAACTGCGCACCCGGCAAGACATGTCGATGGCCTACACGCCGGGTGTGGCGCGGGTCGCGTCGGCTATCGCGGCGCGACCAGAATCGGCCTGGACGCTGACAGCGAAGGGCACCTCGGTCGCGATTGTCACCGATGGCACGGCCGTTCTCGGGCTCGGCAACATCGGTCCGCTCGGCGCGCTGCCAGTGATGGAAGGCAAATCGCTCATCTTCAAAGAGTTCGCCGGCGTCAACGCGTATCCGCTCTGCCTCGACGCGAAGACGCCGCAGGCCGTCATCGACGCCACGCTTGCGATCGCCCCAGGATTCGGCGGCATCAATCTCGAAGACATCGCGTCGCCGGCCTGCTTCTACGTCGAGACAGAACTGCAACGGCAGCTGAATATTCCGGTCTTTCACGACGACCAACACGGCACCGCGATCGTCGTGTCGGCCGCCCTTCTCAACGCCTGCCGCATCACTGGGCGCACCTTCCCCGACGTCCGCATTGTGCATGTGGGCTGTGGTGCGGCCGGCACGGCGATTTGCTCGGCGCTACTCGATGCAGGTGTGAAGGACCTCGTCATTTTCGACAAGGACGGCGTGCTGGTCGATGGCGCCGACACACCACCTCATCAGCGCGCACTTGCTGCCCGGTCGAACCCGCGCGGCATCAGCTCAATAGCCGAAGCGCTGCGCGACGCCGACGTGTTTATCGGTACCGCACGGCGCGGCTCGGTCGACCCGGATTTGCTGCAGGCGATGGCTGCGCAACCGATCATTTTTGCGTTGTCGAACCCTGAGCCCGAATTGCTGCCCGACGAAGCACGCAAAGATGCCCTGCTCGCTACTGGCCGATCCGACATGCCGAACCAGATCAACAACGCCTTGTGTTTCCCGGGATTCTTTCGAGGCGCGCTCGACGCTCGTGCGACGACGGTGACCCTCGCCATGAAGCAGGCGGCGACGCGGGCTATCGCTGACATGGTCAGCGACGATCAGCGCGGGCTAGGCATCATCATCCCGACGATGTTTCAGACGCGGCTGCATCAAGCAGTCGCTCGGGCCGTGAGTGACGCGTGGCTCGCCGAACACCCCGACGGCCGCAAGCGCGACGCCGGTCTGCTCTCTGCCCCCGGCATGGAATTCGACCTGCTACCGACTGCGCTCGGCGCCGAAGATAGTCAGGCTTGACAGTGGCTCAACCCGTTGACGTGCGCGGCCGTGCACTTCGCGACCTGCGGGTGTCGGTGACTGACCGCTGCAATATGCGCTGCCGTTATTGCATGCCGCGCGAAGTCTTTGGCCCTGGGTTCGTGTTCGTGCCACGCGACGAGTTGCTTCGGTTCGAGGAGATCACCCGGACCGTTGCCGCGTTCGCGCGAGCTGGGGTGACGAAGGTGCGGCTGACCGGAGGCGAGCCGCTGTTGCGCGCCGGCCTGCCTGATCTGGTCAGCATGCTGCGTGACGTCGACGGCATCGATGACATCGCCTTGACGACGAACGGTTCGTTGTTGTCCCGACACGCGGACAAACTGCGCGATGCCGGCCTTGGCCGCATCACGGTGAGCCTCGACACTCTCGACCCAGCCGCCTTTGCCACGGTGGCTGACGCCGAAGTCACCCTCGACTCAGTGTTGGCCGGTATCGCAGCCGCGTCGTCGACGGGGTTCGCGCCGATCAAGCTCAACGCGGTGATCCGCCGCGGCTGGAATGACGCCGACATCGAGCGACTGGCCGAGTACGCGCGCGAACACGGCCACGTGTTGCGGTTCATCGAGTACATGGACGTCGGCGACACGAATGGATGGCGCCTCGACGAGGTCGTGCCAGCCGCCGAAATCGTCGACCGGGTCGCACGTCGCTGGCCGCTCGAGCCGCTGCCTGCGCTGTATCCGGGCGAGGTTGCGAACCGATTCAGGTACGTCGACGGCGGCGGCGAAGTCGGGGTCATCTCCTCGATCAGCAAGCCATTCTGCGGCGACTGCACACGGGCCAGGCTGAGCGCTATCGGCGAGGTCTACACCTGCTTATTCGCGGCAACCGGCCACGACCTGCGCGCGGTGCTCAGAAGCGGTGCGGACGACGACGCGCTCGACCTCGCCGTCCGCAATCTCTGGACGGCGCGTGCCGACCGTTACTCGGAATTGCGGTCGTTGCAGCCGGCTGGCGAGAGCGTGCACAAGGTGGAGATGTCGTACATCGGCGGCTGATCACCGCGTCGCCACGATTGCACCGCCCGGACGATCTAGAGTGAGCGCCGTGGGCGACTACCTGATCTGGATCGACTGCGAGATGACCGGCCTCGACCTGCGCGCCGATGCGCTGATCGAGGTTGCGCTGCTCGTGACCGACGCTGAACTCACGATCGTCGGCGACGGCGTCGACCTGGTCATCAAGCCACCCCAAGAGGCCCTCGACACGATGCCTGACGTGGTGCGAGCGATGCACACGACCTCGGGTTTGCTCGACGAGCTTTCGCACGGCATGACCTTGGCCGAGGCAGACGAACGCCTGCTGACCGCCGTCCGCGAATATGTGCCGGACGTGCGCAAGGCACCGCTGTGTGGCAACTCGATCGCCACTGACCGCGGCTTCATCGCGCGCGATCTGCCGGGCCTCGACAACCATCTGCACTACCGCATGATCGACGTGTCGTCGGTGAAGGAGTTGGCCCGGCGCTGGTACCCGCGCGCCTATTTCGCCAGCCCGGAGAAGAAGGGCGGACACCGCGCGCTCGCCGACATCCGCGAGAGCATCGACGAGTTGCGCTACTACCGCGAGGCGGTGTTCGTGCCGCAGCCCGGGCCCGATTCGGCGACCGCGCGCTCGATCGCTGCGACAATCAGCGCCCAGCAGACAGGCATCGAACCGCCAGTGTGATCCGGCTACACTGACCTGCGGCGCATGGTGGGCGTAGCTCAGCTGGCAGAGCACCGGGTTGTGGTCCCGGGGGTCGCGGGTTCGAGCCCCGTCGCTCACCCCACGCACCAACCGAAGGTCCGGCGAGGGCAGCGCGACGATGCGCTGCCCTCCGTCATGTCGCGGTGTCATGTCGCGGCGGGTCGCGCCTCCCCCGTCGGGGTACGGGATGATCAAGCGACGGAAGGGTTGGCGCCATGAATGTGGTCGAGCACGGCTTTCGCCGGTTCGACCAATTCCAGCAACGCCACCCGGTGCTCGCAATCCCGATTGCCGTGACGCAGAAGTTCGGCAACGACCAGGCCGGCGGCAAAGCTGTACTCATCGCGTACTACGGGCTGTTCGCGCTGTTCCCGCTGCTGTTGCTGATGTCGACCGTGTTGGGCTACGCCCTCGCCGGGAACCAGTCGTTGCAAAAGCACTTGCTGAGTTCCGCGCTGGCCAACTTCCCGATCATCGGATCGCAACTGCAAAACGATGCCCACACGTTGAAGGGCAGCACGCTCGCAATTGTCGTCGGTGTGCTCGGCACGTTGTATGGCATGCAGGGCCTGGGCCAAGCCTCGGTCAACGCGATGAACACGGTGTGGAACGTGCCGTACAAGTCGTGGCCGAACTTCTTTGGCCGCAGGCTGCGCGGGTACCTGTGGCTGGCCGTGCTCGGCATAGCGACCGTCGGTGCCACGACGATCGCGGGCTTCGGTACCACCTGGCTACACGGCCCATTGGCCTGGATTTTCACTACCTCGGTGGCGTTCGTCATCAACCTGGGCGTGTTCTTCGTCATCTTCAAGGTGCTCACGGCCGAGCCACTCGGCTGGCGCGACATCGCTCTCGGGGTCGTGTTAGCGACCACATTTTGGGAGATCCTGCAAACCGTCGGCGGCTACTACGTGCGCAATTCACTAGCCCACGCCAACGCGACGTACGGCTTCTTTGCCATCGTCATCGGATTGTTGTCGTGGCTATTCGTCGCGGCCCAACTCACGTTGTACGCGGCGGAAGTCAATGTGGTCCGGCGACATCACTTATGGCCGCGATCATTGACGCAACCGCCGCTGACCGAGGCCGACAAAGAGACCTTTAGACGGCTGGCCATGATGGAGGAACGACGCCCGGAGGTGCAGGTCACGGTGGCCTTCACCGACGACGCCGACCGCCAGCCGCTCGACCGGGCCGGCAGGCGACCTCAGCCTCAGGATGCGCCGGAGGCCGAACAAGCGCCGGGGCCTGCCGCGGTGACCCGGCCGGCGTAGTGAATCTGCGTCCATTTGGGCTAAAGGTGACCGACCAACTGGCCGAACTACACGGTTGTAACTCGCCTACGAGACGGCGAGTCGGGTCGAGGGAGTAGCTCATGAACGTTGCGATGTCGATCACCACTCGTACGGTCGAAGACCGACTCATGTCCGCACTCCGGCGGCACCTGCCGATCACGTTGCTTGCCGATCTCGCCGACCCCGACGGGCCGCGGTCGCACGAGATCTACCGGCGCGAAATGAAGAAGCCGGACGCCGTGGTGCTGACGATTCCCGAACCCGCCCGCGTTGGCAGTGACCGCTGACTTTGGCTTCCGGAGCCGTCAAATCTCGGCTGGTAGGCTCTGCGCTCACGCGCCGCTAGCTCAATTGGCAGAGCAGCAGACTCTTAATCTGCGGGTTCGGGGTTCAAGTCCCTGGCGGCGCACCA
>Ga0207929_1000475_pt1 | contig 11062 bp, 8 predicted proteins | sample NGESurdeep072012_FD_184466 | JGI IMG/M metagenome (GOLD analysis project Ga0207929, IMG submission 184466) | Arctic peat soil microbial communities from Barrow, Alaska - NGEE Surface sample 53-1 deep-072012 (SPAdes) | ecosystem: Environmental > Terrestrial > Soil > Wetlands > Peat ... | reverse complement strand
GGCCAGGCCGGGGCCCGGGAACGGCTGGCGCCACACGATCGCCTCGGGCACGCCCAGCTCGAGACCGACCTGGCGGACCTCGTCCTTGAACAACATCCGCAGCGGCTCGATGAGCTTGAACTGCAGGTCATCGGGCAGCCCACCCACGTTGTGATGCGACTTGATGTTGGCCGTGCCGGTGCCACCGCCGGACTCCACGACATCGGGATAGAGCGTGCCCTGAACCAGCCACTCGACCGGATGACCCGACCCATCGGCCGACCCGACCAGATCGCGGGCCGCCTGCTCGAAGCAGCGGATGAACTCACGGCCGATGATCTTGCGCTTCTGCTCAGGGTCCGAGACCCCCGCAAGAGCGGCCAGGAACTGCTCGCGGGCATCGACGACGACCAACGAGACGCCGGTGGCCGTGGCAAACTCCCGCTCGACCTGCTCGGCCTCGCCGGAGCGCAGCAGCCCGTGGTCGACGAACACGCAGGTCAGCTGGTCGCCCACCGCGCGCTGCACGAGAGCCGCGGCAACCGAGGAGTCGACACCACCGGAGAGCGCACAGAGCACCCGACCGGAGCCGACCTGCTCACGAATCGCAGCCACCTGGTCCTCGACGACGTTGGACGCCGTCCAGTCCGCGGCCAGACCGGCCCCGCGGATCAGGAAGTTCTCCAGCACCCGCTGGCCAAAGGTGGAGTGAACCACCTCGGGGTGCCACTGCACGCCATACAGCTTGCGCACGTCGTCCTCGAAGGCCGCAACCGGCGCGCCCGAGCTCGAGGCGGTGACCTTCATCCCGGCAGGCGCCTCGGTGACCGAGTCACCATGGGACATCCAGACCGACTGTTCGGCAACCTGACCGTTGAAGAGCGTCGAGGAGGTGTCGGAGACCGTCGCACGGGTCGAGCCATACTCACCGAGACCCGTGTGTGCGACCGTGCCCCCCAGGGCCTGGACCATCGCCTGGAACCCGTAACACATGCCGAACACCGGCACCCCTGCGGTCAGCAGCGCGACATCCAGAGCCGGCGCGCCCTCGGCATAGACCGACGACGGCCCACCGGAGAGCACGACCGCGGCCGGGTCCTTGGCCAGCATCTCCGCCACGGACATGGTGTGCGGCACGACCTCGCTGTAGACCTTCGCCTCACGCACCCGCCGTGCGATCAGCTGGGCATACTGCGCCCCGTAGTCGACGACGAGAACCGGCCGGGCAGAGCGCTGAGCGAGGGCGTCAGTCACGGCGCGAGGCTACCGGCCAGCTGAGCCTCGACCTCGCCGGCGACCTTTCGCTCGACGATGAACGGCAGCAGGGGCACGAAGCCGGACAGCATGATCTTGATCATCCGCGGCAGGGTCCACCCCACCTTGAAGCCGAGGTTGGCGATGGAGAGGACGAACACGAAGTAGATGGTGCCGTGGATCGGCCCCCACACCCTGGACGCCCCGCCCTTGCCGAATCCCCCGTTGATCACGATGATCACCACGAAAACGAACAGCGCGCAGCCCGCCATGATCGCCATGACCTTGAAGTAGCCCAGGGCCTTGCGGGCAGCGGCCACATCGCGTACCGGACGAACCTGCTCAGACATTCGTTGCCTTTCCTGTTTCGTAGTCATCGCGGACCATCCTCCACCACATGTACGCGGCGAAGAGCGCGAACACCCACCACTGCAGGGCGTATGCCGCGTTGCGCCACGACAGCCCGCCGCCGGCCAACGCAGGTGGAGGCACTCGCTGCACCGCCGGGGAAGCGACCGACGTCAGGTCCGGCTGCTCCGCGGTGGCAAAGACAAAGGCGTTGTACATGGCTCCGGGCCAGCGGTTGACCAGCAGGGACAGGTCCAAGGTGGCCATCTGCCCGAGGGGCAAGGCTGCGATCGCCGAAGCAGTGCCGTGAGCGGGCGACTCCCCCGGCGCCAGCGTCCCGGACACGGTGACATCGGTGGCGATGTCTGGCGCGGTGGCCTGCGCGGGATCGGTGACGAAGCCTCGAACGACGGCGATGCGGGCACCGGTGGACCGCACGACCAGGGGCGTCACGACCCAGTATCCGCGCTCGCCCCGAAGCAGCCGGGGCGTCACGAGCACCTGCGCGGACCCGTCATACCGGCCCGTCGCGGTGATCCGGCGGCCTTCGCCGTTGATGGGAAAAGTGGTGTGTGGCCTGAGGACCGCAGCGACATCGGCGACCGGCAGCGTCGGCGCGGCACGGACCTGCTCCGCGCGCCCCTTGTCGCGGGCGACGCTGAGCTGCCAGAGCCCGAGCGCCCCGAAGCTGACCATCACCGCGACGACCAACGCGAACAGCCCCAACCATCGGGGTTTCACAGCGGTCCGCAGCACGGGCTCAGGCTATTTCACCCGGGTCGACTCTCCCGCACCCGCCCGCGCGGGCCGATATTCGCTTGGTTCACACCTGCCGCACCCATACCGTGAGAGATGCGATGCAAAGACTGCCTTATCCGGATCCCGGAACTCCTGACCTACGCACCCCCCTGAGGTTCCTTGGCTGGGTCGCCCGGGGTCAGTGGCGCACCCTGGTGTACGGCGTCTTCTTCGGTGTCATCTGGATGGTCAGCCAGGCACTCTTTCCCGCCGCCGTCGGTCAGGCGATCGACCTCGGCATCATCGCGAACAACCGCGGGGCGCTGCTGACCTGGGGCGGCGTCCTGGTCGCCCTGGGAGCGGTCAGTGCGCTCGCCGGCACCATGCGCCACCGGTTCGCCGTCGAGAACTGGCTGCGCGCCTCGTTCCGCTGCATGCAGCTGATCGGCTACAAGGCGGCTGACACCGGCGAGGCACTTCCCCGCCGAATGCCCACGGGCGAGGTCGTCGCGACGGTCGCCTCCGACTCCATGCGCCTGGGTGGCCTGTATGACGTGTCCGCGCGTTTCGCGGGCGCGATCGTGAGCTACGTCGTGGTGGCCGTCATCCTGCTCAGCAAGTCCCGCCCGCTGGGTCTGGTGGTCCTGATCGGCGTTCCCGTCCTGGTCTCGTCCCTCTCGCTCATCCTGCGCCCTCTGCAGAAGCGACAGGCGGAGCAGCGGGAACAGTCGGGCAAGCTCACCACCCTCGGCGCCGACACGGTCGCCGGCCTGCGTGTCCTGCGCGGCATCGGCGGCGAGCAGGCCTTCCTGCGTCGCTACCAGGAACAGTCTCAGCGGGTCCGCATGGTCGGCGTGCACGTCGCCGGCGTCCAGGCCTGCCTCGACGCCGCCCAGGTGCTCCTGCCGGGAGTGTTCGTGGTCCTGGTGACCTGGCTCGGCGCACGGTTCGCGCTCGCCCGGACCATCACGCCGGGCGACCTCGTCCAGTTCTATGGCTACGCCGCGTTCCTGGTCATGCCGCTGCGCACCGCGACCGAGTTCGCCGATCGGGCCACCCGAGCCCACATCGCGGCTCGCAAGATCATCAGGGTGCTGTCCACCGAACCGGACACGAGAGACGCCGTGGACACCGCCGACCCTGTCCAGCCTGTCCAGCCCGTCCAGCCTGTCCAGCCTGTCCACGGCGCAGTCGAGCCCGCCCACGGCGTGCCCCTCACCGACCCGGCCAGCAACGTCACCATCAGGCCCGGCAAGCTGACCGCCATCGTCTCGGCCCGACCCGAGGAGTCCAGCGCCCTGGCCGACCGGCTCGGCCGGTTCGGGCGGACCCGCACCGCAGTGCACCTGGACGGTGTCGCCATTGCCGACCTGCCCCTTGCCACGGTTCGCCGACGTATCGTCGTCAGCGAGATCGACCCCCGTCTGTTCACCGGATCGCTGCGCGAAGAGCTCGACCCGCACGGCATCCACGACGACGCCGCCATCCTGTCGGCCCTGGCGGTCGCCGGTGGTGAGGACGTCATGGAGGCCCTGCCATGCGGGCTCGACAGCGACGTGGAGGAACGCGGCCGGTCCTTCTCCGGAGGTCAGCGTCAGCGTCTGACGCTCACCCGCGCGTTGCTGACCAACGCCGAGACGCTGGTCCTCGTCGAGCCGACCAGCTCGGTCGACGCCCACACCGAGGCCCGTATCGCGGCTCGCCTGGGCGGCGCACGAGCCGGCCGGACCACCGTGGTGATGACCGCGAGCCCGCTGCTGCTCGACCAGGCCGACGCCGTGATCCTGCTGACGGATGGCAAGGCTTCAGCCCAGGGCACGCACAAGGAGCTGATGGCGACCAGTACGGCATACAAGGCCACCGTCATCCGGGGAGAGGCGTCCTGATGGCACTGACCACGGAGCCGGTCACCCGCGTGCTGCCCATCGCCGACATGGCGTCGGTGCGCCTTCACGCGCGCGGGCTGCTGCGCGAGCACCGGGCAACGATGACCACGGTGATCGGGCTGCATGCCCTCGCGGCATTGGCCGCGCTGGTCGCTCCCCGGCTCGTCGGCGAGCTCGTCGACGGCGTCACGCACGGCACCTCGCGATCGCACATCGACACCCTGGCCATCTGGCTGGCCGCATCGGTCCTGGTGCAGACGGTGCTCATGTGGGCCGCACGGCGTGCGTCCTTCATCATGGGCGAGAGCGTGTTCGCCGAGCTCCGCGAGCAGTTCATCTCGCGGGTGACCGGGCTGCCCCTGTCCACTGTCGAGCGGGCCGGCACCGGCGATCTGCTGGCGCGGACGACCAACGATGTCGAGGCCCTGTCCCAGGTCGTGCGGTTCGGCATCCCCTCTCTGTTCGTCGCCATGGTGACGACGGTGCTCACCGTGGTGGCGGCGCTCGTGGCCGGACCGCTAGTGGCCGTCCCGATCGTCATCGGGGTGCCGATCATGTGGTTCTCGACCCGGTGGTACCTGCGCCTGGCTCCGGCGGGCTACCTGCGCGAGCGCGCGACGTATGCCGTGGCCAACGGTGTCATCACCGAGACCGTCGACGGCGCCCGCACGGTGGACGCCCTCGGACTGCGGCCACGTCGCCGGCAGCGCATCAACGAGGCCATCGGCAGCTGCTTCGACGCCGAGATCTACACGCTGCGGCTGCGGATGATCTGGTTCCCGCAGGTCGAGTTCGCCTACCTGCTCCCTGTTGCGGCCACACTGTTGTGGGGCGGCTGGCTGGTGGCCGGCGGCCACACGACGATCGGAACCGTCACCGCGGTCGTCCTCTACATCCAGCAGATGGCCGGGCCGCTGGATGAGCTGCTGAGCTGGCTCGACGAGATCCAGGTCGGCGCAACCTCGCTGGCCCGGGTCATCGGCATCGCCGACGTGCCGCCGGACCGCAGCTCCACAGGTGAGTCGCCCGAGGGCCGTGACATCGGGGTCGAGGATGTGCGCTACTCCTACCGCGCCGGCCGCGACGTCCTCAAGGGCGTTTCTCTGGACTTGCGACCCGGCGAGCGTCTGGCCATCGTCGGCCCCTCCGGTGCCGGAAAGTCAACGCTGGGGCGGCTACTCGCCGGCATCGACGGTCCCAGCTCAGGGCGGGTCGAGGTCGGCGGCGTGCGCTTGGTGGACCTCGAGCTCGAGCAGCTGCGCGGCGAGGTGGCGCTGGTGACGCAGGAACACCACGTCTTCGTGGGGACCATGGCCGACAACCTGTTGCTCGCCCGCCCCTCCGCCACACCGGACAACCTGTCGTCCGCACTGCGCGCAGTCGACGCGGATGGCTGGGCCGGCGAGCTGCCCGACGGCCTTGACACGATGGTCGGTAGCGGCGGGCACGCCCTGACCGAGGCCCAGTCCCAGCAGCTGGCCCTGGCCCGACTCGTACTGGCGGACCCCCACACCCTTGTGCTGGACGAGGCCACCTCGCTGCTGGACCCACGAGCTGCACGTCACCTGGAGCGGTCGCTGGCTGCCGTCGTGCAGGGCCGCACCGTTGTCGCGATCGCCCACCGCCTGCACACGGCCCACGACGCGGACCGTGTCGCCGTGGTCGAGGACGGCAACATCAGCGAGATCGGCACCCATGATCAGCTTGTTGCCGCCAATGGTGCCTACGCAGCGCTGTGGCGCTCGTGGCGGGACGAGCCGGAGCCTGCGGATCCCTCTCCGGGCCGTGCGTGACTTCAGTGACCGCCCCCGATGGGGGCGATCGGCGCCAGACGTTCGTAAGCCGCCCCTTGGGCCGGGCGCGGGTCGTCGCCTCCACGTTTCGGCCAGAACGACATCGCCCGCTCGGCCTGAGCCGTGATGGTGAGCGCGGGGTTGACGCCTGGGTTCGCCGAGACGGCCGCCCCGTCGACCACGTGCAGCCCGGGGTAGCCCCAGACCCGGTGCCACGGGTCCACGACGCCCTTGGCCGGGTCGTCGCTGATGACCGCACCGCCGAGAAAATGGGCCGTCAGCGGAATGTCCACGATCTCGCTGACTGCGCCGCCCGGCAGAGCGCGCACTCCGGTCCGCTCCTGTAGCCGGATCGCCAGCTGACGAATGGCCTTGTGCCCACTGGGGATCCACGTCGGGTTGGGCTCGCCGTGGCCCTGCTTCGAGGTGAGGCCGACGCCGCCACCGAGGCGACGCTTGGCCGAGACGGTGAGCGAGTTGTCACGGGACTGCATGACCAGGCCGATGATGGTCCGCTCGCTCCAGCGCCGGACCGAGGCCGCGTGCAGGAAGGCCACGGGGTGCCGGGCCGACTCGGCCAGGAAGCGCAGCGGTCGCGGCACCGATCCCCCGCCCTCGACCAGGATCGTGGCGAGCAGCCCCATCGCGTTGGATCCCTTGCCGTACCGCACGTTCTCGACGTGCGTGTCCCGGTCGACGTGGAACGAGGAAGTGATCGCCACGCCCTTGGTCAGGTCGACGTCGCGCGGCACGCGCACCGCCATCGCGCCGCCGAGCGCCTCGGAGTTGGTCCGGGTCAGCTCACCGAGGCGAGGTGAGAGGTCACCCAGGCGTCCTTCATACGACATCCGGTGCAGCAGCCGCTGCGTCCCCCAGGCACCCGCCGCGAAGACCACCTGCGACGCCGTGACCGTATGCCGCTCCTTGCGGACCCAGGCCCCGGACGCCTCAGCCGTCACGCGGTATCCGGCGTCGCGGCGGCCGTCGTCGATGGGCTCGACGGCGACGACCGTGCGCAGCGGCTCGATCGTCGCGCCGAGGCGTTCGGCGAGGGCGAGGTAGTTCTTGACCAGGGTGTTCTTGGCGCCGACGCGGCAGCCGACCATGCAGTTGCCGCACTGGGTGCAGCCGGTGCGATCGGGGCCGGCGCCACCGAAGTACGGGTCGGCGACCGGCTCACCGGGCTTGCCGAAGAAGATGCCGACGGGCGTCTTGGCGAAGGTGTCGCCAACGCCCAGGTCGTCGGCCGTCTGGCGCATGATCTGCTCCACCGGCCCGTCGCAGGGATTGGTAACAACGCCTAGCATCCGGGACGCCGTCTCAAAATGCGGCGCCAGCTCGGCCTGCCAGTCGGCGATGTCTGCCCACTGCGGGTCCTGGAAGAACGGAGCAGGGGGGACGTAGAGGGTGTTGGCGTAGTTGAGGCTGCCCCCGCCCACCCCGGCACCCGCGAGAATCATCACGTCGGGCAAGCGGTGGATCCGTTGTACGCCAAAGCATTTCAGTCGCGGAGCCCACAGGTAGCGGCGCAGGTCCCACGACGTCTTGGCGAAGTCCTCATCGGCGAACCGGCGCCCGGACTCGATGACGTGGACGCGATAGCCCTTCTCTGCCAGCCGTAGCGCCGTGACCGAACCACCGAACCCGGAGCCGACCACCACGACGTCGTAGTCGTAGATCACCGCATTCCCAGTCGCTTCATGGCACCGAGCGCGACGGTGAGCGTTGCGGCCCATCGCTCGTCGGAGAGCCCGAACGGTGCGGCAAATCCCACGACGTGCTGGGCGGTGATGTTCTGGGGCTCGGTGTACTTCGTGATGCCCTCGATGCCGTGGCGGCGCGAGAGGCCGGAGCTCTTCATGCCTCCCATCGGAGCCCCCACACTGCCCCACGCCGCGGCGTAGCCGTCGTTGATGCTGACGGTGCCGGCCTTGATCGACCGGGCGATCCGCCGGCCGCGGGCCACGTCGCGGGTCCACACCGAGGCGTTGAGGCCGAAGTCGCTGTCGTTGGCCAGCCGGATGGCCTCGTCGTCGCTGCCCACCCGGGTGACGGAGACGACGGGGCCGAACGTCTCGTCGTCGCGGCAGGCCATGGCCGCGGTGACCTCGGCAAGGACGGTGGGCTCATAGAAGTACGGCCCGATCTCGGGTCGGGCCCGACCGCCGGCCAGGACCAGGGCGCCCTTGGACCGGGCGTCCTCGACGTGGGCGCTGACCCGCTCGAGCTGGGCGGCCGAGACGAGCGAGCCCATGTCGGCATCGAAGTTCAGGTCCGGCGACAGCCGCATGGACCGCACCGCTTCGACGAAGGAGTCCAGGAACTCATCGGCGATGCTCTGGTGCACGTACAGCCGCTCGATCGACACGCAGAGCTGGCCGGCCGACGAGAAGCATGCCCGCACGGCCCCGCGGACGGCCTTGGCGATGTTGGCGTCCTCGGCGACGTACATGGCGTTCTTGCCCCCGAGCTCGAGCGAGGCGCCGACAAGACGGCCGGCGGCGTCCTGGGCCACCGAACGCCCGGTCGCGGTGGACCCGGTGAAACAGACATAGTCCGCGAGCTCGAGCACCGCGCTGCCGATCGTCGGGCCGTCGCCCAGCACGACCTGCAGCACGCCCTCGGGCAGCCCAGCCTCGTCGAGAAGGGCCACCGCCGCCAGAGCGGTCAGGGCACTCTGGTTGGCCGGCCGGAGCACCACCGCGTTGCCGGCCAACAGCGCCGGGATCGCGTCGGTGATCGACATCGACAGTGGGTAGTTCCAGGGGGCGACGATGCCCACCACACCCTTGGGATGGCGCAGCTCGACCGCCTGGCTCAGCAGCGGGAAGGCTCCCTGGCGGCGGCGCGGGCGCAGGTATCCCGCCGCGCGACGGGCGTAGTGACGGCTCACGATCGCGGTATCCGCCACCTCCTCGAAGGCGTGTGCCCGAGCCTTGCCCGACTCGAGCTGGATGAGGTCGAGCAGCTGCACCTGCCGCTGTAGCACGAGGTCGTGGAGCCGCAGGAAGATCCGGGCTCGGTGCTGCATCGACATGCGGGACCACGAACGTTGCGCGGCTCGGGCGGCCGCGTAGGCCACCGTCACGTCGGACGGGGTCGACAACGGCAAGGTCGCCAGCGGCGCGCCAGTCATCGGGGTGCGGGTGAGCGTTGTCTCCGGCCGGGGCGCGCACACGACGCGCGCCGTGAGGCGGCGGGCGAGCCCGGGGTCGACGGCGTACGTCGCCGTGGGGTCGATTTCGGGATCGGCGAGCAAGTCCGGGGTCATGGCTCTCAGATTAGGGCGCGGGAGTTCCGGGCGATACAAGTCGGTAACCATTGCCGCAAAGGACCAGCAACCAACGAGCGGACAGGTACGGCCCACGAGGGCGACGGGTTCTGGGCCTGAGGCTCTTGCTGGTCTGCGCCGAGGACGGCACGGCGATCTCGTCCCTGAGGTCAGGGACATGGCGTCAGCGGTACGCGGGTGCTCGGGGTTCGTGGAAGGTGACCCAGCCGAGGTCGAGTGATTCGCCGGTGGGTCCGCGGTAGGCCGTTGTCAGCGGTGGTGACCCAGATGACCCGGGTGGTTGGGGGTTGGTGGGGGTGGTGAAGGTGGGTCCGAGGCGGATGGGGGATCCGTGTCGGGTGGTGAAGGTCAGCCCGGCGGGGTCGTCGGCGTTGCCGGTGATGGTGAACTCCCCGCCGTGGTGGCCGTCGTGGTGGAACGGGCACAAACAGCAGAGGTTCCAGGTGTCGGTGGGGCCGCCGTCGACCCAGTGGATCAGGTGGTGGCACTGGACCCGGGTGCTGGTGCAGCCGCGGCGGTGATCATGACCGTAATAGTACACCAGTTCGAACGCAGGCGAAACCCGAGAATGCGCGAATCCTCACTGTTCTCAAACTGATTCGTCGCGGTCGCGGGCTGCCCCAGGCTTCGGTCGAACCTCCCGTCAGACCGTGGTCTGCGCGGGCAGGTCGACGTCGAAACGACATCCACCATCGACGTTGGCCACTGAGATCGACCCGGAATGCGACTCGATAACTCCGCGGGCAATGGCAAGTCCAAGACCTGCTCCGGCGTCTCGTGTGCCCCGTTCCGGCTCTCCTCGCCAGCCGATCTCGAAGACCCTGGCCAGGTCGTCATCCTTGATGCCTCCGCACCCGTCGGTGACGGCGAGCCGGGCCCCGCCATCGGCGGCGCGCCAGGCACTGACCCGGACCTGCCCGTGCTCGCGCGTGTGGCGAACGGCATTGCCGACGAGATTCGACAGGGCGCGGGCGAGTTCGTCGCCATTGCCCTGCACCGCAAGGCGATCGGCGTCGTCGGCCACATCGAGGACCAGGTCGACATGGCGCCTGCGGGCATGCTCCCGAGCCTCACCCACGACGTCGTAGGCCAGCTCGACCAGGCTCAGCGGACCGCGAGCCTGTGCCCGACGGGCCGGCCCAGCGTTGAGCCGGGACAGCTCGAAGAGATCACTCACCAGACCATTCATCCGGTCCACGGTCTGGCGCATCTGACGAAGGGCCGCATCCTGATCCTCGATCACCCCGTCCTCAAGGCCCTCGGCGAGCGCCCGGAGGCCGGCCAGCGGAGTGCGCAGGTCGTGGGACATGAACGCCACCAGCTCACGACGGCTCTGCTCCATTGACCGCTCACGGTCGCTAGAGAGCCGCAGGCTTTCTCGCGTCGTCTCCAGTTCGGTCGCCAGTGCGGTGATCTCAGCTGGCGCCGACGACCTGCCGCTGTCCGCGGGGGCCAACGAGCGCGCGGGCGACCCGGCATACGGACTGTCGGCCAGTCCACGAAGAGCTTCCTTCAGCTCCCTGGAACCGGAGGCGACGCGGCGACCGAGGACGTACGACAGCACGACAGCCAGGACTGTCGAGAATCCAAGTGCGACCGAGACGACAGTGGAGTCGTGCGGGCTGATGACCATCCGGTTGACGTTCAACGCGACGGCTGCCGAGACCGCAGCCACAGGCACCAATGCAGCGACGACGATTGACAACAGAAGTGACCGGCGGCGAATCGCCTGCAGTACCAATGCTCCTAGCAGTCCAGTCGACACAACCGCC
>Ga0207929_1000471_pt1 | contig 11079 bp, 7 predicted proteins | sample NGESurdeep072012_FD_184466 | JGI IMG/M metagenome (GOLD analysis project Ga0207929, IMG submission 184466) | Arctic peat soil microbial communities from Barrow, Alaska - NGEE Surface sample 53-1 deep-072012 (SPAdes) | ecosystem: Environmental > Terrestrial > Soil > Wetlands > Peat ... | reverse complement strand
GTTTGCACCGAGCACAACGAAGCCTGCTGGCAGCAGAACCGTCGCGATGATTTCCGTATCGTGACGATCGGCAGCGACAGGATCGTAATACCACCGCAGGAGTAAGCACCTTCTCTGGCCGGGCCCTCGAAAGGGGTCCGGTTCAGAGACCAAAAGGCGGAGCGTCCCCAAAAGGGCGCTCCGCCTTTCTGCATCTCTGCCTTCGATCGCCAACTACTCATCGCCTGCTACTCATCGCCTACTACTAATTGGCTACTACTATATTGGCTACTACGTATTCAGAGAGGAAGTAGTCATTGCCCCGGGCGATCTTCCCCCCGGCGTGGTCACCCAGACGACCGGCTGCTTGATTAATGGGACCGTTCACGTGGGGGACGCGGCCGCCAAGGCGGCGTTCCGTAGCTTCCTCGACAGCTACGCGGCGCTCGCGCCCAAAACGGGGGACGTCTGCCCGATCATAACGGGTACCCTCGACGGCAAGAACCTGACGCCCGGTGTCTACTGTGTCAGCTCGGAAGCGAAGACGGGCACGTTGACGCTCACCGGACCACCGAACGGGACCTGGGTTATCAAGGTCCCGTCTGGCGCTCTCACGGGCACCAACTTCCATGTGGTCATGGCCGGCCAAGGGCAGGCGTGCAATGTGACATGGTGGGTCGACGCGGCCGCGACCATGACGACCTCGGCCTTTCAGGGGAACATCCTGGCTGGGGCGGCGATCACCATGTCCGCTGGAACCTTGAACGGCAATGCTTGGGCTGGAGCCTCCGGCGTCGGCGACGTGACGTTCACAGAAGGCACCGTAGTCACCGGCTGTGCTGGCACCAATGGCAAGGGCAATGGAAAGGATAAGGACAAGGACCATTGCAACCAGGGCGTGGGCAACGGGCGCGAGGGCTGCGATCCTGGCGACTCGAATCATCACAACGGGTCGAATGACGAGGATGGCGGCAGCCGAGGCGACCCAGGCCGCAAAGGCGGTCACTAAGCCGATTCGTGAACCATGAGGCGGAGGGGGGGCGACGTTTTGCCCCTCCGTCCTCACTCTCGGGCGACAGGTTGAGCAGGCTCGGCCCATTACTTCACAATGAGGTCGCAGGCCCCTTAAGGATCGGAGCCGTCCGCGACAAAGGGCGATAGCGAAGAGCCTCTGCTACGTGAGCCGACGCAATCTCCTTGACATCGTCGAGGTCGGCAATCGTGCGCGCGACTTTCAGGACGCGATGATAGCCGCGCGCTGACAGGCCGAGACGCTCGGCCGCTGTGTGAAGGAGCGTCCTCGCTTCGGCGTGCACTGGTGTATTGGCATCGAGCCAACGACCGATCGCGTAAGCATTGCAGGATATGCCCGGCTTTCGTGCGAATCTCCTTCGCTGGATTGCGCGAGCGCGCTCGACCCGTGTGCGAATCGACGGGGAAGAATCACCATCGCTCGTGCCGCTCAGATCGCGCAGCGCAACGGCGCCAACGGTGACGTGCATGTCGATTCGGTCGGCCAGCGGACCGGAGATGCGCGCGTTGTAGCGCTCGATGTCGGTCGCGCTGCAGTTACAAACGCCGAGAGGATCGGCCGCTCTGCCGCACGGACACGGATTCGATGCGCCGATCAGAGTGAACCGAGCGGGATACGTGACGGCTTGCGATGCGCGAGCAATTACAACCTTGGCGTCCTCCATCGGCTGTCTCAGTCCATCCAGGACGTGCCGCGGGAACTCGAGCATCTCGTCCAGAAAGAGAACTCCGTGATGAGCGAGGCTTACCTCTCCCGGACGAGGGAGTGAGCCTCCGCCGATGAGTCCGGCGCACGAGATAGAGTGATGCGGCGCCCGGAAGGGACGCGCTCCTTCGCTGACGTTGCTCCGCGAGAGCACGCCGGCGACGGAGTGAATCGCGATCACCTCCAGTGCCTCCTCTTCGGTCAATGCCGGCAGGATCGTCGGCATTCGTCGCGCCAGCATCGTTTTCCCGGCGCCCGGCGGTCCGAGGAGAAGCACGTTGTGTCCACCGGCGGCGGCGACTTCGAGCGCACGCTTGGCTCCCTGCTGACCGACAACGTCGGCGAAATCGGTTCCATCGGTGCGCGGATGCGATGGGCCCGAGATCTCACGAGCGCGCGTCAGCGCTCCTCCTCGCAGCTCGCGCACGAGATCACAGAGCGTCAAGGGCGCGGAGAGATTCAGAGCGCTGACGCGGGCAGCCTCGGCGACATTGGGCGCGGGAAGCACGAGCGTCGACACACCAACTCGGAGCGCGTGGCGTGCGATCGAAAGCGCGCCGCGCATCGTGCGCAATGCGCCGTCGAGACCGAGCTCGCCAACGAACATTAGCTCCGCGACGACAGCGGACTCGAGCTGTCCCGTGGCCACAAGAATCCCAATGGCGATCGGCAGATCGAACGCCGTGCCCTCCTTGCGGATGTCCGCGGGCGCCAGATTCACCGTGATGCGTCTCGGCGGTACCTTGAATCCGGAATTGACGAGCGCGGCCCCAACTCGCTCGCGGCTCTCCTTTACCGCGCTCGCGGCCAGCCCGACAATCGTCCACTGCGGAAGCCCCTGCGCCGCATCGACCTCGACAATGACGTCGTACGCGTCAATGCCGATGAGAGCAGCCGAACGCACCGCGGCGAGCATGAGTCATCGTATCGCGCGCCGAGCGGGCAGAGGGAATCGTTTCGAGCCGCCCGAAATCACTGCCGCGCGCAAGAGCGAGCGGCTGGACAACACGGTGCTCCCAGCATTTGGTCGCGCGGATGCGTAATAATGAGTCAGCACGAATGAAGAACTTTGGAGATTGTCGGACATGAACCTGAAGTCGCTCAGCATAGACATCGCGCTAGTCGCGCTGCTTCTTCCAGCCCGGATCGTCGCACAAGTCGGATCGACCACGGACATATTGATGGGCCGGGTCTCGGGACTCGACAGTCAGGCAGTCGCCGGCGCGCGCATCGAAGCCACGTCGGCCGAGACGGGAATCACACGCACCAAGACCACCGGGGCCGACGGCCGGTACACGATCGTGTTTCCGGATGGCGGCGGAAGCTACCGCCTCACCGTGCGCGCGATCGGAATGGCGCCCGTCTCACGTGACATCCAGCGGCAGGGCGACGAGGACCGGCTCATCACGGACTTCAGCATGGGCCGCAACGCCACTCAGCTGGCGACCGTTCAGGTCCGCGGGGGGCGCCGCGGCGGCGATCCAAATCAGCGGCCGGAGCCCGGCAACACGGAGCGCAACCTCACTCCCAATCTCATCAATCGCTTGCCTATAGATGCGGGCGATCTGAATGCTCTGGCGGCGCTCGCGCCCGGAGTAATTATGGTGCCCGGCACGGATACCACCAAGGCGTCCTTCAACGTGGCCGGCCAGCCATCCAATCAAAACAGCATCACCCTGGACGGCCTCAGCTTTGGCGCCGGCAGCGTTCCTTCGGAGGCGATTCGCAACACGCGCGTCGTGACGAACACGTACGATGTCGCGCGCGGGCAGTTCACCGGCGGACAGGTCGCATCAACGACGCGTGGTGGCACCAACAACGTGCAGGGCGCGTTCAGTTATTCCCTCCGCGATCCCAGCCTCGAGTTCGTGGACGACACGAATCCCGCCTTCGGTCAGAAGTACACGCAGAACCAGGTCAACTTTGGCGCCGGCGGACCGATCGTGAAGGACAAGCTGTTCACGTTCGGCGCGCTCACATTCTCGCGTCGCACCGATCCGCTTCTCGATCTTCTGGCGGCCGATCCGCTTACGCTCCAGCGACTTGGCACCAATCAAGATTCGGTGAGCCGTTTTCTGAGTATCGTTCAGGGCTTCGGGCTCCCGCTCACGTCGCCGCTCGCACCCGATGAGCGTCTCAACGACAATACCTCGGCGCTCGTGCGGGTCGACTACAACTTCGCGGAAGACCATTCCCTGATGCTGCGCGGAGACTGGCGCGGCAACACTCAGCTCGGCTCCCGCCTCAACGCGCTGGCGCTGCCCCACACCGGCGGTGACCTAAAGGGCTCGGGTGGCGGAGGCATGATGACGCTCACATCCCACTTCGGGATGTTCATCAACGAGCTGCGCGGCTACAAATCGGTCGACAACCGGAATACTACCGGATATTTGTCGGCTCCCGACGGGCGCGTTGTAGTCGCGTCGGTCCTCGACGATGGGACGAGCGCCATCTCCACGCTCCAGTTCGGAGGAAATCCATCGCTGCCGCAGGAGACGAAATCGAGCCTGCTCGAAATGAGCGACGAGATCTCTCGCCTGACGACCGCGGGCGGGCACCGCTTCAAGCTCGGCGGGCTCATCAACGAGCAAAGGAGCTCCGTCGGATTCGTCCCCAACCGGTTCGGCACCTTTTCATTCAATTCGCTCGCCGATTTCGCGGCCGGCCTGCCCACACAGTTCACCCGCACGCTATTCGGGCGCGATCAGGAATCCGCCACCGACAATTTCGGCTCGTATCTCGGCGATTCATGGCGAGTGAGCCCGAAGGTACAGTTTACCTACGGACTGCGCGCCGAAGGATCACGGTATCCCGACAAGCCCGTATACAATCCTGAAGTCGATTCGACCTTCGGTCGCCGCACGGACAATCTTCCCTCGGAGTTTCACGTAAGCCCGCGCGCCGGATTCACCGTTTTCGTCGGCGAATCGCAGTTCGGTCCGCCACCGCTCACGGTGCGCGGAGGCTTCGGCGAATTCCGTGGCACTGCTCCAGCCCAGCTCTTCGCATCGGCGCTCAACGCCACTGGTCTCGCGAACGGTCAGTCGCTCCTCACGTGCGTCGGCCCCGCGGCGCCGACCCCCGACTGGGCCTTGTATCTGGCCGATCCTTCCACGATTCCCACGTCGTGCAACGGGGGCACGCCGATATTCGCCAACCAGCGCCGCAACGTCACGGTCTTCGATCCTGACTTCCAGGCTCCGCGGGCGTGGCGCGCATCGTTTGGATTGAATCGCCGATTCTGGGACCGCTATTCCTTCTCGATCGACGCCGGCTACGCGCGCGGTGTGGCGCAATCGGGATCAACTGACATCAATCTGGACACGGTTCCCAAGTTCACCTTGGCGAATGAAGGCAATCGCCCCGTGTACGCTCCGGCAAACGCGATCGTGCCGAACAGCGGCGTGCTGTCGGTGCTCGGCTCGCGGCTGCACCCGGAGTTTGGAGTCGTGAGCCAGATCCAGTCGAATCTCCGATCCGACACGAAGCAGATCACCTTCGGGCTCAATGGAATCAACCGCAAAGGAATTCTGTTCAACGCGTCGTATACGCTCACGAGCTCGTTCGATCAGTCACAGGGTTTCTCACAGGGCGCGGTGCAGGGCTTTGGTGGAACGGCCGGATCGACGGCCGGCAATCCGAACATCTCTGAGTGGGGGCGCAGCGACAACGCGCGGCGCCACGCGCTCCTTGCGACGATCACGTATCCGATCAAGCCGGTGCTCGAGCTGACGGCGATCGCGCGCGCGACGTCCGGAAGCTTCTTCGCGCCACTAGTTGGAGGCGACATCAACGGCGACGGACGCAACAACGATCGCGCATTCGTCTTCGATCCCGCCGCTGCCGCGGCTGCCGGTGATACCGCGGTCGCGAACGGAATGACCCGCTTGCTAGCGAACACCTCGCAGCGCGCGCGCGATTGCCTCCTCAGTCAATTGGGAAAGGTCGCCGCCCGCAGCAGCTGCTCGAGCCCGTGGTCTCCCGCGCTCGATCTCCAGGCCAACATCAGGCCTGCCGCGTTCGGCCTCGATCGCAGGCTCACCATCTCCGTGATCGCGCTCAATACACTCACCGGGCTCGACCAGCTGCTCCACGGCAGCAACAATCTTCACGGCTGGGGACAGCCATCGTTCCCCGACCGTACCCTTCTTTATGTGCGCGGATTCGATCCGACGACCGATACTTACCAGTACCAGGTCAACGAGCACTTCGGAGCTACCAATGGAACGCGGAACGCTTTTCGTGTCCCGTTCCAGATAGCAGTTCAGGGGCGCCTTGCGCTCGGGACGGATCCCGCACGCCAGCAGTTCAACAATGCGATCGGCCGAGGGGTCGGCGGACGCCTCGATCCGGAGGCGCTCAAGGCGCGCATGACGCGTCTCGTGCCGAACGCATTCCTCGACATCATCGCCGTCAACGACTCGGCGAAGCTCGAGCTGACGCCGGATCAGGTCGCAAAGCTTCAAACGGGCGGCGACGCCTTCAAGATCAAGTCGGATTCGCTGATCGAGAAAGTCGCCAACGTACTCGGCGACACGACGACAAAGAATCCGGACCCGATGACAGTTTTCACCAGGCTCCAGCCGACGATTGCCGAGGCGAGAAAGCTGGCGACGCAGGCAATCAATGACTCGAAGGCGATTCTGACGCCCGCGCAGTGGGACAAGGTGCCGGAAAGCATCAAGACGCCTGGGCTGCGGCGTGAAGACGGAGGGGGAAGGCGCGAGCGCGGGGGTCCCGGCAACCAATAGCGGGCATCGGGCGGAGTCGGCCCCCCCCTTTGCCTGACTCCACCTGACGGGGTATTCTCCCCCATCCTTCACGCACATACGCCATGAAAGGTTGTCTAAAAAGGGCCGGCTGTCTCGTCATCCTCATCTGTCTCATAGCGCTGTGGTACTGGTACGCGCGCGTCGAGCGTCCCGCCGCGGCCACGACCTCCGCCGCCGGCACTGCAACGACTGCAGCTTCAGTCAGCTCCGGCTGGCAGCTACTCACGGCGGCTGACGCAGCGCGCGGGCAGGTCGCGGTGCAGTCTCTTGGACGACAATCCGGACCTGTCTTCGCGAATCTGACACCGGCGGAGGCGGCCTCGTACATCTTCACGGTCGTCGCGAAACAGCTCCCTCCCTCCGCGAAAAACGCCGAGGCCGCCATCATCGGCGACCGGCTCTACGTCCGGTCCGACGTGGAGCTCAAGGATTTTGGCGGTGCCAAATCACTCGGTCCCGTTGGAATGCTGCTGGGTGAGCGTGACAGCGTGCGATTCGGCGGCACCATCAACATGTTGAAGCCAGGCCTGGCGGAATTCCTCGTCCAGGAGGTGAAGCTTGGCAGGATCGACGTGCCGAGCGGGCTGATCCCGAGGCTTCTGACCCAGATGAAGCGCGGCAAGCCGGTCGTAGGCATCTCCCAGAACGGGCTTCCGATGGTCATGCCGGCTTACATTTCAGACGTGCGCATTTCCGACGGCAAGATCACACTGTACAAGAGTGTCAAGTGAGTCGCAGGATTCTCGTCATCGATGATGAGCAGGGAATCCGCGCGGCGTTGGGACAGCTCCTCGAGTTCGAGGGGTACGAGGTACACACGATTCCGAACGCGGTGGACGGAATCGCGGAGTACCTGAAGTGGCGTCCGCACCTGGTCTTTCTCGATGTGAAGATGGCCGGCATGGACGGAATGGAGGCTCTCAGGAAGCTCCGCGAGCTCGATCCTTCGGCCATAGTGGTGATGATCAGCGGCCACGCCACGATTCGCACCGCCGTCGAAGCGACTCAAGCCGGCGCCTACGAAATTCTGGAGAAGCCACTCGACACCGATCGCATCCTCGTGATGCTCAGGAACGCGCTGTCGCATCTCGATCTTCAGGAGGAGAATGCCCGCCTGAAGCAATCGATCGACGCTCCGTTCGAGATCGTCGGGAAGACGCCGGTGATGCGGGCTCTGATGGAAAAGATCGAGAAAGTCGCCACGACTCCGGCGCGTGTTCTGATTACGGGTGAGAACGGGACGGGCAAGGAGCTCGTAGCGCGGGCGCTCCATCGCATGTCGCCGCGCGCGACCAAGCCGTTTGTCGAGGTGAACTGCGCCGCGATTCCGGGTGAGCTGATCGAGAGCGAGCTGTTCGGCCACATGAAGGGCTCCTTTACCGGGGCCATCTCTGATCGCGCCGGAAAGTTCGAGCAGGCGAACAAGGGAACGCTCTTTCTGGACGAGATTGGCGACATGAGCCTGGCAGCGCAGGCGAAAGTGCTGCGGGTGCTGCAGGACAACGTCATTACGCGTATTGGCGGCGCCAAGCCGATCTCGGTCGACGTGCGGGTAATTGCCGCCACGAACAAGACCCTCGAGAACGAGATAGCGGGCGGCAAATTCCGCGAGGATCTCTATTATCGACTGAACGTGGTGCCGATCCACGTTCCACCCATTCGCGAGCGGCGCGAGGACATTCCGATGCTGGCCCAGTACTTCGCGTCGACGCTGTCGGCGCGGGAGGGAATTCCGCCGCGCACATTCACCGCGGATGCGCTGGAGAGACTGAGCTCGCTCGACTGGCCCGGCAACGTGCGCGAGCTCCGGAACACGGTCGAGCGGCTGCTAATCCTGGCGCCCGACTCGCAGATTGCGGCGCGTGACATCGACCGTCTGGCGGGCCAGCGGGCGCTCGACGACGCAGGTCTTGCCACGCTGACACAGTGCCGCACGTTCGAGGAGTTCAAGGACGCGGCCGAGCGGGCGTTTCTGCTCAACAAGCTGCGCGAGTTCGACTGGAACGTATCCGAGACCGCGCGCGCGGTTGAGATGCCGCGGTCAAACCTCTACAAGAAGATCGAACGCTACTCCCTATCTCGTGAACATAGTTAACGCAGCATTCAACGCTTTCATCACACACCTTAAGATTTGGACGCTACTCCCTATCTCGTGAACATAGTTAACGCAGCATTCAACGCTTTTTTTTTCACACACTCTTGGAAATGAAAAAGTTCAGCAACTACATCGCCGGAAAGTGGGTCGCCCCCGAATCGGGCGAATACTTCGAGAACCGTAACCCGGCCGATCGCGATGATGTGATCGGAAAATTCCCGCTTTCCGACCGGCGCGACGTTGATCGCGCAGTCGAGAGCGCCCAACAGGGCTTCGCGGGATGGCGACGCACGCCGGCGCCCGCACGCGGCGACGTGCTGCGCTTCGTTGGCGACATCATGACCAAGCGGAAGGAAGAGATCGCCGACGCGATGACCCGCGAGATGGGGAAGCCGCTCACGGAGACGCGGGGTGACGTGCAGGAGGGGATCGACACCGCCTACTACGCGTCGAGCGAAGGGCGGCGACTGTTCGGCAAAACGGTGCCGAGCGAGCTGCGGAACAAGTGGGCGATGAGCTACCGCCGCCCGATCGGCGTCGCTGGTCTCATCTGTCCCTTCAACTTTCCGATGGCGATCCCGACCTGGAAGATGTTCCCGGCGCTCGTCTGCGGAAATGCCGTGATCTTCAAGCCGGCGGAGGACGTCCCGCACACGGGAACTCTCCTGGTGGAGATACTTCTCGAGGCCGGACTCCCGAAAGAGGTCGTGCAGCTCGTACACGGCCGCGGAGAGCAGGTGGGAGCCGCAATCGTGGAGCATCCTGGAGTCCCGCTGATCTCCTTTACTGGCTCGACGGAGACCGGCCGCCTCGTCGGAGAGACCTGCGGACGCCTCCACAAGAGATTGTCGCTCGAGATGGGGGGGAAGAACGCGCAGATCGTGATGGACGATGCCGACCTCGATCTGGCGCTCGAGGGCGCGCTGTGGGGGGCATTTGGCACAACGGGGCAACGTTGTACCGCAACCAGTCGTCTTATCGTACAGAAGAAGGTTCACGACAAGTTCGTCGGCATGTTGGAAGACCGCACCCGGGCTCTCAAGCTGGGCGATGGAAGGAAGAAAGGGACTGACGTCGGGCCTCTGATCAACGAGGATGCGCTCAGGAAGGTTGAGACCTACGTCGATATCGGTCAGTCGGAAGGAGCAAAGCTCGTAACCGGAGGGGCACGACCCAAGAAGCTTTCGCGGGGCAACTTCTTCCAGCCGACGATCTTCACGAACGTCAAGCCCGGCAGCCGTCTCGAGCAGGAAGAAATCTTTGGCCCCGTTCTTTCCGTAATTAGAGTGAAGGACGCGGACGAGGCGTTCGCGGTGAACAACGACGTGAAATACGGATTGTCGTCGTCGATCTACACGCGGGATGTGAACACGGCATTCCGCGCGCTCAACGAGCTGGACAACGGAATTACGTACGTAAACGCACCAACTATCGGCGCGGAGGCTCATCTCCCGTTCGGTGGGGTCAAGCAGACCGGAAACGGACACAGGGAGGGCGGCTGGGAAGTCTACGAGTTCTACTCCGAGACCAAAGTCGGATACGCCGACTTCTCAGGCACGCTTCAGCGCGCCCAGATCGACACGTATCTGGGAACGCCCGACTGATCACGCCGGTATAGAAGGGCGATGGATAACTACGACCACAAACGGGCGCACGCCCTCCAGCTGGCGAATCGAAGACGCAGAGGTAGCAAGCTTGCGTTCTTCGCGCACTGGGCCAAGATCATCATTGTCTCGCTGGCGCTCTTCGTCGTCATCCGCGCCTTTGGCGTGGAGGCGTTCAAGATCGCGAGCGGGAGCATGGAGCACACCTTGTTCGAGGGTGACTTTCTTCTCATCAACAAGCTCGTGTACGGAGCCGGCATTCCCGGGAGCGGGCGCAAGCTTCCCGCGATTCACGCCCCGAGGCGCGGGGACGTGGTCGTCTTCACCTACCCCGTCGATCCGCGGCTCAATTACGTGAAGAGGATCGTCGGCATCCCTGGCGACACGATTCAAATGCGTGACGGTACGCTTGTCAGGAATTGGCAGCCCGTACACGAGGACTACGTTCAGCACACTCCCGACGAGGCGGACCAGTCAGACGACGATTTCCGCTGGCAAACCGCGTATCTGGTGGGGGGAGCGTCGATCGAGAATTATCATCCATCTCGTAACAACTGGGGCCCTCTGATCGTCCCTCCTCATGACTACTTCGTCCTCGGAGATAATCGCGACAACTCGTCGGATTCGAGGTATTGGGGTTTCGTGGCCGACTCTCTTGTGCGCGGCCAGCCGATTGTGGTCTATTATAGCTACGCGCCTGATACCGGAGACCGGCTGGATTGGCTGACCCGCCTGCGGTGGAAGCGCTTCGGAGAGATCGTACACTAGATCTCTCGATTTCTGAGAGGATGCCGCTATCGCTATGAAGGTTTCGACGAATCGGAAATCGACCGTCGACGAAGGATCGCTCGATCAGTACCTCAGGGACATCAGCGTCTTTCCCCTCATTAC
>Ga0207929_1000470_pt1 | contig 11081 bp, 13 predicted proteins | sample NGESurdeep072012_FD_184466 | JGI IMG/M metagenome (GOLD analysis project Ga0207929, IMG submission 184466) | Arctic peat soil microbial communities from Barrow, Alaska - NGEE Surface sample 53-1 deep-072012 (SPAdes) | ecosystem: Environmental > Terrestrial > Soil > Wetlands > Peat ... | reverse complement strand
CGCCGATCCGCAAAGGGCTCCATTGATCGCCCCAAAAAAATGTAGCGGACGACACGCGGCGAGACTACGCCGGGAGGGGATAACGCCTGTCTTTCCTACAGTTTTAATTTTTGACCACACGGGATGCAGCCCGAGGAAATCGCCTGGCCGATATATTCCGGCTGGTTGGTGCCGTGAATGCGGTAGAGCGTGTCCTTGTTGCCCTCGAACAGATACATGGCGCGCGCGCCCATCGGGTTCTGCGGGCCGGGGCTGACAAAGGCAGGCACGTCCATGCGGGCGCGTTCGCCGGGCGTCGGCGTCCAGGACGGCCATTCGGTCATGCGCTCGACCTTGGCCACGCCCGACCAAGCCATGGCTTCCTCGCCGACGGTAACGCCGTAGCGGATCGCCTTGCTGTCGGGCAGCACGTAATAGAGATAGCGCGCGTCGGAATCGATCAGGATCGTACCGGGCGCTTCCTTGCGATGATATTCGACGATGTGGCGCCGATAGGGCTCGGGGAGGGCCACATTCTCGTAGGGCGCCGCCGCGAGCAACTTCTTGTCCCGAACCGTCAGGTTCGCTTCCGACGCCGGCTCAATCGTGGACTGCATACAACCACCGAGCAGGACCGCTACGCCGAACAGCGCTACCCACAACCCCCTTACCGACATTTCATCCTCACTTCGGCACCCCAAAAAGGGCGACTGCGCTAAAGCTATTCAACGGCAATAAACCGAAAAATCCGAGTCTTTGCCATGCTTTCCGAGCTATCCACATCAGCTTCCCGCAAGCTGTTGCATGAATGCCGCACTTGTCGCGGGCCGCTCGCGGTGGCGGCCTTTGCGCGTATGGCTAAGCGAAAAAATCATTTTGTCGCCAATGTGTTAAGGGAAGCTTTACCGTAACAGCCCGAATATGACCGAAATCAAAGCGAATGCTTCGACGCTTTGGCAAATGCCACGATAGGACACGAATTGCCGCTCAATTTTGCCCCAGTGGGGTGGGCAAAGTGAAGCCACTGACGAACCCAAGGACGGACTGGAGTTAAGACAATGAACGCGACAAGGGCGACGGAGCAGATCCAAGACTCCCAGCGCCAATATAAAGGCCTCGACGCCCGTTACGGCAAGATCGGGATTTCGGCGGTTGCCGCCGCGGTTCGCCATCAGGGCGAGCAGCGCGCCGACAATGAGTCCCGCTACATCCCCTACGAGAGCGACTGAACTGCCGGACCGTGCCGGCCGCCTTTTGGGACGGCCAGGCACCTTTCCATTGCATCACCGCAATCCGTGACGCGAGCGGCCGCCTTGGCCGCGCCCGCGCCATTTATTATCTTGCGCGCGGTCGCTGGATCGGGTCATGAGAGACGACCTGATCGACGCATGATCCCGAAAAACATGTCCTCGATCCCGATCGGGATGGACACCGGTTTTCGGCAATGGTCACGCGCAAGATGGTGACTCGATGCTCTCGGTTTACATTCCGCGTGGCACTTCGCTCGAACGAATTGCGGTTGCGCCCGGCGAATCGCCGCCGCCGGAGGCGGTGTGGATCGATCTGATCACGCCGACCGTACAGGAAGACAAGCTGGTCGAGGCGCTGCTCGGCATCGCGGTGCCGACGCGCGAAGAAATGCAGGAGATCGAGGTCAGTAGCCGCCTCTATATCGAGAACGGCGGCCGCTACATGACCGCGACCCTGATGTGCCAGGCGGATACCTCGACGCCGAAGACCACGGCGGTCACCTTCATTCTCTCTTCCCATCGACTGGTCACCGTGCGCTACGACGAACCGCGCCCGTTCGCCATCGTCGAGCACAAATTGGCGCGCGCCTGCTCGCCCAAGGTGTCGGGCGAAACGGTGCTGATGGACCTGCTTGACGCGGTGATCGACCGCTCGGCCGACATCCAGGAGCGCGTCGGCGCCGAGGTCGACCAGATCTCGCATTCGATCTTCGAGCCCGACGACGAGGCCAGGACGCCGTCCTACAACGACGTGCTCAAGGCGCTCGGCCGCAAGGGCGATCTGACCTCCAAGGTGCGAGAGAGCCAGGTCTCGGTCGGTCGCCTGCTGTCGTTTCTCGCGCACGAAGCCGAGGTGATGAAATGGAGCAAGGACATGCGCACGCAGCTGCAATCCATGCAGCGCGACGTCGTCTCGCTCACCGATCACGCCAGCTTTCTCAGCAACAAGATAACCTTCCTGCTCGACGCCATGCTCGGCGTCGTCAATATCCAGCAGAACGCCATCATCAAGATTTTCTCGATCGCGGCGGTGGTGTTCATGCCGCCGACCCTGGTTGCCTCGATCTACGGCATGAATTTCCACAGCGGCATGATCGAGCTCGAATGGCGGTTCGGCTATCCGTTCGCGCTGATCTTGATCGTGGTGGCGGCGGTGGTGCCGCTGGTGTTCTTCAAGTGGAAGAAGTGGCTGTAAGGCGCGGGCGCGGGTGACTGCGTCGCTGCCGTTACGGCAGTAAACGGCAATTTAAAAATCAAAGCGGTCAGGCGAGGGCGACTAAACGTGCTGCCCACCGTTGATGTGGATTTCGGCGCCGTTCACGTAAGAACTCGTTTCCGTGCACAGCACGTAGATGATCTTGGCCACCTCGTCGGTCGTGCCCAGGCGCTGCATCGGAATCTGTTCGACGATCTTTTCGGTGCCGGGCGACAGGATCGCGGTGTCGATCTCGCCCGGCGCGATGGCGTTGACTCGGATGCCGAGGCGGCCGAAGTCCGATGCCATCTCGCGCGTGAGCGAGGCGAGCGCCGCCTTCGAAGTGGCGTAGGCAGCCCCCGCGAACGGGTGCACGCGCGAGCCGGCAATCGACGTGACGTTCACCACTGAGCCCTTGACCGCCTTGAGTTCATCGACCAGCCCGCGCGCCAGCATGATCGGCGCGAAGAAATTCACCTGGAATACATGGCGCCAGACTTCGGCCGAGGTATCGAGCGAGCCGAGCCGCTTGCCGCCGTCGCCTTTGGGCGAGATCGCGGCATTGTTGACCAGCGCGTGCAGTTCGTGGCTGTCGAGCCGCCGCCGGATCTCTTCGATCGCGGAGAGCGTATTGGATTCATCGGCGAGATCGACCTGGATGTGATCTTCGGGGCCGGCGTCCCACGGGCAATTTTCCGGGAACGGGTGGCGCGAGCAGGTGATCACGCGCCAACCGGCGGCCGAGAACCGCTTGACGGTGGCGTGGCCGATGCCGCGGCTGGCCCCGGTGAGCAGCAGTGTGCGGCGCGGCTGGTTCGATTGCGAGTTCGGCATTGCGTCCTTAAGCGGGTTGGCCAACTTTAGACATTGCGCATGGAGTGCTAGCTTACGGATAGAGTCGCGTCTTGCTCCACGGCGCGCCCGGATTTTCGCGCACGAATTCGATGCGGTCGTGCAGCCGGAACGGCCGGTCGTGCCAGAATTCGATGCGCAGCGGTACGATGCGGTAGCCGGACCAGTTCGGCGGCCGCGGCACCGCACCAATCGCGTATTTGGCGGCGTAGAGCGCGACCGCTTTTTCGAAAGCGAGCCGGCTTTCCAGCGGCGCGGATTGCTTGCTGGCCCAGGCGCCGATCTGCGCCTGCTTCGGCCGGGTGGCGAAATAGTCGTCGGCCTCCGCCTCGGTGACGCGCTCGACCGTGCCGCGCACGCGCACCTGCCGGTTCAGCGATTTCCAGTGAAATACCAGCGCCGCTTGCGGGTGGCCGTCCAATTCCTGCCCTTTTTTGCTGTCTACGTTGGTGTAGAAAACGAATCCACGCTCATCGACGCATTTGAGCAGCACCATGCGGGCATTCGGCAGCCCGCCGGCGTCGACGGTGGCTAGCGTCATGGCGGTCGGATCGCGCGGTTCTGCGGCGGTCGCCTCGCCGAGCCAGGCGGCAAACAGCCGCAACGGCTCATCCGCCGCGGTGAAATCACCACCCGTTAACCAACTTGGGTGTTCTATTGGGGCCGTATCAGACATAGTTTCCGGAGCGCCTGCTTGGCTGTTGCCGAACCTCATTATTCCCGCTGCCGCCTTTATAAAGGATGCGCGCGCTCACGCCTATGGCGCGCCCTGCCGCTGGCGGCGGGGCTGACGCTGGCGCTGGCCGGAGGCGGTTGCAGCCTCAATGCGTCCCGATTCGACTCGTTGTTCGAAACCGCCGACAAATCCGACAATACCAGCTCGATCACGCCGCCGCCCGGCGCCGCCGGGGTCCGCGAAATGCCGCCCGACGGCGATCTCGCTTATGCCAAGGCCGCAGCCTCCGACGTGCTCGCCAGCGGCGGAAAGGATGCCAGCGCGCCGTGGGAAAACCCGCGCACCGGTGCGCGCGGCACCGTCACCCCGATCGCGACCGCCTATACCCAAGACGGCCAGACCTGCCGCGATTTCCTGGCCAGCTACGTCCAGGGCAGCGCGCAGTCCTGGATGCAGGGCGAAGCCTGCAAACAGGACAAGGGCATCTGGGAAATCCGCGCGCTCAAGCCCTGGAAGCGCTCGTAACGCTCACGCTGGCGATCCGGCCGCGTTGCATCCGGGCCGTTTGAACCCCACATTGAGGGCCGAGTCGCCGGCATTCGACCGGCGGGCAGGGGCTTTTCACGGGAGTTTTGACGGATGCGCGACCCCTACGAGATTCTGGGGGTATCGAAGGGTGCGAGCGAGGCTGAGATAAAGAGCGCCTACCGGCGGCTAGCCAAGAAGCTGCATCCCGACGCCAACAAGCACGATCCCAAGGCGGCCTCGCGCTTCGCCGAGATCAACGCCGCCTATGAGATCGCCGGCGACGAAAAGAAGCGCAAGGCATTCGACGCCGGCGAGATCGACGCCGAGGGCAAGCCGCGCTTTCAGGGCTTCGAAGGTTTCCGCGACCAACCCGGCGGGGGCGCGGGGCCGGGCGCCAGCCATTTCGAAACCTTCCACTTCGGCAATGACGGTTTCCAGCGCGCGGGCGGCGGCGGCCAGGGCGGCTTCGAGGATATCCTGCGCGGCATGTTCGGCGGCGCAACGCGCGGCGGTGCGCGCGGCTTCGGCGCGCAGTTCGAGCCGCAAGAATTCGCGACGCCCGGCACCGGCCAGGATCTGCATGCCGAGATGACCATTACCCTGCCGGAAGCGGCCAAGGGCACCAAGACCCGCGTGCATCTACCGACCGGCAAGGACGTCGAGGTGAAAATTCCGGCCGGCCTTACCGACGGTCAGTCAATCCGGCTCAAGGGCCAAGGCTGGCCGATAGCGAACGGCAAAGCCGGCGACGCATTGATCACGGTCCACGTCGCGCCGCATCCGCTGTTCAAGCCGGACGGCGCCGACCTGCGGCTCGACCTGCCGATCACGCTGTATGAGGCGACACTCGGTGGCAAGGTGCGCGTGCCCACGCTCGACGGCGCGGTGGAATTGGCGATCCCCGCTGGCACCAATTCGGGCCGCACATTTCGTCTCAAAGGCAAAGGCCTGAAATCGAAGAGCGGCGCCGGCGACTTGCTGGCCACCGTGCGCATCATGCTGCCCGAACGCAGCGATGATGAGTTCGCGGAACTGATGAAGAAGTGGCGCGAGGGCAAGCCCTACGATCCGCGCAGCGATTTGGAGTAACGCCCATCCTCCGTTCGTTCCCGCGAAAGCGGGGACGAACGGGTTTGCGATTGGCGCCTTACGACTTCTTCGCGCCGCTACGGTCGACCTGCTCGTAGACCGTCTTGGCGACTTTCTCGAGTTGGTCGCGGTCGGCAGGCCCGCTCACCGCATAGGCGACCTTGTCGTCCACCCAGTAGAACGCGGCGACGCGCTGGCCCTCCTTGAAGCGCAGCGCGGTTTCCGGCGACACCGCCTTGGCGCAATAAATAGTGAAGCGCTCGCCCGAGGGACCTTCATACATGTAGAAGGCCGCGGCTCCGGTCGGTCCCGGCAACAGCCGGCCGCCGACCAGCTTGAGGCCGATCGATTGCAGGTCGGGAATGCGCAGCTCGGCGCCGAGCCGCTTCGACAGCCACTGCGTCATGTGCGGCCGCTCGCTGCCCGGCACTTCGACCGGATGGCGCACCTCGACCACGTAAAGCTTGTAGGCGTCGAGCGCGTCGGCGGTAAAGGCATCGAAGCCGTTCGGCGCCGCGGCGGTCGCGCCGCGCGCCACCCATCCGGTACCGCCGCCGACAAGAAATGCGACGACGGCTGCGGCGGCGGCTAGCGCCGCCCACGACCGACCGCCGCTGGCGCGGCCTTGCCGCATCAAACGGTCGAGCGCAAACCGACCCGGCACGGGCTCATGGGCGACCGCGCCGTAGCGGGCGCGAATGCTCTCGGCCTGCGCCCGCCAAGCCGCGACCAGCGCGGCTTGTTCGGGATGCGCGGACAGCCAGGCGGCGACAGCCTCTTGCCGGTCGGCCGGCAATTCGCCGTCGACAAAAGCGTGCAACTCTTCCTCGGTCACGGGTGAATCGCGATCGATCATGGTCCCATCCTCTCTCTCATTTCACGCGGCGCAGCGCCGGGCGCTCGCCGTCGAGAAAACCTTTAATTTGCACACGTGCCCGCGCCAGTCGCGACATCACGGTACCGATCGGTACGCCCTGCACCTGCGCGACTTCCCGGTAGGAAAGTCCTTCCAGAACCACCAGCAGCAAGGCGTTGCGCTGGTCCTCCACCAAAGTCGCCAAGGCGCGCTCGATGTCGCGCGAGCCCGCTTCCGGGCCCGCCAGATCGGGCGCGTCGTTATCCTCCAGCGGCGAATGCAGCGGCCGCCGCGCCAGCGAGCGTAACCGGTTGCGGTTGAGGTTGGTCAGGATCGTATAAAGCCAGCTTCGGATCTCGCCGCCGTGGAACAGATGCTCCGACCGCAGGGCGCGCACCAGCGTGTCCTGCACCAGGTCGTCGGCGATGTCGGAATCCCGCGTCAGTGCCCGGGCATAACGGCGGAGCGCCGGGATCTTCGCCTCGACCTGTTTTCCGAACGTGGCCAATCACGCCCCTTTCGCTAATCTGCGTGCCTTTCGGCGCCGCCATCACCAGGAAAAACCCCGCAATCGCGGTCATATTCCCAAATTCGAATTGAATTACCACGGACAAGGGCCGGCGCCGGGGTCATTGCTTGATGGCCCCCGGACCCTATGCCATACGAAAGCGGGCGGCGATTGCCGGCATGACGGGAAAGTTAATGGCGGAAACCTCCAACCTGATGCGCGGCAAACGCGGGCTGATCATGGGCGTTGCCAACAACCGCTCGATCGCCTGGGGCATCGCGCGCGCCTGTCGCGAGCATGGCGCCGATCTCGCCTTCACCTACCAGGGCGAGGCGCTCAAGAAGCGCGTTGAGCCGCTGGCCGAGGAGGTGGACGGCCTGGTCGTCGGGCATTGCGACGTTACCGACGTGGCGTCGCTCGACGCGGTCTTTGCCAACGTCAAATCGGCCTGGGGTTCGCTCGACTTTGTCGTGCACGCCATCGCGTTTTCCGACAAGGACCAACTCGACGGCCGCTACGTCGACACCACCGAGGACAATTTCACCAAGACCATGCAGATATCCTGCTATTCGTTCACGGCCATCACGCAGCGCGCCGAAAAGCTGATGACCAATGGCGGCTCGCTACTGACGCTGACTTATTACGGCGCCGAGAAATGGATGCCGCATTACAATGTGATGGGCCTGGCCAAGGCCGCGCTCGAAGCTTCGGTGCGTTATCTGGCCGCCGATCTCGGCGTCAAGAATATCCGTGTCAACGCGATTTCAGCCGGGCCGATCAAGACACTCGCCGCCTCGGGCATCGGCGATTTCCGCTACATTCTGAAGTGGAACGAATACAACACCCCGCTGCGGCGCAACGTCAGCCTGGACGACGTCGGCAAGGCCGCCGTATTTTTCCTGTCCGACCTGTCGAGCGGCGTGACCGGCGAAATCGCGCATGTCGACGCCGGCTATCACATCGTCGGCATCAAGCATCCCGATGCGCCCGATCTCGCGGTGGGTAAACCAGAAGACTGACGTATGGCTGCATCGGCAAAGCCGCGGCCGGCCCTCTATTACATCCGTCATGGCGAAACCGACTGGAATGTCGCCGGCCGCCTGCAGGGCCGCCACGACGTGCCGCTCAATGCGCGCGGCCGCGCGCAGGCTGCCCATTGCGGTGAAATCCTGCGCGACCTGTTCGCACGAGAAGTTCGCGATCCCACAGGCTTCGACTATGTTTCGAGCCCGCTGACGCGTGCCTGCCAGACCATGGAATTGGCGCGCGCGGCGCTCGGTCTTGGCGCGCAAGGCTACCGGCGCGAGGAACGGCTTTCGGAAATAGCCTTCGGCGAGTGGGAGGGTTTCACCATCGCGCAATTGCATACGCGCGACCCGCAACGCATCGCGCAGCGCGAGCACGACAAATGGCATTTCCTGCCGCCGGGCGGCGAGAGCTACCAGATGGTGTCGGCGCGCATGCGCGCTTGGTACGAGAGCCTGGCGGCCGACACGGTCGTCACCGCGCATGGCGGCACCGCGCGTGGGTTGATCGCTTATCTCGGAATCGCCAAGCCGGCCGCCGCGCCCTTGCTCGATATCGCGCAAGGAGTGGTCTATGTATTCGAGGGCGAAAGGCTGACACGCTATACGTGACGACCCTGCGTACGGCCGCGCGCCGCGATGAGCTAGGAAGAAAGAAGCGATGAAAAGGCCCGTGGTCGGCGTAATCGGGAGTGCGCATCTTGCCGAAAATCGATTCCCCGCCCAGCGCGTCGGCGAGCGAAACCTGTTGGCAGTGGCCGACGTCGCCGGCGCGTTGCCGCTGATTTTTGCCGGCGATCCCGCCGTCACGGATATCGACGCCTTATTGGAAACGGTCGATGGCGTGCTTCTGACCGGCGCCCGCGCCAATGTCCACCCGACGCACTTTGGCGTCGAAGAACATCCAAGCTACGAGCCCTACGACCGGCGCCGTGACGCGCTGGCGCTGCAATTGGTCAAAGTGTGCGTCGATCGCGGCGTGCCGCTGTTCGGCGTCTGCCGTGGCTTCCAGGAAATGAACGTGGCCTTCGGCGGCTCGCTGCATCCGGAGATCAGGGAGTTGCCCGGCCGCTTGAATCATCGCATGCCGCGATTGCCGACCGGTGAAATTCATCCTGACCAGGATGTCGTCTACGGCGCGCGTCATGACGTGCGCCTGGTGCCGGGCGGCGTTTTCGCAAACCTACTGGGCCAGGAGACGATTCGCGTGAACTCGCTGCACGGTCAGGGCATTCTCGAGCCGGGCAAGCGCATCGTGGTCGAGGGGGTGGCGGAAGACGGCACCATCGAGGCGATCCGCGTTGCCGATGCGCCGCGCTTTGCCTTGGGCGTGCAATGGCACGCCGAGTACGACCCGCAACGAAACTCCGTCAATCATGCGCTGTTTCAGGCCTTTGGCGCGGCGCTGTCCGAACGCAAGCGCCGCGCTTAAGGGCGCGTTACGCGTGGACCGGCTTGGGCAGCCCGGAAATTTGCGGTTCAACCGTCATAGGCCACGACGACATAAGCGGCGCTTCCATGGGTGAACCCGGCAACCTCGCGCATTCCCATCTTGGCGTGCACCTTGATCGACGCGGCATTGTCGCGCCGGATAAATGTGAAGCCTTCGCGGCCCGGTAATCGGGCACGCAATGCCTCAAACATGGCAAGCGCCAATCCGCGGCCGCGGTGACTTTCCGCAACACAAATCGGGCCGTAATTGTAAGCGCCGGGCGAGCCAGGATAAGCCCGAAGCATGGCTTGAATGATTGGCTCATGGGCTTGCGCCGCCAGCGGCGTTGAAACGACGTAGCCGACGATGCGGCTATCGCTGCGGGCCACGATAATGGGCATTTCGGAAATTGCGGCCTCGAACCATTCGGCGGAAAATCGAACCGAAAGCGCGCCGCCATTGTCGCGCAAATTGCGCTCTTGCAGTTCGCGGATTCCAAGGATGTCATCCGGAGTGGCAAGAGAAATCTCGTAGGCTGGGTCGGCCACGGCGTGCCTCTAGCGGCTCGTGCAAACGATCTCGGTAATATGCATCAATTTTGACTTGCGGCGAGGTGGGGCGCGCGGAGGCCGGGTCATGGCAGCGGAGGAGGGTTCGACGCCTGATTTGACCGCCGCAAGGGCCCGCTGTACCAACAGCGCGCAAGGCGGAAACCCATGTCGTTCAATACGTTCGGCCATATGTTCCGGTTTACCAGCTTCGGCGAAAGCCACGGGGCGGCGATCGGCTGCGTAGTTGACGGCTGCCCGCCGCGCATTCCGCTGACCGAAGCCGACATTCAGGGTTATCTCGACAAGCGGCGGCCCGGCCAGTCGCGCTTCACGACGCAGCGGCAGGAGCCGGACACGGTGAAGATCATGTCCGGGGTGTTCACCGGCGACGACGGCCGCCAGGTCACCACCGGCACGCCGATCATGCTGATGATCGAGAATGTCGACCAGCGCTCCAAGGATTACTCCGACATCAAGGACAAGTACCGGCCCGGCCACGCCGGCTACACCTACGACGTCAAATACGGCATCACCGATTATCGCGGCGGCGGACGCGCCTCGGCGCGCGAAACGGCGGCGCGGGTTGCCGCCGGCGCCGTAGCCCGCAAGATCGTGCCGGGCCTGACCGTGCGCGGCGCGCTCATCCAAATGGGTCCGCACAAGATCGACCGCGCCCGCTGGGACTGGAACGAGGTCGGCAATAATCCGTTCTTCTGCCCGGACGCCAAGCAGGCGAAGGTCTTCGAATCCTATCTCGACGGCGTGCGTAAATCCGGCTCGTCGGTCGGCGCCGTAATCGAGGTTGTGGCGGAAGGCGTGCCGGCGGGTTTGGGCGCGCCGATCTATGCCAAGCTCGACGGCGACATTGCCGGCGCGCTGATGGGCATCAACGCGGTCAAAGGCGTCGAGATCGGCGATGGTTTCGCCACCGCGGCGATGAGCGGCGAAGACAATGCCGACGAAATGCGCAAGAATCCGAACTTGGGAAACGACGGCAAGCCGGTGTTCCTGTCCAACCATGCAGGCGGCATTCTGGGCGGCATTTCCTCAGGGCAGGCGATCGTGGCGCGCTTCGCGGTCAAGCCGACCTCATCGATATTGACGCCGCGCAAGACCGTCGACCGTTACGGCCGCGACACC
>Ga0207929_1000469_pt1 | contig 11087 bp, 10 predicted proteins | sample NGESurdeep072012_FD_184466 | JGI IMG/M metagenome (GOLD analysis project Ga0207929, IMG submission 184466) | Arctic peat soil microbial communities from Barrow, Alaska - NGEE Surface sample 53-1 deep-072012 (SPAdes) | ecosystem: Environmental > Terrestrial > Soil > Wetlands > Peat ... | reverse complement strand
GAGCCGACCGCCAGCACGCCGGGCGGAATCTGCTTGCCCTCGGGTACCAGCGAATTGGCGCCGATCAGCGAGCCGGCGCCGATTTTGGCGCCGTTCAGGATCACGCTGTTGATGCCGATGAGCGCACCGTCGCCGACGGTGCAGCCGTGCAGCATCACCTTGTGGCCCACCGTGACGTTGCGCCCGACGGTCAGTGGAAATCCAGGATCGCAATGCAGGACCGAGCCGTCCTGAATGTTGGTCGCCTCGCCGATGTGCACCTGGTCGTTGTCGGCGCGGATCACCACGCCGAACCAGATGTTCACCTCGTTCTCGAGGATGATGGAACCCGCGAGCGTGGCGTCGTAGGCGATGTAATGGTGCGCGCCGCGGAATTCGACCTGGCGCTCATTCAGGGAAAAGACTGGCATGGCAGGCCGGTATCATAACGCCCGCCATGAAACCCAGCGAATCGCTTTTCCTCGATATCCGGGGCTTGCGCTACCACGTAAGGCATTGGAAAGGAAAAACAGAGAAAAAGATCTTCCTTCTGCACGGCTGGATGGATGTTTCCGCATCGTTCCAGTTCCTGGTGGACGCAATGGCGCCGGACTGGGACGTTTACGCGCCCGACTGGCGCGGTTACGGACTGACCGCCTGGTCGGGTTCCGACAACTACTGGTTTCCGGACTACATCGCCGATCTCGACGCGCTGCTCGAGCGGATCCAGCCCGGGGCGCCGGTGAATCTCGTCGGCCACAGCCTCGGCGGCAATGTCGGCGGCCTGTACGCGGGCATCCGTCCCGAGCGCATCGCCAGGTTCGTCAACCTCGAAGGGTTCGGCATGCCGGCGACGCGGCCCGAGCAGGCGCCCAAGCGCTACGCCCGCTGGATGGATGAACTGCGCGAGGTGCCGCGGCTGCGTCCTTACGCGAGCTACGCCGAGCTTGCGGACCGCCTGCAGAAAAACAATCCCCGCCTCAAGCGCGAGCGCGCCGAGTTCCTCGCCCGCCACTGGGGCAAGGAAGCGGAGGGGGGCGGCGTGCACTTGCGCAGCGATCCGGCGCACAAGGTCATCAATGCCACGCTGTACCGCGTGGACGAGGCGCATGCCTGCTGGGAGCGCGTCGTGGCGCCGGTGCTGTGGGTCGATGCCGCCGAATCGGAAACGTTGGCCCGGATGAGGCTTTCCGCCGCCGAACTCGCCGGGCGGCGCGGCGCGTTCAAAAATCTGCAGCACCATACCGTCGCGGACGCGGGACACATGCTGCATCACGACCAGCCCGAGCAGGTGGCCCGCCTGATCGAAGCGTTCCTGGTCTGATAAAATTTTCCTCTCGATGGATGTCAGCAACTTAGTTCAAACCGTCGCCATCTATGCGCTCCCGGTCCTTTTTGCGATCACGCTGCACGAGGCGGCGCATGGGTACGTCGCGCGCCACTTCGGCGACATGACCGCTTACGCGCAGGGGCGCATCAGCCTGAACCCTGCGCGGCACATCGACCCGGTGGGCACCATCCTCGTGCCCATCGCCATCCTCATCGTCAGCAGGCTCGCGGGCGCGGGCGGCTTCCTGTTCGGCTGGGCCAAGCCGGTGCCGGTGAATTATTCGGCGCTGAGAAACCCGAAGCAGAACATGATGTGGGTTGCCGCGGCGGGACCGGCTTCCAACCTGGTGATGGCGCTGTGCTGGGCGGCGCTCTACAAGCTGGGCGAGACCATCGGGCCGGGGGACTATGCGACGCCGCTGCAGCTGATGAGCGTCGCCGGCATCGAAGTGAACGTGGTGCTGATGCTGCTCAACCTTTTGCCGATCCTGCCGCTGGACGGCGGGCGCATCGTCGCCAGCCTGCTGCCGGCGCGCATGTCCTGGCAGTATTCCAGGCTGGAGCCCTGGGGCTTCCCGATCCTGCTGCTGCTCATGTTCTCCGGGTACCTCGGCGTGTTCCTCGGGCCGATGGTCAGGACTTCGTTCAACGTCATCGGCGCGGTGTTCCGCTTTTGAACCCTCGATTGAGCCATGTTTGAAACCCGCGTCCTTTCCGGCATGCGCCCCACGGGCGCGCTGCACCTCGGGCATTACCACGGCGTGCTGAAAAACTGGGTGAAGCTGCAGTCGGAACACCCGTGCCTGTTCTTCGTCGCCGACTGGCACGCGCTGACGACCGACTACGAGAAGCCGGGCGTGCTGCAGGACATCGGCGTCGACATGGTGATCGACTGGCTGGCCGCCGGCGTGGACCCCAACCAGGCGACGATCTTCGTGCAGTCGCAGGTCCCCGAGCACGCCGAGCTGCACCTGCTGCTGTCGATGATGACGCCGCTCGGCTGGCTGGAGCGCGTGCCGACCTACAAGGACCAGCAGGAAAAACTCGCCGACAAGGATCTCACCACCTACGGTTTCCTCGGCTATCCGCTGCTGCAGGCGGCGGACATCATGATCTACCGGGCGCAATACGTGCCGGTGGGCGAGGACCAGGTGCCGCATATCGAATTTACCCGCGAGCTCGCGCGCCGCTTCAATCATCTTTACGGCCGCGAGCCGGGCTACGAAGACAAGGCGAAGGCGGCGGTCAAGAAGATGGGCAGCAAGAAGGCGCGCCTGTTCAACGAGCTGCGCACGAAATTCCTGGAGAGCGGCGATGCCGAGGCGCTCAAGCGCGCGCAGGCGCTGCTCGACGAACAGCAGAATATCCCGCGCGGCGACAGTGAGCGGCTGCTCGGCTGGCTCGAAGGCAGCGGCAAGAAAATCCTCGTCGAAGCGGAAGCGCTGCTGACCGAGGCATCCAAGCTGACCGGCCTCGATGGGCAGAAAATGTCCAAGTCCTACGGCAACGCCATCGCGCTGCGCGACGAACCCGAGTCCGTGACGAAGAAAATCCGCACCATGCCCACCGACCCGGCGCGCGTGAAGCGCAACGATCCCGGGACGCCGGAAAAATGCCCGGTCTGGTCGCTGCACCAGGTCTATTCGAGCGAAGAGACGAAGGCCTGGGTGCGCAAGGGCTGCACCACGGCGGGCATCGGCTGCATCGAATGCAAGCAGCCGGTGATCGAGAGCGTGCTGGCCGAGCTCGCGCCGATGCGCGAGCGTGCGCAGGCCTACCTCGATGATCCGACGCTGGTGAAGAACATCCTCGCCGACGGCTGCGACAAGGCGCGCAAGCTTGCCGGCGAGACCATGCGCGATGTGCGCGAAGCCATGGGACTGTCGTATACATGAGCGAAGCCGCCGTCCCCACCACGCGCGCCGCGGCCCCGTTCGCGACGGTCTACGGCGAGCCGCTGACCGAAATTCCGGTCGATCTCTACATCCCGCCCGACGCGCTCGAGATCCTGCTGGATGCCTTCCAGGGGCCGCTCGACCTGCTGCTGTACCTGATCCGCAGGCAGAACCTCGACGTGCTCGACATTCCGATGGCGCCGCTGACGCGCCAGTACCTGGAATACGTCGAGCTGATGCGCTCCAAGAACCTGGAACTCGCGGCCGAATACCTGGTGATGGCGGCGATGCTGATCGAGATCAAGTCGCGCATGCTGCTGCCCAGGCCGCCGGTAGTGAGCGAGGAAGAGGATCCGAGGGCGGAACTGGTCCGCAGGCTCCTCGAGTACGAGCAGATGAAGAAGGCGGCGCTGCAGCTGGATGCGCTGCCGCAGGTCGGCCGCGACGTGCTGGCGATCTCGGTGCTGGTCGAGCGGACCGCGATCGAGCGCCTGCCCGACGTGCACCCGCGCGACCTCGCGGAGGCCTGGCGCACGCTGTTGTTCCGCGCGCGCATGACCAAACACCACCGCGTCTCGCGCGAGGAGCTGTCGGTGCGCGAGCACATGAGCCAGATCCTGCGCCAGCTGAAGGAAAGCCGCGTGGCGGAGTTCACCGAGCTGTTCGATCCGGCGCGCGGCGTCGCGGTGCTGGTGGTCACCTTCCTCGCGCTGCTGGAACTGGCACGCGAGCTGCTGATCGACGTCACGCAATCGGAGGGCTTCGCGCCCATCTACATCCGCATCAGGATCGCCCATGTCGAATCCCTATGAGGCCTAATGCCGAATCCTGCTGAAGCCAAGCGCATCATCGAGGCAGCTTTGCTGTCGTCACAGGAGCCGTTGTCTCTGGTGGACCTCAAGCGGCTGTTCGAGGACGAGATCGGACCCGATACGCTGCGCCGGCTGCTGGACGAGCTGCGCGAAGAATGGGCCGATCGCGCCGTGGAGCTCGCCAACCTGGCGAGCGGCTGGCGCTTCCAGACCCGGCCGGAATTCCAGCCCTTCGCCGACCGCCTCAACCCGGACAAGCGCCCGCGCTATTCCCGCGCCGTCATGGAAACGCTGGCGATCATCGCCTACCGGCAGCCGGTGACGCGCGGCGACGTCGAAGACATCCGCGGCGTCGCCGTTTCGGCGCCGATCATCCAGTCCCTGGAGAGCCGGGGCTGGATCGACGTCGTCGGCCACCGCGATACGCCGGGGCGGCCGGCGCTCTACGCCACGACCCGGGCATTTCTCGACGACCTCGGGCTGCGCTCGCTGCAGGAACTGCCGCCGCTGGAGGAAATCGCCCGCACGCTCCAGCTCGAGCCTGCGACGTCGCAGCCCGCATCCAACGAGCCGGCCAACGAACCCGCTGCCGCCAGCAACGCCGAGTAGTTCCGGCGAACGGCTGCAGAAGCTGCTCGCCGCAGCGGGCTTCGGTTCGCGCCGGGAAATTGAAACTTGGATTGCCGCGGGCAGGGTGACCGTGCGCGGCCAGACCGCGAAACTGGGAGACCGCGCCAGTCCCGGGGATTTGATTCTCCTCGATGGCAGGGAAATAAAGATAAGTGCGAATAAAACCGATCCCCGCGTCGTCATTTATCACAAGCCCATCGGTGAGCTGGTAACACGCAAGGACCCGGAAGGGCGCGCGACGGTCTTCGACCGGCTGCCGAAGCTGAGCCCCGGGCGCTGGGTGGCCGTCGGCCGCCTGGACCTGAATTCCTCCGGCCTGCTGCTGTTCACCGACTCGGGCGAGCTGGCCAACCAGCTGATGCACCCGCGCCAGGAAATCGAACGCGAGTACGAGGTCCGCGTGCAGGGAGGATTGGGCGCGGAGGCGATGCGCCGGCTGCTCGCGGGCGTCGAACTCGATGACGGCCAGGCGAAGGTGACGCGCCTGGAACCGATTGCGGAGAAGAAAGACAGCGGCACGAACCGCTGGTACCGGGTGGTGCTGGTGGAAGGACGCAACCGGGAAGTACGGCGGCTGGTGGAAGCCGTCGGCTCCCGGGTCAGCCGCCTGATGCGGGTCAGGTTCGGCCCCGTGAAGCTGCCGCTCGACCTGCCCGCGGGGCGCTCGCTGGAACTGCCTTCCGCAGCCGTCGCGGAGATTGTCCGGACTGCAAAAAGCTGTTAAACTTCAAGTCGTTTCAGATGCAAATGGGCCTCGGCCCATTTTTTGTTTGCGCGGCTGGAAAAGCATTATGGCGATGGTTGACGTGGTGGAGATGACCCTGGCTGGGATGGGGTTCGAGCTGGTGGACGCGAGGGCGTCCGGCGGCGGACGGCATTTGTCCATCTTCATCGACCGGCCTGCAGGTTCCAAGCCGGGCATTACGGTGGACGACTGCGCCGATGTAAGCCGGCACCTGTCGCGGGTATTCGAGGTCGAGGGTATCGACTACGACCGCCTGGAAGTGTCTTCGCCGGGGCTGGACCGGCCGTTGCGCAAGGCGGCCGATTTCGTGCGCTTCGCGGGCAACAAAGTGGACGTGAGGATGCGGACGCGGGATGAAAGCGGCCGCAAGCGCTTCACCGGCCTGCTGCGCGGTGCGCAAGGCGGGATTGCCACGGTGGAAGTGGAAGGGCGCGAGGTGGCGCTGAATGTGGACGACATAGATCGGGCCCGGTTGGTGCCGGACCTGCAGGAAAAGGAATAGCGATGAGCCGGGAAATACTGCTGCTGGTGGACGCGCTGGCCCGCGAGAAGAACGTCAACCGAGACGTCGTCTTCGGTGCGCTCGAGCTCGCCCTCGCTTCGGCGACCAAGAAGCGCTTCACCGAGGACGTGGACGTGCGCGTCGCCATCAACCGCGATACGGGCGACTATCAGGCGTTCCGCCGCTGGCGGGTGCTGCCGGACGACGCGCCCGACTGGATCAACGCACAGATGCTGTCGGTCGAAGAGGCGCAGGACCGCAAACCCGACGCCAAGCTGGACGACGTGCTCGAAGAGCAGATCGAGAACGTGCCGTTCGGCCGCATCGGCGCGCAGACCGCCAAGCAGGTGATCCTGCAGCGCATCCGCGACGCCGAGCGCGAGCAGATCCTCAACGATTTCCTGTCGCGCGGCGACGAGCTGGTGACCGGCACCGTCAAGCGCATGGAGCGCGGCAGCGCGATCGTCGAATCCGGCCGCCTCGAAGCGCAATTGCCGCGCGAGAACATGATCCCGAAGGAAAACCTGCGCGTCGGCGACCGCGTGCGCGCCTGGGTGGCGAAAATCGACCGCGGCGCCCGCGGCCCGCAGCTGATCCTGTCGCGCACCGCGCCCCAGTTCATCATGAAGCTGTTCGAGCTGGAAGTGCCGGAGATCGAGGAAAAGCTGCTCGAGATCAAGTCCGCGGCGCGCGATCCGGGCGTGCGCGCCAAGATCGCGGTGCACACCAACGACCGCCGCATCGACCCGATCGGCACCTGCGTCGGCATGCGCGGCTCGCGCGTGCAGGCGGTGACCCAGGAACTCGCCGGCGAGCGCGTCGACATCGTGCTCTGGTCGGCCGATCCGGCGACCTTCGTGATCGGCGCGCTGGCGCCGGCCGAAGTGAGCTCGATCCTGGTCGACGAGGAAAAGCACGCCATGGACGTGGTGGTGGACGAGGAGAACCTCGCCATCGCCATCGGCCGCAGCGGCCAGAACGTGCGGCTTGCGTCCGAGCTCACCGGCTGGACCATCAACCTGATGACCCAGGAAGAGTCCACCAAGAAGCAGGAGGAGGAAGGCAGCCGGGTCAAGACGCTGTTCATGGCGCGGCTCGACGTGGACGAGGAGGTGGCCGATATCCTGATCCAGGAGGGCTTCTCCACGCTGGAGGAAGTCGCCTACGTGCCGATCAACGAGATGATGGAGATCGATTCGTTCGACGAGAACACCGTCAACGAGCTGCGCAGCCGCGCGCGCAATGCCCTGCTGGTGCAGGCGATCGCCAGCGAGGAAAGCATCGACGGCGTCGGGCAGGACCTGCTGCAGCTGGAAGGCATGGACAACCAGCTCGCGGCCAAGCTCTCGGCGCACGGCGTCAAGACGCGCGACGATCTGGCGGATCTCGCGGTGGATGAGCTCTCCGAGATGACCGGCATGGAAGAAGAGCGCGCCAAGGGCCTGATCATGGCCGCGCGCGCGCACTGGTTCGCAGACGAGCCGGGAGCCGCGGGAACCGCGTCTGCTGCCGCGCCGGCCGCTCAGGCAAAGGGAACCGTCTAACGTGGCACAGACCAGCGTCGCCCAGTTTGCCAGCGAGCTGAAGGTTCCGCCTTCGGTGCTGATCGAGCAGCTGCGCGCTGCAGGGGTCGAGAAGCGCGTGGCGGAGGATTCGCTCAGCGAGCAGGACAAGGCGAGGCTGCTCGAGTACCTGCGCAAGTCGCACGGCTCGATCGAGCCGAAGAACAAGATCACGCTGACGCGCAAGCAGACCAGCGAGATCAAGAAATCCGATTCCATGGGCAAGGCGCGCACCATCCAGGTCGAAGTGCGCAAGAAGCGCGTCTTCGTCAAGCGCGATCCGGCCGAACTCCAGGCTGCGGCGACCGCCGCCGAAGCGGCGCCGCCGCCTCCCGCGCCGCCGGCACCGGCGCCCCTGCCTTCGGGACCGGACTCGAAGGAACTGCAGCTGCGCGCGGATGAGCACAAGCGGCAGCAGCAGCTTTCGGAAATCCAGGCCAACGAGCTGCGCGAGAAGCAGGAGCGCGAGCGGCGCGAAGCGGAGCACAAGCAGGCCGAACGCGCCGCGCCGGCAGCGGCAGCGCCCGGTGCGCCGACGGACGGCACCTTGCACGCGCCGAAGGCGGGCGAAGCCAAGACCGACAAGAAGGCGAAGAAGGTAAAGCAGACGACCATCCTGCGGGACGATTCGGTCCGCCGGCGCACCATGAAGACCCGGGGCGACATGGGCGGCGGCGTCGCCGGCTGGCATGGCAGGGGCGGCGGGCGGCACCGGGGCGGAGGAGCGGCCACGGGCGAACCGGCGTTCGCGCAGCCGGCCGAACCGGTCATTCGCGATATCGCGGTTCCGGAGACGATCACGGTGGGCGAGCTCGCACACCGGATGTCGGTCAAGGCGGTCGAGGTCATCAAGGTGCTGATGAAGCTGGGCTCCATGGCGACCATCAACCAGGTGCTCGACCAGGAAACGGCCATGATCGTGGTCCAGGAAATGGGCCACACGGCGCGGGCCGCCAAGCTGGAGGATCCGGAAGCGTACCTGGTGGAAGATTCGGCCGGCATCTCTGCCGACGCGGTGGCGCGGCCGCCCGTAGTGACCGTGATGGGACACGTCGACCACGGGAAAACGTCGCTGCTCGACTACATCCGCACCACCAAGGTCGCGGCGGGCGAGGCGGGCGGCATTACGCAGCACATCGGCGCCTATCACGTGGAGACGTCCCGGGGCGTCATCACCTTCCTCGATACGCCCGGCCACGAGGCCTTCACTGCGATGCGCGCCCGCGGCGCGAAGGTAACCGACATCGTCGTGCTGGTGGTCGCCGCCGACGATGGCGCCATGCCGCAGACCATCGAGGCGATCGCGCATGCCAAGGCGGCCGAAGTGCCGCTGGTGGTGGCGATCAACAAGATCGACAAGCACGAAGCCAACCCGGATCGCGTCAAGCAGGACCTCCTGCAGCATGGCGTGGTGCCGGAGGACCTGGGCGGCGAATCGCCGGTGGTGCTGGTGTCGGCGAAAACCGGCCAGGGCATCGATGCGCTGCTGGAGCAGATCCTGCTGCAGGCCGAGGTGCTCGAGCTCAAGGCGCCGATCGACGCGCCGGCCAAGGGCGTGGTCATCGAAGCGCGCCTGGACAAGGGGCGCGGTCCGGTGGCGACCCTGCTGGTGCAATCCGGCACGCTGAAGAAAGGCGACGTGGTGGTCGCGGGCGCCGTTTACGGGCGCGTGCGCGCGATGCTGGACGAGAACGGCAAGCCGGTGCAGAGCGCCGGGCCGTCGATCCCGGTCGAGATCCAGGGACTGTCCGACGTGCCGCGGGCCGGCGAGGAGATGGTCGTGCTCCCGGACGAGAAGAAGGCGCGCGAGGTCGCGCTGTTCCGGCAGGGCAAGTACCGCGAAGTGAAGCTTTCCAAGCAGCGCGCAGCCAACCTGGAGAACTTGTTCAGCAACATGGGCGACGGCAGCGCCGGCAAGAAGACGCTCGCGCTGCTGATCAAGGCCGACGTGCAGGGCTCGCAGGAAGCCCTGGCGCACGCCCTGACGCGCCTCGCGACCGAGGAAGTCAGGGTCAGCGTGGTGCATGCGGGCGTAGGCGGCATCACCGAGTCGGACGTCAACCTCGCGCTCGCCTCGGGCGCGGTGATCATCGGCTTCAATGCGCGCGCGGATGCGACCGCGAGAAAGCTGATCGAGTCCTCCGGCGTCGACGTGCGCTACTACAATGTCATCTACGACGCCGTCGAGGAAGTGAAGGCGGCGCTCTCCGGGATGCTGGCGCCGGAGAGAAAAGAAAGCGTCATCGGCCTGGTCGAAGTGCGCCAGGTGTTCCGCATCTCCAAGATCGGCACGGTCGCCGGCTGCTACGTGCAGGAAGGGCTGGTCAAGCGCGGCGCGCAGGTCCGCGTGCTGCGCGACAGCGTGGTCATCCACACGGGCGAAATCGACTCGCTCAAGCGCTTCAAGGATGACGTGCGCGAAGTCAAGGCGGGCTTCGAGTGCGGCATGTCGCTGAAGACCTTCCAGGAGCTCCAGGTGGGCGACCAGTTCGAGGTGTTCGAAGTCCTCGAGGTCGCCAGGACGCTGTGATCAAAGGACGGCTCGCGCCGTGAGTGGCGGCCGGCCTCGCAAAGTAGCCGACCTGATCCAGCGGGAGCTCTCCGAGCTGTTGCGCCGCGAAGTGCGCGATCCGCGCGTCGGCATGGTGACCCTGACTTCGGTCGATGTCTCCCCGGATCTGTCGCACGCGAAGGTTTTCTTCACGATCCTCGAGAAGGAAAAGCTGGCTGAAACGACCCGGGCGCTGCAGCGCGCGGCCGGATTTCTGCGCTCGCAGCTGGCGCACCGCATGAAGATGTACACCACGCCTGAACTGCGCTTTTCCTACGACGAGTCGGTCGAGCGCGGCGACCGGCTTTCCCAGTTGATCGACAGCGTCATCCCGCCGAAGCGCTAGCGGCACCCGGATGCGGCGCCGCAAGCTGGACGGGGTGTTGCTGCTGGACAAGCCGGTCGGCCCGAGCTCCAGCGCGGTGCTGCAGGCGGTGAAGCGCCTGCTGGAAGCCGAGAAAGCGGGGCATGCCGGCACGCTCGATCCGATGGCATCGGGCCTGCTGCCGCTGCTGCTCGGGGAAGCCACCAAATTCGCGCAGTTCGGGCTCGATTCCGTCAAGGAATACCAGGCGCAGATCAGGCTGGGCGTGCTGACGGATACCGGCGACGCCGAGGGCAAGGTGCTCGAGCGGCGCCCGGTCGGGGTGGATGCCGCCGGCGTCGCGCGGGCGCTCCAGCGCTTCCGGGGCGTGATCGAGCAGGTGCCGCCGATGTATTCGGCGCTGAAACATGCCGGGCAGCCGCTCTACGCGCTGGCGCGCGCGGGCCGGACCGTCGAGCGCAGCGCACGGCAGATCACGGTGCACGAACTCGAACTGATCGAGCTCGCCGGGGACCTGCTGCGCCTGCGGGTCAAGTGCAGCAAAGGGACGTATGTGCGCCAGCTCGCGGTCGATCTCGGCGCGGAACTCGGCACGGTCGCCCACCTCGAGGCGCTGCGCCGCACGGCGGTCGCCGGTTTCCGGCTCGACCGCGCAGTGACGCTGGACGATCTGCAGGCCATGGGCGATGCAGCCCGCCTGGCCTGGCTGCTGCCCGCGGACAGCCTGCTGGCGGATCTGCCCAGGCTGGATCTGGCC
>Ga0207929_1000468_pt1 | contig 11123 bp, 15 predicted proteins | sample NGESurdeep072012_FD_184466 | JGI IMG/M metagenome (GOLD analysis project Ga0207929, IMG submission 184466) | Arctic peat soil microbial communities from Barrow, Alaska - NGEE Surface sample 53-1 deep-072012 (SPAdes) | ecosystem: Environmental > Terrestrial > Soil > Wetlands > Peat ... | reverse complement strand
GGCGCCGGACAGCGCGCATGCCAGAAGCAGCCCGGCGATCGCCTGCCGCACGCGCAACGCCCCAGCGCCGGCGGCCGCGATCAGGCCCCCTTGAGACAGGAACTCACGAAACGCTCGCGCGCATCGCCCGTCAACTTCCTTTCAGAGGCCTGTTTGTTGCAGACCTTCAGCTTCTCCTGCTCCGCCCTCTCCTTATCGCTCGGCTCCTTCTTGGCCTGGTCCTGCGCCAGCGCGGCAGACGACGCGGCCAGCAGCACGCAGCTCCATACGGCGATCCGTTTTCTCATCTGCGCTCCTCGTCAGTTTGAACACGCAATCCCGGTCATTTCTGCAGCGCCCCGAACACCTTCCTGATGATGTCGCTGCCCGCCTTGACCGGATCCTGGCGGATTTTCTTCTCTTCCTCGGCCACCATGTAGAACAGGCCGTCGAGCGCCTTCTGCGTCACGTAGTCGTCCAGGTTCGCCTGGTCCTTCTTCACCAGGCCGAACTGCACGCCCTTCTGCGCGTACTGGTTGTACTTGTCGGCGAGCTTCACCTTGGCGGTGGCTTTTTTCACGATCGGCAGGAACTTCTGCCGCAACTGATCGGTGGTGCTGCGCTTGAAATAGTCGGTGCCCGCGGTCTGGCCGCCGGTGAGGATGCCTTTCGCGTCCTGCACGCTCATCTTTTTTATCGCGTCCACGAACAGCTTCTTCGCTTCGGGCACGGCGGCCTCCGCGGCGCGGTTCAGCGTCAGCTCGAGTTCATCGGCGTACTTGCTCATGCCGATGCCGCGCATCAGCTTCTGGGTCTTCTTGAGCGAATCGGGCAGCGGAATTTTGACCGCTTCGTTGCCGAAGAAGCCGTCGGTCTTGCCGAGCAGGTCGACCGCAACGCCCGAGCCTTTCTCCAGCGCGGCCTTGAGCCCGGACACCGCGTCCTGATTGGTCAGCGCGTCGAGATTCGCCTGCGCAGGGATCATCCAGGACAACAACAGGATTGCGATTGCGCGTAGCAACATGCTCCCTCCTATCCGACGCCGGCGCGTTGCGCCTGCTGATCCGCATGGTATGACGAACGCACCAGCGGGCCGATCGCCGCGTGCCGGAATCCCATCGCCGCGGCTTCGCGCTCGAACATGGCGAAGGTGTCGGGATGCACGTAGCGCTCGACTGGCAGGTGGTGGGCTGAGGGCGCCAGGTACTGGCCGATGGTCAACATGGCCACGCCGTGTACGCGTAGGTCGCGCATCACGGCGAGGATCTCCTCGTCGGTTTCGCCCAAACCGACCATGAGGCCGGACTTGGTCGGGATTCCTGAATTATTTTTTTTATAAAAATCGAATAATTCTAGGGAATGCGCGTAGTCGCCGCCGGGACGCGCCTGCTTGTACAGGCGCGGCACGGTTTCCATGTTGTGGTTCATCACGTCGGGCGGCGCCGCGGAGAGTACTGCCAGCGCGCGCTCGAGGCGCCCCCGGAAATCCGGCACCAGCACTTCGATGGTCGTGGCCGGGGATGTCTCCCGCACCGCGCGGATGCAATCGACGAAATGCTGCGCGCCGCCGTCCTTCAGGTCGTCGCGGTCCACGCTGGTGATCACCACGTAGGACAATTTCAACCTGGAAATGGTCTCCGCAAGATGCCGGGGTTCGTCCGCATCGGGCGCGAGCGGCCGGCCGTGCGCCACGTCGCAGAACGGGCAGCGGCGCGTGCAGATGTCGCCCAGGATCATGAAGGTCGCGGTGCCCTTGCCGAAGCACTCGGCGATGTTCGGGCAGGAGGCTTCCTCGCATACTGTATGCAGCTTCTGCTCGCGCAGGATCTGCTTGATGTCGTGGAAGCGCGAGCCCGGGCTCGCCGCGCGCACGCGGATCCAGTCCGGCTTGGGCAGTTTCTCCCTGCGAAAAAACTGCAGGCGCGAAGTCTTCAGCGCGCCCTTTTCCTTGACTCCGGCCTCACGCATGCTCGAGCTTCCCGATGAGAATGCCGGCAAGGTTTTTACCCAGCGTGTCCTGGCTTTCCTGCATGCCAAGATCGCGCGTCTGCGTCACCTGCAGTCCCGGATAGCCGCAAGGATCGATCGCGGAAAACGGCGCCAGGTCCATGTCGACGTTCAGCGCGAGGCCGTGGTACGCGCAGCCGCGCGAAACGCGGATGCCCAGCGCCGCGACCTTCGCGCCGCCCACGTAGATGCCGGGCGCGCCGGGCCTTCTCTCGGCGCGGCTGCCGAGAAGATCAATGACCGATTGCTCGAGCATGACGACGAACTGCTTCACCTTGATGCCGCGCCGCGCCAGGTCCACCAGCGTGTAGAGCACCACCTGGCCCGGCCCATGGTAGGTGATCTCGCCGCCGCGCTCGACCTGCACCAGCGGAATGCCGGTATCGCCCCTCGGCCCGTGCGCCGCATCGGCGGCTAGCCCGAGCGTGTAGACCGGCGGATGCTCCAGCAGCCAGAGCTCGTCGGGCGTCTCTGCGTCACGCCGTGCAGTGAATTCGCGCATGGCCCCGATCGTGGGTTCATAGTCGCTCAAACCCATATTCACAAGCCGAACTCCCTCCAGCACCGCACTCATCAAAGCACCATCACCACGGACGGGTGATCGCAGAGTTCCCGGTAGAGCGCATCGAGCTGTTCCTGCGAGGTCGCGTTCACGGTGGCGGTCAGGCTGATGTACTTGCCTTCCTTGCTGGGGCGCGTTTCGATGGTCCCCGGCATGAAGTCGGGCGCGTGCCGCAGCACGATTTCGATCACGGCTTTCGTGAAGCCGCCTTCCCTGCGCCCCATGACCTTGATCGGGAACGCGGTGGGAAATTCAAGTAGAGAAGCCGTTGTGAGCGGCTCCTCCTTCTCAGGCGGCTTGCCGTTCCTTTCCTGCACGCATGACCTTTTGCTTGAATTCCTGGTAGAGCGCGTAGACGCGGTGGAACAGCGGCCCGGGCTTGCCGCCGCCGACCGCCTTGCCGTCCAGCGTCACGACGGCGAGCACTTCCTTGGATGACGAGGTGATCCAGAGCTCGTCCGCCGCGCGCACTTCGGCTTCGCTGACGTCGCGGAATTCGAGCGGCAACCCGGCCGCCTGCGCGATCTCGGCGATGACATCGTAGGTGATGCCGGGCAGGATCAGGTTCGACTTGGGCGGCGACAGGATCACGCCGCCCTTGACCGCGAACACGTTCGAGGCCGATGCCTCGGTCAGCTTGCCGTCGCGGAACAGGATCGTTTCCACCGCGCCGGCATCCGCCGACGCCTGGCGCAGCAGGCAGTTGCCGATGAGCGATATCGACTTGATGTCGCAACGCTGCCAGCGGTTGTCCACGGCCGTCACAGCGGAGGCGCCGCGTTCCACCAGTTCCCGCGGCGGATTGACGAGCGGGTTGGCCATGATGAACACGGTGGGCGCGGTGTCCTTCGGGAAGGCGTGGTCGCGCTTGGCGACGCCGCGCGTCACCTGGAAATACACGCCCTGGTCTTCAAAGGGCTGCTTGGCGACCAGTTGCAGGATGATGTCGCGCCATTCCGCGCGGCTGTAGGGATTGCGGATCCGCACCGCGGCGAGGCTGCGCTCGAGCCGCGCCAGGTGCTCATCCATGCGGAACGGCACGCGCGAATACACCGGGATCAGTTCGTAGACGCCATCGCCGAAAATGAAGCCGCGGTCGAGCACCGGAACGCGCGCTTCCTCGACCGGCATGAACTTTCCGTTCAGAAAAACCACGTTTGCCTCGCTACTTCAGCCAGAGCCTCAGTGTATCCCAGGCCCGGCCGAAAATGCCCGCTGCCTCCACCGCCTCGAGAGCGACCACCGGGTATTCGCCCAGCGGCTTGCCGTCCAGCGTCACGCGCAGGTTGCCGACGCGTGCACCCTCGGCGACCGGCGCCACCAGCGGCGACAGCGACAGCATGTCGGCCTTCAGCTTGTCGCCCTGCCCCTTGGGCACGGACACCACCAGGTCGCTGCGGAATCCCGCCTTGAGCGAGGACTTCGCGCCCTTCCAGACTTCGATCTCCTTCACCGGCGCGCCGCCCGCATAGAGCTTCACGCCGTCGAAAAACTGGAAACCCCAGTTGAGCAGCTTCTGCGACTCCTGCGCGCGCATGGTCTCGGAGGTCGAGCCGAGCAGCACCGAGAGCAGGCGCCGCGGCCCGCGCTTCGACGACGCAACCAGGCAGTAGCCCGCCGCCTCGGTGAAGCCGGTCTTCATGCCGTCGACCGTGTTGTCGAGCCACAGCAGGCGATTGCGGTTTACCTGCGTGATGCCGTTGTAGCGGAACTCGCGCATCGAGTAGTACTGCGCGTACTGCGCGGGGAAATCGCTGATCAGCGCGGAAGCGAGCAGGTAGAGGTCGCGCGCCGTGGAATAGTGCTGCGGGTCGGGCAGGCCCGAGACATTCATGAACTTCGTGTTCTTCATGCCCAGGCGCGCGGCCTCGCGATTCATCATCCCCGCGAACGCCTCTTCCGAGCCGGCGATCTGCTCGGCAAGCGCCATGCAGGCGTCGTTGCCCGACTGTACGATCATGCCGCGGATCAGTTCGTCCACGGTGACCGGCTTCTTCGGCTCGATGAACATGCGCGAGCCGGGTGAGCGCCAGGCTTTTTCGGACACGTTCACCTGCTGCTCCAGCGCGAGCTTTTTCTCCTTCAGCGCGGTAAACACGACGTAGGCCGTCATCAGCTTGGTGAGCGACGCCGGCTCGAAGCGCTCGTCGGGTTTCTCCGCGCCGAGGATCTGTCCGCTGGTCACGTCGGCGAGCACCCAGGCGCGCCCGATGACCGAAGGCTGCGCTATCCCTCCGATGGGCGCCTGCGCCGAGGCAAAAGCCGGCAAAAGAAGAATCAGGAAAAGCAAACAGCGCGGCATCGGGGACATCACTGCGGAAAGGCCGCGAATTATAGCGGCTACTTGCTTACGATCAGCGGCCGCAGGCTAAGTTCCGACTGAATGCGGTCCGCAATCGAGCGCGCTTCGTCCTGTGAACGATAGGGCCCCAGGTGCAGGCGGAACACCGAACCGCCGGCGACGATCTGGATCGCCTGCGACAGCCAGGCCAGTTCGCGGTAGACACGGACTCGGAAGTTCTCCGCCGCCTCGCGCGCGGAGAAGGCGCCGAGCTGCAGATATACGCCCTTCGCTTCCTGCTGCTGCTGCTCCGGCTCCTGCTTCGGCTCCGTTCTTGCAACCACGGTCCCCGCCGGAAAAGAGCTTCCGGGAACGATCGATTCCACCTCGACGCGCGTGCTGCCGGCCTCCGCGTAACCGAGCTTCCAGGCTGCCGTATACGACAAGTCGATGATCCGGTCCGAATGGAACGGCCCGCGGTCGTTGATGCGCACCACCACGCTGCGGCCGTTGGCGAGATTGGTGACGCGCGCGTAGCTCGGGATCGGCAGCGTCGGGTGGGCCGCGCTCATCGCATACATGTCATAGGGCTCGCCGCTGGAGGTAGAGGCGCCATTGAAGCGCCTGCCGTACCAGCTGCCGACGCCGGTCTGCCTGAACGGCACGACGCTCGGCATCGGCACATAGTCCTTGCCGAATACCTGGTAAGGACGATTGGCGGCGCGGTGCAGGGACTCCGGTTTCGGCACCGCGTCCGGAATGGAGGCCAGGTCCTTCGGCGGGTTCGCGCCCGGCCCGTCATCCTTGTAGTAGGCGCCCTTTCCCGGCGGCGGTGCCGTTACAGGCGCAGGCGTCCGCCCAACGACAGGCGCAGCCTCGGATGCCGGGCGCGGGGCCTCGTTTCTGGCTGTCGTGGCGCAGCCGGAAACGGCAAGCAGCACCGCAAGCGCCGCCAGCCTCACGCCTGTTCGTACACCACGCTGCCGGCGACGATCGTCGTGCGCACGCGCCCGGCAAGTTCGTAGCCGAGGAAAGGCGTGTTCTTGCCCTGGCTCTTCAACGCCTCGGGCGTTACGCGGAACAGCTGCTGCGGATCGAACACCACCAGGTCCGCGGGCGCGCCAGTTTCGATCCGTCCCGAAGGCACGCCCAGGACACGCGCCGCGTCGCTGGTGACGCGGGCGAGTGCCTTCGCCAGCGGCAGCTTCTTCTGCGCGCCCCATTTGAGCACCAGCGGCAGCAGCAGCTCCAGGCCGGTGGCGCCGGGTTCGGCCTCGGCAAACGGCATCTGCTTCTGGTCTTCGTCCACCGGCGTGTGGTCGGACACGGCGCAATCGATGGTGCCGTCGGCGAGGCCCGCGGCGAGCGCCTCCCGGTCGCGCTGCGAGCGCAGCGGCGGTTCGAGCCGGCAATGCGAATCGTAGTAGCCCAGGTCCATCTCCGAGAGGTGCACGTGATGGATACCGACGTCGCAGCTCACCGGCAGCCCCTCTTTCTTGGCAGCGCGGATCATCTCGACGCCGATCGCGGTCGACAGCCGGCAGAAATGCACCCGGGTGCCGGTCGCGCGCACCAGTTGCAGAACGGTGCCAAGCGCAATGGTCTCGGCGAACGATGGGATTCCCTGGAGCCCCAGCCGGGTCGCCACCTCGCCGTCGTGGGCGACGCCGCCCTGCGCAAGCCAGCGGTCCTCGGCGCGCAGCCACACCGGGAAACCGAAAGTACCGGCGTATTGCATCGCGCGCCATAGAACCTGGGTGTCGGCGAGCGGCGCGTTCGCCTGGGAAAAGGCGACGCAGCCCGCTTCGGCGAGTTCCGCCATTTCGGTAAGGCGCTCCCCTGCAAGCTTGACGGTAAGCGCGCCGATCGGATAGACGCGCGCCCGGGCGAGCGCCTTGGCGCGACGGCGCAGCATGTCGACGAGGCCCGGCTCATCCAGCGGCGGATCGGTGTCCGGCGGACAGGCAAGGCTGGTCACCCCGCCCGCCACCGCGGCATCCATTTCCGATTCGAGCGTTGCCTTGTACTCGTAGCCCGGCTCGCGCAGGCGCGCCGAGAGATCGATCAGGCCGGGCGCAACCACCAAGCCTTTGGCATCGATGGTTTGATCCGCTTTTTCTTTTTTTCCGGAGATTTTTCCATCAGAAATAAAAACGTCTCCGACTTCGTCGCGTCCGCTGGCGGGATCGACAACGCGTCCGCCTTTGATCAGCAGTTTCATCCGCCCTTTACCTAGTTCCCCGCCACGATGGACATCACCGCCATACGCACCGCGATGCCGAAGGTGACCTGCGGCAGGATGACCGAGTGCGGGCCGTCGGCGACCGGGGAATCGATCTCCACGCCGCGGTTCATCGGCCCCGGATGCATCACGATCGCGTCAGGTTTCGCCAGCGCGAGCTTGTCCGCGGTGAGGCCGTAGTGCTTGAAGAACTCCTGCGCCGAGGGCAGCAGCGCGCCGTTCATGCGTTCGTTCTGCAGCCGCAGCATCACCACCACGTCGCAGCCCTTGAGCCCGGCGCGCATGTCGTGGAACACGCGCACGCCCAGCGATTCGACCCCGGCGGGCAGCAGCGTCTGCGGCCCGATCACGCGCACCTCGGGAACGCCCAGCGTGGTGAGACCGTGTATGAGCGAGCGCGCCACCCGCGAATGCAGCACGTCGCCGACGATCGCTACCGTGAGGCGCGTGAAATCCTTCTTGTAGTGGCGGATAGTGTAGAGATCGAGCAGCCCCTGCGTCGGATGCGCATGCCGGCCGTCGCCCGCGTTGATGACATGCTCGTGCGGCTTGACATGGCGCGCGATCAGATAGGGCGCGCCCGAAGAGCCATGCCGCACCACGAACACGTCGGCCTGCATCGCCGACAGGTTGGCCACGGTGTCAAGCAGCGACTCTCCCTTGGTCTGCGAACTCACCGCCACATTCAGGTTGATGACATCGGCCGAGAGCCGCTTGGCGGCGATCTCGAAGGTGGTGCGGGTCCGCGTCGAGGCCTCGAAGAACAGGTTGAACACGCTCTTGCCGCGCATCAGCGGCACTTTCTTCACTTCGCGCTCGGTGACGCCGGCAAAGGGTTCGGCGGTATCCAGGATCTGGGTGAGTATTTCGCGCGGCAGCCCTTCGATGGACAGCAGGTGCTGCAGCTCGCCGTTGGCGTTGAGCTGCGGATTATTCGGCATTGTCTGCACGCTCGGCACGTCCGGCATCCTCGAGCTCCAGCGAAAGCTTGCCGTTGGCGGCGCGCTTCAGGCGCAGGCGCTTGCCCGCGGGAACCTCCACCTGCGCGCCGACGTGCTGCGCGGCGATCGGCAGCTGGCGCCCGCCGCGGTCGGCGAGCACTACCAGTGCGATGCTCCTCGGCCGGCCGTAGTCGAACAATTCGTTCATCGCCGCGCGCACGGTGCGCCCGGTGTAGAGCACGTCGTCCACCAGCAGCAGGTCGCGGCCCTCGACCTCGAACGGGATCTTGGTGCGCTTGGGGTCGTGCTTGAGTCCCTCTTTCGCGTAGTCGTCGCGGTAAAACGCGATATCCATGAGCCCCAGCGGGTCCTTCAATCCGAGCAGCGGGTGCAGCCGTTCGGCCAGCCAGGCGCCGCCCGTGTACAGGCCGATCATCGCCGTGGCAGGCGTGACGCGGGCCTTCAGCTCGGCGGCGAGCTTTGGCAGCAGCGCGTCGGCGTCGGGAAGTTTGCTCACGTCGTCGTCACGTGGTCCGGTCGCCGAAATACTGTTCGAGGATGACCTGCGCGGCGTGCGAATCGAGGGTTTTGCCGCGCGCCAGGCTCGCCGCCTTGCGGCTGCCATACGCCGCCCGCATGCGGCTCTCGACTTCCGCGGAGCTGTAGCGCTCATCCACCAGCTCCACCGGCAGGCGGAAGCGACCGTTCAGCTGGCGCGCGAAGCGCTCGGCGCGGCGCGTCATCTCGTGCGGGACGCCGTCTTCGCCGAGCGGGCGCCCGACCACCAGCAGCGAAGGTTTCCACTCCTTCACCAGGACTTCGATCGCCGTGAGGCGGCCGGGCTGGGTGTGTGCCACGACGCCCTGCAACGGGTGCGCGGTGCCGAGCTCCGGCTCGCCCACCGCGACACCAATACGCTGCAATCCAAAATCGAAGGCGAGGACCGTCCGGGCCTTCTCAGGCATGTCCCGCCTGGTCGGCGAGCCGCGCGTAGTCCAGGCCGAGCAGATCCATCGCCGCGACCAGCCGTTCGTCCGGCGGCAGGTCGAAGATGATGGCGTCCTTCGCTTCCACCGTGAGCCAGGCATTCTGCTTGAGCTCGTGCTCGATCTGTCCCGCCGACCAGCCGGCATAGCCGAGCGACACCAGCATCTTCGAGGGGCCCTCGCCGCGGCCGACTGCCTCGAGGATGTCCTTGGAGGTGGTGAGGCCGATGGCACCGTCGTTTCCTGCGGTCACCTTGATCGTCGCCTGCCATTCGCCTGCGGGCAGATGCAGCACGAAGCCGCGGTCGGTCTGCACCGGGCCGCCGAAATAGATCGGCGCGTCGGCGAAGGCGTGGTCCTTCAGCTTGAGCGACAGGCGCTCGAACAGCGCCTGCAGGGTCATGTCGATGGGTCTGTTGACGACGATCCCGAGCGCGCCCTGATCGTTGTGCTCGCAGACGTAAGTCAGTGTCTTCGCAAAGTACGGATCGGCCATGTTGGGCATGGCGATCAGGAAGTGATTCGTCAGATTGATCGAAGACACGCTTGAGGCTATTTTACCGCATCCCCCTCGCCCGCGCTGCCGGCCCCGGGGGGCGCCCGCCGCCGCGCTCGGAGCTACATTTCCACCATCTCGAAGTCGTCCTTGCGGGCGCCGCATTCGGGACAGGTCCAGTTCATCGGCACATCCTCCCAGCGCGTGCCCGGAGCGATCCCTTCGCCGGGAATTCCCGCCGCTTCGTCGTAGACCCATCCGCAGATGAGGCACATCCATGTCTTGAATTGCACTTGCTGTTCGGTCATTGGAGGGCGGCACAGTAAAATTGTGCCGGATGATAACAGGCGGCTTGACGCCTGTTCCTGGGACCAACGCATGTCGCCGACTCCTCCGATCGTTCTGGCATTCGCCGCCTCGGATCCGACCGGCGGCGCAGGCATCCAGGCGGATCTCCTGACCATCGCGAGCCTCGGCTGCCATCCGCTGTCGGTGCTGACCGGACTCACGGTGCAGGACACGCGCGGCGTCGAAAGCCTGCTCGCCATCGAGCCCGCGTGGGTCGAGAGCCAGGCGCGCCGCGTACTCGAGGACATGCCGGTTGCGGCGTTCAAGCTCGGTGTGCTCGGCTCGGCGCGCAACGCGGAAACCATCGCTGCCATCCTCGCCGAGCATCCGCGCACTCCCGTGGTGCTCGATCCGGTGCTTGCCTCGGGCCGCGGCGATACGCTGGCAAATAGCGAAACAGTGCAGACATTGCGAGCCTCGCTCCTCCCGCGCACAACGGTGCTGACGCCAAACAGCCTGGAGGCGCGCCGGCTTGCCGGTGCCGCGGCGGATTCGGATCTCCGCGAATGCGCGCGGGCGCTTGCAGATCTCGGCTGCAAGCACGTGCTCGTGACCGGGACGCACGAATCGGGTGCAGAGGTGATCAATACGCTCTACGACCTGCGCGGCGTGGTGCGGGAAGATCGCTGGCAGAGGCTTCCGGGGAGCTATCACGGCTCCGGCTGCACACTCGCCTCCGCGATTGCCGCGTTCCTCGCCAGGGGACTGGATGTGGAGCGCGCGGTCCGGCAGGCCCAGGAGTACACCTGGCAATCGCTGGCGGCCGGATTCAGCCCCGGACGTGGCCAGGCGATTCCCGACCGTTTTTTCGACAACCGATGAAGCTGCGCGGCCTGTACGCCATCACGCCCGAGCTTGCGGACGGCGAAGCGCTGTTGCGCCGCGCCGCGCAGGCGCTCGCAGGCGGCATCGCCATGCTGCAATACCGGAGCAAGGGCATGCAGCAGCTTCAGGAAGCGAAAGCCCTCGCGCGCATGTGCCGCGATTGCGCCGTGCCGTTCATCGTCAACGACGACCTCGCGCTCGCGCTTGAATGCAACGCCGACGGCGTGCATCTGGGCAGGGACGATGGCGAACTCGCCGCCGCGCGCGCGAAACTTCGCGGCAAGCTGCTCGGCGCCTCCTGCTACAACTCGCTCGCCGCAGCCCGCACAGCGGTCGCGGCGGGCGCCGATTACGTGGCCTTCGGCGCCTTCTATCCCACCACCACCAAGCCGTCCAAATACCGGCCGGAGCCGGAGCTGCTCTATTGGTGGAACGAGATCATGACCGTCCCGAGCG
>Ga0207929_1000466_pt1 | contig 11194 bp, 6 predicted proteins | sample NGESurdeep072012_FD_184466 | JGI IMG/M metagenome (GOLD analysis project Ga0207929, IMG submission 184466) | Arctic peat soil microbial communities from Barrow, Alaska - NGEE Surface sample 53-1 deep-072012 (SPAdes) | ecosystem: Environmental > Terrestrial > Soil > Wetlands > Peat ... | reverse complement strand
CAACCAGCTGCTGCGGATCGAGGAGGAGCTCGGCGACCGCGCTCGATTTTTCCGATCCAGTCTGGTTACGGCTCGGCTTCATCAACGAGTTGCGTCATAATTGGTACACCGCCGTCGCGCCCGACGTGCATCGCGCCGACCGCGATGGCCGCTTCTGGATGGGACTGCGCCGCTGGCATCTCGCTATGCCGTGGTTCGAAATGGTGCGCCTGCCGGGATCTTACGTCGGCGGCGAACTGTGCTGGCGCGGCGAGGTGATGTGGGAAGGGGCGGGCGAACGCTTTACCCGCTGGACCGGCGACAGCTGCCGCCCGATTGAGCCGGCCGACGCTGGCCGGCGCGTTTTCGGCATCGCCATCAAGCCGGGCACGCTGGCCATGCAAGTGTCGGCGCCGTGGCAAGTCCGCCTGTCGGAGCTCGCGGTCGCGGCGATTACGATACTGGCCGTGCTCTTCGTTGTCGGAGTGCTTGTTCGCTTCAGGCTACGGCATCTTGTGCTGTCGGCCATTCTCATCGTCCTGGCGCTCTTGGTGATCGCGATCGACGATGGCAGCTTCCTCGGCGGTGTACGGCCGTTCGACGGCGGCGACGATGGACTGATCTACGACGGCATCGGGCGTCTTATCCTGCAAAAACTTTTAGCCGGGGACATTGCGGGCTTCCTCGAAGGCGGCGAAAAAGTCTTTTATTTCGGCGGCCCCGGCCTGCGCTATTTCCGGGCCATCGAGCACGTCGTGTTCGGCGAAAGTTATCTCGGCTATCTCTCGCTTGTTCTGCTGTCGCCGTTCGTCGTGCTCGCCATTTTCCGCAGATTCCTGCCGGAGCGCTGGTCGCTCGCGTTAATTTTGCTTTTTGTCGCCGTCCCGATCGGCACGTTGTTCGGTACGACGTTCGTGCAGTACAGCAAATTGGCGAGCAAGGGGTTTGCCGATCCGGCGGCCTATATCTTGTTCTTCTGCGCCATTCTGCCGCTCCTGAGCAGAAATGTTCTGCCGGCTTTTCTCGGCGCGCTTTTGCTCGCGCTTTCGATCTTCATGCGGCCGGTCGTGGCGCCCGCCGCCGCGGTCCTTGTCGGCGGCGCTAGCCTCGCCGCGCTCTATCGGCGGCAATGGGGGCGGCTCGCCGGCATGTGCATCGGCTTCCTGCCAGTGTTCTCGACGGCGCTGCACAACTGGATCTTCGGCCACGTGTTTGTCCTGTTCAGTTCCAATTCGCAGGATTCCAATCTGCTGGTGATGCCGCCGGCCGCCTATCTGGCGGCCGCGCGTGGATTGGTGAGTTTGGATTTCAGCGGCGCCGCGCGGGTGCTCACCCAAATCGCCAATTGGCTGAGCGGCCCGGCGGAATCCTATTGGACGATCCCGCTCAATGCCGCGGGTGTCGCGATTTTGATCTACGTGGTCCTGCGCGGCCGGACCTTCGACCCCTGGCTGCGGCTGCTGGGCGCGGCGGCGCTGGCGCAGCACGCGGTGGCGCTGTTCTACCGGGGCGACGTCGCCCGCTATCATTTTCTCACCTGGTTTCTCACCATGGTCGTGGTCATGGTTTTCATGCGCGAAGTCGGCATCGGCTGGCTGCGGCGGCGCTACCCGGAGCTGTCGGGGCGCCTGGCGGCGCATCCGCTCTCGCTATGGCTTGCATCCGGCCTCGCCCGGCTGCAAAAGAGTGCCGCATGAGCAAAGATCCTACCGGCATCGCCAACGGCCTGACCAATTACGGCGACCGCGATTTCTCGCTCTATTTGCGGCGCTCGTTCGCCAAGTCGATGGGCTATTCTAGCGCCATGCTGGAAAAGCCGGTGGTCGGCATCGCCTATACGCCGTCCGGCTTCAACAATTGTCACCGGCACTTCCCCGAATTGCTGGAGGCGGTCAAACGTGGCGTGCTGGCCGCCGGCGCGCTGCCGATCGAATTTCCGACCATTTCGCTGGGCGAAGTGTTCCTCAATCCGACCAGCCTGAAATTCCGCAACCTGATGTCGATGGACACCGAGGAAATGGTGCGCGCGCAGCCCATGGACGCGGTGGTGCTGATGGGCGGCTGCGACAAGACCGTGCCGGCGCAGCTCATGGGCGCGGTGTCGGCCGGCCGGCCGGCGATCATGCTGGTCGGCGGTCCGATGATGACCGGGCGCTACCGCGGCGAGCGGTTAGGCGCCTGCACCGATTGCCGCCGGTTCTGGGCGCAATACCGCGCCGGTAAAGTCAACGACGAGGAAATCGCCGACGTCGAGGGCCGGCTCGCCACCACCGCCGGCACCTGCGCGGTGATGGGCACCGCCTCGACCATGGCGTGCCTCGCCGAAGCGCTCGGCATGATTCTGCCCGGCACTGCCGCCATCCCCGCCGTGCATGCCGACCGCCTACGCGCGGCGGAAGCGACCGGCGCCGCCGCCGTCAAGCTGATCGGCTCGCAGCTCACGCCCGGCAAGATCGTCAACGCCAAGTCGGTGGAGAATGCGCTGCGCGTGCTGCTCGCCATCGGCGGCTCGACCAATGCCATCATCCATATGACCGCGATCGCCGGCCGCGCCGGCGTGCCGGTCTCGCTGCAACGGCTGAACGAATTGTCCGACACCACGCCGGTGCTGGTGAACCTCAAGCCGGTCGGCAACGGTTACATGGAGGATTTGTTCGCGGCCGGCGGCATGGGCGCGCTGATGCGCGAGTTGAAGGATTTGCTGCACCTCGACGCCATGACGGTGACGGGCGAGACGCTGGGCGAGCGGCTCGACGCCGACAACGGCGCCTGGACCGACCGCACCGTGATCGCCGAACGAAAAAAGCCGCTGGAGCCGCAAGGCGGGCTGGTCGCGCTGTTCGGCAATCTCAGCCCGCAAGGCGCGATCCTCAAGCGCTCGGCCGCCGATAGCAATCTGTTCGAGCTCGAGGGCAGGGCGGTGGTGTTTTCCTCGCTCGCCGATCTCGCCGCCCGCATCGACGATCCCGATCTCGACGTCGAGCCGAACGACATTCTGGTGCTGCAAAACTCCGGACCGCATTCGCCCTCGGCGATGCCGGAGGCCGGCTATCTGCCGATCCCGAAAAAGCTCGCCACCAAGGGCGTCAAGGACATGGTGCGGGTGTCCGACGCGCGCATGAGCGGAACCGCCTTTGGCACCATCGTGCTGCACGTGACGCCGGATGCCGCCTCCGGCGGCCCGCTCGGCCTGGTGCGCAACGGCGACCGGATCCGGCTTTCGGTGAAAGAGCGCCGCATCGATCTCGTCGTCGATGATGCGGAACTCAAGCGCCGCGCCGCCGCCGTCAAGCCCGCGGCCGCGGCGCCCGAACGCGGCTATGCCAAGCTCTATGCCCAGGAAATCCTCGGCGCTGATCAGGGCTGCGATTTTAAGTTCCTCAAGCCGCGCTGAGTCCGCGGCACCGCGTTTTTCGCGCGAAATGTAACGACCGCGTTCACATCCCCGTAGCATTAATTGCCAATTAACAATATTCACGCGTGGAAATTAACGCGGTCGCTAAAGAGCGATCCGTAAGTTGTTGAAAATCAATATTGCACGGCATGTGCGTCGAGCGTGCCACGAGTGGAGTAATGCTCAGGCCATCGAAAGACCCGTTGTTGAAGCGCGACCGGCAGAGGATCGCACTCGCCGGCATGATCGGTTTTGCCGTCGCGCTCGCTGTGACGGAGGCCGTCGTCGCCTATTCGCATTCGCAGATTAGCCTATCCGTCATATCTGCGCTGTTTGCCGGCGCGCTCGTGAGCCTGTCGGCCGCCGGCTCGGTCTCGGCCTGGTACGCGCAGCATGGCGTCAGCGAGCAAAACGCCCGGCTCGACGCCGCGCTCAACAACATGATTCAGGGCCTGTGCATGTTCGATGCGCAGAACCGCCTGTTGGTTTGGAACGAACGCTACCGGGCCATGTACAATATCGACCCGCTGCGCATCTGGCGCGGCTGCACGATCAGCGACCTGCTCAAGGCGCGCATGGCAGCCGGCATGTTCCCGCTCGATCCGGAAAAATATGACCGCGAGCTGCGCGCGGCGCTCAAGCAAGGCAAATGCTTCACGCTCAATATCGACCTCGCGGACGGCCGCACGATCTCGGTGGTCAACCAGCCGATCGAGAGCGGCGGCTGGGTGGCGACGCACGAGGACGTCAGCGAACGCAGGCGCGCCGAACGCGAACTCGAAGATACCCGTTCGTTCCTCAATACGATCATCGAAAACGTGCCGTCCCCGATCATCGTCAAGGACATCCCCGGCCTAAAATATCTGCTGATCAACCGCGCCGCCGAGAAATATCTGGGCGTCAACCGCGCCGATCTGCTCGGCAAGACCGCCACCGAGGTCATGCCGGAGTCCAGCGCCGAGATCATCGATGCGGAAGACCGCAAACTGGTCGAATCCGGAAAGTCGATGTTTCTCGACGAACACGCCGTGATGACGCCCGGCAACGGCACACGCATCGTCACCGCGACGCGGCTGGCGGCGATGGGCGCCGAAAACAAGCCGCAATATCTCATCAGCATGATTCACGACGTCACCGACCGCAAGCGCGACGAGCGGCGCCTGGCGCATATGGCGCACCACGATGTGCTGACCGGCTTGTCGAACCGCATCGCATTTAACGAGTGCATTGCCGCGACGCTCAGCCTCGCGGCGGGTTCGGGCGAAAGTTTTGCCATGCTTTCCCTCGACCTCGACCGTTTCAAGACGGTGAACGACGTGTTCGGCCATACGATCGGCGACAGGTTGCTGCGCGAGCTGGCGGGCCGGCTGGAGCAGGCCTGCCAGGGCGCGTTTCTCGCCCGCACCGGCGGCGATGAATTTCACGTTATCACGCCGTGCGGCCCGCAGCCGGCAAGCGCCGAGGCGCTGGCGGAGAAGCTCTGCGCCGCGCTCGATGCCGATATCGACATCGACGGCGTGCCGTTGCGCGTCGGCTTGACCGTCGGCGTCGCCATTTTCCCGCAGGACGCGGCCGACGCCTCGACCCTTGTCGCCAATGCGGACGCCGCGTTGGTCCGCGCAAAATCGGACAGGCGCGGATCGATCCGCTTCTTCGAACAGTCGATGGACCGGCAACTGCGGGAAAAACGCGCGCTGCAGCAGGATCTGCGCACGGCGCTGGCACGCGACGAATTCGCGCTGCATTACCAGCCGCAGGCGAATATCGACGGCGAGGTCAACGGTTTCGAGGCGCTCGTTCGCTGGCACCATCCGCGTTATGGAATGATTGCGCCGAACACTTTCATTCCGCTGGCCGAGGAAAGCGGCATCATCATTGAACTCGGCGAATGGATTCTGCGCGCCGCCTGCCGCGAGGCGGCGTCCTGGTCGCGGCCGCTCGACATCGCCATCAATCTGTCGCCGGTGCAGTTCCAGCACGGCGACTTGCCGAAGTTGGTGCACGAAGTGCTGCTGGATACCGGCTTGGCGCCGGCCCGCCTCGTGCTGGAGATCACCGAAGGCGTGCTGATCGGCGAATTCAACCGCGGGGTCGCGATCCTGCGCCGGTTGAAACACCTCGGCGTGCGCATCGCCATGGACGATTTCGGCACCGGCTACTCGTCGCTGTCCTATTTGCAGTCGTTCCCGTTCGACAAGATCAAGATCGACAAGTCCTTCATTGCCAATCTCGGCCATAGCCAGCAGGCCGCTACCATCGTGCGCGCGGTGATCGCGCTCGGGCACGGCCTCGATCTGCCGGTGGTGGCGGAGGGCGTGGAGACCAAGGAACAGCTCAAGTTCCTCGCCGACGAATCGTGCGACGAAATTCAGGGCTATTTCATCGGACGGCCGAAGCCGATCGCCCATTACGCCGACCTGATCGGTCGCGGACCCGGGCCAGAGAAGAAGCTGGCGGCTACCGGCTGATCCTGCGCAAGCTCAAAGGGCCGGCGCCGCTGCCGGCTCGGCGATGATGAATTGGGCCCGCGCCAGGTTTGCGAAGCGGCCGCCAGCCGCCACCAGTTCGTCGAACGTGCCGGCCTCGACGATGCTGCCCGCCTCGAACACCAGGATGCGGGACGCCTTACGCACCGTCGATAGCCGGTGCGCGATGACAAAGGTCGTCCGATGCTTCATCACCTCGTCGAGCGCGCGCATCACCTTGGTCTCGGTGTCGGCGTCGAGCGCGCTGGTCGCCTCGTCGAGGATGAGGATCGGCGGATCTTTCAGCAGCGCGCGCGCGATCGACAGCCGCTGGCGTTCGCCGCCGGACAGAGAGCGGCCGCGTTCGCCGACGCGGTCGGAAAATCCCTGAAACTTGCGGTCGATGAATTCCAGCGCCTGCGCACGCCGGGCCGCGTCGCGCATCTCCTCTTCCGTCGCGTCGGCCTTGCCGACGCGCAGGTTGTCGGCGATCGAGCGGTTGAACAGAAGCGCTTCCTGGAACACCACGCCGATGTTTCGCCGCAGCGCCGACAGTTTGAAGTGGCGGATGTCGATGCCGTCGATCTCGATCGATCCCGACTGCGGGTCGAACGCGCGGTGCAGAAGCGCGATGGCGGTCGATTTGCCGGCGCCGGTTGCGCCGACGAGCGCGATCGTTTCGCCGGGCAGCGCCTTGAAGTTCAGGTTCGCCGCTGCCATCCGCTCGCCGTCATAGGAGAACGAGACGTCCTTGAACTCGACCAGCCCCGTGAGGCGGCCGGGATCGACCGCATCGGGCCGGTCGCGGATGGCCGGAACCGTATCGCGCACCTGGAAGAATTCCTGCAAGCGCGGCGCTTCCGACACCACCCGGTTGACGAAGCTGACGGTCTGCTCCAGCCGGGCGATGATCAGCCCGGCGAAATTCATGAAAGTGACCATCTCGCCGATGGTCGCCTGGCCGTTGATGTTCAAAAACGTGCCGACGATGATGATCGCGAGCACGGTCAATGTGGTCGAGGTCCGCGTCAGCACCACGGCCAGCGCCCACCACGACAGAACGGGCATCTGCGCGGCGAGCAGCCGCGTCACGATCTGGCGCAACTCGGTGACTTCCGCTTCGAGCCGGGAAAAGCTCTGCACCAGCGCGATGTTGCCCAGCGTGTCGGAGGCGCGCTCGGCGAGATCGGAGTAGTGGCGTTCGACCTGGCTTTGCAGGGTGTGGGTCTTGCGCACGATCAGCGCCGTCAGGATGGCGAATACGACGCACAGCACGATCAGCAGCGAGGCGAGCCGCCAATTGATGAAAAGCGAGATCGGCAGCAGCACGAGCAGCGAGACGAACGACGAGAGGTGGTCGCGGAAGAAGCCGACCCACAGTCCCCACAACGCGTCGGTGCCCTGCAGCATTACTTTCATCAGCCGGCCGGAATGGGTGTTGCCGTGATAGGTGAGCGGAAGCTGCAGCACGTGCTCGAAATAGTCGGCGAGGACGACGTGGCGGCGGCGATGCGCCAGCCGGTCGGCGTAAAGCGCGATCAGCGTGCCGCAGGCGATGGTGAAAAGCCCGAAACCCGCCCAGGCGGTGAGCAGCATGCCGAGTTGCGACCATGACGGCGGCTCGCCGCGGCTTTGCGCGCCGGTCAGCGTGTCGATGATGCGGCCGAGCAGCACCGGTTCGGCAAACTGGGCGGAGGCAAGCGCCACATTCGCCAAGGCCAGCGTCCATGCCAGCCGGCTCTCGGAGCCGAGCAGAACGAGTACGCGGCCGTAGAGGCGAAGAATATTCATGCGGACAGAGACCTATACTTTGGCTGCGCCTTGGCCAACTCCATCAAGCACGCATTGCGACGAAACCGTTACTTCGCATCGCCAATCTGGCACAGCGCGTGCTGCGCCTGACATTTCGCGCGCGCCTCTTCGCGATTCTTAGCGGTGACGGTGCAGCTCGTGCGGCTGAGCGCAAACGCGAAGGCCGGACATGCCACGTCGAACTTGTAACCGGTGAGATTGCGCCAGATCCGCTTGACCTTTTGCTTCACCGTTTCTTCTTTCTTTTGCTGCACGAGCTGGATGGCCTGACCGCCATCGGCGCGGGAAAAGCCGCCGCCGGAAATGGGGGCGGCACCAGTCGCGCCGCTCGCCGCAATCAGAAACCCAGCCGTCGCCAGAATGGCAATGATGCGCATTGTTGTCTCCTTTTTGTGAAATGGAAGCTCGTAGCCCCACGGTTGCGCCGCCCAATGGCGAATACGACTGCAAATATCAGTTCAAATTGCTGAACACGCTTTGCGCAAGATCAAAGGGGCGATGGCGGCCCGGCCGCACTGACGCCACCTCCGCACCACGATCAGTCTCCCAGCCAGTCTCCGAGCCGTTGCAGCCAGCGCCGGGGAGGGGGCGGCGCCACCTCCGGCTTAAGCCTGAGCCGGTCGCCGTTGACGCCATGGACGAGTTGCAGCGTCCTGGTGTGGTAGGCGGCGAGATCCGGGCGGTGGCCAATGCTCAGCACGGTGGTATTCTTTAGCTCGGCGTCGAACAAGCCCATGACGCGGTTCTGGCTGTCTTGGTCGAGCGCGGCGGTCGCTTCGTCGAGAAAGACCCAGCCCGGTTTGTGCAGCAGTAGCCGCGCGAAAGCGAGCCGCTCCTGCTCGCCGAGCGAGAGCTCCTTGTCCCAGCGGTCCACCTGATCGAGCTTGGCGATGAGATTGCCGAGATCGCAGCGTTCGAGGGCTTGCCGTACTTCCGCATCGGAAAAGGCGTCCGGCGCGCCCGGATAGGTGAGGGCGTTGCGCAAGGTGCCGAGCGGCAGATACGGCCGCTGCGGCAGGAACGCCATGCTCTCAGGCGCGGGCGTGAGGATGGTCCCCGAGCCCCACGGCCAGAGGCCCGCCACGGCGCGGAACAGCGTCGATTTGCCCGCGCCGGTCTCGCCGACGATCAGCACGCGTTCACCCGGCATGACGCTGACGTTTGCTTCCTCGATGACGATGTGCCCGTCCGGCAGCAGAATGCGGACGCCTTCGAAAGCAAGATGGCCGTCCGGGTGCAGCGCGTGCTTGATTTCCTCGGCGCCTTGCTCGATCGCGGGCAGGTCGTCGAGCGCTTCGCGGAAGCGCGCGACCCGGTGGATCGCCGCACGCCAGTCGGCAAGGCGCGAGAAGTTGTCGACGAACCATCGCATCGCCCCCTGCACCTGGGCGAAGGCGCCGGCCACCATGATCAAGCCGCCGAGCGTCAAGGCGCCGCCGAAATAAGCCGGCGCGGCCACCAGAATCGGCACGACGAGCGACAGCCATCCGGTGCCCGACGTGATCCAGGTGAGCTGGGCGAGCGAAGTGGATATTCGCCGCATAACGTCCACGACGGCGGCGAGCTCGGCTTCGAGATGCCGGTGTTCGTCTTTCTCGCCGCCATGCAGCGCGATGCTCTCGCCGGATTCATTGACCCGGACGAGGGCGAAGCGGAACTCCGCCTCGCGGGCATAGCGTTCGCCATTGAGCGCAATCAGCGGCCGCCCGACGAGCCAGGTCAGACCGGAGCCGATCAGGGCATAGGCGAGAGCGCACCAGACCATGTAACCCGGAACGGCGATGTCATAGCCCGCCACGCGGAAGATGACTTGCGCCGACAAGACCCACAGCACCCCGACGAAGGCGGTAATCTGGAGCAGGGCATAGACAACGCCGCAGCCGAGGTCGGCGGTGTAGTCGCCGAGCAGGCGGGTGTCCTCCTGGATGCGCTGGTCGGGATTGCGGCCGTACCGGCCGGCGAAGCTCAGCTGATAGACGCGCATCGGCTTGAGCCACTCGACCAGCAGGTGACGGGCGAGCCACTCGCGCAGCCGGAACTTCAGGCGCTCCTGGAGAAAGGTTTGTGCGACCGTGAGCGTCAGCAGCACGGCAATGATGAGGACGAACGTCCAGATAAAATGGACGAAGGCCGACAGGTCCTTGCGGCCGACGGCATCGAAGAACTGGCCGTTCCACTCGTTGAGCCGCACCTGTGCGAGCATGTTGGCAATGGTCACGACGATCGACGTCACGAAGATCGCCAATACCAGCTTGCCGCCTTCGGCCCGCCGCAGCACGCGCGCGAACAAGCTCAGGTCGCGGGCAAGATCGAAATCCTGCATTTGGGCGGCTGCGCCTTCGTCTGCAAATACGGGTTTGGCTGCGGCGGCCGGAATTATCGGTAGGAGAGGCGGGACGGTCTGCTGCGCTCCCGGCGTTGCCCCTGGCGGGGGCTGCGCGGCCACGATAGGAAGGGTTGACGCAAGGTCCGTTTTCATTCGCCCTATGCAGGCCTGTCGGCCGTCGCCTCGCTTTTTCAGCGGCCGTTGAGATTCGCCTGGCCGCTCGCCTAACGGAATTATGGGAAAGTTTAAACGGCGGACGTAGCACGCTGTTGATATAGAACAATATGCATTTGCTGTCCGGCGTGGCTGACTTGTTAAGACATTTGCGACGCCGGTGCCGCCGGAGTGATTGAATATCCGCAGATAGCCGCCAATCGCTGATAAATAAGGTGCGCGCTCTTGCCGCTTATCGGGACCCCGATGAAGCCCATTGCCGTTGCGATCGTTTGCAAGACCCCCGCCGCCGGCAAGTCCAAGACGCGCCTGTCGCCGCCGCTTCGGCCGGACGAATGCGCCGCGATCTCGCGCTGCTTTATCCGCGATCTGGCGCAGACGATCCAATCGCTGGCGGAGGAGGGCGGCGTTGCGCCCTGCGCCCTCTACACGCCGCCCGGCTCCGAAGCGGAGTTGCGCCGCCTGCTGCCGGAAGGTTTTCATCTGACCTTGCAGGGCGAGGGCGATCTCGGCGCGCGCTTGCTCAAAGGCGTAGCCGATCTGCTCGCCGCCGGCTTCGGCGGCGCGATCCTGGTAAATTCGGATTCGCCGACCTTGCCGAAGGCCATTTTGCGCGCGGCGGTCGACGCCGTGCGAAGCGGCGACAACGTAGTGCTAAGTCCGGCGCTCGACGGCGGCTATATTTTGATCGGGCTGTCGCAGCCGCATGCGCGCCTGTTCGACGGCATGCCCTGGAGCACGCGCGAGGTCTACCGCCTGACGCTCGCGCGCGCGCGAGAGATCGGGCTGCCCGTGCGCGATGTGCCGGGCTGGTACGACGTCGACGACGCCGCTTCGTTCGCTATGCTGGAACTCGAGGTCAACGGAGTTCCGCCGCCGTTTGCCGCGTCCGGTCTGATCGGCGCCGCCGCGCCGGCAACACGCCGCTTTGTCCGCGAGCGCCGGAACTGAACAAGCCGATTTTTGCGGTCTTAATGGTGCTGCCGCACAGGATTGAACTGTGGACCTCCCCCTTACCAAGGGGGTGCTCTACCACTGAGCTAC
>Ga0207929_1000465_pt1 | contig 11195 bp, 8 predicted proteins | sample NGESurdeep072012_FD_184466 | JGI IMG/M metagenome (GOLD analysis project Ga0207929, IMG submission 184466) | Arctic peat soil microbial communities from Barrow, Alaska - NGEE Surface sample 53-1 deep-072012 (SPAdes) | ecosystem: Environmental > Terrestrial > Soil > Wetlands > Peat ... | reverse complement strand
CGATCCCGTGTTCTTACATCGGAAGTCGGCCTTCGCAAGCGGGAACGCTCGGCGGCGGACGGCGCGCCCGCACCGTTCGATAGCGAGTCGACGTTGTCCACAGCGTCCCCTCCCGCCAGCCATACACTTCGCCAATGATCGCGGCAGAGCGCATCCTCAGCAGGAGGACCACCGTCGGTTACGCCGTGGGTTCGCTCGGCACGGGCGGATTTTCCACGCTGCCGGGGCTTGTGCCGGTCTATTACCTGACCGACACCCTGGGAGTTGCGGCGCTGCTGGCCGGCATCCTGGTGACGGTCGCCAAGATCTGGGACGTCATCATCGACCCGGTTATCGGCGCGCGCAGCGACCGCAGCCTGGCGGTGACTCGGTCGAGGCGCCGGTTCATGGTGCTTGGCGGCTCGCTGATTCCGGTGTTCTTCATCCTGACCTTCGCCGTGCCGGCCGGGCTCGACCCGGTCGTTTCCGGACTCTGGGTCTTTGTGGCGTTCCTCCTCACGGCAACGGCATTCAGCCTGTTCCAGGTGCCGTACATCGCGCTGCCCGCCGAGCTGGTCAGCGGATATGACCAGCGGACCAGGCTGATCACGTGGCGGGTTGTCGTGCTGACCGTCGCCATCCTGCTCTTCGGCGCTGGCGGCCCGGCACTGCGCAGCCTCGGCGGCGGCGGGCACTTTGGCTACCTGCTGGTGGCGATCGTCGCCGGGCTGGTGATCGGGGCCGGGATGCTCGCGTCCAGCACGATCGCGCCGCGCAACGTCATGGTGCCTGCCGATGCACCCCGGATCTCGATCGCGCAGAACTATGCTGCCGGCATCCGCGCGCTGAAGCGCAGCCGGCCATTCCGCGCCCTGATGCTCACCTTCCTTTTGCAGGGGCTCGCGACGTGCCGGTGTTCCACCGGACGCAGACCCGCCTCCTGGACGACCTCGCACTGGAGCCAGCCGCTCGCGCTGTCGGCGACGCCGCGTCCATCAGGCTCGTCCGGAAGGTCGAGCCTGGCGAACCGGCCGGCAGTGACCACCGAGGCCCAGAGGCGCCGTCTTCCGGCCTGGGACGCGTGTGCGGGATCAGGTAACCGGTGCCTTCGAGGGCAGATGGGGTCCGTTGCGCTGGCGGCCCCGACCGCCGAGGTTCAACACCCTCTCGTCCAGCACGATCTGGCCTGAGAACCAGGGCGCCGGGGAAAGCTCCTGCGGGCGACGACCTCGTCAGCGCGAATTGGTCACAGTTCGGTCACGGCTCTTGACGAGAACGCCAGACGGGCTTTGACTACGTCATCATCTGGATGACAGCGTAGTCAAAGCAGGAGATGGACATGCTTCGGGACGCGGATCGCTCAATGTTGAAGCCGGTGATGACCGACGTCGCACGCCTTGCCGGGGTCTCGCAGAAGACCGTCTCGCGGGTCATCAACAACGCTCCCAATGTCAGTGCGGATGTCCGTGCACGGGTCAACGCCGCCGTCGAGGCCGTCGGCTACCGGCCCAACTCAGCGGCCCGCGCCCTCGTCACCAGGCGCACCCGCGTGATCGGGATCGTCACCTCCGGGACAGCGCTCTACGGACCATCCGCCCAGTTCTTCGGCGTCGAGCGGGCCGCCTGGCAAGCCGGGTACTCCGTGGTGATCGTCACAACGGCCGACAGCTCGGGTGAGGAGTTCCGGGCGGCCCTCAATAGGCTCATTGACCACGGTGTCGATGGTGTGGTGCTCGCCGCTCCCCTCCCCGTCGCGCTGGACTCGGACGTCTTCCGCGGCGTTCCGGCGATCAGCGTCGGCGACCCGGTGACCGGGAACTTCGAGTTCTCCGCCGTCATCATCGACCAGCACAGCGGTGCCTTGCAGGCCACCGAGCACCTGCTGTCCCTCGGTCACCGCACGGTATGGCACGTCGCCGGGCCGGTGTCCTGGTACTCGGCCAGCGTCCGCGTCGCGGGGTGGCGCGACGCCTTGCACCGCGCGGGCGCGCCCGTCCACGAGCCGCTCGCCGGGGACTGGACCGCCCGATCCGGCTACCAGGCCGGCCTCGAACTGGCTGAGCGACCCGACGTGACGGCGGTCTTCGCCGCCAACGACCAGATGGCGACCGGCCTCATGCGGGCCTTCAAGGAGAAGGGCCGGAACATCCCCGGGGACGTCTCGATCGTCGGTTTCGACGATGCGCCCGACTCCGAGTTCCTGATGGTGCCGCTGACAACCGTTCGTCAGGACTTCACCGCGATCACGGACCGTGCAGTGACCGAGCTGGTGCGCGCAATGAGCGGAGAGGAATTCGCCCAGGGGGTTACGCAGGTGCCCGTCGACCTCGTGATCCGGGCAAGCTCGGGTCCCGCGCCGACACGGACTGCCGAGAGCCTAAGGACCCGGCGCATAGCAGCGCCACCAGGGAGCCCTGCAAATACAGCATCCAGCATCACACCCACAAGGAAGTAGGTATCGAGATGCATCTGTTCAAGAAGCGACCGGCGGTCGGTCTGGCTGCGACAGCCATGGCGGCCGCCCTGGCGCTGGTGGCCTGCTCGGGCGGCGCGAGCACGAACACCACGACGGCCGCGCCCAGCACAATCACCCAGGCAGCGATCGACGCGGCGATGAAGACCAAGACCAACCTGACCTTCTGGACATGGGTCCCGACCATCAAGGACGAGGTCGCCCTGTTCCAGGCGAAGTACCCGGCCATCCACGTCGATCTCGTCAACGTCGGCCAGGGTGCTGCGCATTACCAGAAGCTGCGGACCGTGATCAAGGCGGGCACCGGCGGGCCCGACGTCGTCCAGGTCGAGTTCCAGTACCTGCCCTCCTTTACCCAGGGCGGTGACCTGCTCAACATGGCTCCCTACGGTGCCGCGGGCATCTCCAGCGACTATGCAAGTTGGATCTGGTCCCAAGTCTCCAGCGGCAGCGCCGTCTACGGCATCCCGCAGGACGTCGGGCCGATGGGAAACCTCTACCGCAAGGACCTGATGTCCGCCGCGGGAATCAAGCTGCCCACCACGTGGGACGAGTTCGGCCAGGCCGCCCGCACCTACCGGGCTGCGAACCCTGGCAAGTACCTGACGAACATGCCGGGCAACGACGCCGGCCAGTTCATGGGCTTACTGTGGCAGGCGGGCGTTCGTCCCTTCGGGTACGACGGGAAGAAGACCGTGACGATCAAAATGGACACCCCGGAAGTGGCCAAGGTGATCGACTTCTGGAACCCCCTCGTCCGGGACAACATCATCGGGGTCGTCCCCGACTTCACCGACCCGTGGTACCAGGGCCTGGCCAGCGGCCTGTACGCCTCGTGGCAGGGCGCCGCGTGGGGTCCGTCGTTCCTGCAGGGCACAGCGGCCAAGACGTCCGGACTGTGGAGCGTGGCACCCCTGCCGCAGTGGGACACCCAGAAACCGGCTTCCGGCAACTGGGGTGGATCCACCGACGCGGTGCTGAAGTCGACGAAGAACCCGATCGCCGCCTCGCAGCTCGCGCTGTGGATCAACACCCAGCACGAGCCGGCCCTGATGTTCGCTACCAAGGCGTTCCTCTTCCCTGCGTCGAACACGATCCTGAAGGACCCGGCATTTGTCGACCAGAAGTCGGCGTTCTACGGCGGGCAACAGGTCAACAAGGATTTCGCCGCCATCTCCGCGACCGTCACGCCGGACTTCGCGTGGCTGCCGTTCATGGACTACGCGTACTCATCCTTCAATGAGACGCTCGGCAAGGCATTCGCCGACCGGACCGACCTCGCCACAGGACTGAAGGCGTGGCAGGCCGCGCTCACGACCTACGCCACCCAACAGGGCTTCACGGTCAAGTAACCCGTAGGGGGCGGGTCAGCGACTTGCTGGCCCGCCCGCAGCCGTGTACCGAGGAGGCGGACAGACCATGTCTCAGACTGCTGTGGCGCGGCACAGGCCCCGCGCCGCCGAGATGCAGACTCGCAGGCGCGGAGGCCTCAAGCGGCGCCAGGCCATCGCCTCGTACTGCTTGGTCGCGCCGTTCTTCCTGGTGTTCCTCACGATGCTGGTGTTGCCCCTGTTCTACTCGGGCTACCTCTCGCTCTTTCGGGAGCAGCTCGTGGGCGGCACGGTCTTCGCCGGGGTCGGCAACTACGTGCGCGCTCTGCAGGACCACGTGTTCCTCGGCGGCGTGCTACGGATGGCGCGGTTCCTGGTCATCCAGGTCCCCATCATGCTGAGCCTGGCGCTGGTGTTTGCGCTCGCCCTCGACAGTGGTCGCCTGCGGATGCAGCGCGTCATCCGGCTGAGCATCTTTGTGCCCTACGCGGTGCCCGGCGTGATCGCGGCGCTCATGTGGGGATACCTCTACGGCCCGAACTTCGGTCCGTTCGCCCAGGGAGCCCGGGCAATCGGCCTGCCCACGCCGCCCTTCCTCGGCAACGAGTGGATGCTCGGCTCGATCATGAACATCGTCACCTGGAGCTTCGTGGGCTACAACATGATCATCCTCTACGCCGCCCTGCGGTCCATCCCGACGGAGCTCTACGAGGCGGCCCGGGTCGACGGAGCCGGCGAGTTCCGGGTGGCGTGGTCGATCAAGATCCCCGCGATCAGGCCCGCACTGCTGCTCACCACGATCTTCTCGGTGATCGGCACCTTCCAGCTCTTCAACGAGCCGAACCTGCTACGGATCCTCGCGCCGAACGTCATCGGCGTGGGTTACACGCCCAACCTCTACGCCTACAACCTTGCTTTCATCAATCAGGACATCAACTACGCCGCCGCGATCGCCTTCCTCCTCGGAATCGTCATCATGATCGTGTCGTACGCGGTCCAGTTCGGCGTACTGCGACGGGAGCGCCGCTCATGACCTCGCAGCCCATGGCCGGCCAGCCGCGCGCAGGCACCCTCCCCGGTACCTCCGCCGACGCAGACGACCGGCAGCCCCGGACGGGCCGCCGCCGACCGGTGGGTGGTCAGCGGAGCAACGTGCTCACGATCGCGCTGCTCGCGTGCGCCGCCTATTTCCTCCTGCCCCTTGCGTGGCTTGTCATCGCCTCCACCAAGTCCAACTCGGACCTCTTCTCGACCTTCGGCCTGTGGTTCGCCCACTTCAACCTCGTCGGGAACCTCCGGGACGTGTTCACCTTCCAGGGTGGGATCTACATCTCGTGGTTGCGGAACACGATCTTCTACGCCGTGGCGAGCGGGGTGGGTGCCGCGGCTCTCGCCACGGCGGCGGGGTACGCCTTCGCGAAGCTGCACTTCCCGGGTGGCAACGCCCTGTTCGCGATCGTCCTGGGCGCCATCATGGTGCCGCTGACCGCACTTGCCATCCCGACCTACCTGTTGTTCTCCAAGGTCGGGCTGACCGATACGCCCTGGGCGATCATCCTGCCCTCCCTGGTCAGTCCGTTCGGCGTCTACCTGATGCGTATCTACGCCGCGGATGCGATCCCTGACTCCCTCCTCGAGTCGGCCCGCATCGACGGGGCCAGCGAGGCCCGCATCTTCTTCAGCGTCGCGCTGCGGCTGCTCGCACCGGGTTTCGTCACGGTGCTTCTCTTCGCCCTCGTCGCCACCTGGAACAACTACTTCCTGCCCCTGATCATGCTCAACAGCCCGCAGTACTTCCCGCTCACGGTCGGTCTCGCGCAATGGCAGTCCACCTCTTCCGCCGGGTCCGGATCGCAGGCCCTCTTCTCCATGGTGATCACCGGCTCGCTGGTCTCCATCATCCCGCTCGTCGTCGCGTTCCTGTTCCTGCAGCGGTACTGGCAGTCCGGGCTCGCCACGGGCGGTGTCAAGCAGTGACGTCCATGTGCACGAAAAGAAAGGACCGCAACCCCCCATGCGCGAACTTCCCCAGCCCGTCCTCTTCGGCGCTGCGTACTACCACGAGTACCAGCCCTCTCCCCGGCTCGAGAAGGACCTCGACCTCATGGCCGCGGCCGGCTTCTCGGTCATCCGAGTGGGTGAGTCGACCTGGTCGACCTGGGAGCCCGAGGACGGCGTCTTCGACCTGGAGTGGTTGGCCCCCGTCCTGGACGGTGCCGACGAGCGGGGCATCCACGTCATCCTGGGCACCCCCACTTACGCGGTGCCGCCGTGGCTGTCGCGCAAGTACCCCGAGATCGCCGGCGAACGCAGCACCGGGCAGCGCATCCCGTGGGGGGCCCGCCAGGAGGTGGACTTCACCCACCCGGCCTTCCGCTTCCACGCCGAGCGCGTCATCCGGGCCGTCGTCGGGCGTTACGCGGACCATCCTGCGGTGATCGGCGTGCAGGTCGACAACGAACCCGGCCTGGAGCTGCTGCACAACCGGGGTGTCTTTGAGGCCTTCGTCGACCACCTGCGGCACACCTACGGTGACGTCGAGACCCTGAACCGCGAGTGGGGACTGACGTACTGGTCGCACCGGCTGTCCACCTGGGCCGACCTGTGGACCCCGGACGGCAACGCCCAACCGCAGTACGACCTTGCCTGGCGGCGGTTCCAGGCCCAGCTCACCACCGACTTCATCGCCTGGCAGGCCGGCATCGTGCGGGAGATCGCGCTCCCCGACCAGTTCGTCACCACCTGCATCGCCTACAGCCGTCCGGCCCTGGACGACCGCGCGCTCACTGAGGCGCTCGACGTCACCGCCGGCAACCCGTACTACGCGATGCAGGACTCCCTGGCCCTGCCCGGCGAGAGCATCGCGGCGCAGGGATGGACGACCTCGGGGACCTGGAGCATTCTGCAGAGCGCCGACCGGATGTACTCCTCCCGTCAGGAACCGTTCCTGGTCACCGAGACGAACGCCGGCGCCATCGGCGGGCCGTCGATGAACTTCCCGGCCTACGACGGGCAGTGGCGCCAGGTGGCCTGGGCCATGGTCGCCCGTGGCGCGCGGATGATCGAGTACTGGAACTGGCACACCCTGCACTACGGCACGGAGACGTACTGGGTGGGTGTCCTGCCCCACGACCAGGTCCCCGGCCGCGTCTACGAGCAGCTGTCGGTCCTGGGAGCAGAGCTGCGGAAGGCGGGCGATGTCGTCGCGGGGCTGATCCCCGACGCCCATGTCGGCCTGCTGTACTCCAACGCCTCGAAGTGGGGCCTGACCGCCCAGCCCGCCCTGGCTCGCGGTGCGGAACCCGACCGCGACTCCTACCAGCGCATCGTCGAGGCCTTCTACAGGGGTGCCTTCGACGCGCGCGTCCCGGTCCGCCTGGTGCACGACACGCAGGTAGTTCGCGGCGGAACGGACCTGATGGACCCCGCCGAGACCGCCCGCATCCTGCCGGTGCTCCTCGTCCCCGCCCTCTACATCGCCTCGGACCACCTCCTGGAGTGGCTGCGCCGCTACGCCGAAGCCGGCGGTCACCTCGTGCTCGGCCCGCGCTCGGCCTACGCCGACGAGGAGGCGCGTGCACGCCTGGAGGTCAAGCCCGCTCTCCTGTCGGAAGCAGCCGGGGTGTCCTACCAGGAGTTCACCAACCTCCCGGCCCCCGTCCCGGTCCGGTCCGTCGGCGGCGCACTCGACCTGCCGTCGGGCGCCCACGCCACGGGGTGGGCGGACGGCCTGGTCGTCGCAGGGGCCGAGGTGATCGTCGAGTACGAGCACCCGTTCGTGGGCACATGGCCGGCCGTCGTGACGGCCGCGCACGGCGAGGGGCGCGTCACCACGGTCGGCACGGTGCCCGACGCCGATCTCGCCCGCGCCCTCGTCGAATGGCTCGTACCGGTGGCCGACGACGCATGGCGCGCGGTCGCGACCGCATCGGTGACCGTGTACTCGGCGACCTCCGGCGAAGGCCGACGGCTGCGGTTCCTGCACAACTGGTCCTGGGAACCCACCGGCGTCGTCGTGCCAGTCGCGGTGCGGGATGCCCTGTCCGACGACATCATCGAGCGCGACCACGAGGTCTCGCTCGGCCCGTGGGACGTCCGCGTCCTGATCGAGGAGTGAGAACGATCGTGCAGATGACGCAACGCTGGATCCGGTGGCCCGCGGGCACCCACAACCGCACGCCCACCGAGGGCCGCAACGGTCCCATCGCGTTCGGGGGGGACTACAACCCCGAGCAGTGGTCCGAGGACGTGTGGCAGGACGACGTCCGCTTGATGCAGGAGGCGGGGGTTAACCTTGTCACGGTCGGCGTCTTCTCCTGGGCTCGCCTGCAGCCGACGCCCGATACCTGGGAGTTCGAGTGGCTCGACCGGGTGCTCGATCTCCTGCACGAGCATGGTATCGCCGTCGACCTGGCGACCGCGACCGCGTCGCCGCCCGCCTGGTTGACGACGGCGCACCCCGAGATGCTGCCGGTGGACCGTCTCGGCACCGTCCTGCACCAGGGTGGTCGTCAGGCATGGTCACCGAGCTCGGTGGTGTACCGCGAGCACTCCTTGCGGCTGGTCGAGAAGATGGCCGAGCGGTACGCGAGCCACCCGGCTCTGAGCATGTGGCACGTGTCCAACGAGCTCGGCTGCCACAACGGACGCTGCTACAGCGAGCTGAGCGCACAGGGCTTCCGCCGGTGGCTGCGCGAGCGGTACACCGATCTGGACACGTTCAACCGCGCCTGGGCGACCGACTTCTGGAGCCAGCACTACGGCACCTGGGAGGAGATCGAGCCGCCGCGGATCGCCCCGTCGTTCTCGAACCCCACGCAGCAGCTGGATTTCGCGAGGTTCTCCTCCGACGCGTTGCGCGACCAGCTCCGGGCGGAGGTGGAGGTGCTGCGGCGCCACACCCCGGATGTCCCGATCACGACCAACTTCATGGTCATGGGCCACTTCAAGGAGGTGGACTACGGCACCTGGGTGGACGACCTCGACCTCGTCTCCAACGACCACTACATGATGGCTCACGACCCCGAGGCCCACGTCGAGCTGGCGTTCAGCGCCGACCACACCCGTGGCCTGGCAGGTGGCCAACCCTGGATGCTTTTGGAGTCGTCCACCAGTGCGGTGAGCTGGCAACCCGTCAACACGGCGAAGCCGGTCAGTCAGCTTCGTCGGAACAGCCTTACCCATGTCGCTCGTGGAGCCGACGCGGTCTGCTTCTTCCAATGGCGTGCCTCCGCAGCAGGGGCTGAGAAGTACCACTCCGCGATGCTGCCGCATGCGGGCACCGACAGTGAGCTGTGGCGGTCGGTTGTGGAGCTCGGCGCCGACCTCCAGCGGCTGGCTGAGGTCACCGGTTCCACGGTCGATTCGTCGGTCGCGATCATCGTCGACTACGAGAACTGGTGGGCTGCCGAGCTCGACGCGCACCCCAGCTCGCTCCTCGCCTACCGGCAGACGGCGGAGGGCTGGTATCGCAGCCTGTGGGACGCCAACATCCCGGTGGACATCGTACCGCGGGGGGCTGATCTGACCGGCTACCGCGTGGTGCTCGCCCCGATGCTGTACCTGGTGCGGGACGCTGACGTCGCGGCGCTCGACTCCTTCACCCGGGCAGGCGGTCAGGTGCTCGTGACCTACTTCTCGGGAATCGCGGATGAGAACGACCACATCCGCCTCGGTGGCTATCCCGGGGCTTTCCGGGACCTGCTCGGAGTGCGTTCGGACGAGTTCAGGCCGTTGCTGGGGGAGCAGCAGGTCACCCTGGAAGGCGCGAGCCTCGGGGCGTTGACCGGCACTCTGTGGTCGGAGCCAGTGGTGCCGACGGACGCGATAGTGCTGGCGACGTACACCGACGGCCCGTCCGCGGGGTTCGCCGCAATCACGCGGGCCGCCCGGGGTGAGGGCAAGGCCTGGTACGTCAGCACCGAGCTGGACGCGATCGGTCGTCGTGCCGTCGTGGACGCGGTCTGTGTGGCTGCTCACGTGACCGCGCCGATCGGGGCAACCGCTGGGGTCGAGGTGGTCGTCCGCCGCTCGGCGGACGTCGAGTACGTGTTCGCCATCAACCACACCCACCAAGAGGGCTCGGTCGCGGCCGCAGGCACCGACTTGCTGACCGGCCAGGTCCAGCCCGCCCCCGTCCTCATCCCCGCCGGCGCCTGGCACACGCTGGAGAACAACGGCAACAGCGACCTGCGGTTCCTCTGCTGCTGCGCGCCGCCGTACTCCCACGAAGACACGTTCTTCGAGTAACGACTTCCTCACGCCTTCGTCACGCAATGTTGGTGTCTGACACCGTTTGCAGGGCATTTGCCCGACTGGACCTGGCAGGTGCCTGGCACCGGGCATGTGCCATCAGGACACGCGCGTGCGCAACGCCAACGCCCGCGCGACGACGTTGTCGACGGTGTAGCCGAACTTCTCGAGGACGATGTTGCCCGGTGCCGACGCGCCGAAATGCTCGATCGAGATCGAGTCGCCTTCGTCGCCGACCCACTGCTTCCACCCGAGTCCAACCCCGGCCTCGACCGAGAGCCGAGCTTTCACGTCCGGCAGGAGCACGTCGTCGCGGTACTCGCGTGGCTGCGCCTCGAACAGCTCCCAGCACGGCATCGAGACGACGCGCGCATGCGTCCCCTGCTCGTCGAGCTGCTTCGCGGCGTCGACCGCGACGTGCACCTCGGAGCCGGTTGCGATGAGGATCAGATCGGGAAGCCCGTTCGCGTCGTCCGACTCCCAGACCACGTACGCACCGCGCGCGACGCCGTCACGCTGCGTGCCTTCGAGCGTCGGCACTTTCTGCCGCGTGAGCGCGAGCGCGACCGGGCCGTCTTCTCGCTCGAGCGCTGCCTTCCACGCACCGACGGTCTCGGTTGCGTCGGCCGGCCGGATGAACCAGAGGAACGGAATTGCGCGCAGCGCCGCGTAGTGCTCGACCGGCTGGTGCGTCGGCCCGTCCTCCCCGACAGCGATGGAGTCATGGGTCAGCACGTAGACGACGGGCAGCCGCATCAGCGCGGTCAGCCGGAGGGCCGGCCGCAGGTAGTCGCTGAACACCAGGAACGTGCTGCCGAAGACGCGGAGCCCTCCGTGCAGCGCGAGGCCGTTGAGGATCGCCGCCATCGCGTGCTCGCGGATGCCGAAGCTGATCAGCCGCCCACCGTACGAGCCGCGCTGCACGATGCCGCCGCCGATCGCCGTACCGGTGGAGCCGGCCAGGTCGGCGAAGACCACCGTGACCACACGCCGCTCCGACGCCGGCGCGATGCCGACCGGAGTGCCGCAGTTCGGACAGAACTTCGCCCGCTCGGGCAGCGGCTCGCCGCAACGGGGGCAGTTCTCGGGTTCCACGGGCCCAGCATACGGACACCACATGGCGGGACCGTGACCGGCCCTCGATGTCTAGGGGTGCCGGT
>Ga0207929_1000464_pt1 | contig 11216 bp, 10 predicted proteins | sample NGESurdeep072012_FD_184466 | JGI IMG/M metagenome (GOLD analysis project Ga0207929, IMG submission 184466) | Arctic peat soil microbial communities from Barrow, Alaska - NGEE Surface sample 53-1 deep-072012 (SPAdes) | ecosystem: Environmental > Terrestrial > Soil > Wetlands > Peat ... | reverse complement strand
CTCGCTGGGATGAGAATTCGCGCCCCCAACGGCCACATCGCGGACGGTAAGTTTGCAGCCAATCACGGCTTCCATGGGTTTCGCGACAAAGGCCTCGCCATCCGGAGGACGATTCTCGACGAGATCGTGCTCCGCGGCGCGCGCACGGCGGGAGCGCGTGTCGAAGAATCCATGCGCGTCACCGATCTCGCCAGGAATGGATCGGCGCGGGTGAGTGGCGTCAACGCACTCGCGGCCGATGGGCAGCCGCGCACGCTCCGGGCGCGGTACATCGTCGGAGCTGATGGGCTGCGCTCCGTTGTTGGACGCCGGCTGGGTCTGGTGAAAACGAGCCGCATTTGGCCACGGCGAATTGCTCTCGTCTCGCACTACCGGAAGGTGCAGGGCGTCACCGACGTGGGCGAGATGCATGTGGATTACGATGGCTATTTCGGAATAGTGGACGTCGGCGACGGGAAAATGAATGTTGCGGTCGTCGTGCCGATGTCGCGCGCGAGAGAGATCGGCGACGACAAGACCGAATTCTTCGAGCGATGGATCGCGTCGCGACCGCACCTGGCCGAACGGTTCGTCGGGGCAGAGCGAATCACGCCAGTTCGCGCGACGGGTCCGTTCGCGACTGCTTCGCGCCGTGCCTGGGCCCCGGGAGCGGCGCTCGTAGGTGACGCCGCGGATTTCTTCGACCCCTTTACCGGCGAAGGCATTTACGCGGCGCTTCGGGGCGGAGAGCTTCTCGCGCCCTATCTGGTGGAGGCGCTGGGTCGCGCCGCCAAGCAGGAGGGCCGGATTCTTTCCGGATACGACAGGGCGCGCAAGCGGGAGTTCGGCGGCAAATGGAAGCTCGAGCGAATCGTCGGCATGGCCATCGCGCATCCATATTTCCTGAACAACGCGGCCAAGGTTTTGTCGCGGCGCAAGGACATGGCGGACCTGCTGGTTGGCGTGGCGGGAGATTTCATTCCCCCGAGCGTCGTGCTGAGTCCGCGCTTTCTTTTCAATCTCTTCATTTCTCCGGCATTCAGAACTTGAGCGTCAACCCAGACGAATTTCGCGCGGTACTCGGCAGGTTTCCTTCCGGAGTGACGGTCGTGACGACGAAAGGCGCGGATGGGTCCGACCAGGGGATGACCGTGAGCGCATTCTGCTCGGCGAGCCTGGAGCCGCCGCTCGTCCTCGTCTGCATTGAGAAGAACGCCTCGGCGTACCAGGCGCTCACTTCCGCGCCGGGATTCGCCGTCAACATTTTGTCCGCCAAGCAGGAGCAGATCGCCCGCCGCTTTTCGATCACCGGCATCGACAGGTTCGAGGGCGTCGGCTTCGCCAGGTCGTCGAGTGGGTACGCGATTCTCGACGACGTGCTCGGCGTGATCGAATGCCGCCGGTTCGCCCTGCACGATGGAGGTGACCACACGATCATCCTCGGTGAAGTTGAAGCGACGCGCGTAGAGAGCGGGTCGCCGCTCCTCTATTACCGCGGCGGTTACGCACAGCTGGAGCATTAGGACGGTGCGTCACATACTGACGCCACGGCGAATGAGAGGCGTCGAGATACTCGACTCGCCGGATGTCGATCCGAGAATAGTGACGCGCTCGCTCGCCGACGTGGCGCGCGCCAACGCTCTGTTTGGCGGAATGAGCTCGGCTCTGGACGAGGTGAGGGAAGCGTTGAAGGAGGTGCCGCGCGACGCGACGCTGCTCGATGTCGGCACCGGACTCGGCGATATTCCCTGCCGCGCAAGAGAGGAAGCACGCCGGTCCGGCGTCGACCTGACCACAATCGGCCTCGATTTGGCGCTCGAGCTCGCGTCCGCCAGTCGAACGTCGGTCGACTTTTCCGTATGCGCCGACGCGCTGCGTCTCCCATTCCCGGACAACAGCATCGACATCGTGATGTGCTCGCAGGTTCTGCATCACTTCGCGCGCAGGGAGGCAGCCGAGCTGCTGCGCGAGATGGATCGCGTCGCGCGGGTGCGTGTGGTCGTGAGCGACCTCAGACGGAGCTGGATCGCGGCTGCTGGCCTCTGGCTCGTGTCTTTTCCCCTTCGATTTCATGCCGTTAGCCGCCACGACGGTGTCGTCTCCGTGATGCGGGGTTTCACTCCCGAAGAGCTTGCGGATACAGTGCACGAGGCGATTGCGCGGAGGCCGGTGGCTCATGGCCGCCGTGCATTTCGGGTGACGACGAGCTGGGCGCCAGTGCATCGATGACCAGGGATCTCGCGCGTCCCCTCGATCTCGGGCCGATGCCGCTCGGACGCCCGATGGAGATAATCGACGAGCGACTCGTTCGCGCCTCCGTGGGAACGATGCTTGAATTAGCGAGTAACGTGGAAGACTGGCCGGCCCATCTCTCCCACTACCGATACGTGCGATTTCGGGAGCGATGCGCCGATGGTGGTGGGCTGGTGGAGATGTCCGCCTGTCGCCCGTTTCAGATCATCGATACTTCGAAGGGACCGCTCCGGGCCAATTGGCCGACGTGGTGGCTATCGGAGATGTCGGTGAACAGGGCAGAGCCGGCGCTCCGCTTTCGGCACGTCGGGGGTATTACCAAGGGGATGGACGTCGAATGGACCTTCACCCCGGCGCCGGGCGGTACGCATGTACGAATCCTGCACGTATGGGATGGGCCGCGGGTTCCGCTGGTTGGAATGTGGGCGGCGATGTACGTGATCGGTCCGGTATTTGTGCACGGCATCGCCTCCCGCACTCTGGCGGGACTCGCGGAAGTCGCCGAGCGAGCAACGAACAATCAGTGATGAATTGATTGTGAATCGAGGAGACAGTGAAGCGACGCAGAGTTGTCATAACCGGTATCGGCCCAATCACTCCGATCGGAACCACGCTTGATCCTTTCTGGTCGGGACTCGAGCGACAGCGCTCAGCGGTTCGGTCACTGACCCGGTTCGATCCTTCGGAGTTCCGCAGTCACAACGCGGCGGAGGTCAACGACTTCGTTCCGACCGACCACCTCGACAACAAGCGCGCCAGGCGGCTCGACCGGTTCGCGCAGTTCTCCGTAGTCGGCGCGCAGATGGCCCTCGCCGATGCGAATCTCGACCTCACGAAGGAAAACCGGGAGCGCATCGGAGCCAACATGGGTACGGCTCTGGGTGGGATCGGCTACGCGGAAGGCCAGCTTGCTGTCTATCTCACACAAGGATTGCGTGCGGTGGACGCGACACTCGCGCTGGCGGTATTCGGGGGTGCCGCGAGCTGCAACATTGCGATCGAGCTCGGTGTAATGGGCCCGAACTCGACCAACGCCATGAGCTGCGCGTCGGGAACGATCGCGATCGGCGACGCGTTCAGGCAGATACGCGACGGCTACGCCGACGTGATGATCGCGGGCGGCGCCGAGGCTCCGCTTGCCCCGCTCTGCTTCGGCGCGTTCGCGCTTATTCGCGCGATGTCCACGCGCAACGAGGAGCCGGAGACGGCTTCGCGCCCGTTCGACAAGGATCGCGACGGATTCGTGATGGGCGAGGGAGCGGCGGTCCTGGTTCTCGAGGAGTACGAGAGAGCGAAATCGCGGGGTGCCAAGATCTACGCCGAGGTCGCTGGGTACGGCACGACGAACGACGCGCACCACATGACGGCTCCCCGTCCCGACGGCTCGCAGGCGGCGCGATCAATGCGGCTGGCGCTCGATGACGCCAATGTGTCTGCCGACGAGATCGGCTACGTCAACACTCACGGAAGCTCGACGCCGCTCAACGACACGACCGAGACGATTGCGATCAAACAGGTGCTGGGCGATCGCGCGTACAAGATTCCGATGAGTGGAACCAAGGGCTACTACGGCCACGCACTGGGCGCATCGGGCGCGATTGAGACGGCGATATGCGCGCTTGCAATCGAGCGCGAATGGCTGCCGCCAACCGTCAACCTACAGGTTGCGGACAAGGCCTGCGATCTTAACTTTCTGCCGGGAACCGGGCGGAAGGAACGCGTGGAGCACGTCCTCACAAATTCCTTCGGCTTCGGCGGAATAAACGCCGCGCTGGTATTGCGCCGGGTGATCTAGGGATCTCACGCGCCGCGGCCCCATCAATCGCGCACAGGGAGCAGCAAATGCGGGACGCGTGGCGCCATTTCGCAGCTGAATTCATCGGTATGTTCGCCTTCGTATTCATCGGAAGCGGGGCGATCATGACCGCGCACATGTCGCAGAGCCCGGCCGGTCTGGTCGAGGTCGCACTTGCACACGGACTGACCATGGCCGTCATGGTGAGCGCAACGATGCGCATCTCGGGGCACATCAATCCGGCGGTTACGCTTGGACTTCTCGCCGTGCGACGAATCGAACCGATGATGGCCGCGCTCTACATCGTGGCACAGATCCTCGGCGCGATCGCGGCGGGGTACGCGCTCAAGGCGTCGTTCCCGGAAGCGGTATTCGTCGCCACGCGCGGCGGCGGGCAGGCTATTGCGCTCGACATCACGGGCGGCCAGGCATTCCTGCTCGAGGCGATCGCGACGTTCTTCCTCGTCTTCGTGATCTTTGGAACGGTGGTGGATCTGCGAGGCCCCAAGATCGGTGGTCTGGCGATTGGTTTTGTGATCGCGGCCGACATACTGGCAATCGGTCCGCTCACCGGCGCGTCGATGAACCCGGCGCGCTCGTTCGGGCCGGCGGTGGCCAGCGGCGTCTATGAAGCGCAATTACTGTATTGGGCCGCGCCGATCACCGGCGCGTTGATAGCGTCGCTTCTCTACGAGTTCCTGTTCATGCGTCGAGGGCGCGAGCCGGTCGACCACGGGGAGCTGAGGCCGTAAATCGGAGCTCGCACCGACTTATCCTCATCTCGGAGCAGGAGTCGCGCTTCGACGATCTGAGAGAATTGTCCATCAGGGTGTGATGGCCGCGGGGCCCGTCGGGACCCTATACAACCATGACAATCATTCTATACAACTATATTGACATCCTTTCTATATAACTATATAGTTGTATAATACTAGAAGGCACTCAGCAACTCGTATAAGAACTCCCACCGTATGCGACCATCAACCGTTCTCTGGGCGTTGGCCCTCGCGGCCGCCGCCCCGCTTGGCGCACAGGCGCCGCTCTCACTGGGCGAAGCGTTCCGGCGAGCCGATTCCGCCGCCTATTCCAATCGGACCGCCGGCGGCAACGCCCGTGCGCAGAGTGCCCTAGCCACCGCTACCCTCCAGGGGATCCTCCCCACCGTGCGGACCGAGGCTGGCTACGTGCGGACTGATAATCCGCTGGCCGCTTTCGGATTCACCCTCCAACAGCGCGGTGTCTCCCCCGCTTCCTTCAACCCCGCGAGCCTCAACTACCCCTCGCCAGCGACCAACTGGAGCGGCGGCGTGGTGGCCGAACTTCCGATCTTCAACGCTGATGCCTGGTTCGGCCGCGCGGTCGCCTCGAGCGCCGCCGCCGCCGCGAAGGCCGGCTCCGGCTGGACCCGCGAAACAACCCGCGTCGATGTAACTCGCTCCTATTTCGGTGCCGTACTCGCCCGGGAACAGGTGCGCACCCTCGAGACCTCCACCGCCGCCGGCCAGGCCCACGTACGCCAGGCCGAATCGATGGTAACCAACGGACTCGCCACCCGCTCCGACGCACTCCTCGCTTCGGTGCAGCTGGGCCAGATGGAGGCCCAGTTGATCGGCGCCCGCGGCAATGCCGGCATCGCCCGCGAGCGGCTGGCGCTCCTGCTCGGTCAGCCCGGCGACACCGCCTTCACACTGCCCGACTCGCTCCCCTCGGCGGTCCAGATCCGGAATCTGATGACCCCTTCGATACGGGACTCCGCCGCCCGGCTCGACGTGACCGCCGCGCGGCTCGGCCTTGAAGCCGCCCAGCGCGACGTGCGCCGCGCCAACGCCAGGTACATGCCGCACCTCAACGGCTTCGGCCGCTACGACTGGAACAGCCCCGACCAACTCTTCGGCGGCCCCAGCAGCTACACCGTCGGCGTCATGGCCTCATGGTCTCCCTTTGCGGGGGCGTCCGAAATCGCCGATCGCCGGGTGGCGCAAGGCCGCGCCGACGCCGCGCGTGCCATGGCCGAGGCGGCCGGAGCCGGTGCGGCGCTGGAACGGAACGCTACCCAAACCCAGCTCGCGGTGGCGATTGCCCAGCTCGGCATCGCGGAGATCTCCGTGACGCAGGGTGCCGAGGCCCACCGCATCGTGGCCAAGAAGTACACCGGTGGCCTAGCCACCATCGCGGAACTGCTCAGCGCTGCGGCCGTCGAGACCCAGACGCGACTCAGTCTCTCCGAAGCGCGATACCAAGCCATCGTGGCCAATGCGGCAGCTCGACACGCCGCCGGTGCAGACCTGATGGCCCTTACTGTTCTGGAGAATTGATATGCGGAGGTTGATTCCCGTAGTCGGCACGGTCCTGGCGACATTCCTGCTCGTCGCGTGCGGCCCGGAGGCGGCGCCGACCCCGTCTGAAAGACTTTCGCTGGGCGGTACCCGGGTGGCAGTGACCGACGCCGTCATCGTCGACGCCTTCGACGCGTCCGGCACCGCCGAACCGGTGCGACTCGCCACCCTCAGCACCAAGTTGATGGGGACGGTAACCGCAGTCTCGGTCCATGAGGGCGACCGTGTCGCGGCGGGTCAGCTGCTGGTGCGGCTCGACGCGCGGGATCTTGACGCGAAGCGCGCTCAAGTGGAGGCCGGACTTGCCGAGGCCACCGCGGTGCATCACGAAGCCACGGTGCAGGCCGCGCGGATCCGCGCCCTCTACGCCGACAGCGCCGCCACGAAGTCACAGCTCGATCAGGCGGAGATGGGCCTCGCGCGCGCCGAAGCGGCGGTGGCCACCGCTCGGGGAATGGCCGCGGAACTCGCTGCCACGGCTTCCTACGCCGAGGTGCGCGCGCCGTTCGCGGGCGTCGTGACCCGTCGCTTCGTGGACCCGGGGTCGTTCGCGGCGCCGGGCGCGCCGCTCGCGACCGTGGAGGACGCCAGCACGCTGCGTGTGACGGTGAACGCGGCGCCGGATGCGGTGCGCGGCCTCCGGCGCGGCGCGACGGTCGGCGCCACAATAGGTGACACTGCGGTCCGGGCCACGATCGAGGGCGTGGTGCCCGCGGGCGCCAATCTCTACACCGTCAATGCCATGGTACCGAACTCCGGCGGCCGCTTCCTGAGCGGAAGTGCCGCCACCCTGTCGCTCCCGCGCGGAACCCGCCGCGCCATTCTGGTGCCAGCGGGCGCGGTCGTCCGCCAAGGGGATCTCACGGGCGTCCGCACCGTGACGGCAGGCCAAGCGTCACTCCGCTGGGTCAAGCTCGGCCGCACGCAGAGCGTCGTCGTCGAGGTGCTCTCCGGGTTGGCACCGGGCGACACAGTGCTGGTGGCTGGCGAGAAGCGCTGACCATGGGCATCGCCGGACGGATCGCGCAGGCGTTCCTGCGCTCGAAGCTCACGCCCTTGATCACCATCGCCTCCCTCGCGGTTGGCGCGCTCGCCATTTTCGCCACGCCACGCGAGGAGGAGCCGCAGATCTCGGTGCCGATGATTGACGTGATGGCCGCGCTCCCCGGCGCTTCCCCCACCGAGGTGGAGAACCTCCTCACTCGCCCGATCGAGAAGTTGATGTGGGAAATCCCAGGCGTGGAGTACGTCTACTCGATGGCGGCTGAGGGTATGACGTTGGTCACGGTGCGCTTCAAGGTCGGTGAGAACCAGGACCGCGCGGTGAGCCGGGTCTTCACCAAGCTCGGCTCGGCGGCGGATCGCTCGCCTCCCGGGGCGATGCCGCCGCTCGTCAAGCCGCACTCGATCGACGATGTGCCGATGCTGGCCCTCACCCTTCACGGCGGCGGCTACGGTTCCGACGCCCTCCGGGCCATGGCCGCGCACCTCGCTGACGAGCTAGCCACGATTCCCGACGTGGCCCGCATCGACCTCATTGGCGGTGAGCCATCGCAACTCCGCGTTACTCTCGACGCCGCCCGCTTGGCGGCGAGCGGCGTGACCCCCGGCGAAGTGATTCAAGCGCTCCGCGCCGCCAACGTCCGGCTTCAGGCCGGTGAGTTCGCCTCGGCCAATCAGGTTTTCCAGGTCTCTGTCGGTGCCCCGATCCGCACCGTACGCGACGCCGGCGACGTTGTCATTGCCAACCGCGGCGGACCGGTCTACCTCCGTAACGTGGCTACAGTCGTCGAGGCGCCAGCTGAGGCCGTCGACTACGTGACCCACGCCGCGCGGGGCGAGAGTGGCGAGCAAGCCGTCACCATCGCCGTCGCCAAGCGGCCGGGCGTGAACGCGACCGACATCGCGAACGCCGCCCTGGCGCGGGTCGATGAAGCGAGGAGCCGGCTCCTGCCCGCCAACGTGAAAGTGGATGTCACCCGCAACTATGGCGAAACCGCCAGCGAGAAGGCCAACGAGCTGATTCTGCATCTGCTCATCGCCACGGTCTCGGTCACCATTCTGGTCGCCCTATTTCTCGGATGGCGCGAGGCGCTGGTGGTGTTGGTGGCCGTGCCGGTGACGCTGGCGCTGACGCTATTCGTGTACTACGCGATGGGGTACTCCCTCAACCGGATCACGCTGTTCGCACTCATCTTCTCGATCGGCATCCTGGTGGACGACGCCATCGTGGTGGTGGAGAACATCTACCGGCACATGCAGATGGGGGATCGCACTCCCGACGTGGCCGCGGTCGAGGGCGTTGACGAGGTCGGCAACCCGACCATCCTCGCCACGTTTACCGTCATCGCCGCCATCCTGCCGATGGCGTTCGTCTCGGGGCTCATGGGCCCCTACATGCGACCGATTCCGGTCGGCGCCTCTGCGGCAATGCTCGCTTCGCTCGCGGTGGCGTTCATCATCACGCCGTACCTCGCGCTCCGCCTGCTCAAGGGCCACGTCGCCGCCGGGCCGCACATGCCCGACCGCGCGCACGAGCCGGAGGAGGTCACGCGCTTCGCGCGGTTCTACGCCGGCGTGATGACGCCGCTGATGGACTTCCCGCGACGACGCCTCGCATTCTATGGCGGCATCGGTGTTCTCCTCCTGCTCTCGATGGGACTCGTGGCCGTCAAGCTGGTCGAGGTCAAGATGCTGCCATTCGACAACAAGTCGGAATTCCAGGTGGTGCTCGACCTGCCGGAAGGAGCGACCCTCGAAACCTCCAACGCCGCGGCCGGCGCGGTGGCGGCGTACCTCCGCACGGTGCCGGAGGTGGTCAGCACCGAGACATATGCCGGCACTTCGGCGCCCTTCAACTTCAACGGCCTGGTGCGGCACTACTTCCTGCGTCGCGGCGCCAACGTGGCCGACGTTCAGGTGAACCTCCTCGCCAAGGGAAATCGCCACCGCCAGAGCCATGACATCGCCGTGGCGGCCCGGCCGGCCGTGGATTCTATTGCGCGCGGCTTCGGCGCCAACGCCAAGATTGCCGAGATCCCACCTGGGCCGCCCGTGCTCTCGACACTGGTGGCGGAGATTTACGCCGCCGACGACAGCACGCGGCTCGCCGCTGCTGCGCGGGTCAAGTCGGTCATGGAGTCCACGCCGGGAGTGGTGGATGTGGATTGGACCGTGGAGGCGCCCCAGGCCCGGCGCGTTTTCCGTGTGGATAGGGTGCGCGCCGGCGAGGCGGGTGTAACCGTCGAGCAGGTGGCGCAGGTACTCACGATGGCGCTCTCGGGTGCGGACGCGGGACTTGCCAGCGCGCCGACATCACGCGAGGGCGAAGTCATCGTGGCGCGGCTCGACCTGGCCACTCGAAGCGGCGTCGAAGCGCTCCTTGCCGTGCCGGTGGCCACGACGCGGGGTCCGACCCCACTGGCGAGGTTTGTCACAGTGGATTCCACCACACGTGCACCGCTCCGGATGCGGAAGAACCTCCGTCCGGTCATCTATGTGACCGGCGACGTCGCTGGCTCCATTGAGTCGCCGGTGTACGCCATCCTTGCGATGAACCACGCGCTCGACACCGTGCGGGTGGAAGGTGCGGCCATCGCGCGCTACAACGCGGCGGTGCCGGACCGGCTGGACGAAACGGCGCTCAAATGGGATGGCGAATGGCAGGTTACCATCGAGGTCTTCCGCGACCTGGGTCTCGCCTTCGCCGCCGTGCTGGTCCTCATCTACGTGCTGGTGGTGGGGTGGTTCCAGTCCTTCAAGGTACCGTTCGTCATCATGGCGCCGATCCCGCTCACTCTCATCGGCATCCTGCCGGGGCATGCCCTCACCGGTGCTTTCTTCACCGCCACATCGATGATCGGAATGATCGCCTTGGCGGGAATCATCGTGCGTAACTCCATCCTGCTGGTGGACTTCATCCAGCTGGCCGAGGCGCGCGGACGGCCGCTCCGCGAAGCGGTGCTCGAGGCGGGGGCGGTGCGGTTCCGCCCGATCGCGCTCACTGCCGCCGCGGTGGTCATCGGCGGGCTCGTGATGGTGCTCGACCCGATTTTCCAGGGGCTCGCGGTGGCAATGATCAGCGGCGCCATCGTGGCCACCCTGCTCACTATGGTGGTGGTGCCGCTCCTCTACTGGGAGCTTCGGCGCCGGGAGGGAACGACAACGTGAAGATGCTCGTGCTGACCTACAGCGGTGCGGATCCCGACCGCGTGAGCGCCCTGCTCGATGAGGCAGGCGTGCCGGGGCACACCTGCCTCGAGGGCGCCCGCGGCCACGGGCTTACCGGTCCGCGGGCCGGCACCCGCGCCTGGCCCGGCGATGTAACCGTTTGCTTCTCCGTGGTGGACGATGTAGTGGCGGAAGTCGCCGTCACACGTTGCCGCGCGGCGCAACTGCCCCCTGGCGAGCGGCTGCACATGGCCGTCCTGCCTGTCGACTCGTTCTTCTAACATTGGAGATTAAGAATGTGCAATGACGCGCTTATCCGGCGGATCGCCGGACTCTTCGTGATGGCATCGGTGGCGCTGGGGGTCTGGGTGAACCCCGCGTGGTTCATCTTCACCGTGTTCGTGGGCTTCAATCTCTTCCAGTCAAGCCTCACCGGGTTCTGCCCGCTGGAACGGATCCTCGGCCGGGCGCGCCTCTTCGGGTGTGAGCCGCGGCGGGGCTGAGGGCTACTTCCGGCGCCGGAGGAGCTTCCGCTTGCGGTCGAGCTCCTGCTCCAGCCCGCCGCAGACGAGCTCGCACATCCTGAACACCTGTGGGTCGGTGATGCGGTACCAGCTGGTCGTGCCCTCCTTGCGGCGGTCCACATATCCCTGCTGGAGGAGCACCTGCAGATGCTTCGAGAC